>Ga0179593_1379972_pt1 | contig 10689 bp, 9 predicted proteins | sample CZODoug2_1_08_16_FD_185931 | JGI IMG/M metagenome (GOLD analysis project Ga0179593, IMG submission 185931) | Vadose zone soil fungal communities from Angelo Coast Range Reserve, California, USA - CZODoug2_1_08_16fungal (PacBio error correction) | ecosystem: Environmental > Terrestrial > Soil >... | reverse complement strand
GGCTCATTCGGTCCCCTTCGGGCCATTTCGTGACGCCCCCCCAACTAGAGTGGCCCCTTGGCTTCCCCTGCCCCATTGGTTCATGCCCCCGCAGTCTTTTACTTTCCCCACATGGATAAAGTGCGAATACCTTGCTTCATAACATGAAAGCCCTTTTGTCCAGAACAAAATTTCCCCCCCCACTCTTCCCCTTTATTCTTGACGGCTGCGGCTTTGATCGTTTGTGTCTGGCTGCAGCTTACGAACTCTCTTTTAGAAGCGCCCACGCCTAAGCCACGCTTGGATCCCGTCCTTTCCCTGCTTGTTGCCTTCCTCTCCCCCTCCTTGACCTGCCCCGATTTCGACCCAATCCACCCGCGCGTTCCTTCGGAGGAAATCCGGAATGTGACGAAAGAACGCGCCTCTAGTCTCTGAGAGGTTATTTTCTCCCCCGATCCTCTGCCCCAAACGGCCGATTTCTTTGCGTGCCTTCCCTCGAAGACAAGTCCTGAAGGCTCGTGGATGCTGGAGTTGCACCTAGTTGGGTTCGTTAGTTCCGCTGCCGCCTCCCCTTTTTTTTCCCCCCGCCCCCGAAGCTTCTCCCATTTTCCTTCGACTGATAGGTCTTGGCCCCGTCTGCTGCAAAAAATTTCAAAAGCATGCCGTCTTGGTCAATGATCCCTAGATTCCCCTCTTCGCGAAACCGGAGTCACCTTTCCCCTACCTCCCTTTCCCCTTCTGTGTCTTAGCGCGGCGGCGAATGTTAATGTGCCGACATTACGTGACGCTGATCGTCATTTGTTGCGGTGCGGGATTGTTGATTGAATTTTGCCCTTTCGCCATCTCCTAATTTTAAGTTTTGGAAGCACAAGATATGCCTCTACGTTTTTCTCTTTTGTTGGAGGCGACCGTGTTTGTCCCCTCCTTTGATGTTGGTCTCGGAGGTCCGTATTGCCGGCCGGAGCGCACGGAACGTATTTCTTTTTTTCGGCTGCTTCTGGTTACTAGAACTCTCGCTTTCTGATGCGAGTCTGGCCCGACGCATTCCCCTCTCTCTAAGTCACCGCACCGCCGTAGTTTTGGCGCCACACGATATGAAATATAGGGAAGCTCTCCCTGAAACCGCGCAAGCCGTTTCTCGTGAGAGCGTGATTTCTTCTTTACACCCCTGCGATTTTGCTTTGTAACTTCCTCTCCCACTGTGCCGCTCGGACTCCTCAAGGCACTCCTCAGGGCGAAGATTTTGGATTTTTCTGCTTTGCCGGCCGCCCACTCATCTGCCCGCGCAAATATTCTGATCTCCCCGGGCGGACGTTTGACGTAAGTTCGTTTTTCTTCGTGACTTTTCTCCAACCAGCTGTCTTTTCCCACGCAGCGCCGTTTTCCCCCTCCCCTCGTTTTCGTCCTACAGTCCGACGTCGTCCTTTGCCAATGCCGGCCTTCCGATTCCGGGCAACCCGTGGAGCTGCCTGTCTTTTTTTGCCGTGCCGCGTAAGTCGGGCAGATCGAGGATTCGCAACTGCTTTAGTACGGCAGCTTGCCTTCTTTGATTGGAGATCCGGTGCTTTCCCCCCTCCTTCTGAAAAAGCCAGGGCCTTCCCCTGTTCCCTTCCCTCCGCCTGCGACTCTTTCTTTTTTGCACAGGTTTCGTGCAATTCTGCCAAGCGTGCAGCTTGCAGGTGAAGATCCGGCTTGGTAGAAGAAGTAAATTCCAAGTTCCTCTGCTGAATCCCTTTTTCTAGCTTTCCTCTCTTGGTGCCTACGGTCAACATACGCACTGTATTCTTATTTCCGAGGTTTTGAGGAGTCCCTTCCCCCACCCGTTTACGTGGTGATGCCAGATCCCCGTTATCTTCGGGTGCTTCCGGTGACGTCTATTCTTTTTTTCCTCCCTCACTTCTTTCGTACGTTTATGGAGTTGAACGTGTGAAAGAGTCACCCGCCTTTCTCCCCATGAAAGCTTTGTGACCTTTCTCAAGTCGCGGCGGTGAGAGGTTCCAGAGTGAGAAAGTTTTCCTCTTCCGGGGTTTTTTCATGAACTTTCTGACGCGAGGTCTTGCCCCTTTCTTTCGTCACTTACCTCTTTCTAGCGTCACTTCCTCACTTGTATGCTATTGACTCGCGCGTAGACCTTCCAGATTCCCTTCGTCCTTTCTTCCTCCCCTGATTTTGCTCGCGCGACGTTCCCGGTCCTCATTCTCACATTCCGACTTCCACCATTTTCCTTCTGCGAAGTCTTCTCGGCGTGGCGGGTACTCCAGACGATGCCGTCTCGCGATTCACTCCAGTGCCTTTTTTTTTCTGAGTGACTTCCCTCCCCGCGTCCCTGTGCGAGTGTCAGCCGCTTACGTCTGAAGATCCCCCCCCCCGGGATCGTCTCTGCCCTTTTTACTATCCTTTTCTTTCTTCCATTTAAGATACGGGATCCTCTGAATCAGTAGGGAGGATGGTGACTAAGATTGACCTGCGCGCCGGATCCTCTTTTTACGTTCCCCCCTTCGATTTCTTTACCTGATCGTTTTTCCGCTTTGTTCATGTTCGCGTAGAAATATCGAGGGGCTTCCGACACCCATGGTGTCTGATCCGAAGTCCGGCTTTTGCGGCGACCCTTATCTTGGCGAATGTTGATTTGATCCGTTGTTGCGAGATATCGATGGGTGTGCTTCTTTCGCGCAGTACTTCACGTCGAGCGTAGACAGACTGTCCTCTCGCAGTTCCCCAGTGAAGCGGCTGTGAGCATGCAGCATTTTATCCCTCCTCCCTCTTTGTTGTCCCTGAGATAACACCCCTTTCCTTCAGTCGCTCGCGCCGGCTTCCCTTCCCCATCTGCGATCGTACCGGTTCGCGATCCCTCACGGATAAATCAAAGTTTACGTGAGCCTCTATCGGCACACCAAACAACCCCCTCCCTCTTCGCGAACCCACCCCGGTTTGCCCCATTCTCTAACTGATCATTCTGCGCTCCACGCGGTCGTCGGATCCTCTCAACTTCAGGTGTACGTCTTTAATTTCGACGGCGCACATAAAAAGGCGGTCTTCTTTCGTCTTTTTTTATGATTCTCCCCGACAGTGTGGTCCAGTCCTTTAAGGCGACACCGGCTCTCGTTCATCTTCTTCCCCACAGCCGTTTTGATTAGAGTGCTGCTTTCCTTATCTTACTTACGTCCCCCCCATGGTACTGGGCCGTCCTCTCTTTCTATACTTGCCGTCCCTATCACGAAGATTCAACTCCCCCTTTCCCCAATACCTGGCTTACTCTGCACTTTTTCGCCGCCTTGTTTTATTCTGACGTTTCCCACACGTCGACGGAGCCGCCCTCTCTCCCTGTGACATCGTTATGACTTGTCCGCACCTCGGTCTCCTCCATGAGCGCCCCCTGGTGTAACCCACCCAGATTTGGACCGAGATAGTGCACCGCTCAGTGAGCAGCGACCTTTTGAATCGCTTACCGGCTGCGTTATACGTGCCTGGCGGACGGCCTCTTCTTTTTTCCCTGCCAAGGAGCTTTTAACAATGAGTTCACCCTCGGAAAGAGGTCTTCCGCCACTGTCCCCTCCCTATCCTTTTCGCCGTTCTGGACTAGCCTCACTATTACCCGCCTGGTCCCGCTTGCTACTTTTTTTTCCCGCCGCGACTTCTCCGGTGGGTTTTTTTTCCATCAACAGCGGATTCCTTTGAAGTCATGTTCACTTACCTCTACTTTTTTTTTTTTGCCGGCTTCCTCATCCGGCGTCCCCCCGGTGCTCCCGCCGTCTACAGGGATTGGCCGTCCCCCAGCGTAAACGGGCTCCTGTTGCTCCTTTTCCTCGTCAGCACCATCCGCGAATACCGCAGTTTTTTGCGTTTCCGTTCCCCAATTTTATTCAAGCCTCCCCCACTTCTGCAGCTTTCATTAATTCGTTTCTGGCTCTTTGGCAAATTTCTTCTTCTCCCTCTGGCCACGGGATCTCACCTTTTTTCTGATATAACCCCCTCTTTTGTTTTGGTTTCTAATTAGCCCCGCTGCAAACGGTATCATTCCTTTCCGTCGCAGGGTTTTCCTTGGTATCGGTTCTTCTTTTATTTCGGATGCCGTTTATTTCCCTTGCAGGATCCCACCCACCCCATCTTGCATGATTGATCAGACAGACCTTTTGCAGCTACTCATATTGTGTTTTTCTGTCTCCTGCGTTCGTCATTCGACATTTCTCAGTACCTCCTCTTCTCTTTTGCATTGTCCCCCCTTCTTCTTTTTCCCCTTGCGACCGTTTGCGCTTTGTTTCTTTTTTTTTGCGTGTGGGCGTAACCATCCCCGCCGGCAACGATCGCGGCCCTCACGCTTCACTCAAACCGCTAATCATAATCTCCTGTGCCGCGCAGTGCGTCCTAACAGCGACATTTCCTCGCTTCTTTCGTCGCGGATCGTCCCTGTCTCTTACGACTTTCTCTCTCGGCACAACCTCTCTTGTCACTCCTCTCACGCTCTTAGCGCCTGGCGAAGTGTTTATCCTCCCGATATTCCTTTTTGTTCTTTGGCGGCTTTGGCATCCCCGATGCGGCTTTGCTTTTCTCCTTCCTTCACGGCAGTTGCTTATGGCCGCTCCAGCACCCTCGTCCCTTTGTCACCGTATAATTTACCCAATCCTTCCTTTTCATTCTTGGCGAGTTTTCCCCCTCCGGCAATTCCGACCTCCCTCTCCGACGCTCACGATCAGCCCAGCTTACCCCCCCCCCCCCTCCCTGCCGCGGTCAACTTAACTTTTAACTTTCCCGTTCATTTTACGTACAAATTAAAAAATTAGGGGCCAAACCCATGCTACAGCACCTTTCCCAAATCCCCCACACCATTCACGTCGGGATGACCTTCATTCCTTCACGTGATGCCAGATTCTTCCCTCCCTTTCCTTTTCCTACTTTGTTGGAGGATTTTTTCTAGTTTAGAGGAGCGGCCCTGTTCGTATGCTAAAGACCGCTCTCGTTGTGCCCCCTTCCTTGCGGCAGCCGTTCCCCTATACAACGTCGTTCCTCGACTTTCTTTGATCTTATTTTTCTCCCGCGCCCGCGTTTTGAACTTCCAAGGACACCCCTCTTTTTTTTTTTTTTTTTTTTTTTTTTTCTTTTTTTGTTTGGTGCCACTCCGAGCCTTCTTACGTCTGTCGCCTTTCTCGCTTTTTTTTTCTTCTTTCCTTGGCACGCCGTCCTCCTCTCCGTTTTGCCTCTTTCCTCGGTTAATCCCTCCGCGCTCTCGTTTTTTCCCTTGCGGCAGGAATTTCTCAGGAAACGAGAGTGAGAATGTTGTTTTTTTTCCTCCCATCCTGCGGTGTATAATTGCCTTGAAAATTCCTGGAGTCCCCTTCTTTCCGGCTGGGCGCGTACTACGAGGCCCTCCGTTCTCTCATGAGTAGCGCAATTAGCCCCCCAACGCCCTACGCTTTCTCCCATAAAAAGGATCTGGATTGATTTTATGTTTTAGCCCTGGTTTATGTTCTGACAGGTTCCCCCCCAAGGTATTGCCGGTTACAATCAATGTTTCTTTTTTCCCCCCTTCTGAAATCGTACACTACCCATGTTGCTCCCCGTTCCCCTCGGTTTTTGGGCCACAGAATGTCGCCGGAGGTTTGCCGGAAGGAGAATCCCTCTCCTTTTTTCCTCGGGGTGTTGTTGATGATCTCCCCTTCCCTTTTCCCGGCAAATCCTTCCCCTGGAGGCCACTTTTCACGACCCCCCCCCCAACCCCAGGCGGTGGCCTTTTGATACCAAGGAACACTTTTGCCGTCTTTCCTATTGACGAACATTTCTAAACGGCCTCCCTCCCTCCCTTGCCTTTCCTCCCTTTTTCCTTTTTTCTCCATAAGACACCCTACACATTCCTATCCTTTTCTTTCTGGAGGATGAGGCCGATTTTTTGTTTGGTATCCTCGAGAACTTGCCCATTTAGGTCCTTTTCCCCCCCCGGGAAGCATAGCTTTTTCTTTTCCCTTCTTTCCCTTTCTTACCACCGGCCATGTTTCTCTTTGACAATTCCCACTATGAATCGCGGGAATTAGGAGAAATTCGGCAGATGTTCTGCCTCCCTAGAGAGTCCCCCCTGGGTAATCCCGCTCTTTCCTCGGCCAACCCCTTTCGATTCTTATCTTTGCCCCCCTCGAACCTTCCGGCTCCTACTGTTGTCTGAGCGGAGTTTTACACTAGTTGGGTTCGTTCCGTTTTTTTCGTTTGCCAGTACTCCCCCTTTTTCCTGATCATCAACTTCCCTCGCTCGTTGTTAGGTATTTTTGCCCCTCTTCCCGAACTTCCCTTCCCATTCACCGCGTCGGTTTCCTTGGCAGAATTCCCTAATTCCTCTCGAGCAACTTTGGGAGGTTCCCCCAGCAAGGCTCTTAATTTCTTCTTTGCCACCCTTTTCATGTAATCGTGCGCCCTCTTATTTTCTTCTTCCTTCCCCGAGCGTTTCTTTTTTTTTTTATGTTGTTGAAGTTGATGTAGTCATCTTTTTTCTCTCCGGTGGAAGGGTCGCAACACGTCTCACGCTGTCCCCCCTTCGTTCTTTTACCGCGGGCTTGACCTGTGGATGATAGTGCCGTTCGTCTTCGGCCTTATTGCCCTTTCCTACGTAGTGCTTCCAGAACGGGACGTCGTTTTTTTTCCTTCCCTCCCCGTTACGAGACATAAGACTCTCGTTTCCCGTCCTTAGGGTCCCCCACTTTTTTTAGAAGCTCAGCACCGACCCTGCTTGTCTCCACGTTTCCTGCCAAAGAACCTCTTCCCTCCCCCTCCTTTGCACTCCCTCGCGCCCCCCTTTCCATTCGCCGTCTGACGAGGTTTCCCGTGACGTACAGCGCTATTCTTTTTTTGTTCAAAACTAAGAGACACGTTTGCCGCTGAAGAAGATCACTTGAATCTTAGCGGCGACGCCTTCTTCCTTTCCCCTTCTTGTTCCTTTCCCGCCCTTTTCGGCAAACGCTTTTTTCTGCTTTTCCGCGTTTTATTGAAGCGTGATGTTAGCTTTTTGTATTGAGATCGCCCACACCGAACTTTGTTTTTTCGCTTTCTCTCCTCATTTTCATTGCATTCTTCTCCCCTCCTTTCCAAGTGGGAGGAATGTAGGGACGGCCCCCTTCTTACGTCGGCCGGCCCAACCAGAGTAGGACGCTGTTTTTTTCGACGGAAGCTTTGCCTGAGCTTTTTTCTTTGCCGGCGCTGTGTGACCCTCCTTGCATCGACACTCTCTCACCCCAGATTCAGGGTTCAGCCTGACCTCGCTTGTTTTCAAAAGCGTGTGGTCTCCCCCTCCCCCCCCTCTTTCTTATCCCCCCGGTGTCTCCCTTGGCCTGTATCGAGAAGACACTTTTCAGAGTAAGATGACTGAAGGGTTCTCTCCGCGACGTTTTACGCCGGAAACATATCACCTTTGGACTCGTCCGTTGATTGTGAAGGTTTCCCCACGCCTCTTCTCCCCCCCCCTTTACTTCTTGTGAATTGTCAGATCCCGTTCGCGGGGTGATCCCGTCAGGTCTTCCCAACGGCGGCGTTCCCCGTCTTTTTTCTCCTGCCTTGAAAGAGATCACGCCGGCGAGACTCCTCCCCTCCCTGTTTTGATGGTGCGGCTTTTACCCAGTCGCTCGGCTGAGCTGCAGCTTGCTGTCCCCTTGCTTTTTTTGTCACTCCCCTTCTTCGCCGCGCCTTAGTGCTTTTCCCCTTCGATAAATATTCTGACCTCATTGTATCCTGAGAATTGCACCTCAAGTTTCGCCGGCCGGTCTGCGGCAAGGCTGATTAGCTTTTCTTCTCTTTTCACGCTCTGTCACATCCCCCCTACTTCCACAGGTTCTTCTTTTCCTTGCCTAAGTGCGTCTCCCGCGTGCGTATCAGACGATTGACCCCCCTTCCGAATGGTTGGTCGGTTCCCCTTACTCTGTTACTTCTCTGAGTGAAGTCCGCCCTTTCCGGGTCCTTGTGCTTTAATCTTCAGCGTACGCAGAGATCTTTGGTTTTTATCTTCGAAGAAGTTTATGATGAGATTTCGCGAATTCCCATTTCCAATATAACCTTCTCCCGTCGACTCATCCTCTCTTTGCGGCTGGTGACAGAAGCTTTTTTCAACTGCTTGCGATTTGAAGTACACCCCCTTCTTTCGGGAAGCTCGTTCAAGCGTCAGTTTTTTTCTCGCGAATAGTCTCTTTTTACGTACACCTGATGTTCGGACTCTCTCTGGCCGGCATAGTTAGGAATCTTTCGGACCTTCTTCTGTGGACCTTGTTTTCGATATAGTGCGCTTCTTCTTCTTCACGTAGACGACGTTTGTGCCCGGAGCTTTATCCTTTTTAGTGCCTTTCGCAGCCGGACGTCCCGCTCAATGTCATTGACGCCGGGCTTTCTTCAGAGGCAGCACGTTATACTCTTTTCCTCCCTACGTTGTGTTGAGCCGGCAGCTCGCTCTTAAATGCCTTCTGCGATCGAGTCGGCGCTCACGGCTAAAGTCCGTCACGTCTCTCCGTGATGCCTCCGCTCCCCCCCCTGATTATTCGCCACCCCCGGATCACCTCGACCATTTCGCTCCCAAGAGAATTTTTGCGTCCCTCCTTCTTCCCGTTTCGATGTAAGACGCTCGGATCGACTGCGAACAGAAACCCTTCTTTCCCTTCCCGGTATTGATACTTCCTCTGAAGTTGACACCCCCCCACGCTGAAAGGAGCCGCTCGCCCAAAAAAAGAATCTGCTCTGGAGGATCCTGGAAAATTTCCCAATGGGAATGTCTCTATATCTCCCAATATGCCGGTGACTCGACGTCTCCATTTCTCTAGTACGTCTAATCTTAAATAGCAAGTCGCCGCCCTTGTGATTAAATCAGACTACATAGTCCGTTGGAATCTGGCCGCGGCTTTCAGTACGCTAGCCTCTCTGATCCGCCATTTCTCCATGAAGCGTCACATTGTTTAGTATTGAAATTGAGAGCCTACCCCTCGCCGGATAAGAGAATCGCGGGGATCTGCCGGTTTGGTTTTTTGTGTTTGTTTTGGTTTGTGGGGGTTGTTTGGGGGGGTGATTGTTTGGGGTTTTTTTTTTTGGGGGTGTTTTGGGGGTTGGTTGTGGGTCCTGGCTTCCTCCTCTTTATCCCTTTCAAGGACTTCCCCCAGTTCCCACTTACCTAAGAAGAAGAGTTCCTTAGTTCAAGCAAGATTTCTTCGATCGCTCGCCGTTCTTCGCGCTGACACAGGGTTGCGATGATGCCCCGTTTATCTCTCCTTTGTGCCCCCCCCTCACTCGGCTTATGCCTTGGGGTCTTTTTCTTAAGTTTACCATCTTATGGCTGCCGCCCTTTTATCGCGTAACGGTAAATAATGTATGGATTTTGCACGTCCCCCCCGCGTCACTTTATCCTCGATGTGTCTCCACCCCTTTCTCTCCTTCGAAGACCGGTTGCGCTTTTGTTCCGGTTTTCGCGATTCCTAGTTTCTCAGTTCCATAATAGGTCCCTTTTCTTACTAAGTTTTTTTAGGATTCTTCCCCTTGAAGATCCTTTACGATGTCTACTTCTCCCAATTCTTGTGTTTACGTCTTTTTATCGGAGGATTCTATGGGTAAAGTCCGTTCCTCTTTCGGAGTTCACATTTTTTAGCAAACTTTAGAGGAACGGAAGGAAGAGAATCCCCCCCTACCCCCCCCCCACCCCCCCCCCCCCCTCCCCCCCCCCCCCCCCCCCCCGCCCCACAAACACCCACCCCCCCCCTTATACAATCTCTTTTTATTCTTCTCCACTTCTTTGCTATCCTCTTCTTGTTCCTCTGATCTTTTCATGACAGGAATTTAAACCTTCAGTCCTTGCGAATTTCTGGTTCTCGGTCCTTTAGGACCTAGTTTTTTGGACACCCCCCGACTCAACGGCCGATCGGCGCTCACCCATCTTCCGCCCCCCCTCTAACATATCTTTTGGTTCGATCATTTTTCAAGGACCGATCACTCCAGATAGTTCCGAGTATTCCCCTTTCTTTCTGTTTTTTTCTTAGTTGGCACCCCTTCCCTGCTCACGACTCTTTTATCACGCTTTAGCGTCGCCGGTCTTTTTCCTCCTACTTCCCTTCTTTCCCGTTCTTTTAGTTTGGAAAAGTTTTTTGTCATACTCCTGAGGAGGTGCTCTCTTTTTGCGTCCCTATTTTTCTCCGACTTTTCCGTAACGTATGCCGACCCCCCCCCTCTTTCTTTTCCTTTGGGGAGATTCCCCCTCCCCGTGCATCTCCCTCTCTATTTCTCCCTATCAGAAAAGCCCACACGGAACTTCATTGGGTCGTTCCGTTGTGCTTCTCCAACTTACCTTATTCTTTCCCCCCTCTTCTACAGCACTCCCCCTTCCAACCTCACCCCCCCTCCATCTCGGGATTATCTTTCTGACGTAAGTTACATTTTTCGGAGTCCTACGTGCTGTCGCTGATTTACCTTTCCCTTTTTTATCTTCTGCTGAATCCTCTTGCCTTCTTGCCGACAGTTCCCTCCCCCTTGTGCAAATTAATAGCGGCACACCTTTCGTTTTACGCAGGACGTTTCCTCTTCGGTTCTTTTGTTCGGCAACCCTCAGCGGACCTCCCCATAACCCACCCTTAGGTGTACCCAGAATGCTCCGGAGGTAGCCTCGGAGTTAGAAGCTTCCCTCCAGAAGAAATGGGCCGTTTTCCTCCTTTTCATCTGCGGGAGAAAACTTCCGAGATCTCTTAGCGTTTTTTGACTGGTTATTCT
>Ga0179593_1379737_pt1 | contig 10689 bp, 8 predicted proteins | sample CZODoug2_1_08_16_FD_185931 | JGI IMG/M metagenome (GOLD analysis project Ga0179593, IMG submission 185931) | Vadose zone soil fungal communities from Angelo Coast Range Reserve, California, USA - CZODoug2_1_08_16fungal (PacBio error correction) | ecosystem: Environmental > Terrestrial > Soil >... | reverse complement strand
TCTTACCACAGTCTCTTTCTTGCCTGAATAACCCCTCCACCCCTTGCGTTCAAGGACATCTCGGTGTTTTGAAGCCTCTATACAGATCTGCCACAAGGCGATGCCGACCGACATCGGTTCCTGTAATGTATCCGCAGTCCCCACTGGCTGTCGAGAGTGTCTCTTCCGGAAGCTTTCGTGGGGCGCTGAAGTGCGCAAGCCTGCCAAGAGACGCCCCCTCCGCCCCACACTCCACGACTTAATGCGACCCCCATCTCGGCTTGACGTCGAGGGTCTGCTTTTCTCCGTGTCGATCTAGCTCTGACCAAACAGTTTTCGCCTCGTGACCGGCCGCCCGCCCCTTATATCTTCTCCTCTTCGATGACTTCCCAGTGTTCCTACAGATTACCGCGCGCATCGGGGGCGGATCTCCAGCAAGACTCACCTTCTCTCCGCGATGAAAAATCCGTCCCTTTAGAGTAATTTTTATCCCGAGTGTGCCGCGCGCTTGTTCTTTTGTGAAGGATGCTTTTTCCCGCGTATGGGATACTACTTTTGGCAACGCCCCTGCTGGCCCGGCATCCTTCGCCACCCATAAGATTATTCGCCCTCTTCTCGGCTTAAAGGCCTCTGGGTACTAACAGTCGGGTCTCTTGAGCAGTCTTCGTGCGCTTCAGCCCCCGAGCCCTGTTGCCGTACTTCGCCTGCTACGTTCGTTCTGCCTCGGGCGATCTTGGCCTTTTCGGTCACCGCTTCTGTGCCCACCTTACGACATGTTCTTCCCCGGCTTCGATATCTCCTGGCTCGTTTCGTCTTCGATGATCGATTTTCCGAGAGCTCGTCTCGCTGAGCTCCCCGTGTGTGTTTTTTGTTGGCTGGGGAGCTTGCTGTGCTTCTGTTTCCCTTACCCGGGGCGTATTTTTTTTTTCCCCGCCGTCGTAGAGCTCATTCCGTCGCGCCTCACATACGCCCCGCCGTCTCGGCGTCCCGTTTCTCGTTCTTGTGCCCCCACACACCAACGTTACTCCGTTTTAAACTTTTATTGAAGAGCCTCGACCCCCCGCCAAACCCCCCGGCCAGCTGATTTCCCTACGACTTACGGGCCGGGCCCTCTCGCTTTCTCCTAAGAAGGAAATAAAACGTGGAGGGTTTAGCTGCACCATGGGAGACGGAACTCTGCCCCTCTTGACGCCACCCGTCGTCGCGCCCTCTCGCGTCGCCTGTTTCGGTGTGAGAACATATCCGGCGTTGGGACGCCTGGGTGAGGGTCCCAGTATCTTTGATCGTTCTCCTTCACCCGTCGCGTATGACCTGATGCCTCGCGTTGTTAAGACCCTTGAGCATCTGATTTCGACCCCTCTTTCGGTCTGTTTGTAACGTCTACAACTAACAGGGTAGGGTGACATTGTTTGACTCGCCCGGATATTTTTTTTGCCTCAGCCCGTCGTAGGTTTTCATTTTTTCGGCCTCTTCCTTGATTGGGTGTATCTGGTGGTCAGCCTTTTTTATCTTCTTATTAAGCTTGGAGTGGACTCTGCGGCTTTTTGTTTGTCGGTCTCCAATGTTCCCTTCATTCTTGGGTCTTCAGCGGACCATGTCGAGTTAAATAAAGCGCCTTCCAATAGAAGGAAACCATTTCTTCTGCTCTTGCACGCACGTATATCGACGACTGGCACAGCTTTTTTTTCTTTTTCGCGCTGAACCCCTTCTCCCTGATCCCTGCAGTAAGTCTTTTTCGCTCCCCCCATATTCTCTTTCGCCCCCCATGCAGACCTGGCTTCCCCTAGGCCCTTTTCCCTTTTGCGCTTTTTACTTGTTTAGGCGGCGGGCCCCTCCCGCCTCTTTTCCTGACTTCTTGTGCTCATCGAGTCCTTCAGCATTGCCAGTGTCACCTTTACTCCGACACCCCTCTCCGGTTTCTTTGTAGGGTTCCGTTTTTTTCTTCGGAAGTTTTCCAAAGCTCCGATCCCCTTATCCTCGGTCCGGTCCTTCCCCGTTTCGTCAGAATTCCGTTGCTTTCTTACGTTAACGTTGAGAGTAGTCGTTCAAATCGCCCCCTTGCCCGGTCGAATCTATTGTCAGGGCGCAACCATCAGAAAAGGGAGTTTGCCATTTTTGTCGTCTTACTACTGGAATCTCCACCCTCTTTTTCTCGCGTTCTCAGTCTCGCTATGTAGACCCTTCCCGTAAGGTTCCTGACAACCACCCCTTCTCAGTCTAAATGCCCCTCAAAGAGGAGGTCCCCCCGATTCATGCTCTTGTTTCCCTCAAGCTCCTACGATCCTCTAAGTGCAGTTACTGTTTTTATTTCTGTGAATTAGGCCCCCCCTTTTCTTCCACCCACCCCTTTCCCCCCAAAATCCCCCCCCCGAGCAAGGAGTGAGAATCTTTGGTGGAGTCACCTATTTTTTTTTTTTGCTCTTTCAGCGCCTCCCTCCCCGAATTCGCGCCTGTGAATGCCTAAAGCCTTTTGTTTTTTTACCCACCGCCTTGGTATAGACCCTTTTTGTCCCTTTTTAAAGAGCCCTAAGCGAATAATCTTTTTTCTTCTCTTCGTTGTGTTGACTTTTTACTGTCGCGTATGGATGATCAACTTTCCGTTTTTTTATGCCCCACGGTGCACGGTTCCTGGAATTTACTCTCAGTATTCAGAGACTTTTCCCCTTTGACGTAAGCGTCTTAAGTTTTTTGAGGTTGTTCCCACTCAATCCTCTTTTTTGCTTTTTTGGTCCGACGTTGGTTTTATAGGTTGGTTCCGCCTTCCCTCCGTCGGTGGAACTTCGTACGTACTCTTCTGTAGGATTGGAGTCCTCGACAATCGTGACAGCTCTTTAAGCGTGTGTTGTGTTGATTCAATCTAGTTTGCGCCGTCGCAAGCCCCCTTTCTCGCTTCATTTGAGCCCTTCGCTAGACATTTGTGTTCATCCACTCCCTGACGAACTTTTTATTTTGGTGCGCCCTCACTTACGATGTCGGGCGGCGTCTGAGACACACACGGGAGACCCCTAGACCAAGTTGATCCTGTCTTCCCCTCCCTTCTTTTAAAGATTTTTCTTTCCAGATCGTTTAGCGTTTCTTGCCTGTACCTTGTCTTTTGCAAGGGCATTCACTCGATGTACACCACTCGCCCATTGATGAACTACAGCAGTTCACGTTCATTTCAGATGCTTTCGGTGTGCTTTTTTCCTTCGCCTATCCTCTCATAGCGGTGCTGCTGCCACTCATCACATCACGCACCCCCTCTTGAAGAGATCGCGCCCTTCTTTTCTTGTTTAACTGCTCCCCCTGTCCATTCCCCTTTGAAGCCCTTCGTCATGCCGTAATCTGGAGTACTTTTTCACTATCATTCCATTTACTCACCCCGTTCCACTCTACATACATGATTGTCCTCTCACAGCCTCAGTTTATATTTTGCTCCTCCTCTCATTTCAAGTCTTCGCAGATTTCTCGTTACTCCATTCCTTTTCCGTCTCACTTTGTACGTGGTTTCACGTTTTTTATTCTTTTTCTTGCTCCAACATACACTCCTTCACGCTATAAACTTCCTTCATTGATCAGACACCCTACCTATCGGGCCACTCAAATAAGAGTGAGTCTCTTCACTCTCCTTCCGCAGCATCCTAGATAACCCCTATTCAAAGACGACCATCGCCAGCTTCCCACCCCCATAATTTTGTGTCTTTTCGATATATCACCCTTTGGCAGAGCAGTGAGTTTTTCTCTTTCTTTCCCTAATCCATTTGTGTGGCAGCCAGCCTCCCGCTCATTGGTCCTTCCCGTTTAATTCTCTCTTTTCCAAGTTTACCCACATTTTGCAACGGCCAGTTCGAGACTACCATTCCATTGCAGTTTTTCAGCCGTCGTTGTCCAGCCTCCGTGAAGTTCTCCTTTTTTTCCCCTTGCTCTACAAACCATCAGCGTCTCTAACGCAGAGATTCTCTTTTCTTGATATTCCCTTTATTCCTTCCCTTCCCTCCTTCGATTTTTCACCTCGAGATCACTCGCTTCCGCTTACCTGGTACCCAGATCATTAGTCCCTCCCCTCACCTCTGTCTCGTTAGACTCATGGACGTTTCCACTTTTGCGGCAGAATCTTGCGAGCAACACATTTTTAATCCTTCACAGCACATTCCCTCCTCTTTTCCTTTATCCCTTCTGGAGCAACTCGACCACCTCTTGCTCATGTCCGTCATTTCCTTTTATCTAGCCTTCGGAGTATCGCTGTCCGGGTTACCTATCTTCCGGTGATCCTCTCACTATACCTTCTGCCCTATTCAGATTTTTGCTTCGTTTTTACTGCTATGTTTTCCGCGAGACGAGTACTATTCCCCCCCTTCTTCCCTCCTTTTTTCATACCTCAGTCACCTCCCACCCTTTCCTTTTCTTCTATTATCACACCCTGTCTTACCTACCAGAAATTCTGTGACCGATGATCGCCACCACGTAGTTGTACTGAGACGGCATTTTCGTCGGGACGGAGCTCTCCTTACCGTCTTCATAGTCGTGGTCCATTGTTGGAGGGTTGTGTGAGATCACCTCCTTTTTCTTGTGTAGATCAATCACATCCCTGTCCGCGGCACTTTGACCGACCACCCTGGCCACGGCCCAGCCTACCGACTGGTTCTCCCTTGATATACCCGACAACCGGCTATCTAAGTATAGGCGAATCGCTTTAGAGTTTGATCCTGTCACTATCTACTCTCGGATATCCTTTTGACCGTATGTACTCGCTTTTCTTATTTCTTGTCTGATTGTTCGAATAACTCCACCACGCCTCTCTTTCTACCTGCACCCCGAGGAATCTACCCGTTGTTCGTTGAAGTACGTCTCCCTACCTTCAACTGTCTATTTTCTCGCGGCCATGTCCGTGTTCGTTAGCTGATGCAAGGCATACTTGCTTCCCGACACTCGTTTTTTTCCCCCCGGTGTTTTTTGTCCTGTTCCCATTTCCCCTACCCGAAGTCGAACCACGGTGTCTCCTGATTGATCAATACGTCACGCACACGGTAACTTCCGCGCGCTTAAGTGAAACGCCTCTGCTCCTTTCGGGTCGATGATTTTTTTCGTTTCGTCTTCCACTCCACAGCGCCTTCTGCTTATTTATCAACCCCCCGAACGTCTTCGCAGCTGTCTGTCTTACTCACCCGTACCTCGCGGTCCGTGTTCCGTCGAGACACTTCACGTGTTCGTTGTGTATGTCGAACTGTTCTTCTTAGAGTTCGCGTTGCCTGATCGACTCTCTTCTCGACTTTCTCCCCATTCTCAGTTGGTCGAACCCAGTGTACTCGTTCCTATTACACACAGGAATCCATCACAGACCCGCCTGGTAGGTACGCCCCCAGTCCTTTTTTTTTTCACGTCTTCGGCATGATCCTTTCCTCATTTTCCCCTCGACCGTACCCCGGAGTTGGTTCACCAGCCCCGCCGGGTCATACACCGATTTGCGAACTTCTCACCCGTTCCTATATGACACATCTGATAGCTACCCCCCGAATTCCTGGGATCTGTATTGTGTTTTCCCTATCGTCGCTCACATGCGTTCTTGTATGTTTCCCGCCTGCATACTGAGACTGTCAAACGTCCACCTCCGGACCTCGCCCTTTTATCAACTTAGAGCACCTTTATCATTGTTCACTCTCTTCCACACACAGTCGTCATTCACTTCCTTTCTAATCCTTTATCTCGCACCATCGCAGATCCATTGATACATCGTCTATGTGGCTTTCCCCTCTCTTTCGATCCTGCTTAGAGTCTTCTTCCTTTTCCTATTCCATTCTCTCCTGATGGCCCTTCTGTCCGATTCAATACCTCCGCATTTGTTTTGACATAGGTACTGTTTACGTCTGTACGAATCCTCTTGAATCTTTTCCTCCCTTACTGTCCTACATGAATCTCTATTCCAGAACAATCTCTCATCCACGCACCTAGATGAATTTGTCCTCACTAGATTGCTGGTCCCAAAAATTGGCTCTGGAGGCCGGAGGAGGAACACTTTCTAAGCTTTTCTTCTATCCTTTTTATATCGCGTTTCTTCTTATTCTATTCCTTCTTCCGCAAGTCTGTGAAGTTCTACTTTATGCCTGACCCGCCCACCCTATTTGCTGTCTATCGGCTCTGATTTCCTCCTGTCCACGATGTGTAGTGTTCTCTCACGACTCTGTTACCAATCCTTTTCCTTTTACTTGAAACTCTATTACCCCGATAGACCTGTTATACTTTGCGGCTTGTCTTCTAGGTACCCTTATCTTTCACGGTCCTGTTGACTTTCTTAGAATCTGTCCATAAAAGACGATTACCCCTCCGTGGCCCCCGTGTTCTATTCTCATAGACTCATCTTTCTCACCTAGATTTTCCTGTTCAGTTGTTATCCTCCTTCGTTTAGCATTACGTACGAGTTGATTTACAGCTTCCTTCACCTTACAAATTAGCTTCATTCTGTTTCCTGATCCCTCTTTTTTGATCCTGCACACCGCCATTCTGATCTTTCGCACTTAGTTCGCCCTTCTACGTGCTACCTGGATTTGTATTTCGTACTTTTCCCGTGTCTCTTGCCCCTCCTGTCAAAAGAGCCATACAGCACTTATTTTTTACACTATCGCATCACACCCATGACGGTAGGATTGTCAAACTCGCATGTTACTGCACCTTCCCCCTCTCTCATTTAGGACCTCTTTTCTTCCGTCCTTGGGATCTTGGTCTCCTCTACAGCCACTTTCTTTCTTTCTTTAGGTTTCCTAATGCTAATTTTGCCTTCGAGAGACCTTTTTCTTCTTTTCTTTTTTTTCCTTCTCCTTTTGTATTTTCTTGCCGCTCTCGCACCTATTCGCTTTCTCCCCTGACCTTTACCCTGTTCTAAGTTTTTTCACACGTTTTCTTCATTTACGTACCTTATTATCCTGTTCTTTCGTTAGGTTTTGTACAGCCGTGGGAGATCATTCCTCTCATGGTCTCTTCCCCCCTGTGCAGACTTTTCTATTATTAAGTGAAGCTCTATCCTGTTTTTTTTCCCTTATCTTTCGTATCAGTCAGTTTTATCCTCCCATTTTTTCGGCAGTCTTCCTTGCTCTTCTTCGACGCGATTTGTGCCCCCACGAATCCCAGCGCAGTCCCCGTCTCATCTTTGGATATACAGTTTTGCCAACATTTAGAGTCGTATGACACCCTTATCGTTCCCTATTCGAAAGGGTCTTTTCAAGAGTCCTTTTCCTTTCCTTTTTTGTCTGTGGAAGGGGATTGTCTCAGAGTGCAACAAATTCGTCTTTACCCAGCCGATCGCCACTCAAGATCGGTTCTTCTTTGAATTATTTCTGTCCGTTGTAGTCTTTTTTACGAACCCCCGGCTTTCTTCGAAGTCGACGTCCGCTCACGGTTAGCGACTCTTCTCAATCTGTCCGTGAGTCGCGTTATGGCATCCAACGCTTTCTTGGGAGAATGTTAGACGAGAAACTCGTTTTTCGCGCTATCTACTTCATCGTCGTAAGGTCGTCTAACCGAACGTTATAGCAGATCCTCACTTAGTCTTTTCTGTCGCTACTAGTGAGAAGGTTGTTTTCATATTTCTGCTGCGTGGCATCTACGACTACCTCACTCCCGTGAGAGTAGTACTATCATGAGCATGTCTACTTCCCTTAGCGCCGATTCCCTTGTCGGTTTTTCGGTTTGATCACAACCCAACTTTTAGAATTGTTTGTCTCCGTTCGAGTTGAATTCACGCGCCCAAATAGAGTCTCGTCCACGATTCGACAGGAACTCGAGGTCTCCGCGCCTTTTGATGTGGTCTTGTTGGCGCTACCCACCAGGGAAGACTTTTTTCAAGCCCCCCTCCTAACACCCCGTTTCGACACCCTGTAGCTCCTTTGAGTGGCTGCGCCCCTCTATTACTTCTCTGGAGAAGTGGTTTCATTTTCCTGGGTGATAGTACCTACCCATACCTCGTCGTTCCCCGCTTCCGCCTTCTTCAGTTGCTCCCTTGCTCGTCACGACCTGATGCGGTCTTTGTTTACCTTCTCCTACTGTCGACTGCTGATGCGTTTGCCCTGGATGCCCGGCCTCGTGTCGCGTCTTGGGTTTCTGTTTACTGCGGCCTTGGGCTCCTCTTCAGAAAGCCAGATCTGCCTCTCTCAGCAGTGTGAGTTTCGTTTGGTGAGATCTTGTGTAGTTGCACACCCCGCTGCCTTGACGGTAGTTAGGGTCGCGCTTTTTTTTAATTCGGATTGATTGCTCCGGTCTCTCCCTTAAGTGGTGAATTTTGAGAGTCGCTTACTGAACGCCGTGAAAGACCTCGGCTCTCCACAGCGCGACTTGCATTTCTGCCCTATTTCTCACAGTTGGCGTTCTTTTTCATCTGAATTCACCGTTTGGTGCCCCTCCAGTATGACGAGTACATTTCGTTCCATGCAGTGAAATTCGTTTGCTTGCCGTGTCTGATGTCCTTCTGTTTTTCCCCCTCCCACTCCTTGTTGATGATGATTCCTGCCCCCCCCATAATACCGATTGTAGACAACGCTGTATACGTGCTCATTTGGTCCCCCCCAGAACACATGGTTAGTTCGCGTTTGTCTGTCCTAGTTCGTTCTCTGCTGCCTTTCAATTTAGCCGTGGTCATTGGAATGGGGCAAGTGGGTGAACTGCAAAAGGCTTCAACGCGCAGGCGTTTTGGATCAGCGATCAAGAGAAATAACCTTTATTTCTCCCGTCGGTGCTTGCTAATTTTTCGACGTCCCTTTTACTTTTTGTTTGTTCCTTTCCTGACGGGTGAGGAACTCGCCTTGCAGGAGGACCAGTCCTTGGCTCCAGGACTCCGATTTGTGAATGGGCCTCACAAGTTTCAGTAGTCAAGACGGGCCTGTAGTTCTTCTGTCGTGCGCGGCTTCATTTTTTTTGCGAGATACGGTTCGTTTTTCAGGTTGTCGTCCTCCGCCTCCCCTCTGGCTGGCCATCCTTTCTGTCGTAACCCACATATCCGACTTGTCCCCCCTGCCACAGAAGTCTCACTCGTCTCTGCGCTTTCTACAGTACAAGCCTCATCCATCACGACTTTCCCTCTTCCTTTTCCTCGTGTTTCCACAAATTCTCCAACACCCCCCTTTCGGTCCATCCCCCCATAGAGTCTGAACCTTGTGTCCCTCCTCTCCATTAGATCCCTGAAGGCGTCCTTCCTGGCTTCTTCGCCGGTGACCCAACCTTCTGCTAGGGAACCTTGACATGCCTCAGCCTACCGGCTACACTCTTGGTCCAAGACATTAGGCTGGCACCCGTTCGGTCAAGATGGAAGTGTATGACACTTGCATATGAGCTCTTGATCCGCCACACTCTCTGCCCTTCACCAACCTCGGTTTGTGAGAGAGATGTTTCTGTGTTGCCTACACCTTGTTTCCCATCTACGTCCTTCTTCTCCTTGCTGTATTTAGGCATGCTCGTCGATGATCGTCTTACGTGGACGCTCTTCCCTTTATTTCCTTTTTTCCCCCCTCCTTGGTCTTTAGTTCCCCCGCAATTTGTTTTCAGTTTTTTTTCCCTATGCTCAGCCCGCCTCCAAGGGCGCCATATCTTCGACTTGATATGCTTTCTCTAGTATGAGTGGACCATCCTCTGATCATAACCAATTTGATAATTTTGCCCCTTTCGTTTGTTGATCTTATTCGAACAGCAAGTCCATGAGCCCCTCATACCGTATTTTCGACGGCAGACGCCCTCGAATGGCCCCCGCCCTTCCTGCGTCTTTTCTGATCGTGACCCTTAACCCTATTCCCCCAACGACCTTTTCGTATCGGCGACCGAAAGTCTTTTTCTCATAACCCTTGACCTTTCACTCCACAGGCCAGTGCTCTTTTCCTTCTTCTCCCGCGCCCTTCTTTGAGTAGCTCTCTTCTACCGACACCCATGCCTCCCCTGACGACCTAGAAGGGCTCTTTTTTCTTTCGGATACCCCTTGTCCAAGTTGTCACATGCTCCTCATGATTTGTATGCAGAACCTCGATGCCAATACGCGTTCTTTCGGGGAACCGCGCCCTCCACCCGTTTCACTACCGCGATTTCCGGCCTAGCGTCTCCCCACCTAGGGAAATTAGCCCCGACAGCCTTCTCGATTCGTCCTCAAGCCCGGTGATTTTCTGAGCCCCTCATTTCAGCGCGTCTGTCCTTCTCTCATCGCGGACGTCGTCTGTTCCTGTGCATATAAGAGATCCGATCCCCCTTTTTCCGGGGTCTTGTCCTTTTCCTCGTCTAGAATTCGCTGACTCCCCCGTCTACGCAGCTCATCTTGTGGTTTGATCCACCCCATCTACATTACACCCCCTGCTTTCCTACGAGTTTCTCTGCGTGGTTTCGAGCCGTCCGCCCTCTCCCCCCCTCACCAGATCTAAGCCCTTTTTTCCGCGAACGTTTTTGGCGGTGCCACGGCCGTTCTCCTCCCTCTTCAAAATCCGTTTTTTGAGCAGATTCCCTACTCCTTATTCCTTTGCCTCCGCTCCCAGCTTCTTCAGAAGATTTTAGTTTGATTCTTCACCCCCCCCTTCCTTGGACGCTGCATGTCACCCCCCATGCTCCCTCTCCTTCTAGACTTCCAACGCACCTTTCTTTTTTCAGATTGTCTTTTAGTACCCGTAGGCCCTCCTATTCGAAAGTTCCGCGCAGTTGTCGACCCCACCCTCCCACCGCATTTGACCCCACTCCGCTTCCCCTTTGAATTTTTAGAGATCCCTCGATTTT
>Ga0179593_1364995_pt1 | contig 10689 bp, 18 predicted proteins | sample CZODoug2_1_08_16_FD_185931 | JGI IMG/M metagenome (GOLD analysis project Ga0179593, IMG submission 185931) | Vadose zone soil fungal communities from Angelo Coast Range Reserve, California, USA - CZODoug2_1_08_16fungal (PacBio error correction) | ecosystem: Environmental > Terrestrial > Soil >... | reverse complement strand
CCCTAGAGAAAAGGAAGTCTGGTTCCCCCCCACCCTGATGTGACCTGTGGCGACGTATATAGACGTGTTGCGGAGTCTTTTCTTATATGCTCACTTTCCTTGCTGAGTGGATTCCTCGCGGTCCCTTATTTCCTCCGCTTTCTTAGAATTGAGGAAGGGGAGTATCCATTTTGCAGAATGTTTTCCTCTGACGATTAGTATTATTTTCCTTCTTCATTCATCACTCTTTCCTTCGGTACATCGACACGATCCTCGGTTTTTTCTTTCTCTTGTCCCCTCTTGGTCTTCTAAAAAATATTAGAAGAAATGAAATTCAGGGGTGAGCTTCCCAGTTTTTGACTGAACCTCTGGTTTCTCTTTCTGAACCTAGGCCAATTATGGCTCCCCTCAAGTCGCCCCTTTCGGGAAGGAAAGCCCCCTTCTCCCCAGTCTCACCCTTATAGTTGACAACATCCAGAAAAAGCAATTGCTTTGGCGTTGATTATCGGGCTTAGTTTTTCGCCTCTTCTCTCAACCTGGTCAGTCCCCCCTTTTTTTTTTTTTTTTTTTTTTTTTTTTTTATCCCCAACGGCCCCCCCCCTAGTTACTTGAAAGCCAAATGGATAAGATCTCTTCCTCTCGCACACCTAACTTCATAATTTGCCCCCCTTCTTGAAATGCTTGCACCTTCACTTTTTCACGGCGCTCTTTCTCCCCCCTTTAACCCCCTATTTTTTGAGCCTTCCTTTTTTTAATCCGGAACAATCAAAAAATCTCTTTTTATCCGCAGTATTGTAAAAAGTGTTTTTCCTCCGTTTTTTAACCCCCCAACATCGCGTTGACCCCCGAGTTTCAAACCGCCCCCCCTTTTTCCTCGGTCCGTAGCCCCCCGAAGCAATACATTCCCCCCCCTCCCTCCCCCCCTTAGTCATTGCTCTTTCTCCCTTTGATAGCTTCCCAACCGAATGTCAACGGATCTATCCTGCATACGCGAATTGATCTCTTCCCCCCACTCCTGTCGTTTTAACAGCCCCTTTTTCGCTTTCTCTTTTTTCTGATTCCCTCTCGCGGCGAGGTCCCCCCCCATCATTCCTCCTCCTTCCCCCAGCTTTCCTATTTTTTCTCATTTGGCGCCCTTCGAAGAGAATTCCCCCCTGAAATTAAGAGACTAGCGAGGTCCCCTCCAAGATAGTTTCAACTTTCCCTCTTCTACCCCCCCGTTTTGACTTTTGGTCCTTTCGCCCCGTATTCCCTCGCCATCCCTTCTCTTAACCCTTTCCCACTAGAAAACCAGACCCCCATTTGAGTCGATTGCGTCTCGCGCGCCCGTTTCACCCCTCCCTCATTATTGCCAAAGTTGAAGGTGCCCACAATGCCCTCCTTCCCGTTTTTCTCCCCATCCCCCTTCTTGGCTGTCCGCTCTGCCATAGAGGACTTGGGCCCTGCTTTACAAAAGAGCTAGCTACTCTGAACCTCCTTCAACCTCTGTCACGTTCGTTTTTTTTTGCCCTCGTTCAGCCACCAAACAAACCTACTCCTATCTTTTCTTTTTTCTTCCTCCTCTTGGTGGTTTGCGAACCGGCGGAGATTTTGGTGTTGCTGAGAGACAGATTTGATAGACTTGGTTCAGGTCGTTGTCTTTTTTGGCTTCCTCTTCTTTTTAGCGCTTTACTCGGGGCATTCCCGCCCGACTCCCCGCTCGTTCCTTCCGGGTTTGGGTCAAGGATTGGGAAACTAGTCCCCTTGTTATCCTCCTTCAATTTCCCCTCTTTTTCCCAACTTCCTCGCTTGGTGCTCTCGCTCCGAGCCTTGCCCCTCTTTAATGGTGGTGGGTGCGCTTGAGACGAAAGTTGATCTCCCGGGATGCCGCGTTTTTAACCCTCCCCGTTTGTCTAGTTTCCCAGCTCGAGTTCGGGTTATGACTCCTTTTTTTCCCGCCCTGCTCTTTCCGAGGGCTTGTCGTATGGAGGTGATTCGAGTGTCGCGCAGGATTTCTTCCAGGCTCCGATTTTTCAATTTCGATGCTTTTTTTCCCCCCGTCGGCTCCATAGATCCTACTTCCGAGTCTCCGTGATTCTCTGAGTAGACCGCACTGTATCTTCTTCGCGCACGGGTCGCTTGTTTACTTCACCGTTTCCCTTTTTTTCCTCTTCTATTTTGAAGATTTCGCGGGTTTTCATCGCCTTTTCCTTGTTGAGTTTTTAGTAATATAATGACTAACCGATATCAGACTAAAACAGTTAGAGTTTTTCGTTAGTGGGTCGTTTCCGTGCCTTCTTTTGAACTTCTTGGACCTTGACTTGTTTTTCCCCCCCCCCACTGGTGCAAGCAGATTGAACACAACCAGCAATTTTCGCCCGTTTTTTTTCTTTTCCCCTTACTGATGGCTAATGGTGTGTCCCACTGTAAATTATTGAAAAAGGTCTTCCCCCCCCTACAACAGAGGGTTATGGCTTTCCCTGTTCTCTTGAGCGCCGGAGGTTTGGGTGACCCCACACTTGTGTCACGTCCCTGTTTTAGTGGGGCTGGCTTTTTCCTTCCATTTTGTTCTTTGTCAGAGGTTCTTGGGATTTCCCTTTCCGATTCACAAGTATTGGATTCTCAGAAGGTGAACCTTTTTTTTCTTTTTCCCTTAAAGGTTTAGAGAATAAGTCCTGCCAAACCTGAATTCCTTGCTTCTTTTTTCCTCTGCCCGTTTCAGTCGGAGGGGCGATGTTGACTTTTTAACTTATGGTTCCTTTTCGAGAGCAAATTGGCCCATTTGAGTTTTTCCTTCAACCTCTGGAATTGGTTCTGGTCCTTGTCTATTTTTTTCCCCTGTCTTATTGTCCTTTTTCTTGAAAGTTTGGGCGAATCTCTTATAGTGGTAAGATCCAACACTCCCCCTGTGATATTTCTGTCCCACCGAACCATCCACTGTCTTTTCTTCCCTTGCTGTTCTCGCGCGATTTCCGTAGTTACCCTTTAAAACTTCTCAAATCCGCTTTCGCCCTTCTCTTTCGTCCCCAAGCGTTTAAATTTGGCCCTCGATATCACACACTCCCCCTCCCCTTGCTGCATCGTTACCTTTTCTCCATTTTTTTCCACCCTTTATCTCCTTCCCCGCCACGTAGTGTTACATCTTTTTTCCATCGTCGATTGTTCCGGCTCCTTTTCCCCCATCCGTTTTTTTTTTTTCTCTCGACTTTTCGATCAAATAGACCTGATGTTCACCTCCAGATGTCGACATAAGGTTGATCTCTTCCTCTTTTTTTCGGATATCATCTGATAATTGTCGTCTCTTTGTTCTTTTCCCCCGGGCTACTGCACCTCGCGGGTCCTTCCTCATGCCCCCTTTTTTGTCTTCATTCTCCTATTCCTTCTTATTATCCATTTTTTTGAAGAATTGTTTTAATAGCTCCTCTTAGGGTTATTCCTCCATTTATGAGCTTTGTGGTTCCCCCGACCCGCTCCCAGCCCCTTCTTTCGTCACCAATCACAGTGGATTCGTCCCCTCGAAAATAAATTGGTTTTTTATGGTGGGTCAAGGGAAGTCCAATGAACCATTTCTTGTTTTCCTGGGTTATCTTTCCGGAACCCTTTTTTTTCAATAGGAATGGCTTTCCCAATTGCCTCTACTTTTTTTTTCCTTTTCCCTCACCTCGCCCTCTCAACTTCGGGAGTCTAGTCAAAATCCTTCCCCCTCTTCCCCATGTCTTGTTTTTGTTCTCTTCCCTTTTTTTCCTCGACTCTTGGAGGTCCCCCCCCCCCGACTGTAATATTCCCATTTCCCAAGGATGACAACCTATTTGACATGAATTACCCCCCCTTTTATAATTCCTAGAAATAACCCCGCTTCCACCCTTCCCCCTTGACCTACCTACAAGTTAATCGTTGTACCCCCTGAAGAAACGCCGGTTTTGTTCTTTTCCCTTTTTCTTCAAGGTCTTGTTTTTTTCCTTTTCCCCCTCCTCCCCAACATCGATTTTATCCGCAGTTTCATCAACTTGTCTTGCTTTTTCGCCACTTTTCCCAATGCTTTCCCCGTTGTTCGACACCAAAACCTTCCCCTTTCATTCCGCGGAAGAATACTTCCCCCCCCCCTTCACTTTCCACCATTTACAAATGTTTTTCCTTTCTCCTGCTATGAGCTAACATTTTTCACGCGTCTTCCGACGCCGCTCCCGCGAACCGTCGTTTCACCCCTCCTGTCGTTTTCTCCCACCCCCTACCTGCGCCGATAATCTGAGGACGCCAGAATTTTCCCTCCCCCTCTTCGGCGGCAGTTCCCCTCCTTACGTTTTTCTTTTCCAACCCTTTCCGATTTTTGTCTGCCCTGTTCCCCCTCCTTGATCGGCCCATCCTCTTTTCGCCTCGCGCATGCTGCCCTCCCAAAGAGAGGACTGTTCGCACTACAACCTCCCCGAGCGTTTTTTCAACCGCCACTTAGATTCCGATACCTTCTCTTCGCAATTTTCTTGTACCAAACGGAAAGTCCACCATGGCAAAGGTGGTCTCCCTCGATCGTTAAGTTTGCGATTTCATCTTTCCCTTGACGTCTTTCCCCCCGGGCCTCCCTCCCGTTATATCCCCAGAAGGATAATTAATGGCCCCACTCTTTAGGCATCGCGGAATGCAACGTAAACCCATCTCCTCCCATAAAAAGTCCCTCCCCCTTACTTCCGGCCGTCTGTTTTCCCCAAATCTTGCGCAGCCAACCCCACATCGCGCCTCCCTCTTTTTAATAATATCTTTTTTTTAGATCTGATATTACGGCGTGCTTTGTTGTTGATGTCTCGCCTATGAGACAGCTCGTGTACTGGGAGCTTTATTCTCCGGCTTTTTTTTTTTTTTTGACTCCGGGGCCTGACCGCGATTCAGCGTTTTCCTTTTCTCGGCTTGTTGATCTCCCCAACGGTCTGCCCTTTTTTTCACCCTTCCTATGAAATCTTTTCTTTGTGCCTTGGCGAGACGTCCTTCTCTTTTTTCGCGCGGTCAGAAGAAGACTTTCTCGCTTAACATGGTCTTGTCATCAGTTCCGTCGTTCCCTTTCCTTTCGTTTTTGCAAGATGTTTTCCGTGCTTGAGGGACCCTGATGGTGGGATTTTTGCGTGGCCTTAGCGGATCCTTTTTTCCGACTTGAACCTCCTAGAGCTGGCTTCCTTTTTCTGATTCCCTTGACCCTCCTGATAGATGCTGAGCTTTCGAGCATGACAGGGCTCCTCCCCTTTTGTTTTGACACTCCCAAGGAGTTTTGTCTTCTGACTCCTTTGCGTTAGCGGCTTTTCTCGGTGGTTTCTGTTTCTTTCATCTCAGTCGCCCAAAACCTTGGTCTTGTGGTGAGTAGTGGGTCTTTCTTCGTGCGCGTCCGAAACCGCTTCCCCATTTTTTTTTGACGTTGTTTTCCCCCAAACTTGGCCCCGCAGATGGTAAAAACGGGAGTTCTTCCAACAAGTCCCCTTCCCTTTGATGTTTACTTTGCGGACTATAAAAATATCCATGGGGTTGGTTGGCGTACTACTTTTTTTTTTTTTTCACCCAAGGAGGCCACCTCTTTCTGTTCATTGACCCTTGCTACAGGAGCTTTGCGTTTTTTTTTCCCACGAATTTTCCTTCTTGACAAGGCATTGATTATGGTTTTGGTTCTTTAAATAGGCTAGTATACTGGTTATGCTCCTTTCCCTATGTTTGGTTTCTGTCAGTCTACGGGCCCTCGGACAGTCGGTGCTTCCCCCTTTATCCTCTTCATTCGTTAGAGAATCCCGCCTCTGCCCGGGTGCTGTATTGTCATCCTACTTTTTCGGTGCTACGGGTTGCGTTAAAGACAGGATTGGCCCGATTTTCGTCCTCCCCCCCCTCTTTCCTTATTCTTGCCCCTTCTGCCCCCCGGGAACGGGTGGCCTTTTGCCCCTCATTTACCGCTGAATATTGTCTGCTGTGAATCCGCCGCAACTTTTTCTCGTGGTCAGAGAAGTCAAACTTATTATGTCTTGTTCGCTTTCAACCCCCCACCAGTCCCTCTGACCAAGACTGCTCTCGACGAATCGCCTTTGTAAACTCAACCCACCCCTGTCCCCTCCCCCCTTCGAATTATAAGTAGTTAACAACCTCTTGGAGAAGGTAAATGCAGGAACGCCCCTGACAGTCGCCCAGTGCACTCACCCTTTCTCAATTCTGCCTTCTCCGCTGTCGCAACGCCCAACCTTCGTATCCCTTTCTTTTTCGACATCACCCGTCGATGTTTTTCTTCTATCTGGGAATCACTTCAGTTGTTGTTTGATCCACTGAGAGAACGGCCCCTCGATTGATTGGGTACTCCCTTGCCCCACTCCTGTTGCGAGTCTTATAGCTCTGTTGGTTTTTTTTTTTTCTTTCATTTTGCCTTTTTGCCTTTTCTCAATTTTATTTTTCAACGGGAGCCCCCCATTCCCCTTTTCCGGTCAATGAATAACTTCTTTTTTCCACTCTTCTGGGGCGGATTGATCCTTTTTTTCTGAATGTTCCTTTTCGTCTCTAGCAGTTCTTCATCTACCCCTTTTTCTTTGTGTTACCGACATCTCAGGAATTTTTTTTTTGACCACGGATTCCCCCGTTGATTCGCCCAAACTGTCCTTCCTCTGCCCATCAGGGTTCTTGGTACATGCGTGCGGCGCGGGACTCTTCATTTTTTTCAGAGGTTCTACAGTTCCCAACAGGCCACTATGTTATAGGTCCCCCCATAATTACGTTCAGGATCAGCCCATTTTTCCCCCGCCCCCCCCCTTTCGGGCGGACATCCCTCAACCCCGATCTGTCTTGCTTTGGCCTTTGCTTTCTTATTCCGTCGTACGACTTTTCCACTTCTGTCCTCTCCGTAGCAAAACGTCCACAGAAACCCTTGACAGACGCTCACCCCCAAGTATACATTCTATACCACCTACCTCCTTTCCTTGATCACCTACATCTCCCCCTTGCGGGTCCCTCTTTCTGCGCTTTGTTCCCCACGGAACAGTTCCACAAGATGTGTTCGTCTTTGTTTCAATCCTGGACTGCCGGCCCCCCCCCCCCCCCTCGATTTTTCACGAAGTAGTGGAATGCCCTGTCCTTTTTTCGACAACTCCGTGTTCAAACCTCTCTTTTTCGCCCCCCACTTCATTCCAGCCGGTTCTCCTAACGCACAACTACTTTCCAAACAAAAAGAGAACCAACTGTTTCTGCTCTCCGTGGCGTCCCGCTCTTCTATCCGCCCAACCCCCCTTTTTTCACCGTAGCTCAATTACGACCTCTTCGCACCCCTCTTCGTCCCTTGTCGTTTCGTCCAAAGTCACGTTGAGAGAATTCTCTTCTTAGGAGGCTAACTGGATCTCGTAGGGTCCTTACCTCTCACCAGTTTCTCTTAGTCTGATACTGTTTCCTTCCGTTCCCCCCCACCGCTCATATCTAGAAAGAAAGCGAGCCCCATCTTAACCACCTCCCCACTTTCGTCACTCGCAAAGGTTCCTCTCAATCCCGCATCCTTTTTTCCAAATTGAGTCCTTCTCAGAGCACCTCATCCAAACCTCCCCCCCGTTTCGTCATCTCCCCCCGGCCTCACTTTTTTTTCATTTCCCTTCAGTTTCTCCCCCGGGCACGAACCTTTTTATACAAGAGGAGCCGGGCCTGACAAGCGCGGCCCTTCTCTGTATGCCCAGTCAGTCCCCAGCGCTAGCCCGGCCTTCAAACGCACCTTTAAACGACTACTCTGTTTTTTTTTCAGCACTGACCCAATCCGCCTACTATATATATACTTCATCATCCCCCCTTTGTTGTGTGAGATATCTCCTTCTTCGATTTTGTTTTTGCTGATCTTCCTCATTTTTGCCCTCTCCTTCGTTTCGGGGGTCAGCGTTAGTCCGGCTAGCGCTTTTCGGGGCTTCTCTACCGAGCGGTCCAGAATGGCTTTTTCCGGACCCTGTGTTTGCCGGCTCGCCTTACAATTCAGAACTCTTCGTTTTTTTCCTAATTTCGCCTAGAATCCAAGTCGCTGAGACGGGTGATTCGTGCCGCTTAGACAGCCGAATTTTCTCTCTAACGTAGTTTGCCTCGGACACCTTGTCGTATTCGTCGAGTTCGGTTTTTACTGCCTGTTTCCCTCTCTTTCTTCGGCCCGATGCTGTCTTGACTTTCGGTTCCCATTCCCGCGTGACTCCGACTTTTCTTGGCCCAGGTGCCATTCTTCAATCCGTTTTCAGGATTCTTCCTAGAGGGAAGGACTTCGAAGCTCTCTATTGAGAGCGGTCGTCCGCCAATGTGCGCAATTTTCTGTGAAGAGACCCTTTCTTGCGTTCTCCTCCGTTCGATGAGAGGTCCTCTCCTCAGTTGCCTAGTTTTTCTCTCCCTATCAAGGTCACTATTCTCATACCCCCCCGTGTGGGTGAGTATTGTTTTGCTTTCGGCTCCCTCGTTTGAACCTTTTCCCCTTTGACGTTTTTTTGACCCCCCCCCTTCGTTTTTTTCAAACGTTTTTTTTCAAAACACGGTCGTTGAGAAACAAGATTCCAGTTGCTCCCACTCTTCTCTTCAAAATCGATGTTTTTATTTTTCCCCTTGTACTTTCTTCCAAAGGAGCGTTCCCCATATGGTTTACGCTGGGCTATGCCACTTTTTTTTTGCAGACCGTTCTTTGTCTTCACGGGGATCGCAATTCTTTTCGTTCGTCAGGTCCCTGAAAGTATAGGGTGGCGTTTTCTTTCTTCGGCGATATACAATGTTCGTCTTTCCCTTTCTGGTGTTTGGGTTTTTTTCCTTTCGTTCTTGTTTACTCCGAGTCGATACGCATCTCCCTTTCCGTTATGCGAATCCCTCCCTCCATTGTGCTGGTTGTTCGATGTCTCCGAAAGTTCAGCGTGCGGTCTTCCCGTATTGATTTTTTTGTCCTCGCTTGTCCTTTTTCTTAGGAGACATTGAAACCCTCCTGGTTTTTCTTCCACTTCCCACTCATGTCCCCCGCTTTTCCCCCTTCGGCCTCCCTTGTTTCGAATCACTGGTATCTTTTTCTTAGACCCAAACACACATTCCTGATGCTCTTTCAACCCACACCGACCTCTAAAGGTGTATGATGAGGACTTCTCCCTCTCCTCTCTTTCCTTCTTAGTAGTAACATCTGCACCCCCCACCCTGATCCCCATCCGCCCTTTTCCCCGTCTCTTTTTAGTTATTTCAGTTTTTTCCTCGATCCCGTTCCACTCACCCTCTTAGACCATTTATCCGTCCCCGCTTCTCCTCCCCCCCCCTCTTCTCTAGGCTCGCCCTTCCTTTAGCCCACAGTCTTTGCCGTTCCATTGGATCTTCCCCCCCTCAGTTGTTTTTTTTTTTCCCCTGAGAGAACGGCCCCCAAGTGCTTTTTCCCCCTAACAGCTGACTATGTTGGCTCCTTTCTCTGTGTCATTACTCCCCTCTCCTTGCCGACTCAATTATTGTTCCGGGATTCCCTTCAATCTTTTTAATCCTGCTCCTGTCTTTGGAAATACTTATAATGCGGTCCGGTCGATCCCCCTTTTTTTCTCCGGTTTTAATACCTCGTTCGCGCTACCCTTTTTCCTACATTTTTATTCTTTGTGGTTAACAGCCTAATTCCTTTTATATAACCCACAGTGATCCCCCCGTTTCCTCTCCCCCCTTCAATCCCTTTGTACTTGGTAAATTCTTTTCGTTGAAGAACCCATCTTTTTTCAGAGGATCTCCAGAACACACTTTTCCGATATGGATCAGACCTTCCCACCCCGGAAGGACCCCTTGCAACCCAGTTACAGAGTTCGGACTCTCCCCTCCCCCCCTCCCCCCAACTATTAGTCTGCTTGCTTCTGCTTCTTGTCTATTTTCGTTCGGTAATCACCAGCCTTTTTTCTTCCCCTTCCCCCCCAAAAGTCCACCCTGGACAGTCCTTTTCCCAAACTTTTTCTTGAATATAAGAAACAAAGTCCCCTAACCTCCTTTACCCTCCACATACAGATCCCTTGTACCCCTCCACTTCTCTTCTGTATCACAGTTCATTCACGTCCCCTTTCGTGTAACTTACGCCTGCCCCCCCAAATGATTTTCTCCGCAGTAGTGCATGCAACTGATTGCTTTTTTTTCCTCCTCCCTTTTTTCACAAACACTGCGTTTTTCCCGTTTTTCCGACCCGTCCATCAATCTTCCGCGCGCAGAAGAATCCCCACCCCCCCACTGTTTGTTTTCGCTTTGTGAGATCAACACGGACCAGCCCGCATTCGACCACTCCTACCCGCGCACCTCTCCGCGCCTCCCTTGCCCGTTTTTGGAGTCAACCTCCCTTTGTCCTTCCTACGTAGGCGTCCCCCATCGTATCGCTGTTCCCCGTAATACCCCTTATGAAGCAGAGAAACCCCCCCTCCCCTATTTTTTCGTTGCTCATGGATCCCCCCTCATGCTCCGCGTATCACTATGCGCAATCTCCTATGAAAGCAACAGGCCGGTCCAGTTCGTCCTGACATCAGGATGGAAATCGAACCTTCTTCTTTCCCGCCGACTTCTGAGCATTTTAATCTTTTCGTGACTCCCGAGAGCTTGTGCGTTCGCGCTCAGTCCACCAAGCGCCGATTTTCCTATTTTTATTTAAAAGGGAAAGCGCTCATCCCACCCCGGCCGACACCGTATGCTTCACGGAGTCCAAAGCTTTGCTATTCCGAGCTAACGGCGCCCTTACCCCCCTAACTTACAGGCCGCTCCCCTTTTCTTTTTGGCGAGACCGCC
>Ga0179593_1361579_pt1 | contig 10689 bp, 12 predicted proteins | sample CZODoug2_1_08_16_FD_185931 | JGI IMG/M metagenome (GOLD analysis project Ga0179593, IMG submission 185931) | Vadose zone soil fungal communities from Angelo Coast Range Reserve, California, USA - CZODoug2_1_08_16fungal (PacBio error correction) | ecosystem: Environmental > Terrestrial > Soil >... | reverse complement strand
TGTGACCTCCCTTTTTTGGCTTGGTTTTGCCCCTTCCTTTTTTTCTCCTGTTTTGTTCACCTCCCCATGAGCCAATGGATTTCCCTCTTCCCTTTCAATCAAACTCCGCCGGCCCCCCCAAGGAGTAGGAAACAGTTTCACTCCTCGGGTTTCTCATAAACACAACTTTTAACCACTTTCCTTTTTTTCGTGACAACCTTTTTTGGCTCCGGGACACAGCGGCTCCCTGCGGCTCTCCTTCTCTTCCAAGCCAGTGATCACCCCACAAAAGTTCCTGAGGAACCTCGTTTTTGAGACCCCTCTCCCCTCAATGATCCTGAAGCTTCCTCCAGTGTCTGAATTGAGCTTGAACTTCTTCTCTTCCCCAACGATTCATCTCGGCCGTTCCCCCCTCCCATGTAACTTTCACCTAGGGGGATTCGAGGTCTGTGGTCTCGTCCATTCCGTTTCTTTTCTTTTCCAGAAGTCTCACCCTTTTTTCCTGCTCTTTTGCGCTTTTGATGCCTCGTGGCGCGCCCTCCTTCGGGCGTGCCCACTATCTGCTTAATTGATCTAGATACCCACGTTTCCTGTCTACTTTTCCTGTTTTGTCCGTCCATTGGCTTTCGCCGGCCTCAAGTTCAGGCTTGTCTCCCCGTTAGTTTTAAACTTCGTCCCATTCTCCCGCCCTTCCTTATTCGAAAAGGTCCCCCTTCCACCTCGGGCGCTTCGTTGCTTTTTAATCTGGCGCATATTGTTTTCGTGTAAAAGCAGTCCCATCTTCCCCAGACAAACTGGCGGCATTTATTACTTTTTCAGAGTGCCTTCCAAAAATTTGAGGACGTTTTTGCTTTCTTCTTGTTCTCTCTTTGGTAATTTCCTGCAAAATTTTAAGCAGGGTAATGCTGTCCTCTTTTTTTTTTTTCTGGGGGCTTTTTATCCTTTGTTTTGTTTTTCCTCGATATTTGTTCTTTCAGAGGCATCTTCCTTCCCAGTTGATCCCCGCACCGAGTGCCCCTCCCCTGGGTTTTGACCAACTTTTCCTTCGATTAGGTTTCCCCTCCTCTTGCCCTCTTTGTCTTTTTTGTTTTTCAGTCAGGATATCCACCCCTTTTCGATCCCCCCCTTGCCATTACTGAAGCGAGGTTTCCCCTCCTTTTTTCGTCCCTCACATCGGTCATATTCGCTACCGGACTTCTAAGGTCCTGGGGTTGTAGATACAACCACCGTTTCCCCCCCCCTTGGCCCATGGTCTTGTTCTCTACTTCCGACATTTTTTGTATTGAGCTACCCCCCCCTCACTGAGTGCTTTGGCAGTCGTCGGACACACACTTGAAGGATGTTGCATTTTTTCTGACCCTGTTCATTGATCCTTCGTCTTGGGTTTCTGATCTCATTCTTACCCATTCCCACCCTGTGCGACCCCTCGTGATCAAAGTTCAGTGATGGGTGCCGGTTTGGATTTTTCTTGTCCTTTCCTCCTCAGTCCCGCCCGTCGGCACACGCGGACTCTCTATTCTTTGATCGTCGGTTTTAGGTCTCCTCATCACCCCAAAACGGGTTATTTTTTTTTTTTCTTTTCGTTTTGACTTTTTCCCCCCCTGTTTTTCTCCTTCTTGCGGCTGTTCGGTTTAACATAGCGACTTTTCTCTCATACATTTTTTTTCCTGCCCCACGGCCGCCGACCCCACCTTGAATAGTCCGACGAAAGGGTTAGTCTCAAGCTTCTTTTTGATTTACCTTTTATCGCGGTCTTTTCCAAGATATTCCCATTCTGTAGTGGATTTCACCCCAGGGGAGTGCCTTCCCAATTGCGACCGGTATCGAACCCATACCAACCCCTCCTCCTTTTTCTCTGGTGAAGGTGCCGTGCTTGTCCCCCCCCCACTTTTCTTGTCCCTGAGTCCGCCCGCAGGAACTTTTTTTAAGATAGATCTCCATCATTATATGCGTTTTTCCCTTCAGCCGGAGAAGTCTCTTCCCTTCACCCCCGGTAACCTTCCTCTAGTCTCTCTCCTTCCCCGACAGTTGCACGCTAGAAAATGCCTCCCATTTACTTCCATGCATTTCTGGCGCCCAGACGGAGTTGGGTGTTTTTGGCGTCGCTTTCCTTTGAGTTCCCCCCGTTCTCCGACTATTTCTTGACAACGACCCCCCCGAGAGTCCCGTCCCCTAGCGTTGAACTTTTGCCTTGTTGTTCTTTTTCGCGCCGTTTTCTTCGCCACAGGCCAGCGCCCCCCCCCCTCCTTCCCCTTTGCCAGTTGTTCTTCGTTCCTTGCCCCCCCGGCCCAACCAATCGATAATGGAAAAACCCCTCGTCCCCCCCTGTTTTGCTGTTGTCAAACCATAGCCCTTTCCCCCCCTCCACGGGAGCACTCAAAACCAATTTTGAGGAACCGCGTTTCGACGGTAACCTGTTCGCACCTCCTTCAAGCTCTTTTTTCTTTTTTTTCGGCCCCTGCGGCTACACCACTGGTTCCTCTTTCCTGGCCGCGATGCACTGGGCACCGAAATCCCTGATAACCCATTTCCCTGTTTCCGGTCGTCTTGTGACCTCTAGGGCCCCTCCCGCCCCAACAAACCCCTTCCCCCCCTATATTCTCCTTTTTTCGCAACCCCTTCCTGGCCTCTTCCCCTCTTTCTATTTTTTTTCATACCTCCCGTTTTTGGTGTTTACTTCACGTCGCTATTTCAACTGGGCTTTGTCTGCTAACAACGGCCCAATATATGTGCCCACTTCTTTTCTTCTCTTGACCTCATTTCCCTTGACGGTGACCCTTTTACAGTACAACCTGTGCTTGACCTGGACCGCAGTTTTTCTCTTTCGTTGCCCCCGTCCATTCGCGTCCCACCTTCCTCTCTTTTCTTTGTTAGACAGCGTACTACCGCAAACAATAATCGTCTCCCCCTCTTACTTTAGGTCCCTAACCTGTTACCGTTCCCTTTTTTCTTTTCTCCCTCCATAACTTTTGAGTTCTGTTGTTCCCCTTGTATATTTTTATTTGATCCCCCCCCTCAGACCGTGTGTGCACTTCACCTACGATGGGACGAGTGGTTGGTTCAGGCGGGCTTTTTTACTTCCTTTTTATCGAGGTTGGTTTTCATGGATAATTTCTTTTTTCGTTTCCTTTCATTTCCCTTGGGGAAGGGAAGTTTGTTGTTTTCTTGTCTGTCCTGATGTTGGAGGCAAACGGAGACTTTCTTCCCACCACCATGAAGACCCATGACATTAATCAAGAAGGGGGGTCCCTTCAAGGCAGTTTCTACTTTTCTATTCGTCTAGTCGTTTGTTTGGTAGAAGTTTCCTCCCTTTTCTGCCCTTTTCATTCACCGACAGGGATGGGCAATTTCGCGCTTTTGTGCCTGCGTGTTGCCCCTCCCAGCATTGCTTCTTTTTATCGTTCTTCTGTGTTTTGCCCCTGTTTTGTTGGTTTTTCTTCCCCCCCTTTTCAATTTTTTTATTCCCCCCCGGAACATCATTTGCCTTGCCTCCCTCCGCCGCTTTTCTAACACCTGTCCCTCCTTTTTTCATCTCTCCTCGCTCTTTCTCTCCCTTGCCGTTTTCTTCTCCCGCATTTGCTTTGTATAAAAAAACCGAGTGGGACAATCCTTGTCCCCCTTTCCCTATTGGGCTAATCCCCTGGAGCTTCTCCGGTTAATTTCGAGTTTTTTTCCCGTTCTGTCCCACAACTCTTTTTTTCTTGGAACTTTCTTCTTTTTGCCGAGTTTTCTTTTTTTACCCACTCTCCCATCCCCGATTATTGCACGTCCTTGATCACCGTGACCCCCCCCTATATCCAATGTTTGTGACGCTTCCTCGTTGTCGCGACGATTTTTATTCCCCCCCCCTTATATTCTTCGTTCTTCTGGAGTGATTTGTTTTGCTGGGATTCGAGTGTGGATTTCTTTCGACCCCCCTCTCCTTTGTAAGGACCTCCGTCTTGTGGGTCTAAGTCATTCGTCTTTCATTTCAGTTCACATCAAGGGTGGCTGTGTTACAAATGCGAGGCCGCGGTTCCCTTATATTCCAAATAACCCGCTCTTCCTCGGCGTTTAGTGAGGGTTTGTTTGTGAGCTTCATCAATAAAGCCTGGCAATTCACTTGCTTCCTCCCGGTTGGTGGTCGTCCGCTTTTTTTTCTTAGTCAGTGTTCCTTCCATGCCCCAACTCCCTCTTCCTTTTCTCAGTTCCCGGCCTTCCATTCAGGGTTCCCTTTTTCTGTACGTGCCCAAGCAAGAGTTTTTCTTGCATCTTTCTCTTCCTCCCCTTTTTGCCTGGCCCGCGTGTTCCTTTTCTTTCCCCCCATTGCTCCGGGCCGTTTTCTCATCTTTTTTTGTGCGGCGCACCTTTTGTCCGTCTTCGGTTTCGAATTAAACGATTGTCTTTTCCCTTTAGCAGAACCTTCCTCCAGACTTTTGGCTAGGGTTTTCTTTTTCCCCTGATGCTGTCCCCCCCCCCTCTTTTCGCTTCACATTTCGTTGAAAACAACCTTCATCCCGGTTTTGTTTTTTCCAGTTTTCTTCCCCTGGTGCTCTCCGCTGACCTTTCTTCCCTGTCTTTGGGAAGGAACTTGGACCTATCGCCCTTGTCTCGGCCTTTCCCACGCCGCGACGGGGATTTTTCGGACGGTTCTGTTTCTGAAAAAACAGGGTGCTCTTTTGCGACCCTTCACTGCCCCCCCTTTTCGGAGCTCGACGGATTTTTACCCTCTTCTTCCTTCTTATGCTCCTAAAGTTTCGTCATAGAGGTTCTCCGTTTTTGTCTTTTTTTGGTTATCCCACAGTTTCGAGTTTCTTTTCCCTTTAAGTCCCCCCGCGTATCGCCAGCCGCCCTATTTTCTGTGTCAGCGGACATTTTCCCAAATGTGAAGACCGGCATCTTCCCCCTTCTTCTTCATCCTCCCAGGATTCTCTAGGTTTTTTTCTTCCTCCACCTCTTGGACCTTGGGCCCTCTTTTGAGCCCCCGTCGAAACTTTCTCCTTTTCATTTGTTTTCTTTCTCTCTTTTATCCCTTGGGACGACGCGCTGCACTCTCTCCTGCCTTGGTCTTTTTCCCTTTCTCGTGGTCACTTCCGTCCGGGTTCCACTCCACTTTTTTAACCTGGAAAGTTCTGTCCGTTTTCGGCTGTTGTTCCCTTTTGCTCTAGCACCCCTTTGTTGGCCGCCTTCCGTTTTGAGAATGGGCTTTCCATTTCATTGTATCGAGCCAGGTTTTCTTTATTCTTTTCCCAGGTTAAAGACGACCACACTCCCCAAAATCCCTCCTTTTTCCCGTGATTCCTCTGTTGCTTTAGAAGTGTAAGAATAATTTCTTTTTTTTTTTCAGTGTAGTTCAAGTGTTTTATCTTTTATCTTGTGGCAGTTGGAGTTTTTCCTCTCTTTTAGGTTGCCGTGGGGGCGCCGTTGCCGAAGCATCTTGGTTGGTTGAAGGAGTCCACTTTTCTTTCCTACGTATCTTTTTTTATATTTTTTCTCGGGACATGGATTTCCCCGTGCTCTCTGATTCTTTTTTTTCCCAATGTGTTGAACGACGGCTAGGCTGGACACCCCTTTCTTCCCTCGAGTCCACACCAAAACAACCCAACGGAGTACTGCCACCCCTCCCTTTTTTGCCCCCATGGATCTTTTAATTTTCTAGAAATTCCGACTAACAATAGACCAATTTTTCTTGCCTGTTCCCCCCCCCCACTTTGGGTCCCTTCTCCTTCCTCTTTTACCTTTGCTCGGGCTTTTTTACCTTGAAGCGTCCGACCAACTCTCTATTCGGGCGGCCTCTCTGAAGGCCCCCCTCCGCCATAGTGCCTTTCTCCATCCTTACCTCTTTTCTTTTTCTTTGTATTGGAGTTGACTTGAGGACTTGACCCCAGATTTCCCTTCCCTTCCCCCCAGACCAGGCGCGCACTTTTTTGATACGTGCTTGGCCACCTTATCTCGCAGGCGGCAAAATGCCCCGGGAATTCTCTCTCTTCCCCTGCATTATCTTCACACCTTTGAATTAGGTGAGTCCCAGATTGAACCTTGCCCTTTCGTTTTTTTATAACCAACCCCCCCCAATCATTTTAAAATTTTCTTTTTGTCACCTTTTTTCGCTGACGTCCCGCAAGGAGATGGATCTCCCCCCCTTCCTCTGTGTGAAATCGGGCCACTTCCATTGAAACACTTCGGCCTCCCCCAGGTCTTTCTCCCTGGTGCGGCGATCCCGGAGGGCATAATTTCCCCGTCTGGGCAGCTGGTAACAGCCGTTTTCCGGCACATTTCTCCCTTCTTTTTTGTCTTGACTGTTCGCTTATTTAAAAAATTTGATCCTAATCCTCCCTCTCCCCTAGGTTACGTAGCTCGGGTCGCATTTTTTTCGATTCAAGTTGTTACCTGTCGGAAGGACTTTAGCGGCAAGGGGGCGAGTCTTCTTTTCTCTCCCAGGAATATGCCGCATGTTTCCTTAGTTGTTAGTAGGTTTTGGACAAACGTTTTGATAGTTTCGCTGCTATGTTTTTTGAAGTTTCGTGCGGCAGAGTCTCAGCCCACAAACCCTTTTTTTGCTCTAAAATCTTGTCCCTTTTCGCGCCTCGGTTCAGCTTTTCCCCTCCAGCAGGGATTCGTACGCTTTTTTTAGCCGGCATGTTTGGTTCTTCTCCCCCGGATGGGGCCCTTCCCTTCCTTTTCCATCAGGAAAGGGGATGTGCCGCAAGCAAAAAATTTTTGTTTGCACCTGCGAAATTTGAGTTTGCATTTTTTTTTGGAAGGCTTTTTTTAGTTCTTTCACGGGATTCTCTTTGCTGTTTTGTCTGGGAATGTCTCCCCTTCCCCCAGTGTGGCCACCCACGGATCACCGTCCGAGGTTCAGTCTTTTCGGTCTTTCTTTCCCTTCCGCCGCGCGGCCTTCCTGCATCGTTATTGTTCTAGAGGGGCGGCTTTCTATGTCCCCGGGTTTCCGCACTTTTCGAGGAACTGCCCCCCCTTAGTCACAACGCAGAGCGGATTGGTTCAAATCGTTCTTTTTTTCTGAAATCCACTTTCCGATTTGCCGGGCCCAAGTTCCAGGAATGCAATTCGCCCTTTTGCGAAAAAGGTAGCTGAAAGTGCGGATCGCGCTGCCCATGCGGGGATTTTTTCCTCCCCGATCGGTCCCATTCATTCGGGGTTCCTTTATTTCAACCTCCGTCGCGGACTTTTTATGGCAAGGTCTATTCAACATAATACGTTCGCGGTAGTTCTTCTCAAGGCATCGGAATTTTTTCTTCTACCACTCGTTGTCCCACCATCTTCTGGCGGGAACCCGGGCATCAGAATAGAGCATCGATTTTTTTTACCTTGTACTTTGTTGTGTTTTTTTTACACCCGAGCGGATCCTTTATTCCAGGTCCAATATTCTGGTGAAATTTCACCTTTTTTCTCTCGGCTTCTTCGGCCACCACGCACCTCTTTCAACGTACTGCCAGAAATTCCTTCTCCTGGCGTGCACCTCGAATTTCAGAGCCTTGGCCGTCTCGGCGATTCTTTTCCTTAGCCCTGCCCGAACGGTTTCGACCCCACACTTCCCCTATCCCCCTGCCCATAGACATTATTACGTGCCGTTTTTTCATCGTTCTTCAAGAGGATTTTCTTTTTTTTTTCCCCCTGGGCCTCTTTCCCCCCCCCCCAATACCGTCCCTTTTGCGCAGCCAGGCAAACCAACCCCTTCTTTCCTTTTTTTAAACCCCCCTCCGCCCAGTGTGTCGACCAACCCTTTTTAGCATGGTTACCCCTCCCTTCTCATGACCCCCTTTTTGTTCTTACACCGTCCTCTTAACGTTGTACCTTTCCCCCTACTGAGTTTGAGCTTGTTCGTGCTTTTTGTAACTCCCTTCTTCCAAGACCTTGCCGTGTTTCTCTTTTTTTTTTTGGGTGTATTACGCGGGCTACCATTTTTGCCAGGTTTATTTTGTCGGATGCTTCGTGTAATCCCCCCCCTCCCCTGTTTTCTGTTTCCTGTTTCTTTTTTTTTTTTTTGTCCACACGCCTTCTTCTTCTCTCTTTTTCCTCCTACCCCAGTTTTTTTTTTTCTTGTTTTTTTTGTCTTGACGAGTTGCAAAACTGGCTTTTTTTGTTCAACCCTCCCCCAATCCAGCCTGTGGTCCATGGTCTTTTAGTGCCATCACTCTTTCCTGCCCTCTGTCCACCAGAACCGGTTCCATTTTTTTTGACCCTTCCCCTTCGGTCTCCCCTCGTCGTTTCCACTTTCTTCTATATACCTTGGTAGCCCTTTTCACTACCACCCACTAAGCAAAATCTTTGTTCGGTGGAATAAACAAATTTACCGTCTCTTTTTTCTACTTCCCAATTGTCTTCTCCGTTTCGGGGTCGCTTTTCCCACTGGTTTGATCCAACACGAGTCTATGTGTTGTCCATATTCATTTGTGGGAGGGCATCAGAGCACATCCGTTAGCTTTTGGGACCGTCTGGTCTCTGTGTGGACGCAAGCCTTGCTCCGGCCTCACTCACAGTGGGGCCTTTTTTGTCCCTTGTTCAGGAATTCTACTCTCTTTTTTTTTCTGCTTGCCGATGTCCCAGTTTGTCTTGTAGCTTTCTGACTAAGATTCTTTTTTGTAACAGCGGTTTTTCCGCTCTTGTCTTTGTCGTCCAGCCCTTCGATGGGCCGAGGCCTTCTTTTTTTCTGTGTTTCCCGTCTCCTTTGAACACGGTCTTTTTGGCATTCCCAACCCTTTTCCCCCGTAAAGTTTTTTGCCCACCTTTCCCATATTGCATTGCCCTGCCGTTCCTGCCTGGTCCTACCCCTACAGGTCCCTGGATTTATTCGATCTGTCTTTGCCGGCCGAACCCGTCACCTTGACTACCCCTACCTGGGGACAACTTGCACCCTCCCTGACCTCCTTTGTCTCTCCCCATCCCTGCGCGGTTATTTAGTCTACCTTACTTTCTCCACTGATTCTTGGTGGCGCCTTTTCTCGCTGTTTTGTCCAATCCCCCTCCCTGATATTCGGCCGACTCTGACAGGTCCCCCTCTCAAATTTTTTTTCGAGACCTTATCGTGTCCATGCCCTCGGAGATTCGTCAAGTCTCTTTTTCCCTTCATGGGAGTGGCTTCCTTCTGGTTTTTGCGACCCAAATCCAGTCAGATTGAAACCTCCCTATATAATCTGCATTTCATTTAATTTTACTGAGTACTCAGACTGTTTGTGGGGTTTTCCTTTTTGGAACACCGCGTCCCTTCTTTCTAGTGATTAAACCCCTCACGATTGCCTTCCTCTGGATCCTTTTAAGAGTTGTCCATCACGCCCATCAATTCACCTTGGCACTTTTAGCTTTCTTTGTCTGTTCTGCGGTTTGACTCACTCTTAAGTGCCCAACTTCACTTTTCTCCCCCGTTTACCATTAATGGTTTCACGTTGACTTACATTTCCCCGTTTCCCCCCCTTCCCCCCTCCAGTACGTTGCCAAGCACGCTGTATTTTCTGTGGTCTCATTTTCCTTTCTTATTTTTATTTTTCACTCCCCATTCCCCCCGGAATCTGTTCCTTTGTGTTTGCTCGTCCCCCCATTTGAAGGTAGACTTTTTACGTCGATTTTCTTTGTTTTGCGCGGACAACTCTTAAAGCTGGACTGGAGAGTAACAATGGCTTTTTTCATTCGGCAGTCCCTGTCGAATTCTAGTGCTTTCCGTCCCCGAGCTGGCCACCCATTTGCTTCTCTTTCCCTTTCTGCTCTTTTCCTCCTTTACCCCCAACAAAATCCACCCAAACCCAGGTTTCTTTTCTTATATATCCCCGGGGTTCTTTGATTTCTTTTTGTTGCTTAACCTTCTCCTGCCCTCAGTTCCCGTCCTTATCTTTTCCTGAACGATCTATCGAACGACAGCGGCTTTCTCTTTCCGCTTCGATACCCCCCTTGGTTCCTTCTCCCCCCGCAAACATGTTTGCTTCCAGCCAACCCTTCTTTGATCCGACTCTTTCTCGCGGTACACCCCGCCGCTCGCGCTCTAATGAAGAGAAGCTCTCACTATTGTTTCTCCCACTGTTTATCTATTCTTTCGTTTTCCTCTGGAGAGTTCTCCCTCGCGGTCTCCCAGAGGTTCCCGGAGCGTTTTTTCCCCCCTGGAACATTTCCGCCCGGCATCCCATGCGTCTTTTATTCTGATCACAGTGTCCGGCGCATGCTCCCCGATTGACCCTTGGGACCGCGCCTTGCTGTCTCTCACGAGTCATGTGAAATTGTTGGGTTTGTTTGCGAGATAACTCTTTTTGGACCTGGCGCGCCGTATTTTCTCCCCCGGGCCCTGTTCGGTTTGTCCTGTACTTCGTGTTTCAAATTTTTCCGCCTGTTCTTTTCCCTCTGGAACTCGCAACCTGATGTGACTGAGTCGCGTGTTTCGGTAGGGGTTCGTCCTATTTGGGCGTTTCTTTTTGTTTAGCATTGGCTGTTGTCTGCCAGGTTCTTTTTTGGGTCCAAGGTAAGCCGCTTCACGGGTCGCCTTTTTTTTCCCCAATTTTCCCCAAACTCCCAAAGTCCCCCATTGGTCTCGTTTATTTCTTCTGTTTGGATTTCGACTTCCGCCTTTCCTTTTTTTTCCGGTGTTGGTTAGTTGAGTTTATTTTTCTGTACTAGTTATATTCTTTGATATTTGTTGTCTCTTTCCCCCAGGGGCCTAAGCCTTCTTGGCCGTTTGGTTGGCCTCTTCTCTTAGACCTCCACGGGGGAAAGGTTTTTTTAAGG
>Ga0179593_1306879_pt1 | contig 10689 bp, 8 predicted proteins | sample CZODoug2_1_08_16_FD_185931 | JGI IMG/M metagenome (GOLD analysis project Ga0179593, IMG submission 185931) | Vadose zone soil fungal communities from Angelo Coast Range Reserve, California, USA - CZODoug2_1_08_16fungal (PacBio error correction) | ecosystem: Environmental > Terrestrial > Soil >... | reverse complement strand
TCTATTCCCCTTTAACGCGGGGCGCCCATCTGACTTTGAGCACCCTCTCGGCGCTGCCCCCCCCCAAGCTGTAACGCGGGCTTCTCCTTTTTGTTTTCCTCTTTGTGAGTGTTTTTTCAACAAATTTTCAACACTGGAATTGATTCCGTTCCTTTCCGTTTCGCTGTTTCTCGGAGACGTCCAGGGGTCCTCTCTTTCCGCCCGGGGGACAATCCTTGATTCTCTTTTCGAGTACATGTCGTTCCCGCTATACCCCCCCCCCCTATGATAGAATCCTGAACGCCCCGGTTCCGGACGGCTGCTCCCTTTTCTTCCGCCTTTAGGACAATTTTTCTGCTTTCTCAACAGTCCCGCAAGCGCAGTATTTGTGTACAAGTTCTCGGCTTCCGTCCGATTCCATGGTCGAAGACGATTGCCCCCCACAGAAGGTCCTTCTAAACCTTGCCCAAGAAAAAACTCGGTTTTTTAAACCACGAGTGAATCTGTCAGCCCTTCCCCTGGTGATCCTCTTAATTTTTTAAGCCGCTTTTCCTTAAACTTCGTTTGACCGTTTTTTCAGGACGGCTCCCCGAACCATCCCTGAATCCCTCCCCTGTCAGCCTTATTTTCCTTTTACAAACCTCAAGTTTGCAGGCGTGTTTCTCCTGGCGGTGGTTTGCGGTGCTTCTATACACTGACAAGTCCAGCCCTTTCCTCCTTCCTAAATTTTCCTTTCTTTCATGTGAGCCGCCGGACCGAGGTATTTCCCTCTTGCCCCCCTCTTTGTCAGCTTGTGACCGTTGCCTCCTCACCTCCGGCTCATTAGTGTGGAACCACGACCCACCACCCCGGCAGCACTCGTCCGCGATCTTCCCCCCCCTAAAAAAGGCCCATCTTTCTTGCCCCGCCCCCGTTACTATCGCTTTCGAGGCCGAGAACTCCTCCCTCCTCCTGAAAAACCGCTAGATATAGACTCCCCCCCTGCGTCCTCTTTTTTGTTTTAAGCAGTTCCTCCATTTGCCCCACAGAGATCGGTTGTGTGGGTATTGTTTAATTGGGGATCTCCCACTTCTCTTCACGCATATATCAGTTTCTTTAGTCGTTGACCCGGTGTCCGGAAGATTAGCTCACTTCGAATTACCGTTCTGGTATTGTCTTTCATTAGGGGCCCGCATCCGGTGGATGCCAGACTCACTATTCTACAGCCATTTCTCTCCCAGTTCCCTCTTCCTTTTTTTCCTTACCGTGTATAGCCCCTACCTTTCGGCGACGGTGTGGAGACCTTTTTGGATGTCTTCTACGCGACGTCAACAACCCCCTTAAGAAGATGTCTCGGTTCTTTTCTGCCCGTAGACATAGCCCTCCTACAGGTCCCGGTGTTCGAATGAACCTTTTCCCCGTGGACCAACGGTTTTGGTTTGAGGTTTTTATCTTTGATGTCTATGTAGTTGCTTCTCTCCAGTGGAATGTTTTTCCGTTTTTTCCCAAAATTTTCCCCCTCTCTGGCTTTTTTCCCCAGTTGGCGACTGTTCACTTTAGCATCATCTTGCCCCCTCGATAAAACTTTTCCTATTTAGGTTTACTAATTCGGTCCCCCCGAGGTTTGTTTCAAAAAGCCCTCTAGTTAGAGCTCTCGATCCGTTCTGGTAGTACTGCGCTCATTCCATCTCCCCATATTATGCTTTTCCTCCCTCGTCCCGCCCCTCATTATGATTTCCCACCCTCCCCTTTTGACTTCGCAATCCCAACAAACAACCCCCCCCCTTTTTGTCCCCAGTTCTCCTCACCAAGCTTTTTTTTCTCGCTTTTTTTTGTTTTTTTCACAAGTTCTTCTTTTTCCTAGTGTCCAATTCCTTCTTCCATTTTAGACATCTTTGCGCGAATGCAATCGTTTCCCCCAAACCCCTCTCCCCTTATGTTGGGGAACTTTTCCATCCTTCTTAAGCCCATCCCGTCGTGCAGTCGCGAATTAACTTTTCCCCCCCCCCTTTCCAGGGCATCTCGATTTTTTTCCTTTGTTATGTGTTTAGGAAGGTGCTGTAATTTTATTTGTTGATTGACCGATTTTACTTAAGCTCTACCCAACACCCCGTGTTCCACCCTCTGGGCCCCTACCCCCAAAAGTGCGCTTAAATTGGTCTCTTTGGATCGGCCTTGTTCTATCGGCGATCATTATAGCGGATAGAACTTTTTTACCCGTCCTGGACGGTGGGATCCGTTTCTGTCCCTTCTATCACTGAAAGATTAGGTGCCCTTTCTTACGCGCTTCTCCTCGCCCTCCCAACCCACTTCCACTCCCCTCGTGATCTTCAGGTCACACACGCCACCAGTTCTTCTCTCGGGCATTTCCCCTGATTTTTCCGAAACAACCTTTCTACAAATAGATCACTCCGAGAAGGGTGTGGTCGGCCCCCTTCGCGTTTTTAATTCGTTTTTTTTCGAACCTTTTTCCTTGGCAAACCACTTGCTCTTCTGTCCTCACTTTCAAATGCGAAAAATCACCTAGCTCTTTTTGCCAAACGCCGTGATTTCCCAGCTATATGCCAGGAACTTTCGTCTAACCCTTTTCCCCTCCTTGGACAAGCTGTAGTTTCCCCTCGGTTCCCTCCCGCCCGTCCCATCAGTACCCGCGCTCAGTGCTTTGACGAATTGTCTTACTCTTTATAACCCTTTCGATTTTTGTCCCGCATCTTTTTTCGTCCCCTCACCGGGAGTTTTTCAAGCCGAGCCATCTGCCCATTTGCCTCTTTTTGCAGGCGACCCCTGATAGTCAGTCTTGAAAGTTCTTTTGAGTTGTCTCTGGGAGTACGTCCGCTGATGCCACCTTCGGGCCGCCTGTACCCCCGAATCCTCACCCTCCCCCAACGGGACTGAAAATTCTTTATCCCGGGATGACTCCTTTGAAGCGTGTCTTCACATTAACTGTCTCTCTCATTGTGTGTGGGAGAGGCTAGTAGTTTCCTTACAGCTGCTTTACTGCGTATCCCCCCCTTTCCCAGGCCCCTTTCTTGATCACCAGATGGGCGGAATTTTCCTTTCCCTCCCCTGCCTTTTGATGGCCAGTATGTGAGAGGTAGTTGATTCAAATTCGGCTCACTCCGTTGACACAGTATGACCCCGTGCTCCCTCGTCAATTTCTGCTTTCAGGGACCCTTCCGCCTCGTCGCTTGTCCGAACTGTTGCTGCAAAAAATCGGCCTAGGCCGAACTTAGCCAACATTCACCGATCATCGACTAGGTCGGCTATAAATGAAGGTGTCATTGGGAGATGTTAAAAAGATTGGCCCGACTGTGTTAATGCGGTTACACTCAGCGTAACCAAGGTGTGTGTCTGGAGTTTACACGGTGTGCCCGAATTACGTGGACTCATGGGATACCTTTCTCGTCCGATGGTCCTGTATTGGTGTTCTATCTCCATGATAGGGTAGCACCCTTTCCATTCCCCCGCCCAGCCTGAAGCCGCTCACGTTCTTTTTCTCTAGCGCCATCGACAAGCCAATTCTCCTCTCTTTTTCCGTGGTTGTTTTTCGAGCTCTTTCCTGTCGCTCCGCTTATATCCCTCCCCCAATACGAGTGTCTTAGTTTATTTGAGTTAAGGTTGGACCCCTTTTCTTTTTCCTAGGCCCCCATTTTCACTATTCACCCCCCTAAATAGTCCTTGCCCCATGTCTCCTCTTCCCCTGACCTTCTCCCATTTGCCCGCACACCCCTTTTCTGAAGGAATTGGAACCCTGGCCTTCGCCAGTCATATAACATTCTTCCGCTCGAAATTTTCCCCCTGTCGGATGCCGTTGATTACGCCCCCTGGTTTTCCCCCTCCTCGGACCCGCTCTCGGTGGCTCCCTGACCTCCGAACGCTTCGTAGAGGCTGCTTCAGGGCCATATGGTTCCCTTCTTCTCAGTTCTCAAATCCTTCATCCCTTTCTTCCTCTTCGGCCGATGAGGGCCCTCATTGTCTCCGGTTTATACGGGCTGAGTTGACGACCAACCCCTTTTCACGGTGGTACCCAAATCCTTCTCCGCCATAAACCTTCGCCCCGGCCCCTTTTCACCCCTCACGGCTTACCTTTCTTCCCCGATGTCCTTGGGGTTCCTTTTTTGCGTTCTCCCTTGTCATGGACGCCTCATACCCCTTTGAGAAGATAGGTGATTGGTTTGTACTCCCCCTCCCCCCACTCCCCCCAAACAAGTGAAAGCCCTAAAACCCGTTCTGCATGAAAATAGTCTTTCCCAGGATTTTCGGCGTTTATCCCCCAGGGCCTTTCCCCCTTTCGCGGTCACAATAGTTCGTTATCCTCCTCCTTCCCGACCCTAGTAAACCTCCATTAATGATCTGTGATTTTTGTGGAGATTTTTTCCGGCTTTACTTTGAACCTCGCCGCCTTGTACGTTAAAGTTTTCCGGAAGACAGGTTTTTGGTTCGCAGAAATACATTTGACCTAAAAGTGCTTTTCCCCCAGTCTATATCCGGAGGTTGTTAGGTTTCAATGGGGCCCCTTTCGCATTTGCACCCCCGTGCTTGGCAAGCTCCCTTTGTCGGAACGTAGAAAGACTGATTACGCTGCTTCGAGAGCCCCCACATCATTTATCTTTTCTGTCTTTTCTGATTGACGTTGTTTAGAAAACCCTCCCCTCTTTTTGGCCCTGTCGAGTCCGTGTCTCCTTCTGTTTGTGTCAAACGCCCTACCACTATTTGTTTATGAGAGGTGTTGGAACGCGCCAGCGGCCTCTCACTTTACCTTATTAGGTCGGTCTTAGCCGTTCCCCTCTCACCGCCCTTGGCGGGGTTGTCCCCACTGTATAGCCGCTATACTTCCTCGCCTATGCACAATTTTTGCCATGCATGCCCCCCTACCATGTTATTTTTTTGCGCAAGTTGTAGCGAGGTTTAAGTGTGGTTGTCGAGCTTCTCCCTTTCCCCCCCCGCATTAAGTCCAGTGTTCCCGCCAAGTAATGAGCTTTTCCACACACTCTTGGCTTCCTTTTGTCACCCATTGGGACCCCCGAACGGTTCCCGCCTTTTCCCGAAGATTTTCTTACCCCTGAGTTGACCTGCGGCCCAAACTAATATAGGCTGTTTGTCTTATTCCTGCGGCCCTCCTTATGGCGTCCCGCTGAGACTTCAAGTAAGCTTTTTGGATCCCCATCTAGCTTCCTATTCGTCTTCCCCGTACCGGGTGGGTTATATACTTTCACGTCCAGTTTAAATTAAATTCTCCCGCTGCGGAGCCGATTATTTAATGCCTTTTTTTTATGACTCAGCCTTTTTTCTACCCCTTCCTTTGAAATGTCTCTCCTTTCTCCTGAACGATCTCGTTTTAACCTCCCGTCCAAGCCCGCACTCTTTTAACTAGGGAATGGTTTCATCTTATCTCTGCGAATTTTCCCCCTTCGTCCAACCTCTGAACAGGCGGCTCGATCTTTGTCTTGTTTCTGCCCTACCGGCTGTCACTCCAAGGCGAGAGTGTCTGAATAGTTCCCACCCGTGAAACCGCCATCCCACCTTTGTACCTCCCCCGTGCCCTGTCGTTAAAGGTTCGTAACCCGTTAATCACGTCGCGGGCATCCTGTCACCAGCTTCTTATGAGAAAAGAAATCGTCCACGTCGTCGGTTTCTTTTTGGCGTCTTGTTTCGCTCCCCCTCCCAAAGTAGCCCCCAACCCCCCTTCCCGCAGGCCGACATGTGTTTTTCAGATCCTGCGTCACTGTCCCGCCTTAGGCTTTTTGTCTCCATCTTTGTGTCGGACTAGGCACGGATTCCCCGGGAGACTGGGAAAATACTGCGGTCAGACCACAGGCCGGCGCGTTCGGCCAGGTCTCTACGCAACCCCCTTCTCCACTCCGGTATAAACCGCGCACAATCCCTCGGCACAGATGATTGTAACTTCACGAAATTTTGTTCAAAATTTCTCCAATACCAAAAGCTTAGTCATTGGTCTCTCCTTCATCCCCAAACGACTCCTCCCCTCCTCCTGTCGTAAGTATATCGAGCGGTTTTTTCGCGGCGCTTCCCCCTGTCCGTGCCTCTTGCATACTTAAATCTCTTTCCGCGCGGAGACATTTCTGCCCTTCTTTACCCCTTTGTGGAACACTCTGTGGAAGAAGTTTCGCGGTTCGAGCTGTTGAGGTCCTCCCAATTACCCCCCCACACCTCAGAGCAGGTTTCTTCTGGACAACTTTTTCCCCTAAGCCTGCCGTCCCTGAATGGCTTTGAGATTTGCCGCACCCCCGACCCTCCTGGCCTGCCCCACAACCAGAGTAACATTCGTTAAGTTGCTTCCTTTGACGGTGATCTAGCCTATTTTCTCAGAACCCCCCATCACCCAGCGTTCCACCACTCCCCGCGCAACTGCACCCCTTTTCTTCTGAATACCTTCTGGCTTTTGCGTCCTCTTTGTCCCTTGCTTCCCCTTTTAAAGGCAACCTCGTTCACCCCCGTTCGCTCTGGTTACGGCAACGCCTGCCCAGGCCTCTGCCCATTCCTGTATGGATCCCCTACGGCCTACGAAGATGTTTTGAAATGTTCTGGGGTGCTTTTCCTTTGAGCTTTGACCTAGTTTTTGGCCCCTTCTTCTCTCCCAAGTCCGGAGGCATCCCCCTCGCAAAAATTCTTTCCCTACCCCTGAAGTGATATGAGAGGCGACTTTTCTATGCGGCTATTTACTACCGACCTAGATCTGTCCGAATACGCGATGCAACCTTAGTCATATTCTCCACAGATGGTTTCATAAGATCTCCGGGATTCCACGACCAGCAGTTCTTATCCCGTGCTGTCCAAATTGTGGCCCCCTTCCCTATTCCTTGCTCGGGCCTCCTCTGATTTTTTTCAAACTTTTTTTTTGTCCCCTGTAGTCCTGATGTGCCACATTGTTGAGCCCTCCCCTCAGTCCCTTTCTTCCAGGTGAAAGATTGGTGCGTCCCTTATCTCTTTATGGATCTGGCCGGGGATGTTCCTTCTTCAACTTTTATCTTCCCTCAGTGTGTTTTTTTTGGCCGAGGGTATCCCTTTCCTCCGGGCGGCCCTTTACCCGTCTTTTTTTTTTACGTTCGCACGGCCGATCCCTGGCGAGCGCCCACCCAGATGTAACGGCTAGTCCGGCGCCCCCTTCTCTGATTTTTGTTTTTGTCACCAACTTTTTCATCTTGGTCCAATTATCAGGCCCCTCCCTGTTTCCCCTGCGCTCAGGTCTTTCAAGGCAGCAAGTGACCTTTCATCCCAATTTTTTCCGAAGGGATGATTTATTCCAGAAGTTCAACTTGACGTTCCCAGCACCCCTCTCACCCTATCTTTTCTCTAGTTTTAATCCTTGGACCTCCCCGGTTGCAGAGTTCGTCCTTTGATAGGAAACTTCCCATGATTACGACCAAAGTCGCCCCTTCCGCCCTATTCCCTTTATTTTTCGGATCCCTAATTTCGAGGAGCCCTTTTTCGATTACATGTCTTCCCCGGAAAGACCCAGCCGGTCCCGCTCGACCCCTCCACTCACAGCGTTCCCAACGACCTTCTTTCACGGTAAGAACCCTCCATTTTTTGGCTGTCCACGTTTTCCTGCCTCTTGGTCAGTCAACCGATTGATTTCCCGGTTTTCCCGGATTGCGGTCGATACAGCCATGTACAAAGAGAAACGGGACCCCTTCAACCTGGTTTTAGCCCTATTTAATTCAACACCCGGTACCAGTTTCTTTCTGGTTCCCAATTTCCCGTGTTGGTGCTTTTCATATCCAACATTCCTGGAATCTAAATGCAATCCAAGTCCCCTGTTTACCCCTATGGACTCTGTGATGCCGGATTCCGGGGCCTGGTTTTCCCCCTGTTCCCTCCCCTGCGGCTCTTGTGACGTTTGGCTCCTGCAAGTTTGCGCTATTGTGGAATTTTCCCGGACATCTTTCCTTCTCTACTGTCCCTTCCCCACAGGGTCCACAATTTGTCTCCCCGGGTCTTCATGTCATAGTCTCCGCGTTTCAGAGGGCCCTGCGCCACCGCGCAGTCACGCCCGATCCCCGATCTCTCTTACGTCGCGATGTCGTTGTTCTCTGCCTCAGGTCGAGCCCGTCCAAGCTATCGGGGTTGTCTTTTGCAGACCCTTGGCTAGCGTTTTAGATTCGCCTCCTTTCGCCTGGAGGTTTGTTTTCTTCTTTTTTTCCTTCCTTTGGTGGAGAATCTTATTCCCCTAGAGACACCGGCATGAATACCTTTTTCCCCCGAGCCTTCCTCTGTGGTCCGTCTCTTTTGGATTGCCCCTCGCGCTTATACAGCCTCGATCATTCCCCCTTTCTCTCTTTTTTTCCGGAAAGTGGCTTTCTATCCACTACCTTTTTTAAGCGCTTCTTTTGGCGTAAGGGGGAGCTCCCCTCTCCGCCACCCCCCAAAACCATGTCCACGGTTCTACGAGTGGATTTAGTATTCCATTTAATATTGGTTTATCTCCTCCCGCCGTCAGTGTCCTACCGGGTTTTTACCCCTCGTCCCCTTTCTTCCCCTTTTGTATGGGCTTTCTACTTTTTTGAGAGTCATTCCTTCTCGCACTTTCTCTCTTTCTTTCGATTGACGAGTTTTTTCCCAGAAACCCACCCTCTTCTCAGTTAGCCTGTGATTCACCTTGTCGAATGCCACATTTCGCAGACTTACTTCTTTTCCCCCATTCCCTGATTATTACTCAATCTTCTTTCATGTTCTTCTTACTTTTCCCTGCGTGTCCGGTTTTCCCAAGAGATATTCCCTGCGCCGTCACTTTCCAGGCGTAATGTCTACTTTTTTTGATGTTGCACCCCATTCCTTATCCAATCTTCTTTCCCTTCAGAGTCTCCTTTTACTTCATTCCCCCCAAATGTACAATATACCCCACTGACGCGTTTTTTTCCGGAAATGTTCGAACCCTGCATTCCTCGTTTCCCTTCTTACACCCTGCTAGGACCAGTTTGCCGCTTTTTAACTCCCTGTCTTTCCCGCTTACATATTGCCGCAGAATTCCCAACTCCCTCCTCACACAGATCCCCCCCTCCCTTTGTTTTTAGTTAACGCCAGGTCTCTTACCCTTCAACTTCTCGTCCTTGCCAGCCCCTCTTCCAACCGTTTGGGTCCCCCCCTCCGGTTATCATCCCCTTCCAGGTTTATTTGTATATTCTTCTTTATGTATCCTTTTTTCTGCTTGTTGACGAGGGTCCCTCTTTGACCAAAACCACCACTGGTCTCGGCATCTCAACCCTGTGACGCATTTTTCCCCAATTTCCCCCTTTGTATCTTGTTTCCGTCCCCTTTTTCTTAGGCGAAGACCCTCCTGCTGCTAGCCCCCCTTCACACCGAACAGTGCTTTCTCTTAACGTTTCATCAGAATTGATAACTTCGTATTTTCCACCATTTGCGCGATCTCTGCGTCTCCCCCCACACCCTCCCCCTTCCCCCGACCACTGCATAGTGCGGTTCCCCCCAAAGCCAGTCGACTCTTTAGGCAGCGAGCCTTTCCCCCTTTTTTGTTGCCCCCCCCCCCCAACCCGTTCCTCGCCCTCCGAGCATAACATCCCTTACGAGAATGCTGGGGGCCTTGCCAACTTCCCCCTCTCATCGTATATTTTGGTTTTCTGAAAGGTCAAGTCTACAACCTATGTTGCCAGCACCGGTTTCACCCCCTGTCGCCAATAATCTCCCCCCCGACTTTCTCTGAAGCTCTTTCTCTGTCAACATGCCCTGACTTTGCTAATCGCAAACTTGTCCACTTAGTCCTCCACCACTTTTAGTCCCCTTCCGCGTTTACCTAGGGTGTCAACTCCCCGAGGATCCCTCCCCTTCAAGAAGTTTTATCATACCTTATGTCTGGAGTTTTACCGCAGTGTCTCCAACCTTTCTCACTGGTAACTCCTTTTTCACCGAGCGTAGGTTGCCTCCTCAACCTTGATAGTCACACGCAATCTCCTTCCCCATGTACAGATTGTCAGCGACCCCGAATATTTGTTTTTCCTGGTGCACTTCCTGACCTTCTTGGTTTTTGCTTCTTCGCTTTGACTTAAGCCCCTCTTTCTATGAAAAGGGTCCCTGTCTTGTCTGTCAAACCAGGAAAAGAGAACAGTTCCCCCGGGTCCAAGACCCCCCCTTGCTTCTGAGGATCCAGGACATTTAGTCCCGGCCAGGGAGTCCTTTTGGTGGCTTTCTGAGGATCGTGAATTGACAGCTGACGGGTCCCAGGTGTTTTAATTTCCACCTCATCGAGGCCCCCTGTATGATCTCCACGTTGGTAAGTCCCCTATCTGCAGAGCTGATTTTTGGCCCTTTTCTGGTTTTATCTGTGCCCTCTTATTCGATACAATTCATTGGACCTGATTTCTGACCTGGATCCTCCAGGACTCCCTCTCGGAGTTCTTTAGTTTGCCCGCTTATTGGTGAAAGGTGCTCCGTCACGGTCTTAATCAACGTGGAATCCCCGACGATTTGACACCTGTCTTGTCCCCCCCCCACAGACTCGAGGGATGTGCTCCTAGCCTCCCCCTTTGTGAAGACTTCCCCTCAGTAGACCCTTTGTGTGCCGTCGCCGGAGGTCCCCCCCTTGGTTGGAGCCCCAGCCCCACCAGAACTTTCTTATAAGGTCTCCTTAGTCCACTTCTAGGATGTTCTGAAGTGCGACTCGCAGACTCATTGCTATCAATTTCCCCTCCCCCCCGCCCCCCCCTGCCTGAAGCGGCCAGCCCCTTTCCTTTGGCTTCCTACTCGCCAGCAGAA
>Ga0179593_1716598_pt1 | contig 10690 bp, 13 predicted proteins | sample CZODoug2_1_08_16_FD_185931 | JGI IMG/M metagenome (GOLD analysis project Ga0179593, IMG submission 185931) | Vadose zone soil fungal communities from Angelo Coast Range Reserve, California, USA - CZODoug2_1_08_16fungal (PacBio error correction) | ecosystem: Environmental > Terrestrial > Soil >... | reverse complement strand
TCTCCCCTTCTTTCTCCTTTCCCTCCAAAAAAAAATTGACAATGATTCCTTTCTTTTCGCTTCCTCTTTTTTTTTTTTTTTCCTTCCTTCCTCCCAATAGGGGAGGGCGAAAGTACAAACCAAAGCTTTTTGCCTTTTTCCTCTCCCCCTCCTCTCCCCCTTTTCTCCCTTCCTTCTCCCTCCTTCTTTCCACAAAAAAAGTCGTGCGGAAGGACTTCAATCCCGTGTTCTTTCCCTTCCCCTCCTTCTCCTTTTTTTTTTTTTTTCCCCCTATGAGATGGTCGTATGATTGTCGGCATGGCCACGTGACCTTTCCTTCCCCTTCCTTTCTTCTCCACAATGGAGAGATGACCTGGTCGATCCAGCTCGAAAACGGGTGCGTGCCTGCGCTTTTTCCTTTTTCCGAGCTCGCCGGCGGCGATGCATTTCGATGCGCAGATCGACTGACTTTTCTCCTCTCTTTTTTCCCCCTTTTCCCTGACCGAAATGTCCGGGGAGGCCTCCCTTCTCTTTTCTTTCCTTTCTCCCCTTTTTTCCCCAATGATCTGGAAATGATTCTTCAACGCGATGGTGAAGCGGTGAGCCCTTTTCTTTGCCTCTTTTCTTTTTTTTTCTTCCCCCCCTCTGAAATGAAAGAAGAAGTAGTTGAAACAAACCCTCCCCTCCTCCCTTCCCCCCCCTTCTTCCCCCCTTTTGTTATAGGGGCCGCTCCCATGGACTGAAGGTGCTGGAAGATTAGCGGCAGAAGACCTTCCCTCCCTTTTTTTTCCCCCCTTTTTTTTTTTCTCTCTTTTCCCTCTCGTCCCCCTTCTTCTTTTTCCCCAATACTAATAGACGACCCGGCCGCTTGATTGCAGGTCTGCAGCGCTTCGGTTCGTTTTGAAGACCTTGTACGCCACAACCCTTTTCTTTCTTTTTCTTCTTTTTCCTTTTTCCCCCCTTTTTTTTTCTCCCCCCCCTCGTCCCCCCCCCTTTTTCCTTTTTCTGATTGGAGGAATTTGTACCTGAGAGAATAGAGGATTGAGGAGACCAGTATCCGGCGGACCTCCTTTCCTCCCCCCCCTTTCCCTCTTTTTCTTCTTTCTCTCCCTTTTCCCTCAGAGCAGAGAGGAAAAAAGGAAGGGCGACTCGAAAGGGTCGGAGCCGCCCCTACATTTCCCTCCTCCTCTCTTCCCTCCTTTCCTTTTTCCCCTTTTCTCCCGGGTTAATGTAGAAGAGATGATATTGATTTACATTGATGATGTCTTCCTGTTTCCCCTTCGCTTTTCTTCCCCCCTTTCTTCCCTTTTCTTTTTTCTCTTTTTGAAGTAAGAAAATTTTTTAATTAAAAAAACAAATCCGCACCGTTCGGATTGGATCTTGCGGAGCCTCTCTCCTTCCCCCTTCCCTTTTTTTTTTTTCCTTTTTTTCTCCCTCCCTTCTTCTCTTGTTATTTAGTGGGTGAAGAAGGAATAAGGCCAGACCGTGGCCTGGTGCCTCCTCTTCTCTCCCCTTCCTCTTTTTTCTCCTCCTTTTTTCCTTCCGTCTCCCTCCCTCTATATCATCGCAAACGTACAGCTGACACGACTAGCCTCGAGGAGCGCGCGGTCTCTCCCCCCCTCTCCCCCCTTCCGTCCTTTTTCCCACGGTGGAATCCAGGACAGTCGTTCGTCCTGAACGCCCCCCTCCCTTTTTTTTTTCCTTCCCCACCCCCCCTTCCCTGAGCGGCGAGGCGATCCTCAAAGCGGCTGCCGCGCCTCCTGGGCTTTCCTTTCCCCTTTTCTTCTTTTTCCTCCTGCTTCAAGCTGATGGGAAGATATCGGGGAGTAGGACTACGGCGCCCTGCATGCTCCTTCCCCTCCCCCCCTTTTTTTTTCCCCTCCTTTTTTCCTTTTTCCCTTTTCCCGCGCCCGCACGCCCCAGCTGTTACGCACCGTTCCCCTTTTCTCCCTCCTTTTTCTTTTCTTTCCTACCTGGGGCAGACTTCGACTCAACGACTTCAACCGCTGCTCCTCCCCCCTTTCCCCTTTTTCCCTTCTTTTCAGCTGAGGGTGAGCAAAGCCGACGGCAACATGGTGCTCTTTTTTCCTTTTTCTTTTTCTTCCCATAACCGCACTACAACATGTTGCGGGCACGGACAAGATAAACGGGCCTCCTGACCAGGACGTCCCTCACCTTCCTCCTTTTCCTTTCTTCCCTTCTTCCTTTTTAACATGGAAATAAGAGGGGAACGAGCTGAGCTACCTCCAGAAACATTCCTTTCCATCTTTTCTCCCTCTCCGTCTTCATGCGGGGAGCGGTGCTGGTATTCTTCGTGCTGGCAGGACTGTATTCTTTCTTTTCTTTTTTTTCCCCCCCTTCCTTCTTTCTGAAAGGGGTAGAAGTAAGAGGAAAGGGACAACACACTTTTCACCCCTTTTTCCCTCTCCCTTTCTTTCTCTAGAAAGACAGATGGAGGGAGATAGGCGTGACGAAAAGTGGAGGCCTCCTCTATCTTCCTTCTTTTCCTTCCCTTTTCCCCCCTTCTCTTCGCCTCGGGGGCCGGGGCGGAGATGCTCCTTCTTTTTTTTTTTTTTTTCGCTGTCGGAATCATTCCTGACGCCGGGTTCTTCACGTAATCCGACGACTTTTCTCCTTTTCCTTTTTCTTTTTTCAGGGCAACGGCGTGAGAAAATTGTGTAGCTGCCTCCATCCCATTTTCTTCCTCTCTTTTTCCTTCCCTCTTTTCTTTTTTTCCCTTTTTCTTCCCCCCCCCTCTGCTGGATCGTGTGCAAGATGTTACACTCAGCCCGTTTCCCTCTCTCCTTTTCTCTTTCTCTTCCTTCGTGCCCTTTCGGCGCCTTTTAACAGCAAAAAACCGCAACCCAAACCCCCTTCTTCTCTTCTTTTTTTTTCTTTTTTTTTTTTTTTCTCCCCCTTCCCATCGGAGAACATCCGATGAGTGAGGCAACGCCTGGTCGCGGAGCTGAGCCCTTATTTTCTCCCTTTTCCCTTTTTTTTCCTTCGCCGTTCCGCTTGCACAGGAACCGAGTTGGTGATGTTCTCCCTTCCATTCTTGCCCCCCCCCTTTTTTTTCCCTCCCCTTTTTCAGGAGCATTGAAGATCGACTGGGTGTCCTACAACGGCTTTCCTTCCGCTTTTTTTTTCTTTTTTTTTTTCCTTTCTCCCTGCGCGACCATTTACGATGTACCGGGAAAACCTGGGCGTCATCTGGGGTGAAATCGCCTCTTTTTTTTTTTTTTTCCTTTTCGCCCGGCGGTACTTTCCGCGTCGGCACGCTGCACCCCCTTCTCCCCTTCCTAAGTAACGACTCGACAATTTCTGCGAGGGTAGAGCACCCCTCCCTCCTTTTTTTTTTTCCCCCCCTTTTCGAGAGATGACATCCGGCACAGACGCTAAGCCAAAGGACGCATTCCTTCTTTTCTTTTCCCCTCACCTCGCGAACCCTTTCCCTTTTTTTTTTTTTCTCTTCCGCGGGGGGAAGAGGGCCAGAAAGCGGCCCTTCCTGTTTTTTTTTTTTCCAGTCGCGATTGAACCCAGAAGATGCCGCCCGGTTTTTTTTCTTTTTCTTAGAGCATGGGACTTGGAAGGACCGACTTCCTTCTTTCCCCCCTTTCCCTCCGAGGGCTCAACTTCATTCGGCGGTGAGGGAAGGGATTTCTTCCTTTTCTCTTTTGTTTCGGAAGTGAGAAAACAGCACCCACCTTTTTTTTTTCCCCCTCCCCTTTGGAGCCTGCACTGTCTTATCTTTTTTTTTTTCCTTTCTTCTTTCTTCCCTTTTTGGTTGCTTCATCATCGATGTTCTCCGGATGGGAGATTGGGCAAATGGAATCCCCCAACATCCCCTCTTTCCCCCCCTTTTCTCCTCTTCCCCCTCCCCCCGCCGCTAAGCCGTGTTGGGTTTGCGGTTTGTGCTGGGAAAAAGGACTCCTCCCCCCCCCCCCCCTTTTTTTCCGGACGGCCCTGGCAACCGGACGGTCATCGGTGCGGTAGCTGATTTACCTTTCCTTTCTTTTTTCCCTTCCGGGGGGGGGAATCGGATCAGTTCTCCTTTCCCCTCTTCTCCCTTTTCTTTTTGACGAACCGTGTGAGGAGGCAGATACCCCCCATTTCTTTTTTTTTTTTTTTTTTCTTTTTCTTTTCAGGTGTCGCCCTCGGAAAAGTATTAGGATGACGTAGAAGACACCGGTCGTCCTTCTTTTCTTTCCCCCTTTTTCCCCCTTTCTTTTTTTCTTCATCTCCGACAGGGAAAAAGAGGAGAAGACCTCTCCCTTTCCTCTCAGGTGGTCATGACGATCGGCCGCAGACGCTAGCGGGCTTCCTCCCTTTTTTTTCCCCTTCCGGCGAACTCCAGCGGGATTTTTTTTTTCTTCCCTTGGAGCGCCGCGTCTTGCACCCAGGCCATGAGACACACGAAGCGCTCTGGGTGCCCCCTTGTTTTTTTTCTTTCTTTCTTCCCCTTTTTCCCCTTCCCACCAGGATGACCGCAAAAGGCCAGCGACCCCAGCCCTCCCTCCCTTCCCTTCTTCCTTTTTTTCCTTTCCTTTCCCTCTTTTTTGGTAGGAGCGGTTCATCGAAGTCACGAAATGCTTCCCCTTTTTTCTTTTCTCCTTTCCCTTTTTCCTTTTTTGGCAGTCATGGTCCGCCAGACGATCCATCGTTGCCAGACACGTCAGACCCCCGTTTCTCCTTCTCCTTTTTTTTTTCCTTCTCTTCTGTTACGGCACGGCGGGCCCCTTCTCTCCCCCCTTCTTCCTTCCCTTCTTCGGCCGTTGCGCACCTTCAGCCCGTTTTTTTTTTTCTTTTCATTCTTTTTTTTTCATGGACATGAAATGGAAAGGTGGACGAACACGAAGCGGTTTGCTTTACCCTTTTTCCTTTTTTTTCTCTTTTCCCCTCTTTTTTTTTTTCCATATCTTGACATTATAACGGGAAAAGTTGCGTACAGCTGGGGACTTTCCTTTCTCTTTTCCTTTTTCCCTTTTTTTTTTTTTCGGCCTGCCGCCTGCAAGGGCGCCGTTTAGTTACATCCCCGACTCTTTTCACCATCCAATCTCCCCCTGTCACCTCCCTTCCCCCCCCTCCCCTCTCATCCTTCTCCCTCCCCCCTGTCCTGCTTGAAAAAAAGAAAGAAGAAGAAGAGGGCTTTCTCTATTCTCTTTTCGTGGGGCGGTCCCTCCTTTTTTCTCTCCTCTTCCTTTTCCCTCTTTTCCTTACCTTCCTTTTTGTTTTTTTCCTCTTCTCCCTGGGTCCACCCCCTTCTCTCTTTTTCTCCTCCTTTTTTTTCCTTTGGGGGGGGCCACTTTTCCTTTTTTTTCTTTCCGGTTGTTTCTTTCCCCTTTTCTCTCCTTTTGGTTTTTTCTTCTTCTTCTTTCTTTTTTTTCTTTCTTTTTTTTCCCCCTGGTCTTTGTGGCGTAAATGTTGTTTTTTTTTTTTTCCTTCTTCTTTAGGATAGACATAGACGATAAGTTAGGAGGGATTTGAGTTAGTGGAACGTTTTGCTCTTTTCTCCCCCCCCCCTTTTTTTTCCCTTCCTTCCCTCTTTTTCTTTTTTCTCGACCCGGGCGTCCTAGAGGGAAATCGTTTTTTCCCGACCTTGGCCTTTTCCTTTCTCCCTTTTTTTTTTTTTTTTTTTTCTTTTTTTTCCTTTTTTTTCCTTCCCTGTTGTCCGGATCGGGATGAACACGGAGGGCGATGCGGGCCATGCCGAAAGCCCTTTCTTTCCTCTCCTTTCCTTCCCCCCCCCCCCTTTTTCCCCTGCCACGGTATGGCCGTAGGACTGCGTAAACCCACTAAAGAAACCCTGCGATCCTCCCACTTTCCCTCCTCCCCCTTTCCTTTCTTTCCGGACGAGGTGGCCGGCGAGAGGCGCCGCAAGATACCAATCCGAACCTCTTTTTTTGTTTTTCCCCCCCCCCTTTTTTTTTTCTTTTCTCCCCTTCCTTTTCTTTTCAGGTGCAACAGGAAAGACATCAATGAAAGGAAACAAGAGCATAGCTTTCCTTCCCCCGTCCTCTCCCCTTTTTTTCTTTTCCCTTCTTTTCCCCTCCTCCAGCGGCGGGAAAGCGGATTAATTTAGGGGCGGTCCGGACCCTTTTCGTTCTTTTTTCCCTTTTCTTTACTCCGAGAATCAGGCCCGAAAAAGCAGGGAAGGTTTTGGGTTAGTGTTTCCTCCTTTCCCCTCCCCCCTTTTCCCCCCTTTCCTTCTTTCTTTTCTCTCTAGGCTCTCAGGTACAAAGTCCGCCACCCAAGCTCCTGCCCGGACGGGGTTCTCTTTTACTCTTTCTTCCCTTTCCCTTTTTTTTTTTTTTCCCCCTTTTTGTGCGACAAGGGCTTCAAAACGAAACAGAAGCGCTGCAAGAACTGGCAAAGCCAAAGTTTTCCCCTCTTTTCTTCTTTCTTCTTTTTTTCTTTCCCTTTTCCTTTTTCCCCCCTTTTCCTTTCCCTCTCCCCTTTTTTCGCAAAACAGGCGGCCGGTCTTCTGACGCGAGAATGATTCCAGCAAAGCGAGGGCCAGGTGGGAGCGGCCTAGCAACCCCCTCTTTCCCTCTCTTTTTTTTTCCCTTCTTTTGGGACAGAAGTTAGTGTCTGTCATTTTTTGTTTTCAAATAACTGCTTGCTTTTTTTCCTTCCCTCCCCTCCTTTTTCCTTTTTTCCCCCTTCTCTTTCCCCCGGAGGGCCACTCCATGGCTCAAAGCATTCACACGGCGTTGAGAAGACTTTCCCTCTCCTTTTCTTCCCTCTCCTTTTTTTTTTTTCTTTCCTTTTTTTTTTCCTTTTTTAGTCCATCGTCGAAAAACCGGCACGCGCATCGGCGAAGAAAACGTTCCCTCTCTTTTCTCCTTCTTTCTTCTATTCCTTTTTCCCTTTAAGCGGCGGGACTACAGGTGCGACGGCAGGCAAGCACCCGTTTCTCTCTTGCTCCCCCCTCCTTTTTTTTTTTTTCTTTTTTTCCCCCCTTTTTTTCTTTGCGGATATTCGGGCTGAAAGTTAAAGTGGAAATGACGGGACAAGCATCCTCCATCTCCCTTTTCTCCCCTTCTTTCTTTTTTTCTTCCCTTTTTATGGTATGGGGAAGGAACACGGATTGAAGTACTTCCGCACGACGGGGTTCGCGGTTCCCGCTCCCTTCCCTTTTCCCTCTCCCCTTTTTTTTTTCTTCCTTTTTTTTTTTTTTCCCCTCTTTTCCTCCTTTTCCAAAAGATGTGGTGGGACGGCGCCAGAAAAATATGGTAGGCACATGGAATTCCGCATGTTCGCCGTTCTCTACGCGATCCCCTCCTTCTTCCCTTTTTCCCCCTCCCCTTTCCCCCTCTACCCTGATGGCGGCTTGACGGGAGAGTATCTTTCCTTCTCCTTTTTTCCCCTTTTTTTTCCTTTTTTTTTTTTTTTCTTTTTCTCTTTCCCCTTTTCTCCGCGGCGATGGCCACGGCCTCTTCGAATCTAGTAGGACGTCGAACATGCGGAATTCCAATTTTCTCCCCCCTTTTCCTTTTCTCTTCTCTCCTTCCCCCTTTCCCTTTTTCGTACGGCGCTCACACGATTAGAATTGATACAGGAAAGGCGGGCCGGGGGCCCCCTTCCTCCCCCCCCCCCCCTTTTTCTTCCCCTCTTCCCCCTTCCCTTTCCTTTTCCTTTTTTTTCCCTTCGGACACCGTTCATCATGCGTGTAGTATGCTTGTCCGGCATGGCCACGTGAACGTGCCGCCCTCCTATTCTCCCATCTCCTTTTTTTTTTTTTTCTCTTTCCCCTCTTCCCTTTCAAAAGGGTGCGTGCCCTGACGCGGCAACTGGAGTCCCCGCGCGCTCCGCGGCGGCAACGAGCTCGCCGCGCTTGCGATGCATTTTCTTTTTTTCCCCTCTCTTTTTTCCTTCCCCCCTTTTTTTCCCCCTTCTCTGATCCGCAATGCCGGGGAGGCCTAGGGACGAGGGGAAGTGCGAACGCAATTTCCTCCCGTTTCGTCTTCTTTTTTCTCTTTTTTTTTTTTTTTTTTTTCCTTTTTTGGCGGGATTGAGCCCCGTATCATACCGCGGCGGAGAGCAAATTACACACATGAGGCGGACATTTTTCCCGCCTCCCTTTTCCCCCCCCCCTCCCCTTTCTTTTCTTTTCCTTTTTTTTCCTCACCTCTTGGCTGAAAAACTCTTGGGTTCTAGGCCGCTCCCATGGCCCTTCTTTCTTTTCTTTTTTTTTTTCTTTCTTTTTTCTTTCCCCGTCGTCTCTTTCCCGAATTGCGAGAAGTTCGTCTTCGGTTCCGAGCGGCATCCTTCCTCTTCTTTTCCTCCCTTTTTTTTTTTTTTTTCCCCCCCCCTTCCAAAAAGCTGCCTCGCGGCGGTGAAGAAGAACTCCGCACTACACTCCGAAACTTCAGCACTATTTTTCTCTTTTTTCCCCCTCTCTCCCTCTTTTTCCTTCACCTGGGGATGCTTGAGGAGACAGTATCCGGGGAAGCCGGGCAGCGGATAACTTGGGCCCTGCGGTCCCTCCCTTACCCCCTTTTTCCCTCCTTTTCCAAACGGAAGGGCGAATACGACGGGTCGGAGCCAAAAAATCCTCCCCCCCCTTCCTCCCCCTCTTTTTCCTCCCCCTCTCTTTCGGCGCTTCTCGCGGAGGGGAAGGTAGAAGCTATGATTCTTGATTTTCCTGCTTCTTTCCTTCCTTTTCCCTCTTTTTTTTTTTTTTTCTTTTTCCCCTTTCTTTTTCTTGGAGATGAAGGAAGAAACTGTTTGAAGTCACCCCCAATCCGGTTCGGATTTTTTCTTCCCTTTTTTTTCTTCTCTTTTTTTTCTTTCTCCTTATGCTTAGCAGGGTTATTTAGTTGGGTGACGCAGGACTAAGGACAGACCTTTTCCTTGTTCCTTCCCTCCCCTTTTTTTTTCGCCCTTTCTCCCTTTATGGCCCGCATCCCCTCCGGGTCATCCCGATCCATTCCCCTTTCCCCCCCTTTTTTTTTCTTTCTTTTTCTCCCGAGGCCCTGCCAAGGTCGAACAGATGCCCCTCGAGACGCCCTGTGGTCTTCCTTCCCCCCCCCCCTTGACAGTGTTCGTCCTGAAAGACAAAAGCTAGAACTACGTCCTTTTCATCCCTTCCCCTTCCCCCCCCTTCTCTCTTCTCCCCCTTCCCTTTTCGCAAACAGAATGGCGAGGGAAGCTGCCAGAGGAGAGAGTGTGGTTTTCGGGGCTCCTTCTTTTTTTTTTTTTCCCCCTTTTTCCCTTTTTTTTTCTTCCTTTTTTTTTTTACTACGGCGACCTGCAGGAGCCGGAAGAAACTTTCCTCCCCCTTTCCCCCCCCCCCCTTTTCTTCTTACGCAAAACGTGGACCGTGAGAGGTCAAGAAGATGGAGTGAGCCTTTCCCTCCTCTCCTTCCTTCCCCTCCCCGCGTCGGCCGCACCTGGCAAGTCAATGTCCAGGCCGAGCCCCGCTTTCCGCACCTTCCCCTTCCTCCCTTTTTTTCTTTTTTTTTTCTTTCCCCTTTCTCGGTGGCCGACGTGAGCGACGGACGGGACGGTACATCTCCCCCCTCTCCCCCTTCTTTCGTCAGCACCGGCGATGCTGGAACGATGGAGCGTCTTTCGTCCCATTCTCTTCCCCTCCCCTTCCTCCCCCCCCCTTTCTCCCCTTGGAAGAATTTCGGGAACTTCGGATGAAACAAGCTAAGCGAGTTAATGCTGGGAGCGGTGCTGGTCTTCTTCTTTTTGCCTTCCTTTTTCTTTTTTCCTTGAGTGTGAGCCCTGAAGGGTAGACGTAAAGGTCAGGACAAAAAACCTGTTCCCCCCCTCTTTTCTTTTTGTCCTCTTTTTTTTTCCTTTTTCGACGCCAGCTTGGAGGGCGAATCAGGCGTTAGCGGAGATGGAGGCCTCCCTCTCTCTTCTCTTTTTCTTTTCCCTTTTAGGCCGAGGGCGGAGATGCGCCGCTCCGTCGGCAAACCGCCATTCTGTGTTTCTCTTTCCCTTTTTTTCCTTTTTCTTTTTTTTTTCCTAACACCGGCTCGCGAGCCGACGCCGCGGTGGCCGGCTGGGAGTCCCGGGCACCCTTCCTTTTCCTCCCCCCTTTTTTTTCTTCTGCCGGAGACTGATCGCGAGGCCACCACCACGACTCCTGCTGGACGTCTTTGCCTCCTCTCTCTCCCCTTGGTTGGACCAGGGAAGGGAGGGGAAAGGAGCAAAGGTATGTATTCTTGCCCTTCTGGCTTCTTCCCCCCCCCTTTCATTGCGGCGGTAGTAGATCGTGACCCCTCCTTGTCATTTCCTCTTTTTTCTTCCCTCCGGAGAACATCCGAGGAGTGAGAAAACCGCATGTAGGGGGGGGGGGGTGTGCTCTCTTTTTCCCCTTTTTTCCTGATCCGGCGACGGCCTATAGAAGTAACGCTTGCAACGGCACCGAGTTTGTTTCTTTTTTTCGCCCTTTTCTTTTTTTTCCCTAACTCCTGCCTCACCGACGAATGAAGTTGAGCCTCGTCCGGCTCCTTTTTCTCCTTTTTTTTTTTTTTTTTCTTTTTTCGGCCAAAGTCCAGGCTCGACCAGGCAGCACCCATTGCGCGAACCATTACGATGTCCGTGGACCCCCCTCTTTCCCCCTTTTCTTTTTCTTTTTTTTCCCTTTTTTCCACAGGACGGGGCCCGGCGGTTACTTCCGCTCTTTTTTCCCCTTTTTCCCTTTCTAGAAGTCACAGATAGAAAATTTTGCGAGGCGCTCCCCCCTGCCCCTTTT
>Ga0179593_1510370_pt1 | contig 10690 bp, 13 predicted proteins | sample CZODoug2_1_08_16_FD_185931 | JGI IMG/M metagenome (GOLD analysis project Ga0179593, IMG submission 185931) | Vadose zone soil fungal communities from Angelo Coast Range Reserve, California, USA - CZODoug2_1_08_16fungal (PacBio error correction) | ecosystem: Environmental > Terrestrial > Soil >... | reverse complement strand
CTTTGTACCCCGCAGTCGAATCCAGCCCTTTCTTTCCATCTCTTCGCCCACCGAAAATTCCATGCAAATTTAGCTACCGGCCGGTCTTCATTTGACCCCCCCCCTTTCCATCGCACAGACTGTCGTCTCACGGTCGCGGAACAGCACGCGGTTTTCAATGCTACTCCACTTTTTCTTCTGCACTTCTCCCTCGTTCTATAACGTTCTTCAGGGTAATGACTTGAGCTGAGTCCTCCGGGTACCCCCGTTCGAATTTATTTGTCTCTGGCCCCGATTTTTTCTCAAAAACTATCTTCTTTTTAGTCCATGACTTAAACGGCCCCGTCACTGGTGCCAACTTCCTTTCTCCCAGTGCATCTTTAGCTCCGTTTTTGTTTTAAGGTTAACTTTCCATTCCCCCCTCTCCCTCTTGAAAAAACTCTTCCTTTTCTTTATTAAAGTTGATTTTTTTTAAGTTATGGCTGGACCCTCCCCCCACCAAGATTTCCCCTCCGGTGCGCAGTGTTCTGGACGTTGCACTTTGTTGCCGTTCTGTCTGGCTCTTGGGCATAGGCGCGCCCAAACCTAATTCCCCTATACTGCTTCTTCCTCCCCCCCTCTTTCCCCTTCCTAGGAAAACCTTCCCTTTTCTCCCCTCCCAGTTCTCAAAAATGAAAACATACAAAATTCCAACTCCCTTGATTCGAATCCCCAACGATCCCCACTCTTCCCAGACACACCCGTCTTCACTTACGGCCGAATTGGGTGTTCCCCGGGACAGTCTCCTCCCCCCCCACTTCCTGAATCTAATCCCTGGGAAATTTATGACTGCGCTTCTTCGAAGCCAATTTCGCTGGGCACCCTTCCTCTCCGGATGGCTTCCACCTGCAAATCGGGCCATTTTCAGTGGTAATTCCAGCCTGTTGGCCGGCCTTCCTTTCTTTTTCCTTACGCCCTCCCCCTTTCCACTCCAATTCATGTAGAATAAAAGGAAGAGTCCAACGAGTTGTCATCTCCCGTCGGTTTAAAGGCATAGTATCAGCTAGGAGTGACTTGCTTCTTTCCCCCCCTTCCCATGCTCTCCTCCTTTTCTTTACCGCAGATAAAGGATCTACCGATCAATTCCCTCGCTTTTCTCTGCTCGCCATCATAGTAAGATATTCCTCATTTTTACCTTGGACCACCTGCTGACAAATTCTTGGCCTGCCCCATGGACTCTCCCGCGACCCCCCCTGGGCACCGTTAATCTGTTCTCTGAAGAATCTCCATGGCATTCCCTCCACAATTCTTTCGTCGGATTGTCTTCTGATCGTGGTCGCTTTGGTCTCTCATTCGCCTGCGTATAATTCAGGCCTCCTCCTCTCAACCTTCTTTTCCCTTTTCGTGCAAGATGGGCTTGGACGCGGGAGCCTCGTCCTCTCTTCCCTAAGCCCTCCCTTCTCCGTTGCCTGGCCGTTACTCCCGTCGGAATATGGGTAAATGTGTTGTTTCCGCCCCGCCGTCTTCTCTTCTTTCTCCCCTTTTCTTTCCTTCTCTCCCGCCGTCACGGATTTTCCCTTTATGATTTAATATTCCGGCTTTTTGCATCCGGCCATCCCCCCTGATCGGAACGTTCCTCCCTTTGAAGTATTGAAACCCTGCCTTCCTGCGTGGGTTCTGGGTTTTTGCTGTTCTTTCCTTCCCTCCCCCTTTTCTTCTTGGCCCTCCCTCTTTTCTTCCCTCTATTAGCCAGCCATTGACAATTTCGCAGTCCCTTTTTTACCCTGTTTAGCTCTAGAACTGCTGCCAAATTCCTTCACTCTGAGCCCCTTCTTTTTCTGACCGCCGCGATCCACGGCCAGGCAGTTCTCAGCGTGCTCTGAGTTTGCTGCCAAGCCGGATCGTTTCTCCCCTGTGCATTCTGTATTCGGCCCTTTCGAGGCTTCATCTTTTCCCCCCTCATCAGTTTGGGATAGGATTGACGCGTGATTCTCCCTCGACGACGCCGTTGGAGTCCCTCCCCTCGTGAGTACTCCTTTCCCTTCTTTGCCCGCTCGCCCTTCTTTCTTACTAATTCTTCTTGATCTCGCACGCCGTTTCGTTCATCATTCTCATTCTCTCCCGTCCTCTCTACCCCTTGCTCCCTTTCTTCTGCCTCGAAAGAGGACAGAAAAGACGAGTGCACGAGCGAAAGGCCAATTTTCCCTTCACCACAACCCCCCCGTAACTTTTTTCCCCTCCGAGATCGCCGCCCGTCTTGGCCGTTTTCCACACACTTGAACTCTTTGTATGGAGGGGTCTTTTCGCATCCCCCTCCGTAAATGGACTCCTCCCAGGGGATCCGGGAGCGGGTACTAGAGGAAATCTCATTCTCCTTCCCTCTAAGAAAGGCGTTCTTAATTAACCAAAACAATATTCCCCCGTTCAGGAGTAAGGACCTTTCCGACGAGCCTTCTCTCCACTTTTCTTGCGGCAGTCTCTTCTTCCTCTTGCCCGCTACTGCGAACCTAGCGGAACTCCATTCTAAGCTCCCCTTTTTTTCCTTTAGGCTGCGCGTCTCCGAAGTTTGGTGTTCCTCCCTTCCTGATGTCGAAGGGACCAAGCACGAACACATAGCGTGCACCCTGCTTTCTTTCTTTCTCCCTTTCCCTATTCGTTTCTCTCCCCTCGTCCACGTTCACTTGGTGTCGAGGGATTCCTTGTCCCCTCCCCATCACCTTCGGTCTGGAGGCGTCGGCTTGTTCCCTTTTTCCCCTTCGGTTTCAAGCGGCCTTGATGGAGCCGGGTATTCCCCTCTCTTCCTTTCTCCGGTTTCCTCCTTCTTCTGAGGTGGGGGTTGGTGATGTCCTGATAATACTTAAGCCTATTCCCCATGCCTTCAAGCCGTTCTATGCCCACTCTTTTTACAGGGATATGATGTCCGAAGGATGGAGTGCCCCGATGAACTTTTTTTCTCTTACAACCCCCTGACACCCCATCAAAATTCAGTGATTGAACTGCCCGATTTCCCATCGTCGAGGAAGGTTTCTCCCGCGATGGGGACTGCCGGGGACGTAACGCAATTTTTCCCCTCTCTCGTCACCCTTTGTTGCTGCTCCTTCCTTTCCCACAACCGTTTGGTCCCCTTCCCCCGTTTAGCACATTTGTAAGAGTTTTTTTTCTGTTAGTGTAGTGGGGCTGAGTAGTTCTTGTTTTTTTCCTTGGCGTTGAATTTGATGTGTATGGGTGACGCCTTCGGCAGACGGTTTTGAGTTCCCAGCGGAGGACTTCCCTTCTTGATAATGTGTTAGATTACTGTTTTTTTTATCCTTCCCTCCCCTTAAGAACGTCAAAAAGTTCACTGGGATGTTATTCAGCCTTCACGAACGAGTATGTTTCTTTAAGATACCTTTTTCCCCCCCACTCAACCCTATTAAGAAGCCCGGTTTAAATTTGACCTGTTACCTCTTTGATGGACCTTTCCCCCGCCGTTAAGCCCCCCCTCTTCCTGTTAGAAGTTCAGGTTGACCCACCCATGGGTTTCCTGATAAGAAATCTCGGTTGGTTGTTTCCCTTCCCCCACTTTGCCGCTAGTTTTTTCGACTTTTGAGTGCCCTTGCGAAAAGTTTTAGTGCCTGTTCTTTCCTCCTCTGTCTCCTGTGCCACTTGACTCCCCCTTTTCCGGGTTTTAATGAATCGGGATGTTCAGGAGAACGTGTGCGCAGCTACGCGATGGGGATTTTTTTCCTTTCTCACTCTTTCGATCGACCGCATGTTTCCTTGGGCCTTTTCTTTCGAGCCGTTCCTGCTTTGGCTACGAGGTTTTCCAAAGATCTCTCTTCCCCCCCCCGTTGTTTTTTCTCTCCTCCCACCCCCTCGTTCTAAGTTCAGTTTCCCCTTGCCTTCTCCTTCTCACGCACCGTCCATTACCACATGCCGTTCTTTCCCCTCGAAGGGAGTCCCCCAAGCCCCATCTCCCTTTCTGGTTCTCACTCCTCTCCCTCACAAGGCGCTTGAGGGAGAAAATACGTCCCCCTTTCGTCTGCCCCGGAGCCCGCGTTTTCCCGTCAATTGGCCTCCTTTTCGGACCCCTAGGCCGCCGTCCACTCTGACGGACGGATCCGATCCTCTTCCCCACCCTTTTGTTAATAAAAAAACGCACAATCCTGCTATTTCGTCTGCCTTTGTTTTCCCCCCCTTCCACCCCGTAAATGTTACCCCCTTCTTGAATGGGATTCTCTCCCGTCCTGCCCATCTCTTCCCCCCCACTTTGTAATAGCTGGACAAAAAGTTAATACTGGGAGTTAATCGTGAGTTTGTTTTTGACTTTGGCTGCCCTCCCCCCAGGATCTCCGGTTGTGCTTGCTATTTTCTCCCCCCCTTCGGTCTTCCCTTTTTTCCCTTTTTCTGTGGCTGGGAAAGAGACTAACACCTACTCTCACCATTTAACTCCCCTCTCTTCCTCCCTCCGTCTGACCGTCGAGGTTTTGAGTTTTTCCAGTGCTTGTCCCCCCCCCCCCCTTCCCGCCCCCTTTCCCCCCACTTCCACTCCTTCCCCACGGAGAACCACAACTACTAGGTCTACCGCCCTCCACCCCCCACTTTCCTTCACCGGACTTTGGCGACCGCCATACCCGTTTTTAATTGTGCGTGGAAAGGCCGCTCCCCCTAAACCACTCGGAATATATGGAGGAAATTCTTTGGTGCTCGTTCTTGAATCAATATATATCTCCCCTTACTCGTCGGCATCCCCACTTCAACGGAGGAAATGCCTTTGTCCTGAGGACAGCCTTTTGTCCTCTTCTTGTTTGCGTTACTCAATTTTTCCTCTGACCTGAATCTTTAAGGCACGGCCCTCCCCCAGTCGTGGGCTAGGCCTTTCCCTTTTTTTTCCGGCCTTTCCTTCCACCGTCCTTGAATTGATGGTCTTCACCATTCTCTACTACCGTTGCTTTCCCCGTGCAAGCTCAAGGCCTTAACCCCACCCGGCGCTTACGTCTGGCTATCCAGCCTTCGCTTACTGCGCATTTTGACGCAAATCGCATGACTCCCCCCCTTTCTGCTTTCCCCCCTTATACCCGCTCACAACAACGGGCAGCGTGGATCTTTTACTGAACGCCCTTCCTGTTCCCGCAATGTAAAAGCAATCTCTCTTTCCATGCGGTTGTAGAGTGGTTTTCTTTGTTCCTTCCCCCCTCCTTTTCACTTTTTCTTTTTTTTTTTCCTTAGAGACAGAGAAAAGAGCTGAGCATTATTTAGCTTGATCAGGCCAGCGGTCTTTTGCCCCGCTCTTTCCCTCAAGCACGTTTTCCTTTCCCCCCCCTTCTCGGCGGCCTTTTTTCTTAGCATAATGCTTGTTTTTCCCTTCCCCCCTCCCTTTTCTTCACTCTATGATCTTTCGTGAAAGATCCCTCTTCCCCGTGCTTGATTCTTTGCTTGGTTCTTTCCCCTTCTCCTCCCCGTCCCCCTTCAACTTTCTTGCTTTTTGGAATGTCAGGTATTGAAAAGGCGGCCAGGCCTTCCTCGGTTTTCCCCCTCGTTGTGTTTTTTTTTTGGGATTTCGGTAATTCCAATTATCCTGTGTTCGCCCGGAGGTTCTGGCCCCTCTAGAAGTTCAAAACGGCAGCAATTAAAATGATTTCTTTCTCCTAACCTGCTGCACTTGAATTTCCTCATTGGGGCTTCCTGCGTTATGAAGAAGTTTCCAGTTTTCCGCTTCCTGTCTTCCGCGTCCCCCTCCCTTACGGAGTTCCGCCTTTTGTCTAAAAGCGTCGATTTTTCGCTTATCTCTCTTTTACTCCTCCCCCTTTTTTGTTTCGCTTCTTTCCCCTCGCTGGCCGCTCGTAATTACGCCTTTGGGAGGACAACCTTTTGAATGCCACGCTACACGGTCTTGATTTCGTCTCCTCCCTCTGTTCTTTGATTCGTATACCGTCCCTTTCTTCCCCCAGTCGACCATTTTCAGGCGAATGAATAAGACTGCGACTTTTTTCCTTCTGAGAATTCTTCCAGCCCGAAGATGGCTCGCGACTTTCCTCCCTAAAATCACCGCAAGCCTTAAACGATGTTCTTTTCAGAGCAGCAGCGGCCGGCGTTTTCACTCTTCTTCCTTTAGCTGATTCTTTGCCTGCTAGATGACCAAAGCGCGTAGTGTTTTGGGACATCAGCATGTTTACCGAGTGATCTTGCATCGACTTCAAAGATCCAGGAGCTCGATCCGAAAAGAGGGAGCCCCACATTGCTTCCCCCTCTTTCCTCTTAGTCTGGCCCTTTCCCTCCCTCTTGAAGGTCGGCACTTTTCTTTCTGTCCAGATGGGCCGGAGTAGACCTCACTGCCGTTTCCTTGACGTCATCTCAGCCTTTTCTCGTTAGGGCCCTTTTGAGTTGTTAATTGAGGTTGAAGGTTTGAGACCCCTCCGCCACCCCTCTATGCTCCTTCTCTTCTTTTTTGGAGTCCTTTTTTTCCGCTGATTGATGTTTAATGAAGATTCGTTCAGCGAAACCACTGTGCTCCCTGTGGTGCGGTTGATATTCCTGTCAAGGCCCCCTCGAGATGGTCTTCTGTTTCGGGCCTGCGTGTGTCAATTCTTCTCCTTTTTCCCTTATGGTCTTGACAGAGACAAGTAGGTGTATCGAGAATCCTTTTGCCCTTTTTTTCCGGTTCAGAACGTAGGGTGTGCTTTCCTCCAGAAGTCCTTACGGAAGGCCGTTCTGTCTTTTACAAGCAGGCGACGCTCTTCCCCCCTCCGGTGACCGGTTCTTTCTTTGAGGGGAGTTCCGAGAAATTTAGCAACAACTCACGCGCCCAAGGGCTTCAGTCCCACTTGGTTTCCCCCCCTATTTTCTTGTCGCCATCGGCGAGGTCATTTGTGAAGAGTTTAGGCCACTCCCCTCTCCCTTTTTTCCACCTTTTTGAAGTTCAGATTACGAGAGAGGATCGTTTTTCTGCTCGTTTGGCTCACCCCCCCTCATTTCCTTCCCACTTTGCCGTTCGCCCGTTTTCCTGACGTTGGTCGCGATTCCTTTCAGTTGGGGAGTGAAGTCCTTGAACTTTCTTTTTCCCCCCCCCTCCTTTCCTTTTCATGGGTGTTCCAGACTTAGGAGAGAATTGAAGTCTTTTTTTGAATTTATGAGGAGACGTTCGTTTGGCTATAGCGGTGTGCGCCGCCGTCAAAGTTATCCCCCCCCTCTCCGAACGGTCCACCAAGGTGACCGCCTTGGTTTTATCTTCCTCCTCCCCACCGCCCGCCCCGGCTCCCCACTTTTTCAGTTAGACCATACGTCAACCCCCCCGCTTAGATCATTTTCTGGCCCCTTTTGTTTTTTTCCCTCCTGATTCTCCTGTTGGCCCAGATGGAGGAACCGGTCCCCCCGCAGATACTTCTGCCGGTATAACTGTCCGGTTTTTTACCCCAGTGGCCGTTTTTCTTTGTCACCTTAGGAGATCTTTAACTCTGGCGTCGTTTAAGACCTTGCCTTGCCTCTTTTCCCTTCGACGCGTTCCCCCTCGCCTCGTTCTTTTTTGAAGTTTTTTTTTTTTTTTAGTACCGTTGTTTTTACTCTTCCCGGCTTCTTTTCCTTCCTGCGCTTGATTCCCCCCCACTCCCCGTGATTGAGTTGAGTTTTTCATGAGCCCTTCAACTGAAAGGCATGTGGCAGCCTTTGGCGGCGCCCGCGCTGTCCTCAAGGGCTGCTTTTCCGCTTTCCCTTTTTTACAAAGATCTTCCTTTTCCCAGCATACGTTTTTTAGGATCTTTTCCTCTTTGAGCCTTCTCTTTTCCCAGCGCGGCCTCTCCAGTCCATTTACAGTTTCCGAAAGCTTTTTGAACTTTTTTTCCTTACAAAACCCTCCTCGTGAGTTTTCCTCAACGGTTCGCCCATTTGGCGGCGATTTTCCCCCTTCCCCTTTGACCACGTCGTCTCCCCTTCTCCCGCTTCGATATCCGGAATTCTGCAGCTGGCGACGATGCGTATCTGGACGGGAGCGTTTTCGCTGCAATTGGTTGTCCTGTAAAACCCACTCGCCAGCTTTTTTCGGGTCGTCGTCTGTTTGTGACTCCGGCCCTGAAAAATGGTCCCAATTAGTTCTCTTTACTAGTTAGCCCGTCGTTTTTCCCGGTCCCTTCCATTTTTTCTCGGCCAGACAGTAGTTTTCTGGAACCCCCCGTTTTTGGTTGTTTTCCTCTTTGATTGGTTTTCCCCGTTATGGTTTTTCCCACCCCCTAATTTGGTTTTGATGCTGAAGAACCCCCTTCTCCCTTGTTGCGTTTTCTTGTCTCTGTTCTATGTTGCATAGATTTTCTTTACCCTTCCCTCGTCTTCCCCCCCTCCTCTGCGCCCTCTGGACATTTCAACGAAGTCTTCCCACAACACCGAAACTTCACCATTGCCCCTTCCCTCCCCCCCCCTGCATTCTCTTTTCCCCCCACATACGAGTACTCCGCGAGAACAAACTTCCCGGACTGCTCCCTCCCTCCTAACTTGACTTTTTTACATTTCCGACACCCCCGAAACCCCCCCTGAATTCCTCTCTCTTAAGAGGACCTTCTTTTCTTTCTCTGCTTGGATCCCTATCGTCCCTTGCTCCCTTTTTTCCCTTTCGAATTATGCTCCCAGACCCACGGATTCAATCTCTGAAGTGGTCCTGAGCTCCCTCCTTTTTCGCGGCTTGTGTTTCCGACGAAAAAGTTTAATTCCCAGCAATCCCCCTTCCCCCGCCCTTTGTCCTTTCCCCACCCCCCCCCACCCCCAAACTTACTTGTTTTCTTTTCAAGTCCTCGTTCTCGCCCTGGGTCAGGACTTTTTTTTGGATCCCCCCATGGCTCCTCATGTTTTCCTGGGCAGAGCCCTTACGAACAAACGGCTTTTTCCCTTTTTGACTAATCAGCGGACGCTTGAATCCTCATTTTGACCTCACCCAAATATTTTTTCAATGAAGACCCTCTTTTCTTGGCTTGCTTCGATCTCTCCCCCCTGGAATCCACGTGGAACTCTTTCTCCCTTAACTTTAGGTTCATAATATGAACCGCCCCCTTCTTTGCGTGCGAGCGTGCTGTCCGGTGGTCCTCCTCTGTGTCCCCCTTTCTCCCCCCCCTATCTTATGCTTTAGGGCCTCCATGCGCGCGTAGCTGAGACGTTTGCGCGATGGGCGCAGGCGCGTTGCCGCTCGTCCCGCCCATTTTCAAAGAACTTTCTCTCCTTTCCCTTCTTTTTTTGCGTCCTTTTTTTCTTACTTTCCCGCCAATGTGTTGTGGTCCTCGCCCGCAGTTTCTTATCGGACGTTTCTCTTTTCCTTGCTTCCTGCACTCGTCATTATTTTTCTGATTTCCATCTTTACCGGGTTTTCGATCTCACAAAGCGTCCGCCCCTTTTCTCCAGAAGTCTTTTCCCCCCCTGACGGCCGCCGGAGGTTCTCTAGGCTGGACCACCCCTTTGTGGTTCCTTGTGTTTTATCGTCCTTGCGCTCGTGGGCCTCGTTTTTTCTTTTTCTTTTTGCCGCCTGCCCAACGCGCAGCATTTAATCCTTTCTTCGGTAGCCTCCCCTTCTCCCTTTAATTCTTGTTTTTTTCCTTTATCCCTCCTATTCCACGTGGACCACTTTGTCTTCCGCCGCACGTTTTTTTGGGCCCGACCGGTCAAGGATAGTTCAGCTCTTCTGGTTCAAACGGCTTCTTTGCGTCTTTCCCTCCTTTCATCTCTCTCTTTCTTTCCTACTACTTTTTTTTTGTAGTTCTGAGCTGAGCGTTCCTCTCCTTTTTTTTTTTTCTTGACCCACCTCACGCTTCTTCCCCTTGACCCTTTCTTTTTCCCCACGACGATTCTGAAGAAACTTGCTGGAATCGGCGTCATAGCGGGTCCCGTCTTGTGACCCCCTCAGCTTTTCTTCGACTTCTCATCCAGGATTAAAGTTTGCGCTTTTTTGCATGTTTACTCCCGAGGCCTGAACTTTTTTTTTTTTGCCCCCGTCCCCCTTCCTTTCCCACAGACAATCAAGCAATTTGTGGGTCAGCCGAGAGCGCTCGCCCCGGCGAATTTTTAATACTTATTGCCTTTTCCTGCGCTTTTTCTTTCGGGGATGATGTCGAATGTAATTTAATGCGGTACCTGGATTTTTGCCGGTCCCCCCCTTGTGTCTTTCTTTTGTTAGAGGTTTTGTCTCAATTTGCGGGTGTTTTTTTGGTCTTGGTTGTAGCTTTGAGCCTCCGGGACCCCGTTTTGAGGGAATAACAACACCAGCGTCCCCAGTAGCGACGAGTCGTTTTTGATCAGAGAAGGAGTTTCCCGGTGCCGCTCCCTTGGCGTACCGAGGTCCCCCCGTCCCTTTCTGTCAGCAACCGTGAACTTTCTGCCCCTCCTGCTTTTTTTTCGAGCGAGAAGTCAGATTTTCGCGGGTTTACGCAGCGTATATTTTCGGACCCAAAGAAGTCCCCAACGTCTGAGCCCTTTCAGCCGGCAAGTCGTGCGATTGCTTTCTCCCCCCCCATTCTGTCTGAAAGCAGTTCGAGAGTACCCTTTCCCCCCCCCCACGTTTCTTCCCTTTTTCGCGGTTATTGGCAAGCATTCGAGTCTTAATCTGAGTCCCCGGCTTGTTCCAGGTCACCCCTTCCATTACCTGGAAATGGATTCATCCTGTCCTTTTTGTTTTAGAGCTATTGAGATGCCCCGGTCTTTCCCTAGTCCGCGCCCTTGGTGATGGGAACCCATCATCAATGGTCCCTTAATTCCTACCCCGATGCCTTTTTCCCTCCTTCTT
>Ga0179593_1495551_pt1 | contig 10690 bp, 2 predicted proteins | sample CZODoug2_1_08_16_FD_185931 | JGI IMG/M metagenome (GOLD analysis project Ga0179593, IMG submission 185931) | Vadose zone soil fungal communities from Angelo Coast Range Reserve, California, USA - CZODoug2_1_08_16fungal (PacBio error correction) | ecosystem: Environmental > Terrestrial > Soil >... | reverse complement strand
ACTGTCGAAGCATCTTTATCTCTTTTACAATGAGTGAAGTATAACATGGACAGTGGTCAAGGGAGCAAGTTACTCCTGTTTCCTCTCCGCAGTTTAGCCGTCGCGGGAAATCTTTTTATCCTTAGATGATTTTTCTTGGATTTTTTTGCGTAGTTTCCCATTAACCGCGTCTTCTCCCCTCCTAGTTCCGCCAGCCAAAAGAGCATGCGGCGTGTGATGATAAACGCGTTCTAGTTACGCCCCCTGACGGCCACACCAGTGTCCCAACCTGGTCTAACTTTTCTTCCCTTTTTCCTTTTTACCTTCCTTGCGCCCCCGACTTTTTCCTCCTATGTGGTGCTCGTGATCTGCTTCCCCTGAGTAGCGTTCTGAGTCTGCGCGGAGGTCCGCGGGGGTAGAAGCTCCGCGAGGGACAAGTTTTCTCGGTCGATGATTTCCCACCTCTTCTTTTCGTCCTTTTTCTTCCGTGGCACAGAAGTTTTTTTAACACAAGACAATAGCGGTTCCGCTATGTCCGCATGGTAGGCGGCATCAAGACAGGCTTTTTCCGTTTCTTTTTCCGTCTTTAGTATTCCGCCTCCGTGGGGTAGCCCACTCGTCCTGCTTTTTGAGTAGGGAGTAGCTTTGGTACGTTCGCCAGGTACTGACGTCGGACTTCTTGCGTTATATTCATAGCTCCGCCACCAGGATTCTTGCTTCAGTTCCCCCCTTCTTTTCGTTTGGCGGCTTTTTGCCTTTTTCCAGTCTACCTCCGCCAGGACGGGACGTGCGGCGGATAGGCCTTTTGAGAGGAAAGCCGTTTACGGAGATTCTACGTGGGAGGCGCCTTTAAGGAAGAATTTTCTTTCTTTTGCCTCCTCCTGTCTCTGGGTCGTGTCTTTTAGAACGTTTCTCGCAGTGCGGTTCGCCCTTAAGGACGCTTCCGCGGCGGGGTAATTCTGAGGGGTGATCTGGGTCCGCGTCGGAAGGCTAGGGAGATCCTAGACGCTCCTCCCTTTCTCAGCGCTAGACGAACCCTCCTCCACTTCCATCCTCCCCTGGACCTTTACTAGCGTTGAGCCGGGTTCGCACTCCCAGGTTTCGTTTTTTCGTGGTATTTGTCCCTTCAGGAGTCGGGTCTGTTCCCTGCTGCTTCCCCCCTCTGGCCTCGGCGTACCGCTGGCGAGCAGGACTGCACAGGCCCTTAGCCATTTTCGTCCTTACTTGCCGTCCTGCCCCCTTCTTTGATTCTTAGGATTTGGACGGCGATTTTGACTCTTGACGTTTCACTTTCACCACACCCCCCCCAACAGTTAGATGATCAGGCCCGTGACGCGAGCTCTTAGAGGGGATGACCTCCTTTCGTTCCGAAGAGGTCCCTAAGCCCAGCCTAGCCCTATAGTGCGTAGGTTTTTAAGGACCTTTCTGAGTCCCCCTTGTTCCCTTCTCTCGTTTTGTTCCCCGTCAAAATGCGGCGGCAAGTCATCGAACTTGCTTTTCCTCCTATAGCGCCCGTACGATGCACTTGGCTGTCTGGAAGAGGAATCTTATGACACCTTCTTCCGGCTTCCATGTTCAGCACCCCGCTATTCGACATGCTTTGCTAGGGTAGAGGGCAAGCCGGAGAAGTAGGTCGTTTTCTATGTAGTAGGTCATTTTCCTGCTTCTCCTCCCCCATTATCAGTACCTCTTACCCCGTCGTAGCTCTTCTTCCCTAAAGCTTGATGCAGGCTTCTCGAGGACTGTCTGGTATTACGAGCACGGCGTACCTGGTATCAGCACTTCCGTTTCCCTTTAGCCTATCGATTTTTCCCTCGCGCAACGTTACCAGCTTTTCTTCGGGCGTCGTCGTCCAGTTCGTCGGTCGTTTAAGAGTCGCGTCTTGTCCGTTTAGCGGGGCAGAAACTTTTTTCCCTGTTATCTCTCTGGTTTAACTTCCTGATTGGTCGATTTCGCGTTTTGCCGTCCCGAGCCATTCATCTTTCCGTACGTTGTGGTTGTTGAAGAGAGAGGGAACCTTTTCCCTTGTCCACCTTAGACCCTCTCACCCCTCCAATACGGTTGACCCCCTCGCGCTTTTACCGCCCCACGTTTTCGACCCGACGACTTTCCATCAAGACCGCCGTTTTGCACCCCTTATTACCCCTCCTCCCCCTGAGTCCGACCCTTTTGACTGACTCTGGCTCGAATCACGCTGGGAACGTTCGAGAGACACCCATCGTCGTAGGTTTACGGCCTGTTTCCCAGACGTTGCAGTGGGCTCGTTTCATCACCGTCTCTCCTCCGAGCAAGAACACTTCTTTAGGCCGAGGCCGTCTTTTTCTGTGCTGACTCTTTAATTTGTCTATGCACGGCCGCGCCTAGCCCATAACCGATCCTCTCAGGGCTGCTTGCCTATACCCCGATCGCTCCGCAGGCTTCGCCTTCTGTTCCTTGAAGCCGCTCCGCCTGTTTTCCTCGTATGCTCCTGGCGCCCCAAAGTGTTGTTTACTTGGCGCTAGCGCACTATTCCGGCAGGCAGCTAGTCCGCCCCGTACTTTTTCCGCGCCTACATTCATAAGCACCCCCTTCTCCAACCTACGACCTCGGCGTCTCTTATTAGCGCTTGGGCTTATTCCCGTCGTGCGTACGAAACCGTCTATTCCCCTCTAGTCTGATCGCCCCCCACCTACGATAGGGCTATACCTTTTTTTCCCTTACGCCTCGTCCCTCGTCCCGGCCTTTAGCCGTCGCAGCTTTATACGTAAAATATGTGAAGTTCCTTTTCATCAGATGACCCCCCTCTCAAGGGACTTTCCCCGCGCGGGCCTTCTCACCGTTGCGTCCCCCCTGTACGATCGCCCTCGTGTTACGACGACTGAACCCTGCGCTTTTGTCCCATACAAACAGTTCCAAACCGCCCCTGTGGAGGTCGCGTCAGCGCTCTCTTGATTAGCATGCTATGGTGCGGCTTGGCTGGTTCATAGAGCTGATCGTGTAGGGACGCTAAAGAAGACGTCCCATCGTTTTCAAGACTTGGCCCCAGCAAACGACAGGACACCCGGCAAAAGAACACTCTCTTTTGGACGGGCTTCATGCTTTGACCGCGCTGGATCCACTTTCTTACCATATCCACATTTACCCCCTATTTTGCCAGTCGCGCACCCCAGGTTTTTTTTCTTGACGCACCCGTCAGTAATAGAAGTAAGAAGGTGATTGTCCTTATAACACGTTTCTCCCCCCCCCCCCCCCCCCCCCCCCCCCCCCCTTCCGCGGATCCCGGTTGCCCTCTTCTCCCTGCTCTACGGTAAGCCTTCCTCTTTTCGAAACGGAAGTTTATTTTGTGGAACTCCTCCCTTCCCCTTTTTTTTTTCTTTCGGCCGATCCCCCCCACGAAGGGCGATTTTCAAGTACTTGCTTTAGGAGAACGACTTTTCTTTCCTAAATGAGGGCCTCAAGTATCTTGGTCCCCCCCCTCTTTAGTCCTTTCCTACCATCCGTTAACGGCCAGTGCCCTGGCTTTTCGCGGTCTGGGCGACCTGCCGTTTACTTATTTTTTAAATGGTGGTGCTGATCCTTTCCCTTTCCCCCGCACCGCGTTGGACCCTTCTTCGACCGCGCCTGGAGCGCTCAGCGGTACCACCTCGCCCGCCACCTGGCCCGCTCCCGAAAGACACGTTTTCGACAATCACTCCCTCTGTTAACCTTCCCAAATCCTGGTTGAGTCTTTACATTCGTGACATCCCCCCAGGTAAACCTTTTTTCAGTGTTCACTCGTGGCGTCATTTTTGCTGTGAACCTCGAACTCGTTTTCTAGCCGCGAGACTCTATCCTGCATTGCGGGGGAGCGTCAATTTAGTGTTTTTCTCTCCCCTGCTTGACTGTTTTTCCCCCCTTCAGCCACCAACCGACAAACATGAATGCCCCCTGATGCCGCGACGGCAGGTCCTCCTTCCTTCTCGTGCCCGTGATGCTTCTGACCCTCACGTCATTTTTCCCGAAGTTTTCCCCCTACCCATCAAGAGAATTATCGCTAGCCCTTTTTCTTCTATTAATTCTTCTTCCTATATATTTTAATCCCCTCTTTTTTGCGCGCGCTCTGAGACTCCATATATCTGAACCTTGCTCTCTATTGAACTTCAATTAGTTTCATAGTTACCTTCACAGGGGTCAAGGGTTTCACCCTCGACTCCTGTGGACGAGAAGGAGGCCATGCAATTTGCGATTTAAGCGTTGATTCCTTTTTTTTTTTTGTCGGGATTTCGTCTCCTCACAGTCACCGCGTCTCCTCCCACACGCCTCTGGGCCGCGCCGCACGCCTGCCCGTTTGTTATATCTCGCGGCAACCAGCGTTTTCGCTGGGGACCTCCGGAGGCACCCCCTAGTGCCCCCCCACGTCCCCCGGTTTAATGGTTTTTAACTGTACTTGCTGGAGACATCTCGCACCTCTTGTTTGCGCGGACGGCCTTCCCCCCCAGTCTTCTTTTTCTGCGCGGGTAACGTGGAGGCGATTTTGTGAAGATGCTGCGTCGGGTCTCCCCGATTGCTTCTGTCCACCGCGGCGGTCGTGCTACTCTCGCCACCCAAGTTTCTAACTATTCGCTTTAATTTGCTTTTTACGACCTTAGAGATGCTGTCTTTTGAGTAGATGAAGAAGCAACGTGGGAGAAAATTACCGGTTTGGTGCTTTCTCTAATTAGTAGCGGTTCCCTCGTTCTCTCATCCCGGTACTTCCTTTTTCCTTTCCTGCGCGCCGCCCCCTTCGTTTCTTTCTTTAGGCACCTTTCTTACGGGTGCGGAGTTTCAGGAGTTTACAAGTGTTCCCGACCGCCCCACCTCTTCCCCTGGGAATGGAGGGCGTTCGGCGCGGCCTCTTGGTTCCGGGTACAGCCTTCTTCCTTCTCGGCCTTTCGACTTTTTCTTCGAAGATCAGTTCGCACTCCTATGTGTATTGATGCACTTGACTTTTGCACGTGGATGTGGACTACTTTGTAGAATGTGGGAGAAGAGCCGGCTTTTCCTTGACCTCTTTTCCCTCGCGGGCGGGTTTTTCCCTCGTCAGGGTCTGTTTCTTTTTGCTATGGGTCCGCGTCGTTCCTTCGGCGTTAGCTTTCTCCTCCCGCCGCCGCAGCCGCTAGGACGACCCCCCAGCGCAACATACAAGCTCCATCAGACGATGTGCCTCCGGGTCGCTCGTTTCGGTTGTTTCTTGTTTTGGGTCAGGCCTCTTTAAGGTTTTCTTTTGGTTTTTTCTTCGGGTAACCCTCTGGTTTGTGACCGGTGAAGGTCCGACTCGAGTGCAGGCCAGAGTCCCTTAACTTTCCATTGGCGTCGGGAGCGTTGCCCCGTCTTCCCCCATGTGCCTTCTTTCTCGGCGACGGCCGATTTCTTCTTCCGTAAGGGCCGATCGTTACTTCACCCCGACTGTTCTGAAATACCCGGAGGTGCCGGCGCAGATTTGCCCGAGTCTTTCATTGCTTTTGCGGTTTACGCACCGACGTCCCTGAAGCCCAGCGTAGCCTTCCAGATCGCCTCCCCTCGTCGCTGTTCAGCCCTTTTAAAGTGTAGTGATTCAGTGAAAAATTTGCGGCCATTACTTGCCTCCGTAATGAGCCGCTCCCCGGACCACCCTCTATTTTCTTCTCATGAAGGTCTATGAAAGTTTTCCCCGGATTAACCTTGAGAACTTTTAGTGCAGCTGTCGGTCTATGGGTTTTTGTTTAACGGCAGCCCTTCTCAGTAGGGTAGTTTTCTTGTCGAGGTCGTTTTTGTTCCTTGTCTCATCCTGAACATTTTTAGATGTCCAGTTCCATTAGAGACGTAATTACATTTAAGGTTCTGCAGAGGCTTGAAGGTCTTTCTCCCCGAAGCACTTCTCCCTTTTCTTCAGCCTTCCTTAGCGCGCCTATAGGGGTCTAGACCCCCTTTTCCAGAGGTTTTCAGCGTTTCGTCCCGATGTTTCGGCTTCCGTGTTCCCGTCCCCTTCTTTCCTTTTTTTCTTCGGAGGGCTCCCCCCCTTTTGGGTTCTTTCATCTCTCTTGTTCAACCTTCCTTTTTCTTCGACCTTTGTAGCCGTTGATGCAGAACCTTTGGCCATCCTCCTTTCTTTTCCTACATAAGTTGGTTAGAGAATCTGGACGTTCACCGGAGACAGTCCTCTCAATCATGCCTTGACCCTTCCGATTCCCTCCCCCCCCTTGCTCCAACGCCCCCCTCTACCCGACGACCTCCCTTCCAGGAGGAAGTCCAAATTCGAAATCGTCCGACGCCTCGAAGACCGTGCGTCACTTTTTTGCCGAGACCCCCCCCGATCTTCTCTCTTACGGCCGGGCTGCTAACAATGTAGAAGTGAGTCTTGACTTAAAGCCTTTTAAGAAATTCACGAACAGGCGTTCAGGCAGATTTGTCCACTATACGTGTCCCGGACATCGCGGACTTTTTTCTTCTTGTTCTTCTGGCTCCCGACCTCCTCCGCTTTCCCCCCCTGAACACAATACTTGCCCTGGTCTGCGTTCCCCCCTTTTCTTAAAAGCCGAGAGGCTTAGTAATATCTGCGGCCTTGAAGGCTACGCCTTTCAGCCTTTTGTCCTTCATGGCTCCTCGCCCATTTTTTGTTCCCTTGGACAGGATCCCTTATATTGAAGGGCCTTATATAGACGATTGACCTTCCCTCTCTCCTTTCCCAGCATGGTTCCACGACTCTTTTTCTCTTTTCTTAGCGCGGTCTTTTGGACCCTTTAGTGCCCTTCCCGCAGGAGAAATCAAACCTACCTATGTGCACAGACATATGATGATCGTTCTTTTTTCCTCCTAGGAAATCCACTTCCCGACGCTCCCTTCCTCCTTCCCTGCCTGATCTACTTCCCCAAATTTGTGAAGGAAGGAAGCATCAGACGCATTTTCGGATATGCGGGATATCTCTAGCCCTCCCCTTTAAGCTCGACCTTTTACTCCTCAGCCCCCCCCCTCCCTCCTTCGGCATCCCCTTACCCCAGAAAACCTTTGAACCCTTGGAGGAGACAAGGATCGTGTACGTTAGATTGTCTGGGTGCCCGGTCGGATTGGTCCCGCTCTTGCCTCTTACGTCTTCTGCGACCTCTTCGATTCCACTTCCCTCCAGCCTCCGGACGCTCACCCCCTTCTACGACCAAGTCCCCAAAGACCTTCGGGCCACAGCACCCGCGTTTTCTCTTTTCCAGTACTGACCGCGTACGCTTTTCCCTCCCCCCTTGTCACCTCTCACTCCCACCTCTGACAGGTCGCTTAAACAAGCACATTTCCTTCTTTTTATATTCGCCAGCTCGAACACCTGCTGTAGGCAACGTCGCTCCCTCTTCGTTTTCCTTGGCTTTTTCCTCGGCCTTCTCCCCCCCCCCCCCCTTTCTCGCTGTCCTCGGCCCACCGCGGCCCGCCCCCGGTGAATACGGGTGTCCGAACTCGGCGGCGCTGCGGCACTAGATAACGCCATTGTTTTTTAAAGTACCTTTTTCTTTACTATTCCCGTCCCTTCCGCGTTCCAGACCCCTCCGTACGAGTGGCTCACCCAGTTCTTCTTATTTACCGCGACAGCCACAGCAGGTCGGTATGGCTGTTCTACAGGCTTTCATGCGTACCCATTTCGACTGGTGGTGCTCGACCTGGGACCGACCGCCGCTTTGTTCCCAGGTCCTAGGACCCAGCGCTAAGGTACCCCTCCCCCCCTCCACAGTGACGCGCCTCCTCCCCTTCCTCAGCCCCCCCTACATCTGGGCCGCGTCTTTCGCGTACCCCAATGTTTTCTCTCTGTCTCTGCTTGGTACAGTACAACCTCATAATGTGTGCCATGTTTTAATCTTGTGTTCAGCCTTTTTCTGAACCTCGAACCTCGATGTCTCTTCCCGCTCGCTCATCCCACGCCCTGCATCCCATCCCGGTGCTCGCGGTTCCCCTAGTCCTTTTGAGTGCAGATGGGTGTCGCACGCCTCCCGACAAAGTTACCTGAGCGTGATTTTTTTTTTTTTCCTCTGATCTTTCGGAGTCGCGTTTTCCCCGACCCCCTTTCCTCGTGAACTTACGCCCACCTTTTCAGAATTATCGATATGTTCAGATAGACTACAGGATATCTCCCTCCCTACCCTGTTGTGTCGTCATCTCTCCTTTCCACTCTAACACCTTAATACTTCCCTTCTTTCAACGTAGCGTTCACCTTCCCGTGGGTTCAAGGTGGAAGTCCCTGACTCCTGTGCAATCCGGGAGACATGCCAGTCGCGCAAGGTTGTCTGATGCTTTGTGGTTGGTGCTGTCTTAGAGGAAAATTCCTCTATCACAGATAGTCCTCCGCAACCTTTTTCCTGTTGCGCGTGGATGACCTCGCGGCTAATCAGCGAGTTACCCTCTTTTACAGCCTGCGGCCAACCTATTTCAAATGGCACCCATATGATGGGTTGTACTTTCCATTTCTTTCTCCCTATCGCACCCTGTATGTTTCTTTCCCGTTGGGTCCCATTAGTAGTTCTGCCCGTGGTTGTCTGCGCGGGCACGGTGGCGTTCTATTTTTCTGCGATGCCTCCTGGGCCAGGGTGTTTTTTGGTTGGTCCCCGGCTTTTGCTTGTAAAACCCTTGGTCGGCCCCCCACATAAATAGAGTACCTCGATGCCGGCCGTATAGTCAGAACGACTAGATTTGTCCCTTTTTTTATTCGTGCCTTTAGTTGCAGAAAGACCGTTTAGCCGGCTGTGTTGTTTCGGATTAGCGTTTTTGTAACTCCCAGGTACTTGTTTCACGCCCTCTTGCGTTATCTCCGCTCATTCCACAGGCCGGAGGATTTCGTGCCCCCCCAACCGTATTTCCGGGGCCCGTTTCCCCTGTGGACGCGTACAGGAGCTAAGACTCTCTTCCTCGGGCCCCAGGGGATCCCTCGTTCGCTGGGCCCGGAGGGTCCTTTTGAAAGTGGGTGAAGCGATGTCGACTTTGTTTTTTGAAGATCAGGCCCGTCCTGAGTTTTTTCAGCCCCGACTGCCCTCGGTGTTTGTCTTCGTAGCAGTTCCTCTCAGAGATGTCGTCTTGTCCCTGAGAAGGCCAGTTTTAGCGCGGTGGTGGTGTCCAGGTTGGGTGTTGGTATGAGTCGGGTTCCCTCTTTCTTTCCCCCTCCTTCGGTAGCTTCCCTCCTAATACTGTGTGCCCCCCCCCTTCGATTCGGATCACCAGCCCCGTCACCCCAAGACACGCCTTTTTGCGTACGAGCGTACGTGTGACAAGGTTTAGGGATTCAGGCAGTCGTCTTCTTTTTCTTGCGTTCGTTCGGTCCCCTAGCGAGCGTTTCCCTGTTTCTGCGAGCGAGTCTCCTAGAATCAGGCCTGACGGATTAGGCTTCTGCAGTCCTGCCCTTATGGTTCCGTTCTATCTCCTTCTGGACCCCTTTTCGTATTTTCTTCCCTTGTGTCCTTCGAGGGCGAGGCTACCACCTCTGCCGGACGTGTTTGTGACGTATTGAGTTTGCTTGCTCCGGGGTCCTCCAACGCCTTTCCCTCGTACCATTTTTTCGAAGGCCTCGCGTGACTTTAGGTGGCCTTTTTGTTAAGTTTAGGAGAGAAGGTTTCACCCCTCTTGCTTTCCCTGATCCCCTCCCTTCTCCTGATTTCTCTTTTTTCTTCAACTTACCAAACGAGCACTTTGTTCCTCATTAGTGACGAGGTTCCTTTTCGGGCTTCCAGCCCTAGGTAGAATACGGGAGGAGCTAGTGTTTATCCCTGAAGATGAGAATTTCTTCTTTCTCTGTTTTCGTATTTTTCTCGGAAGCAGCGGACCCCTTACCTCCCACTCACTCGACTCCTCTAGTGAATAGAAATCCCCTTTTCTTCTTTCTGATTGGCGGTTTCTTCTCCCCTAGTTTTTACTAACAGTTTTCGCAGCCGGACTTACCGTGACCCTCTTTGTCCGCGAACCGTCATTTGGGTTATTATCTGTTCTGTAGTAAAGTGGTAGGTGCTTCTTGTACCGTATTTTTTCATGGTCGGCGGGGTCTCACCTTTTGGGGAGTTTTCATCGCTTTGGTACTTATGATTTCGCTCTTCTCCTCCCCCGTTTCAAAAGGGGAAATACTATTCCCCCGCAGTGGTTTTTAGATTAGATGGCCAATTTCGGGCTAACACTTTTACCTGAAATACTTGTTCTCCCCTGCCTCGATTTTAAAGAAACAAGGTGTAGAAAGCGTTTTCCAGTTTTTCCTTCACGACTAATCGTTCCCTATGACAGAGCCGACCGTGGACGTGACCTCGCTCGTCGTCCCCTATTTCACTGTCGCCCGCTCCCCTATATGGAGGATTACTTCCCTTGAGCATAAAATTGTTTAAGAATTGGTAAGCCTAACTTTCTGCAGAACCACTTCTCTGGTATAGTTCTCTCGTACGTGCTGGGACCATCGAGATTTTTTTCTGATGCTGCACGTACCTAAGAAATTTAATTAAATGGATGGTTTCTCTAGATCAGACTCTAAGAGGTTTTTTCACCTTTTTCCTTGCGCCGTACTCCCCCCTTTTCCTCCTCGTCCTATTCCTCTCTCCCCACAGTGACTAGGTGGTCCTTGTGGCGAGGCTCTATAAGGCCCTTTTTGCATGAGACTGGCCGAGCCGTTTCGGCCATGAGCCCGCTCCAAGGGGCAGAGCCGGCTTTGGGTGCCACAATACTTTCTCGTCGGCGATTTTTTCTGAGAGAGATGGGCTTATGGCCCCTGCGTGCTTCCACTGACTTAATT
>Ga0179593_1470971_pt1 | contig 10690 bp, 6 predicted proteins | sample CZODoug2_1_08_16_FD_185931 | JGI IMG/M metagenome (GOLD analysis project Ga0179593, IMG submission 185931) | Vadose zone soil fungal communities from Angelo Coast Range Reserve, California, USA - CZODoug2_1_08_16fungal (PacBio error correction) | ecosystem: Environmental > Terrestrial > Soil >... | reverse complement strand
TTATGACGATTTTTTCATGCGACCATCCGGCCCTCGACTCTTTCTGTAGATAATTAAAGATACTCTTTCCTTCTAATAACCTTTCCGTTTCATTTTCTTGTAGTCCCCCTGTTCTGGGTGATAAGTTCGGATTATTTCCAGTTCTGTTCCCCTCGGATGCTTGCTTCCTGTAGCGGAGAGTCGAACCATAGATTTGATGCCTATTGTCCCGTACCTAATGTTTAATACCCTCCACCTAAAGCAGACTATGTTATTCAACCCTTTCTCCTAAAATAGTTTCCGTATCTTCTGAATACTTGTGCCTATTGGTCATCTATCTTCAAGAGTTGTAATCTTCCATGTTCCATTGCCATCCCACTCTATCTCCTTCGCAACCAGATCTGATTCCGTATAGTTTAATTATGCCCGACCATTTTTCTTGAAATTTTTCATCGTATTTTCAATTTCTTTTGATGAGGGACTTCCTCCTCAATCTTCTTAAGAAGGAACTGTTACTCTTCTTTCATCTTCCGATTTCATCCCAGCCTATTCCTCCATCGTTGGGTCTTCCTTTCGAAAAGGACCTTAGTATTCCTCCGAATTTTATTTCCTCCCTGGAAGATTCCCCATCTGTTTTAAGATAACTCAACATCCATAGCTTATACGATGCCGCAGTGCCTCGGTCCTATTTCGATATTTTTATGTCTGACTTATAAAGAAATATTCTTTTTTTTCCCGTGTTTCATGTTTGATATATATTATGCTTAACAGGAATCAATCCTAATCGGAACGATCTACTACTCAAATCGTATACTTGGATGTAATAGGATTCACGGCTTCCCCTCTAAGGCTGTAATGCATGTCCACATTCGTAGATATTGGGAGAGGTATGTTCTACCTTCTCCTCAGATACACTTCCCTCTTATTTAGAATTAGGAGTAGGTAAATTTAGGATACACCATTCGGGCCCGTTTCAGCTGCTCCGCCCTCGCCGACTTCTGAACTGTCCCTCAACCAGTAATTGATATCATGAACCATGTAAGCAAACGGTCAAGGAATGCACTATCTGAAGCCCCGATCCTTTTGCCAGAGCGGCGCTTCTCCTCGAGCCTCTCTCAAGGCCTCCATTCACGAACTTAAGCCATTACCAATCTGCAACACCCTGTACCGTTCAGTACAACAAAGAAGCGGAGATTTATCCCTTTTTATCTAAAGAGGCTCCTTCCTTTCTGGTGAGTAAATTCCGGTCTGACGAGCCTTTAAATATATGTTAGAATACTTGACTCTGTAAAGACTAGCATTCAGAGGGTAAACCTCATCTTTCCTGACCGAAAAGCTTTCTAGTTAAAGTCGCACCCTTCCTTTACCTGGGCTCCACAGATCGCCCGGAACCCTCAAGCGTCCGTACTATCCTAATCGGCTACAGCAGGGAACAGTCGATTTCCCAATTCTCCGGAGTTTTTAGGGAGGTACCCCCGACCACTCCCTTTTTTTGAACCCCCATCTTTTTTACAACACTGCATTCCTACCAGATTGCCTCCGCGTCGAAGTTTCTCTGTAAGATATCGCCAATCTTCTACCTAGGAGAGGACCCCCGGAGGTGATTTCCCCTTTCCCCTTCCCAGTAACTGTCTAGGAATTTCCTCCCAGAGTTGAACCCACTGGTACTACAGGTTTGATCTCTCATGCCTGTCATCGGCCACTGTCTAGTCCACGCTGGTCCTCTCAGCCTACCCCCCCCCCCCCCCTCTCGCCCGAAAATCCTAGGCACAGCCATAATCCCCCCCCCTAGCTTGAAGATTCGAATCCGGTATTCAAGGAGTTGTGGTCCAAACGCCCTGCCTAGACAAGCGAGTCTCACCTTTACTTTCATGAGGGTCTATGCTTTTTGGTCTCCTTATACTTTGAGGCAGCGCTCCCTCTTTCGTGAACTTCCCTCGTCTACCTCTTATCATTCTGCCGTAGCCTTTTTTCTTCGGCTCCCGAATTTAATCATTTCCTCCTCTCACTCTCGTTTCCCCCTTTCCAACTTACAGACCGCCCATAGTATACCACTCTTAATTCTCTGTTTCCGGTCTACATTCCTTTTCAAGCCATCCCGCAACCCCCAGACCCGCCACTTAGGATGAGGGATGTCCATCTGGTGAAAAAGGGGCTTGACCCTGTGGGCCGAGGTTGAATCTTGTCTCCGACTTGTCACGGTCTGTCCCTTACCCACCCCAGCTCACCACCTTCTCCTCTAGACAAAAGTGTTTCTAGTGATACTCCGCGTCATGGTTTACAGCGCTGGTTTGGTCGCAAATTCCCCCATCCCTACTGCGTCCGCCATGTCAGTTGGGACCGCCGGTCCCTGTTCGTACCATGCTTGAAGCGTCGCTTGCGCCGAAAGATTTGCGCGCACCTCTCTTCAGTAGAACCACCCTCTACAGGCGCCTTTTTTTCATCTTTTCAACAACACCATGACCGCTGTGCTCAAAAGTCCGACGCCGGCCATGCTGCAGATGATCATTTCTGGCACTCAGATTAATGACGCGTGTGTCCTACACGCGAGACGCCTCTGTCTTAGGGTCTGTTTCTAGTTTATCTCATTTGTGAGTTGTGCGTTTGATTTTTTCTTTTTGGTTAGGGCAGAGTGGTAAGGTGGTGCTCCGTCCTTTTCTCGCGGTAGCGATGTCCTCTGTCGCCGTTGCCCCCCAACTTCTTTCCTCCCCGAATTCCGGCCGCAAATCCCGCCCTTAAGTGACAATTGCCCCGCTCTATGGAGTTTGATGCTCACATGTGCCCCCTTTCTCTTTTCGTATTCGAGGTATCTGTTTTTTTCCCTATGATCGATTGCCTAGGGCCGATATATTTTCTTTTAAGCCTACAGGGGTTTTTTTTTTTTTTTTCCTAAGATTTCCCGCTGTCCTCCTAGATCGTATTGAAACCGTTCCTCCCCTCCGTTTTACTACATGAGAGGGCTGCAATGTCCCCCCTTTGGCCCATTTCATTTCGACTTTGTATAAGCCGTATTTCAACGTTCCCCTTTCAGCGGCTTAGTTGAGAAGGACTAAATTTTTCCCTCTGTGTTTGCTTGACAGTCGTTACGGGAAAGGGTCGTCGCCCTTACCGATACAGGAAGTGACTATGATAACCCGTAACCCCACAGACTCTTGTTGTGTGGCGGGACGCGGAATGAATCTCCTTTCAGAAGGTACCGCTGGATTGATTCAGCAATTTCTGTTGCGCCCGTATCGTTGAACCATGATTAATCCATTTTCCATCATCTCATTGACGTTCTCCTTGAATGATGCGGGCAAAGGAATTATGATGGAGATCCTTAAGGGTCAAGCCCATGTCCCTTCTCCTTGATTTCCCCAAAAAACCTGCTTCCCCCGCTGGCTTACTGAATTATGTGGGACTTTTGCGTCCTCACCGCTCTACCAAGGGCTTCAGCCTTTCAAGCAGATAAACCTTTGTTTCTTCTCCGGGTACCGTTTGTAGGCTTCCCCGTAAGTTCTCCTACTTGCTTCTCACCTTCCAACGTAGCTCACTTTTCCAAAGATACCTTCCTTCTATTTTATGATACGCTTCCAACCCAAGCTTTTCATTCCGATTTTATAGCGCGGAGTGCATTGATTTCACTTTATTAGTTCGTGTGAACCTTAAGTGATCGGTCGAAACGTTATCGCGCAAGCGACTTAAGTAGGTTCATCCCAACAGCTTCTGGTTCTAAATCCTAATAGAGACTCGAGCCCCGCTCCGTAATGCGACCAGCGCATCGAATCACCTCCCACCCCCTAAGTTACTCCTAGTAAGTGTATAGCGTCCGGGCTGTGTCCCAGATCACCGTTGATCTCCCCGACCTGCATTCAGCGCGGCTTTCCTCTTCTCTGCATTTAGAGATGGTCTTCGAGATAGGTGTACGATGCTCTTTGGCTCTGGGTTAGCCATCTTCTCATTCCAAATGTCTTCCCAGTTTTAAACTAGGTTCTGCCTTCTTCTTGTTTGTTAGGTACAGGAGCCAGTCTCTTTTAACGACTCTTTGCGGTCTATTCCGCATCCCTCTCCGATTAGAATGGTCTTCAGTTAGTGATTTAATTTCTCATCTTTGACCAGGAACGATAGTTTCGCTTGAATCTCGATCCGTTCATTCCAGCTTTTCTTATAATGGATAGTTATATGTCACCTCTTTTTTCGTGGTTTTTTTACCGGGTCCCTTTCCCCCGCGGCCTGCGTCTAGTTATCTCTTCCCGCTGAGTCTTCTTGTACGAGTAGCGTGCATGAGTCCAACCCAGTCTATTGGAACGAGTGCTCCTCCCTACCACTTTTCCTTGATGAATACAACACCACCAATCAGTTTCTGTGCCCTTCTTCGTCTAGGCATGCTTAACGGTGTTCCCAGATGCGTTCATCGATCACGTTGTTTCGGACTTCAGAGAGACCGCTTCCTCCGCTTCTCTTCAACCTCTTGCTTTCATGGTGGCCTTATGTCATGTCAGATTTGGAATAGATATAAATTAAGTTTTCTTGCCTACAGCCCTACGTCTCAGTCTATCGTACGACTGTCAAACCCCATTTTCCGTTTTTAGTTGCCTCACGCTTTTTTAATAAATTGCCGAGTTCATCCATCCGGATTTCTGATGTTCTTCCCCCTTGACCGCGAAGATTCTCACTCTTTTTCTCTTTTAACGGACGTAGAGTCTAACCTTGCCACCTCGGCCATCGTGCGCGCCCCTTGGGTAGTAGATAGTTCCTATTCGTATGTCTTCGGCTCAGAATATCTTTTCCTTTTTACCTCCTTTTTTTTTTTCTGATACCGGCCTCATACACAAGGTCCTGCTCCCCCCTGACCCCTGAAATGCGCGGGAGTTTCATTTATGTTCATGGGCCCTTTTACTTAACCTCTTTTGCAAAACGTTCTGTCAAAATTGACGGTATCTTTCCTGAACCGCTCATATGCCCTCTTTCTGTACCTGTGTCTTCCTTGCAGGCCATAAAAAGACCGAACTTCTCTTGTCCTTACCTATTTCCTTTTCGTCGTTGGGCTCGTCCCTCTCCCCCGGACAATTCTCTCCCCTCTTTCCCCTCCCCTGGTAAAGGACTCCGTCTTATTAGGTTTTCGTCATAGCTCTTGGATGGCTAAGGTTTTCCGGCCAAGATACACATTAATTCCAACTGGGAAAAATACTTCCCCTCAAACATCTGTTCTTGTCTTGGCGACGGAGATCCAGAGGAGCGTTTCGAGGGTACCATCTGTAACCTCGCACTTTCCAATTTTTCGTTAAGTCTACCCTTAGCGAAAGCCCCCAGCTTTGAAGTGACAGGAAAAACCTGATCTTCAGTGAACCTCCTCTTCCTTTTCAGGAGCACCCGGCCCCGTTCGACCCCCCCCCACCGCCCCTATGTCAGCCTGAAAAGGAATTTCCTTGCTGTGAAGGTCCCTTCGAGATTAGAGTTTCTCTCTCTAACAATCCCCTTTAGTTTAACAATGTCCCTTTCTCCCCGCTCCCCATGCATGCACAAGCTCTCCCGAAGCGGCTCCAGTTTGATCGAGTTCCTAATCCCTGACTCACCTCTGAGCGTAACCTGATACCTTATCCCATTTGTTCAACACACCCCAGTACCTGCTGAGAAAGAAGCAGGGTCCCCCGACGGTCCCAAACTGGGAAGACAGTTCTTGGTCATCCTCTCTACTGGTCCCCTCTATTCTTACAATCTCGTTTCCCGGAGAACGTCTGCCGTTTCGAAGCAGACCTTTCCAGTTCTGCTCCCGAATCGGTCGCACGGGTTATCGGGCACAGCCTTCCATCTGCCCTTACGCGGACTTTAAAATGCTTCCTTTCTCCTCTGCTTTTCGCGATTTTCCTGGAGTGCGCAGTTTTCGGAGTTGTTATCCAACGCATAAGCGTTTACCTCTACGCGCCGTCTCCTCCTTTCCCCTCCCCCCGCCCCTCTACTCCCTTCCCCCCCTCCCTCCTATTTCCTAGGTTTCCCTCTCATAGCTCTCTAACTACCCTTCGTTGCAGGAGTCGCTCTTTTGGCGCGAACTATCTCAACTGTCCTCAGATGAGTTTATTCCTTCATTTTTTTTTAACGTGTGTGCTTCTCTTCCGGTGGGCGAGTTTCTCCCCCTCAATTGCTGGTTTTTTCTACAATCCACACCCTAGCATAACTTCCACCAATGTGATCTGCGGTCATGTCCCCGCAGCGGCGTCAATTTTTATACGAAGGTCTTTCTGGAGTTCAAGTGAATCGACACGCTTTTCCAGCGCGTTTTTCTTTTCTTTCGATCGCCGAACTGTTTTTTTTGCAATTCATTCCCTCGTTTTATCCCGCACATTCATTGTAGCATCCTCCCACCGGAATCTCCGTCCATTTCACTGATCTGCTCTGACACTTAACTACTCGACTTTCCAAAAGACTTGCGCATCCGCCCCTCGATCCCCTTAGCCGATGATCATTAGGTGGAACTCAGAGTGGTTAATGACTCCAAGAACGTAGTCTCCCTATTTCACAGGCCGGTGATATTTCAGTTTCAATTTGCTTTCTCGGTCCGCCTTTCCCTTCCCGATGTAGACGCAACACAGTACGGCCCCTGGATGCGTCGCAACTCACCTCTTCCTTGCATGTTTTTCAGACGGAGTACTCTCCGCCTTCAAAACCTCGTTTCGCCTTTACTTTAACCGGCTTGATTAAGATGAGCTGCGCTCATCCGCTGCTTATTTTTCCCTACCTTTTTTTGTGAGAGAAGCTTCTGCGAAGTCCTCGGATGCCCCCCCGCTTGACCTCGGGTATAAGATTGTTGGATTTTTATCAGTGGGTCGCAATTCCTTTTTCTTTTCGAGATTTCCATTGTACTGGATCGTCGTTTCTGTCGGATCCGGCATCCAGGTTTGGTAATCAGTGTTTTTCAGGATACATGGCCATGCCTCTGACTCGCCCACGAATTGACCCGGATGTCCACCTCCGCGTGCCACCAGACCTCTTGTAGCGTGGCGGCATTTTCCCATAGGGACTGATTGCCACCTCAGCGGTCATTCTGCTCCCTATGTTTGTATCTGGCTGATTTGTTGAAAAATGATAAGCGATTGCCTCAGGTTCCAGTGCTTCTCCTGCCCCATTGTCTTCTTCGCCTTCTTTCTTCCAGATTCCTCACTGGTTCAGCACCTGCGTTCTTCGGAGTTCCCAACCTGCGACCGCTGGCGGACGGTTGCTGGCTTTTTGAGACCCGACAGCGCCTCCTCTACTTTGTCGATCACACCCTGTTTGTTCAGGAAGGGTGGTTCAGCCCCCCTGTGTTGTCTCCTTCGGGCGACCGAGCACTCGCCCACTTTTTCCAACCTCTACCCCCGGCTTTTGTTTTGCTTTTTTCGACAGCCAAATATGCTCCGTCACCTTCCTTCCTTTACCTTTATAGCTAGGGGCTTACCCTGAACTAAGAGTCGTTTCCCTGGAAGTGTCGGCGAGTAGCTCTTCCCGTCCCCCTTCGCCCTTTAGGTCCACGCTTATTTCTTTTTCTAATGCGCCGCTGCCGCCCCGCTCCTATTCTCCTGACCACTTTATCCAGCATACATGTCCTCCCCCCCTTTTTCATCTTTTTTGGGTTCCACGGCGTGATCGCATCTTATGCCGAGCCTTAGTAGCTCTATTTTTTGACCTTTTCCACTTTCTATTTGCAATGGCGAGATTTATTATGATGATGGTTTCGGATGTCTTTTGCTAGGAAGAAGCTTATATCCAGCTCATGTCGTCAGTTTTTCCTCCTCGGCGTAGCGGCCTGCTTTCTCAGGTTCTGTTCTGACCTTGTTTGTCTTTTGTTTTCCGAGGGTGCTTTTGGGTCGGGACTGTGCTTCCCTCCAAAATTCCCGCACAGTTCTGCGTGCTTTGCCTGTTAGACCCCGTTTTTTCATCTCAACGGTTCTTTTTTCGCCGCTGACCAGACTATAGGTGTACTGTCTTCAGCTCCGGTTCCTGGATTGCCTTTTCTGAAGAGATAAAGTGTCCTTTTTCTTCACGTTTTTTATTTTGAGCGGAGTCGAGTTCCTTTTTTTATTATTCGCCTCCGTTAGCGTCCCTACACCCTTATTGGAAGGTGATCCAGCCTAATTTTTCCTCTTTCAAACAGACTCGCGATATCCACTTTCAAGTTGTTTTCTTTTTTCTCTTATTTGTAGATTTCCTGACAGGTACAGTTTGGCCTGATTGGTACTAGTTTTAATTTTCTTTATTTTTACTTCCCTCTTCGCTAGAGACCGTTGATTGTGAAGACTAGATGACTTCACATCTGTGCCCGCCTAGTTGTCTTCTTTTCTTGTCCTTCCTTGCACATTGCTTGACAGACTGGTTCTATCTTGCTGTCCTGGCTTAGCTCCCCAGGCAAGCTCTAGCATGTCACTTGTTCTCTGCAAACCGGTCGCTCTTTTTGGCATTTTACCCAGCGAGTTCATCCTGCGGTACTCTTCTTTTGTCCCGGAGTCCATGACCCAGGTCGTTACGATCGACTTCATTTTTTTCCTCCGCGTTCCGGAAGTAGTCTATGTTCCTTTAACCTGGGCCCCCCACCCATCGTCTTCCCATGACTCGTTCGCGCGTCTTCCATATGTTTTCCCATCGGTCTGAGGAACCGTTTTTCTTTCTCCTTTTGTTGTGTCTTGTTTATTTCTTTATAACTCAATCGACTCGGGTACTATCTACGTCCCGTTAGGTTCCTATGCGATTTTCTCGGTTTACTAACATTTATATTTCGTCAGCGATACAACTCTCGATTCGTGCCTGCTTTGTCCTGGTCGCCCCCCCCCTCCCCCTTTTTCCCTAGATGGGATGAAACCTGCTGGTCTAAATCGGCGGCCCCTACAACGGACTCCTCTGCTCTTTGCCGTTAGTATTGAACTTTCCCGATTCCTTGCGATCCCCCTTCCCCTTTTCCTTACCCCATTATCTAGGACCAATCCCCTTTAGGAAGTACATCCGTTAAGTTGTTCTCCCGTTCTAAGCAGGACGCTGTCATTCCGTTTCAGGGCCGGACATCCAACACTGACCTGTGTCACACCTGTCTTCGGCCGTTTACACCCCGAGCTCAAATGCAAAAAAAAAAGGGAAATTGGGATCCGCCTGCGTCCGGGGGCCCCGACACCTTACTTGCTTTGCACCTGGCCAACTCCTGGTTGCGCTCTCCGCTCTGACGCCGAAGCCCGGAACATTAATCCTCAGAGTAATTATCTTTTCCCCCCCCCCCCCCTATCCCTGAACCATTGTGTGTACAACTTGCTCTTTCCCGTCTTTTTCCCAGGGCCCCCCCCCATATCCGGATCGTCCCTTTTTTTCAGGGAACTCTTGATTAGGCGTTCTCTGCTTTTTTCACCCAATCCACTGCCTGTCTGGCAACAATCCTCCCCTCACCACGATCACATGCAGAACCATTCTCCCGAAGCTTTCTAAGTTTTTTTTCCGAGCTCCATGTCTGTAGTCACACAGCTCCCTTGCGATCCTTGCCTCCACCAGCAGCTTCTCAGCATGCGATCTTCTCCAGTCGGCAAAACTTTGCTAAAGGATGTCAGATTCGAGTCTGCCGATCCGGACGCGCTCTTAATTAATACAATCTCGCAATCGGAAGTTCCTTTAAAGCCGTCAATCTCCTTTGCTCTCTTCTTTAGCTATCGTTCTCCTTGTCCCCCCTCCTGAATCAAAGATAAAATGCGCACGAAGGCTTTTGGTTCAGATGCGCTCTGGACTAGAGCAGAATTCTCTATTGGATGGGTGCGCGGAGCCCCCTCTGCAGAGGTTTTCCCCCCCCGCCAGAGGGGTTATACATTCATCGGACCTTCGTTTTAGCGCTCTCCCCTAATTGCATAGTGCTCCCCTTCACTGTAACCCTAGCCGCCTTATAGTGTCCCAGTCCGTTTTCCACCGTGCTACCACTCTTCCTCGCCCTAGCGTATCGTTTCGTTAACGATCCTCTCTTCCCCCCCGCCGAAGATTCCAAGTTTGTTGGATGTAATCTGGGATAGGTGCTATTACAGGTTCGAGGTTCTCAACTTTTTTCTTCAAGTGCAGGTTGGTCCCACCCCGGTCATACCCCCCCTCCGCATAACCCTAGTCCCCCCCAAAAAGTCTTGCGTCCAGTCCTCAATTATTGCGCTTTTTGTTTGCGTTTTCGGTGCGCACACCTTAGCCCAGAATTGTAGTCCGTTTTTTGTGACCTTCCCCGTGCGAATTCCTGACCAGACCTCTCACGATGAATACTTTCTTGACTTCGTTACTTCAGGGAACTTACTCGCCAACGCCACCCTGCTGAATTGAGTTATCCACCCGCTCTGACCTTCTGATAAGCTTGCGCAAGTTCTTCGCTGAATAATGTTTTCCCTCATTCATGCCTTCTTGCCGCCGCGAGCCCTTTTTTTTGGCTGGTTAAAGAGGCTATCCGCGTTGTCCACGCCGCTCCGCTAGATCAGGGCCGTCCCGGCTTTCTCCGACATGCTTTGCCGTCGATCTCTCTCCTGCCTCTCGTGATTAGCTGTGGAAAGTGTACATTCTGTCTCGTTCGTCCACCCCCAACCCCCATTGTTTTGGCCCCGCCCGAGGCTTTTGCACTATGCTTAATTCCCTCGTTTAGACTTGTGGACCTCTTTCAGACCTGTGAAACTGCTCTCCCTTTTCTTGACCAATGTACGCCCTTATTTCAGTCGGGCTCTCAGTCGTTTTTGATCTAGAGGCGCGTTTTCCGCCTTTC
>Ga0179593_1450375_pt1 | contig 10690 bp, 15 predicted proteins | sample CZODoug2_1_08_16_FD_185931 | JGI IMG/M metagenome (GOLD analysis project Ga0179593, IMG submission 185931) | Vadose zone soil fungal communities from Angelo Coast Range Reserve, California, USA - CZODoug2_1_08_16fungal (PacBio error correction) | ecosystem: Environmental > Terrestrial > Soil >... | reverse complement strand
GGAACGAGACTTTTGTGGGGTTATGATTTCTAGTTTTTCCCCTGGCCTTTCTTGCGGAGTTTTGGACGTTAGCGGTACGGGGTCTACCACTCCCTCCTTTCGTTGTTTTCATGGTTTTTCGGACCCCCGTCTACAACGTTTGTGGTCCTCCCTTCGGTTTTTTTTTTTCCCCCCTTAACCCCTCCTGGGGTGTCCCCCCCACGCAAAGTTGGCCCTCCACGGAGCCCCAACTTCCGGGCGAAACGTTTGCTTTTGAAATGTTTTTTTGTCCCCCCCCCCCGTTCGAGGTTCTTTTTCCTCGGAGCGGTTTGGCCGCTGGGACTTCCGCCCCATGTGCCACCATCTTCCCATTTAATCTTTGGCCACATTTCTGCGCGTTGAAGTTTGTGGGATTCTGCTTCCCCCCTTTGTGTTTGTCCTCTGGTTCCCTCTTTTTTTTTTGGGCAGCTGGCAGGTTTTGACGCACAACGGGCAAAATCCCCCCCCCCCCCCCTTTTTATCGCATTGGTCTTGTTTTTTTTACGGATGATTTTGTCCTTCCCTCCCCCTTTTTTGAGAGTTTCATTCTTTGTTTTCTTCTTTGGGTATTTGCCTTGGGATGCACCTGCCCCCCGCCCTGTGGGGCCCACAGAGGTCGGATACTTTGTGGTTCCTGCGTTACCCTTCACCTCTTTCCCTCTGAGGGGAACCCCTGTCGCCTTTTCTTTCAGGATGGTTTCCCTTTCTCGTCTGTTTTTGGTAAGGGGCGGTGGGTCCAGCTTTGTGATCCTTCTTTTCCCCTTTTTCGTGGCGTGGCTTTCACACTCTTCCCACGGAACGTGTTTATCCGGTGTTGACCTTGTCCCCCATACCTTGTAGTGGTTTCCGGGCGTTTTGGTTGTTTTTCCTTCGTCAGAGCGTCACTGGTCTTTTTTGCGTTTGTGGGTTTTGTTTGCACGGGAAAACATAAAGAAGTCCGTCAAACTTCTTTTCTCCTTTTTTCTCATGGAGATGTCATTCCTTTCCCCTCCCATTTTTTCTCCATTGTTTTTCTTGGGGGAACTTAATCTTTCTTTGCTTGTGGTTGTGATTCTGTGTTGTCCCATGTGGAGAACCGCTTTGCTTTTCCGTGGATTGAGTGGTGATGATCGGTTTCCCCCTACTTCTTGATTGTTCCCCCCCTCCTTTCTTCCAGTCTTGTTGCATGGCTGTGTGTTTCCCCTCTTCATTAGTTTGGCTTTTCCACGGCCCCTTTTGGCTCTATGAGGGGTGTGTCGTGCAAGAACTCTTTTGTGACCTCTTGTTTCCTTTGATTCCGTCTTCTTTTCTGCTCTCTTGCCGTTTGGTAACGTGATTTAACTTTTGTAACTTTTGCTTTTTTCTCGTTTCGCGAAGTGACCCTTTTTTCCGCTTTTGTTTCTTCCGCACGCTTTTTAAACTATCCCCGCCCACGTGCCAGTTTACATTCCCCCCCTCTTTCCAATAATTCTTCTTTCCTCCCTTTTTTTTCCCAAAGGAGCGACAAACGACTTTTCAGTTGCGGGCCGTTGCCGTTTATTTCCATCTGGCGATCTCCTATTTTCCCACACTACCCGTTGCCGGGCGCTTTGGTGCGAAAAGAACTGTTTTGTGTTTCTCTCCCCCCCCTGCATGCGTTTTCCCGTTCTAGTTATCCTTTCATTGGCGAAGGCGAAAACCCCTTTCAGTCATGCCGGGGTCTCTTTGTTTTTTCCCTTTGCGGGCGCTGCCGGTTATTGACTCCTGACTACTCTTTTTTTTTCCCATTCCCCTCTGATTTTCCTGCTTTTACCGCGGAAAACGCTTGGCGCATTCAGCCAGCGTGTTCTCTGACCTTTCTTTGTCGTTTAGAAGGGCCTGCTTTTTCCGGGGCTTCTTTTTTCACGTCCCCTATTGATTTAGGTTCTTTTCCTTGTCCCTGTCTTTCATCTAAAAAAATTTTGGGTTTGGTACTTTTTTTTTTTTGATTCCCCGTTGGCGGAATCACCCGGTGCTTTTCCCGTTGCTCGGTTGTTTTGAACCCCCCCCCTTCCCTCTTGCTTGACTTCCAACATGGGCGCCCGTTTGGTGTTCACTTCACTTCGCTGGCCTTATCCTTTTGCAATGAGGAACGGGGAGTAAGTTGTTGGCCCCCCTGGCTCTCTTTCCTCCGTTCAGGGTTCATTGACTTCATGGCCTGATTTGTATTCATATTGTGCTCCCTGCTTTTCCTCTGTCGGAAATATTTTTTTCGAAATTGGCGCCGCTTTCTTCTTTTCCAAGTGATTTTTTTTCCCCCGTTCTTTTGGTCATCTCTGCCCTTTTCTTCCTTCCCTTCATTATTTTTCCTTTTGTTTCGAGGACACCAATTTGGTGAGGCCAGCTGAGGCTTTTATTTTTTTTTGTTTTCAGGTTTCCGGTCCATCGGACGGACGTTTTTCTGGTCTTGTCTTTTCTTCTTTTGTCCGGTCCCTCTCTCCCTCTTACCTGGGTGGAAAAAATATTAGGGGCGGGCTCCTTTGGACAACCGGGTAGCATTTCTCCTTTTATCCTTTTTTTGCCGTGAGTCTTTTCCCCCCTTCTCAAAACCGGCAGTCCCTCTCCCAATGATTTTTTTTTGAGGTTTTTTTGGCGTCTCTTTTCCTCCCCCCCCCCCCTTGTAACAACCCCCTGCTCGGGTTGCAGGAGTTGGGAAGTTTTGTTTGAAGTGATTTCCTCTTTTTTTGACGACACGCGTTCCCCACTCTCTTATCTTCTCTCCGTTTTTTTTTAGATGTCTTTCATGAAGTCCTTTCCCCCTTTTTTCCACCCCCTTAGCAAAACGAAATTCAGCTCTTTTTTACCATTTTTGGCGAATTTCTTTTTTGTACGGTTTGTTTTTTTATTTCAAGTTCACATCGCCGCTTTGCCTGAAAACACAGGGCCCTTTTTTCTTGTTTCTTCGTTATCCTGTGGTCCCCTCAATTCCTTCGTTACCCCCCTGTCAATCCCAGTAGACCCTTAACCTGTCCTGGACAATTTCCAACCCCCCTCCCTACTCCTACTTTTTTCCACCCGCCAGAGCTCCGGAGAATCAACACCTTTTTTATCAAACTGTTTTCCTCGATTTTTTTTCTTCCTTTAACCCAGTGAATCCTCCCCCCCCCTCCACCAAAGAAACCTTCCCGTAGAGGATCCAAAATGTTTGGCGTTTTTCCCCCTTATTTCCTCCTTTTTTCCTTCTACTCCCTTGCTGACGGTGAGGTTCCCCCCGATGAAAAATTTTTCGGTTCACCCCATTGGTCCCTTCCCTCCCAACCCCTCTGTTGCGCCACAAATTTCGTTTATTTACCCACTCTCCCCCTTTATTTTCCGCCTTCCTCCCCCCCACTGGTCTTCTCCCCCACTATTACTACTAAGGCGGAATTTGCCAGTCCGTGCCTTGCTGAGGCCCCTTTCTGCCAGGTACGATCGTCTTAAATTGCCACCGATAATTCCCTCTCTCTCCTTTCCTCAGGAGACCAACGGTTTTTGTGATGACCCACAGGTTTTTTTTTTTTTTCCCCTCACATTGACGGCCAACTTCGCCTTTTTTTTTATCCCTTTCCAAGTGCGACGGTTCAACTCTTCACTATCTGTTAGGACTTTCATGGCTCTGCCCCCAAATAAGACCAGTCCCCAACGCGTCAGCTGTGTCCTCTCACTCTTCCCTCAGGTTACTACTCCCAACCGAAGTGCTTGTTTTTCTTGTCTAAATTTTTTTTCATTCGTTGAATTTTTCCGGCCTTTTCATTCCCTCCTCACCTCTTCCCTTTTTGACAAACTTCTTTTCTTCTTCCTTCCCTGCGTTTTCAGGCTACGCCGACTTCCCCCCCTTTAATTCGTTTTCAGGCGAAATTCTCGTTACCTCCCCCTTATTCCCCCAGGACCTTTTCCCCCCTAAGTTCCTTCCTCTTCTTTGGATCCCCCACCATTCTTTGTCGCCCCTCCTTCCTCCCACGCCTACGGTTTCGAAACCGCAACATCTCGCGAACCGTGATTTCCCCTCTTTCCTTCACGCACCCGTTTTGTTTTCTCCTCTTTTTTACACCAGCGTTTTTCCCCCCACTCTATAGGGATGGACCCCGTACGTGGGCGGGGATCTTTTTCGTTCGCCCCCCCCCCTCTGTCACAGTAGTCCACTTTGAACCGTTTCCTTGTCCCTGTTCGAAATTCGTTGACACTCCTTTTTTTTTGATTTTTCTTTTTCCCCCTTTCGCCTTATTCCTAAAACCCGAACATCCGTAACCCCAAATCCCAATAGGCCCTCTTTCTTCTTCTCTAGAGTCCCCCTTTTCTCCCTGCCAACTAACGTGAGCTTCCCCTTATTTGACTGCCCCTCTCCGGATTTTTTTTTTTGAACTGGCCATCGCGTACCGTTCGCCCCTTTTCCCAACACCCTGCACTTTTCCCCTTCGACAACCCCTTTCCACAACTCCTCCACCCCCCCAACACCGGCCCCCCCCCTCTCTGCTCCTGCAAATACAGTTAACCCACCACCCTCTTTGGCGTTTCCCTGTCTCCCCTGCTCCACTCCTCCAAAATTTGTCCTTCTCCCAATTTTCGGCGTCAGTCTAGGTTTTCCCTGCCGCCACCGCGTCTCGCTTTTACCCAACTTCCCCCCCCCAACGACCACATACTTTTCTAGTTTCCCCTTTGACTTTACAAAACCCACCGGCGCCCTCTTCCCCTTGTTCTTTTTCCCCCCCCCGATTGAATTGACCATCCTTTTTACTACCCCCGTCAGGTTCCTCCCTTTTCCCCCTGCCCCCCCTCCCCCCAGTTTCCTTCGCCCCCAAAATTCATTCTCTTTGGGCCGTCTAACAATGTCTCTACCTGTCTCATTCTCCCTTCCCCCCGTCTTCCAACCTTCTGTCCCGGTCGTTCATTCTTTTTTAAGATAGTCCCTCCCCCCCCCGTTTTTTTTTTTCACCACGATTCAACTCTCACTGTCACGGCCCCAACAACTCATCTTTCTCTTCCCCCAGTCCCATGGCTACCTTCTTTTCCCCCTTTTTTTGGCACAACAGCATGCAGGTTTCCCCGTCTTTTTGGCCACCCATTTGGCGCTCCGTTCCACCTTCCTCAGGGTTGCCGTCTTTTCCCCACACCCTTCTCTTTCCTAGTGTTTTGACCATTTCCTCAATCGTTGTTCCTTCCGCGGAAGAAAACCTCCTGCAATTTTTTTTACCACCCCTTTCCGTCTTGAGACCTTTTGCCAGAGTTTTTCCAACTTGATTTTTTCTTTTCTTCGGTTTTGTTTCTTTTTTGGGGTTCTGGCCACGGTTGCTTCCCCTTGAAAAACGCAATTCTGGGTCCTTTTTTTCTCACTCTTTCCCGTCCCCCCCCACCCTTTCCCCGACTTCGGCCCTTTTTTCCTCTTTCTTCTTTCCCCTCCCACTCACACCATTTTCCATCTTTTCCCCCTTCTCTTTTTTGTTGTTTTTGCTCTTCTCTGGGAAAGATGTTTCCCTTGGTGGGCATGGTATTCATTTCTTATGTTTGCGTTTTTTTGGCCTTTCCCTTTCCTGAGTTTTTGGCGTATGCGGTTCCGAGTGCGGCCCCCCCAGCCTTCCAGGAGTTGTCTTTCCGTTCTTTTTTCCCAAACTTTTGTGGCGCTTATGTTGTACCCTTCAAAGCCTCCTTGCACCTCCCCTTTCTTTTCCTCCCCTTAGCACTCGCTGCTGTTGAAACGGTTAACGGGTTTCCACAACTTTCTTGATGGGATTTCTGTCCCTTTTTTTGCGTGAGTCTGTTATGACTCTTTCGTTCGCAATTCCCCCCACCTCTTTGACCATTTCCTCGTGGTTTCTCTGCGGTTTTACTTTTGTGTGAGAAGCGTTGGCAACCTTGTTGGCCCGGGAAGATTGGCGTGGGGTCCACATGTTCCTTCTTTTTTCCCCTGCCCCCCACCACGGGAAAAACTTATCTCCGTTCTTTGTCTTCCCTTATGGTTTTTGCATTTTCGTAACAGTTTGATTCTTTAGAATTTCTCTTTCTTTCCCGATTTGTTTTATTCCTTTCCCCTGTCTTTTTTGACCGTTGAAGTGTTTTCTGTGTATCGTGATGACATCCCCTTTCTCTCCTTTTGTCCCAACAGGCGCCGCGCATGAGTTTTGCATTCTGGGAGATTTTGTCCTCTTGCCAGAGTTTTCCCGTTTTTTCTGTTACGATGTACTTGTTTCTTTTCTTTTACCCCACCTAACAAGGACTGAAGTCGTTTTGCCGGGATGTTTTTTGTGAAGGGTTCCCCTACTCTACTCTTTTATGGCGGTGGTTTTTTTTAAGTTCCCCTTCAGATCAGTCCCCCCGCTTTTCTGGCGTTCCACAATACTACCTCCTGAACCTTTTTGATTGATCCTTCTTCTCTGGGCCTTCGTTCTTTTTCGACTGGACCCTCTGTTTTCTTTTGTCTGGATGGGGAAGTAGGTCGTTTAACGGTTTGTTCTTTTTGACTTCCCAGTGTTTTTTCGGGACGGGTCCAGAGCTTGTAATGTGGAATTGTTTGTTGTAAGGGCGCTTTTTCCCTCTGATTTTGGGCGGGTCTCACTTTTCGTCAATTTCCAACCTTCCTAAGTTTTTTTTTTCCTTACCCTGTTTCTTGCTACGACCGGGTGCTCTAGAGGTTTTTGTGGGGTCTCCTTTTTTTCCTATGGTGATGGTCGGCTTCCTTTGATTCTCGCTTCTGGTCCCCGTCTTCCGAAGGATGTCCACTTTGCTTTTTCGTCTCGCACACCCCCCTCATTTTTTTTTTTTACTTTGTTCTTTTCCGCCTGAAGGACCCAAACAGATACCCTTTTTTCCGTGTTAGTTTCCATCCCTTTCCCCTTATTATCTTTTTTTGCCGCGGTGAACCCCTCTCCCGAAAAAGACCTTGTTGCCTGTTTCCGACGTGATCCATTCCTTTTTTCTCATCTTTCGTTCGAAAACGTAGGATTACGGCGGGTTTTTTTTTTTGCACCAGACATTTTTGGTTGGTGAGAGCCCCTGGTAGGGGGCCAAGTTCTCGGGTTGTCGTTTCATTTGCGGTGCTACCTCCCAATTTCCCCGGCGGGCTTTTGCGGTTTCTCTGGTTTCTCTCCTTCTCCCATATGTTCCTTCAATTTCCTTCCCAAGTCTTTTCTGACAGGAAGATTTCTGACAATCTTCCGTACTTTCTGTGACTCTTCACTCTGATTTGCCTTCCCCTCACCTCCCCTTTCTCTCGCCCCCACGGACGCGTCCGGCGGGCCTTTAGATTTTTCCGCTTCCGGTAACCCCAGTCTTCCTGCTTTCTTCTTGTTTTTTAAGATGCACTGTTCAGTCCCCGCCCCCCCCTGGATGTTTTGACCCCCTTCTTGTTGAGGATCACCCGTGCCGATTGTTTTGTTGGCCTTTTTTTTCGATGCACCAAGCTTTCTATGCATTCCCACACCTGTTTCTTGATTCTTTCCATCTTTTCAAGGACGTTGGTTCTCTTCCTGAGGTCCCGTTTGGCCGTCTTCCCTGGCTTTTGGATGCGTTTTCTGATGTTCCCTGTGGGTTGACTTTGGCCCATCAGGCACCTGAATTTTGGCCATCTTTGAGAATGTCTGTTGTGCAGTGCTCTTTCGTGTCCCTAATGATCGGTCTTTGGATCGTCCCAAACCACTTTGGGGGACCGCGTCTTTGAATGGACTTTCCATGCTTTTTTAATGTTTGTCTCGATCGCAGTCTTAGCTTTTCCTTTCTTCTAGGTTTTCCCAGCCGTCTCTGCACAGGTACTTTTTAGAGCTGTTCCCATTCATTTTCTCTGGGGTATTTGTTCCGGTGTTTATTTGAATGGTAATCCTGAACAGACGTGGTAGTTTTTCATGGTCATCCGTTTTTTTTCGTGCGTCTCTGATTCGACTTGAGTTTTTTTTTTTTTGAGTTCGAAAACCCTCTTCTTCGTCGTGGCCCCTCTATTGGAGTTTAGACCTGGTTCCCCCGGTTGATCCCAGTGGTTCCGCCACGAGGCGGGGCCCCTGGATACGATTATTAACCCCGTTTCATGAATGCTCCATGGTTTTGGATTCCCCCGTCTTATTACTCAAACCTTTTTTCATTCCATTGTCCTTGTTCTGGTCGATTCTTTTGACGAGGCTTTTTTTTGTCCGAGTGGCAATCCCCTTTATCTTAACCCTCCTCCGTCTGTTTTGGGTTGTTCTTTGGTTGTGTTTGAGCATCCTAAATTCTTCCGCTGCTTTCCAACAGTCGCCGCTTTTTCCTCAACCCGAACACTGCTTTCTTTGCTGGGGCGTTTGGGACTTTTTTTGAACTTTCCCCATGGCCCCCCCCCCTGGGACCTTTTCGCTCCTGTTTGTTTTAATGTTGCCGCCTCGGCGTTTTTCCTCACACTGCATTCCCCGTCGACCTTTTAAACTTTCCGTTACGGGATCTCCCTCTTTTTACACCCGCTCATCTAGCTCGCCTTCTACAAACTTCCCCACACCTCCATGTGGCTCTTTTCGCTTCTTCCCCGTACCACCTGGTTCCCGGTTCCGACACCCCCCCCCCAGAACCCTCGCTAATCGGCTCCACAACTACTTGTTTTTTTTTTTTTGTTGTGTCTCCGGCGTCGCCTATAACTTTTAAGGGCCTTCTGACCTCACCCCCATGCGAGGATCCCCACTGGCTTTTTTTTCCCCTCATCGGTAAATCCTCCCCCAATTTCGCCGTGCTTTTCCCCCTTTTCTCTTACAAACCCTTTTTTCTTTTTTTTTCCCTGAATACACACATTTTGCGTTAATTTACTTCAGGAATTGTCCCGTTCTTTTCCCCTTTACCCTCGTGTGGGCCCCGTTCTCCGTTCTTTTACGGCACGCCTCCTCTGCCCCTCTAATTTTTTCCCTTACTCCCCCCTGATGCCTTGGCTTGCATCCAATGGCTGGTCATCGACCCGTGACCCCTGGAACTATGTGTTTTGGATCCTCCCACCGCTTTAAACCCCAAGTCCTCTGTTATTTTACTTTCCATGGCCTCCCCACCGCCGTCAAATCAGTTTTTCTTGGCTGGTTTTCCCCCCCACAAGGCCCGCTAAACGCAGCGAATCTTACCTAAGGCTATTGTATGTTCTAGCATCGGGCTGACCTCGTGCAATCGTTTGCTTACCCCCGCCCTCGCAGACGTGGCAAAATTTTTGTTTTTTATCTTCCCAAAAATGGTCGGCAGGTCCGTGGGGGGGCCGCCTCCCCCCCTCCCCACCGTTCGGTAACTGTTTACGGTAACTCTTTTTTGCCACTGAAGCCCACCCTCACCTTTTTCCCCCCCCCCCTACGCTTTTTCTTTCACCACCACATTTGTGTCTCCCCGCTACGGGGCAACGATACGGTTTCGAATCCATTTCTACGCGTCCTGGGTTACAATCCCTCGTCGGCCCTCCCTCCCTGTTTTTGGTCTGATCTTTTCAGGCGGTACTCTATCAATCCTTGTTCCACTAGTTTCTTTTTTAACGGCACGTTTTTTCTTTTATTTTCCTCACGACCTCCAACCGTACCCGTGAACACGACCACCTCCCTTTTTTTGCGTTTGCAATTTACCCTTTGCCCCCCTTTTCCTACGTTACCTCGTTTTGGGAGCGATACCAACATTTTTAATCCCACCCATCTCTTGGGTTTTTACAACCATAATTCTTCCTCCAACTCTCCGACCTCGTCTTTTTTTCACCACTAAACTGTAGCGTCCACCTTTTCAATTTTTTGCACCGAAGAGTTCCCACATTTTGGTCCTGCCCATTTCCGTCCCACGCTTTTCACAATCACTCTTTTTTTGACGTACCACCCCCTTGTCCAACACAGAATCCACCCCACTCACCCCCTCTGGCCCCCCTCCCTCCCCCCAACCCCCGCCACACCCATGCGCGTCCTTATAATGTGCTCCCCCCTCACCATGATCTCAAATTCGTTTTTTTTAGTCTCTTTTTCAGCAAGCAACTTTTTTTCTTTACTTTTCGTATTCCACCCCACAACGTCCCCCGCCCCGCCCCCAGAGCTCCTTGTGCCCGGTCCACACCCCCTTTTAAAGTCCTAATTGTGTAGGGTTCTTTCTCCCAATCCCTTTGCACTAAGTCATCCCGCTGTGTTTTTCCCTCCGTGCCCCTCAGCACTTGCTTTTTTGCCGCCAACTCATGCCTGACTATTCTTCTCCTCCACTTTCTTTTGAGCTTTCAACTTCCTGATGTCCCGCTATGTCAGGTGCATTCTCTTTCCCCAAGCTCCCCAGATTTCGAAACTCTTCAATGGATTCCCTTTCCCACTCCATGACTTATGCTTCACCTTTTGGACCACCTGACGATACTTCTTTTCTACCCTCGTTGTCAAAACCCCCTTCCAGGCCTGTTTTTTTTTTCCACGCTCTCCCGGCCACATTGTTTGACGCCCCCTTCCTACCTGGCCATTTGATTCGACGCCCCTGTTCAGCTTTTCCCCATTTGCTTTAAAAAAAAACTGGGCTCGTCCACGCTCCGCGGCAGCCAACTAACTTTCCCTCGTGTTTTACCCCTTCCTCCTGTCTCTTTGGGTTTTTTTTTCTCCCCTGTGGAGTTTCCGTTTGTCTTTTCCCTCGGTGGGCGCCACCCAGATTTTTAGAGTTCGCCCCTTGTCCACCACAAAAATGTTGTTTTGGTTAAGTATTCCCCCCAGTTTTTTTCCCCCCTCAGCTTTTTTTCTAAAGCCTCCAGCAGCCACCCCCAGTTTTT
>Ga0179593_1370076_pt1 | contig 10690 bp, 11 predicted proteins | sample CZODoug2_1_08_16_FD_185931 | JGI IMG/M metagenome (GOLD analysis project Ga0179593, IMG submission 185931) | Vadose zone soil fungal communities from Angelo Coast Range Reserve, California, USA - CZODoug2_1_08_16fungal (PacBio error correction) | ecosystem: Environmental > Terrestrial > Soil >... | reverse complement strand
AGCTAAGGGACGTCTTAGCGGTTCCAATTCAGTGAAAGCAACACTTTTTCTCATACTGATCCGCCCCCTCCTGGCAACCCCCCTTTCCCTTTTTTTTTCCCTTTCCTCCACTCTTAGGTGTATTTTTCTTCTTTTCCCCGGCCCTTTCAGCGGACGGACGTAAAGTACCCTATTAATGACCCAGCCCCTTTCGCACCCCTCAGTCATCGTTTTTTCCCAATGTTTCTTTCTTGTTTTTTGTGTTTCCCTTTATTTTCCCCGTCGCGTCGAGTTGTACTCCCCCCGTCAGCATTTGTTTCGCCACCTCCTTTGACTCGGCTTCTTTGCTATATCTACAATTCCTCTTGCCGGTGCCTTTCCAAATTCAGGTCGCTTTTTTTTCATAACGCCCCTTTCGAAAAAAAAACCATTTTTTTGGCTTTTTTTTTTCCGCAGAAATGCTTCGCAACTAGACCAGCTTTTCTTTTTTTTCTTTTCCTTGCTAAGCGTTTTATAGTCCTTTAAGAAGATTGTATTTGTAATGGTTATAAGGCTGCGTTGCTAATGCTCCCCCCCTCCTTTGGTATTCTTCCACTCGTTCCGCGCCTTCGGTCCTGCTCCCGCGCTGCCTCCTTTCTGCACTTTTTTGAGGTACAGCACTATTTCGGAAGACTCGTTTTTTCCTTGGTGACAGGCGTTTCCGACAAAGGACATTTCTATCCCCCATCTTATTCTTCTTCCGCCGTTTTTTTCTGCGTGCGCTCCCCACTCCCCTTTTTTCTTTTCGAGTTAGGCCTGGTTTGCCTTGCTTAGCATTTCACCAGATCAACAAGGAACCACCTTCCTCTCCCGATGTATTCCCAAAACCGTTCTTGGTAGTGGCTGCCTGGCTCCGCGCTTTGTTCTGGTTGCCCAATATTCTGAAGCCCTTTTTGTTTCGAGTCTCTGGTTAGTTGTTGGAGAGTATTCCATTGATGTCCTTATAAAACTCTTTTCTAGTGAACGTGGTCATCCTTTTTCGTCTTTCCTCCTTCGGGCCACACCGCCCTCTTCTCGACCCTGTGACCTCCCCTAGTTCGTCTTTTTTTCTTAGTCCCCGGTACATTTTGAAGGCGTTTTTTCGTTTCAAGTACCGCCTCGCTTTCCCCTTTCCCCCAGCCATCCCCTCCTCTCATCTTCTTCTTGAGTTTCCGTTTTTTTTCCTTTTTCCGTTTTTTAGATTCCTTCCATTGCTTTGATATGTGTTCGTTCGTAATTGTGCTTTGAAGAGTTCCTGGACAGCCCCTAAGTACCTTCTTTCCCACCTTATGCAGCTGCCTTTTCCCACTGAGAGCATCGAGTCTTTTTTTTCTGTCTCCCCTTTCTTCCTTTTCCCGTTCCCGCCCCTTTTCTTTTCCTCCTCCTTTGTGGGTTTGAGTCTCCCTCTCCAATCTGGAATATGCGCTTCAGCAAAACGTGGACGCGAGCTTTGAGGACATATCTCGGCGCGATTGAATTCCCCCTAACCTCACACACCATCTTCCGTTTCTTTTTTTTCCTCACTTTCTTTGGTATAAGTTAGTTTTTCCTTCTCTTGGTTTTTTGTGCCCTCAGGCTGTGTTTGAGAGAGCCAGCCCCAATCCGGGCTACTCCCCAACTCATATTACCCCCGTTCTACTTTACCCGAGAGTCTCCCTTTCTCCTTTGTTTTCTTCCACTTAACTCGAGTGGGGATAGATATGTCCACCCCAAATGCTTCCCGCCGTTCGGATTTGGTTTTCCCAGCTTTTTTTCGTTGAGGGTCTCAGGCCCTCAGGGACCGGATAGGTTGACCAGCTCAATTCACAGCGATTTTCTTGTCCTGAATCACATTAGTTTCTCCACCCCAGGGGCCTCCAGATGATAATAATGGGGCCTCTCTCTCTCGGAGGTTATGGGTTTAAGCTTTTTTGTTATCCGGTTTCGAGCGGTGATTCAAACAGTGACCCATTTTTTTTTTTTTCCCTTTTTCCTTCCATGACGTCGGGAATTTGTCCGCCACAGATACGTAGGGACATCTTTTACGACTCCAACACTGGCTTACATCCGTTCAGGCCGAGCCTGTCTCCCCTCAAGAATTCCGTAATTCCCCTAGCGGAGCCTTTGAACAGATCTTCCTTTCTCTGGCTGGTTCTGGTGTTCTCCGCCCCGTTTCTCTAACTCGCTGGACCTCCCTTTATGATCCAGGTTTCTCTCTCCATAAGAGGGGGGAGTCTTTATCTTCCTTTGTCAATTGAAAGGCCCCTGGATTTCACTTATTAGCCCGTTCCAGAAATTATGGGCCGCGTTGGCCCCTTTTGATCTTGACTCCCCCATCCCTGACAGAGATCCCACCGCCAATCAAAGGATCCCCCTCAACAGGTGCGCGAGCTTTGCCCCCCCATACCACAGGCTTGTCCAGGGCGCCCCCCTCCCCAGTCCCAACAGGTTGTTTTTTTTTTTTGGCATTGCGCCGTGTGGTGTTCCTTGTTGATTTTTTTTCACTTCCTCTTTAGGCCATCCGACGCCGAAATCTCCAAAACGTTGCCCTTTGCTTCTAATGGACACCACTTTTAAGCACCCATAGTTCTTTGTTATCCTTTTAGTTTATACCCTTTTATTCCGGGCCCCTTCTTTTCACCTCCCTGCGATTTCTTTCATTCTCGAGACTCTTCTTCTGATTCCCGCAAATTTTTCTTCCGTTTCTTCTCATTCAGTCAGGAGAAGGTTCTTCCCATTTGCCTTTGATTCTGGTTAATACTGCTAGAGGGAGCAGAATGTCTTTCATCAGCCATTTCCAAGCCTTGTAAACCCCATCGGTTTTTAGTCTTTTTTATGGTTATCCTGACAGCAATACCCTTCTCGCCGTTTATGTTCTTTTTCGCATTTTGTTCTTCCTTCCACCCCTTCCCATCCCTCTTGCTCTTGTATCTATCCCGTCAGGCAGGTTTGGTTGGGGCTGGAAAAGGGACCGGCTAGTTGAGAGCTTCCTGAATACTCTTAGAGCACTCGGTTGCGTCCCCCCCCCCATTTCTTTCCTTCTCGACATCCGAGGCATGAAGGGGAATTTTCCCCGATGTTTTCTCCAAAGGCTGTTGGCAAATGTTTGCTTTTCCTCTCTTGTTACTTTTTCGTATCTTTGCCTCAGTGCTTTAATTCCCTTCCCCTTCCCCTTTTCTCTTCCTGCGTTTTTTTTCCCCTCTGCTTCTGCTCAAGGGAAAGGGCGAAGTTGACACCACCAGGACTTGGTTTCCTTTCTTGTTTTTGTGGATAGGGCGAGGTGGGTCCGTGTAGGTTCCTTCCAATTGGACCCCTTCCTCCCCTTCTTTCGTCGCCTTCGCTTGGTCTGCGCTTCCCTCCCCAACCTCCTTTTTCGTAGACGAGTAGTGTTTTTCTGGTAACCCAGCAATGTTTTTCCTCTCCGAACTCTATTCTACGTTCGCGAGAAGACACACACCCCTTCACTCTCCTTCTTCTCGTGGACAGTTTCCCCCCCCCCCCTCCCTTCCCCCATAAAATCTTGGTCGCCTGCGGACAGTTCTTCCCGCGTGTGAAAACATTCATACCGCCAATACTTTTCTATCCATGCTTCCTTATTCCCTTGGTTTCTTTGTTCCTTCCGCCCCCTCGGACCGGACTGTCCGTGCTGCCTTGTCGTTGTGAAGGAATGTTTTGCGATTTTGAGGTGCCTTTTTTCCATTTGGCTGCTGTTCCTCAGTTTCGCCGCCGCGCTCTGCGAGGAAGACTTGCTCGGCCCCCCTACACTACTTTTTTTCCCCCTATCCGATGGTCCAAGATTCGTTGTCCTTGTTCAAGTCTTTTTACTTTAAACACGGCTAAGCTTGGTGGATTTAATGGATTCGTACGTAATCATAACTCCTCAGCCAGGATTTCTTTGTGGCATCCCTTATGGGTTTGTTTGGGCTTCAGTTCTTTCTTCAGGGCTTTTTTTTTCAACTTTATCTTCTTTTCCCAACTCCCATGACCTTTTTGCTTTTTTTTTCTCTTGAATGGTTCGCATTTTTTTCCCCTCCCCTTTATTCCGAGGCGCACGGACGGTCTTGGCTTAAGCGTTTCTGTTTCAAGCCTCCTTCCCCTACCTTGAGTCCCCCTTTTACTTTTTTTGTTTTTTCTCTCTTATGAGCCTGATAATGGAGATATTGTTCCTTTTTGTCTTCGAAGATTCAGTCATCCCGTCCGTCGCTCCTCATTCTAGTATGGCCTTTTTCTTCCTTCTTCACCCTCCTTCGCATTCTCTCCCTCTTTTTTAGTGTTCCGCCAAGAGTCTATGACCCAGGTTCCGTCGAGCTCAAGGTTTTCCCACCCCCACCAGTCTTGATGCCACAACGCCGGGCTGTTGTCTTTATTCTCCTTTCCAACTTAAATCCTCTCTTCCTTTAATCTCCGAATACGCTTTTTCGCATATTTCATTTGCTCCCCTGTCGCAGGCTGTTTCATCGTCCCCATCTTCTTTGAGCAGCCTGCTTTATGTGATGTTCGTAGTCTTCTTTTCTCCTCTTCTACTACAAGGGACTTTCCCAGCTTTTTGGCCCCTATGCACCCTCATCCTTTTAAAATTCTTTTCCCAAGTCCAATCACGGACAATTCGTGCAGAAATGATTTGTGTCCCAGATCTGAGTCCCCTAAGGACTGCATTTTATTTTCCCTTATTCTTCTTCGTTACTTGCGTTTCTCCCTTTTCTCCCCCTTCGCATTTTTTCCGCTTTACCTCTTTTCCTGCTGGGGTCCGAGTCCTGTCCTCCTGAAGATGACTTTTTGGTGTCTTCTAGAAGCTTCAGAAGGATCGGATATCGGTTTATCTTACGTCCTGTCTTGGGGCCCTGCCACTCCTCTCTCTTCCTCTTTTTTCTTCCTTCATCGAAACGATTTTTTTTCTTCTAAAGAAGCCGTTTGCTCGCTTAGCTCTCTTCTTCGTGTCCTTTTACCCCCCCTCGGAAAAATCCGAATTCCTGATCCTGCCCCAAAAAATTTTTCCCGTTTTTTCCCTTTTCTCCCTTTTCTTGTCTCAGTCTCACCTCTTCTTTTTTTCACCCTGAATTACAGGTAAACGGAAGTACTTCAGGCATCATTGCCCTTTTGAAATATAAGCACTCCCGAGAGTCGACGAGTATTGCAAGTTTTGGCTGATTCTTTTTTGCGGACCATGTCTTCAGTAGAGCTAGTAGTGTTATCCTCTCATGCCCATCCCTTTGTTATCTCCATTGCTCTCCCCCTATTATTCCTTCGTCTCCCCTTTTTGTTTCCTCCCCAACACGATTCCGGTTCTAGTTGAGCGTATATTTGTTCTTTTAGTTGAATGGATGTGAAGCCTTTTCCCCAATGATGAGCCATGCCAGCGAAGCTTTATGTGGCTTTCTCGCTCGCCTTGCGTTCCGTGCATTTCTTTCCCTCCGAGTTTTTACCTCTTTTCCCTTCCTGACTTTCCTCCTTCGCTGCCCCAACAATTATGATCCGCCGTCGCTCTTTCTCACTCTTCGCATGTATTTTCCGGTTCCTGTCGCATTGCTTTCCTTCTTCTTCCTCCTTTTTTGGTCGCCTCCTTCATCGACTTAGTCCATACTTTTGGGTTCATCTCTGGTTTCATCTTATAGGAAAAAGTTTTTAACTCATCTCTTTTGGTGTCTGTTGAGCGCAAGGCACGTTTTTTTTACCTTCGGAGTCGGATGACTTTGGTGCGCCGTAGCCCCACACTCTCCCCGGCCACCCCTTTCCTCTCTTCCACCAAAAGGTTATGTTGTGACGTGGTAAGTTTTTGAGTTTTTTTTACCAGCTCCGTGTTTTTTCATTGTACAGGCTCCAGTTTGATTTCTTTTCGCTGTGCCATGCTGCAAGCTCCTTAAATTTCACCCCCGATCCCATTCCCGTCTCCTTTTTTCAATCATTTTAGACCCACGTTTTCCTAGACTTGCCCCGTATCTAGTATGATAGTTTCCTAGCGCTTCGGTTCCCTCGATATTTGGGGGGAGTTCCCAATCACACCACCTCCCCTCCGCTCTTTCTTTTGCAAGCCGCCGTCGGTCATTTCCTCATCTTTTATTTTCCCTTTTCCTTCCCGATCTTTTTTGTTCTTCTTCGATTGTCCTGGCAATGCCTCTCTCGCTTAGGAACACCCACCCCATTCAATCTTCGTAAGAAGAGCAGTTTACCCATGACCCCAGAACCGTCATTTCTTCCACGTCTCTCCTCTCCGCCCCCCGTTGCACTGCACTGAGTGTATTCCCATGATTCTCTAGCGTTTTTTGTTTTCTACTCTTGTCATTCCTTCTTTTCGCCGGAATTGGTGTCGCGCTCCTCGGTACGATTTTCATTATTTCCTTGAAATGTCACTCTTCGCCCTCTCTAACCGCTGGACCGCCCGCACTTTCGGACCAGATTCCCCTCCTCCTCCTTTTGAATTTCCCTCACCCTAACCCAGTGCTATTGCGCTCTGGCAGAATGTGGCTAACCCTGCTTTTCTAGTTTAGGCCCTTTTTTAGTGGTCATCCTTCTTATGTTTTCTGTTTGATCTCTACCAAAAGAACCTTCGAGGACAAAAGCCTTAGTACCACCTTTCTTGCGTTTCCCTCCTCTCCGCTTGTGTTTTTTGCTTTCTTCCCCTCTGTAGTTTATATCTGATATGTCTCAAATACGATTCAAGCAGTTTTGATCGTTTCTCGGCATCTTCCATGCTTTTTTTCATCGGGATCCTCAGGCCCCCCCCTCGGACCGTGATAGCGGCCATTTACCTTTTCTACTTAAAAGCCGGTATTTTTTGTTTTTTTTATCCCCACAGACTCGAGTTGGACTGGGGCGTTGCCCTTTTCCGTGAGTCCTTTCTTCTTCTGCTCTTTATCAATTACACTTTTTTTTTTTTTCCTTACATCTTTTTTCTCCTGATTTGCAAGCAAAATCACCCTCTTGGCTTTTCTTGACCCAGAAAAACCTGCCTCGTTGAATATCGGCCATAATTTTGTCACGCATTCAACGGCGTCTTGGGCCCCCTTGACATTTTCTTTTCTTGCCCGTTCTTTTTTTTTTCATGCATTCACCCTACAGTTAGGGACGACTTTTTGCTCCATTTTTCGATTTTCCGACCGGGTGGACCTTCCTTTTCTTGTATGTTGAGATTTTCTTTTTTTTGGGGGCTACGCACAGTTGTAGGCTCGCAGCCCATTGTTACCTTTATGGTGATTGACCCCTCAGCGCTTTCTCCCTCGCATCGATTCCTCCCCCTTTCAGCAACCTTTAATTTCTTGTGAAAATTTCACCCTTTTCAGGGACACAGGCAGCACAATCCCCATGAAACGGTTTTTTCTTTTTCCTCGCGGGCTCGATCTTGTTGTTTCTGTTGATCTGTTCCCTCGTCATTTGCTTGCCTCGACGCCGCCATCTGAAAACCCCCGTTGACGGTTTCGCTCAATCAGGACCCTTTTCGGCAGCTAGTATTCCTATGTCCCCTCCTCTTTCCGGACATCATGTTAAAGGGCCCCACGACTGATTTTTTAATCTTCTGATCTTTTCCCCCCTTCCTCAGGAGTTTCATACGTTCCTTTTTCTTAGTTTCCTTTGCAAAATGCAGTAGTTCAGCTTGGATCTCCCTTTTTATTAGACTTGGCCAGCTCCTCCCTTATCCTCCTGGAAAGGCCCGGTACCCCCAAACGAGTTGCCTTATGAAGAAGTTTCTTTAGCGCGAGCTGCTTCCAGGTTTTTTAGTATTTTTGCGATTCTGCGTTCCCCCCCCACTTCTCGCGGCGCGGTAGAACCTCTCAACCTCGGCTTATCTTTTGTTCCTTTCCGGTCCCGCGATGCTATCGTCGCCTGTAGTATTCTTCGTTCTTCACGCGGTGCGACCAAAAAAGTTTTTCCCATTTCCTCTCGCGCTGTTGGAAATCTTGTCCACGCTGTTGCGCCAGCTTTTCCCTTTCCCTACTGGACCGCTCGGGGTTTTTTTTTCTTTCTTTGACCCGTGATGATGCCTGCACTTTTCACGACTTTTTTGTTTCGGACTAGAAGTGCGTCCTAGGTGGGACCCCCCCCTTTCCCAATGTTTTGGAGTCGTTCTGGTCCCCCCCGGCGCTGTGGTGCTTTTGGTTTTCTTCATGTGAATTCTCCTTCGCTTAAGTTGGGGCTTTTCACCAAGTTTGCCAAAACTTTAGGCTGGTTTCCTTTCAAGTATCTGGATTTTTCAGTTCACCCAGCATATGTCTTTCCAGGATCCTTCCTCTCCCTCTTTCTATCGTCTGCCTTCCCCACATTTCCCTAGGATGACGATCTTTCGGTTAGTAGGGACCCCTCTCCCCCTCGAGTACACTTCTGCTGCGGGACACATTTTTTTCCCAATGCACCTCTCTTTGCCCAGTCCGACTCACACTCCCTGAAGAAATCCCCCTTCCAGTTAGTCACTCACGTACTCCGACTTTTCTTCTCCTTTTTGGTTCCGTTTATTGCTTGTCGTTTGCTGTCAGGAATTGCACCGAGCTCTGTGTAGCTTCCCTGTTGCTTTTCGTTTCTTCCAAGTTTTGCATGCTTTTGTGCCTCAACAAACACGTTTTTCTCGATGAACTCGCTTCGGGGCCGCTTTTCAAGTCTTGGCGCCGGTCACCGGCCTTTCTTTGTGCTTTCTTACTCTCCTTTCTTTCCTTCAGCAACACTAGTTTTTCAAGCCCAGCTTTGGTGTATCAAGGAATTTGTTTTCCACGCCTGAGTATACGGTCTTCCAAATAGTCTATTTTTTATTAACTTCACCCGACCGTCAAAAAGTCTTTCTTTTCCGGTCGCAAGTGCTTCCCCTACACGCGTTTCTTCCTTTTCGCACGGAGGATGCTTTGCGTTCCAGGACATAGCATTGAGGCGTTTTTCTTTTTTTCCTCTCTTTTGTTGTTGAGTTTTTTAGAGACTCTATAGATGTCTCTCTTGTTCTATTTTTTTTTCCTACTTTTCTCAGCTTCTTTTTCCTGTTTCCTTCCATCTTTTCTGGGGTCGAATTGACGTTAGGCCTGCCGACTGCATTTTTTGTGTTTTTCTTTTAAATAGCAAGTCTAGATTTTTGCCGTTTAGTGCGGGACAACCCACAGTATGCCCACCCCAACCCAACGGGGGGTCTTGTGTTTGCTTTGTCGATTTCAGCGCTACTTCCTACTAATCGCCGCGCACCTCGAATTCCCCGTTTTTTCCTTTTGCTAAGCAGATTTGGACCAATCCTCTGTTCCCCATTGCGCGGAATCTGCGTAGTTGTCGGGCGCTCTCAGTGTTTGAGCTTTTACCTGAGACCTTTTGCTTTCTTACTTGCAACCTAAGCCCCTTTTCCAAATTCCTCATCCGGTCACAACTCTTCCCCTTCCCCAATCTCTTTCCGCTTTTTTTCTTGCCCAGACTTTTTTTACTCTTGCGAATTTTAGTTTTTCTCTGTGTATTCGATGGTTCAGCTTAGTTTGCCTTTTTTCGCCTATCGTTATAGAGTTGTGATGCTTTTGTGCCTAATCCCCCTCTCGCATCTGCTTCTTTGTTGGTTTCTTCTCATCTACGCTTTTAGATCGGAGATCGGCCGTGATTTTACTACTTTGTGTTGGACTATCCCCCGATACTTGCTTTCTCCCTCATTCGCCCCCCCTTGTTTTGAGACGCCTCGCAGCAGTTTTTGTCACTCGTGGTGGTTTCAAACATTTCGACCAACCATGGCCCATTGCATTCGTACCACACATCCTCCCTTCGACCTCCTTGATCTTCCTCGTTTATATGTTTGTGCACTTGCCTTACTTTTTCTTCTCACCCTTTTTCGCCTCCGACGACCCCTGGGCAGAGTTCTTATGTCATTTCGCCCCAGCGGTTGACAATGATTCCGTGCCTTTGTGCTTTTCACTGCAATATGCGTGTTCTCCCCTCAGTGACTCGTCTGATTCCCCCTGCTCCCTCCTCACTCGCGTTTGTTGCCTCCACACGATTTACCTTTGGGGTTGTTGCGGAGCTAAGAGCGCTCTCACTGCTTTTTACGCCCGGCAATTCCGACACACGCCTCTTTCCTTTCTTTGGGGCTATCTATACGCCTTACTTTGTAGGAACCTCGCTTTTTTCCCTTTTTACCTGTTTCCGTCCCCCGTTCTTGCCAATTCTGACCCGCAGGGCGGTAGTTTTTATAAATCGCTCTGCATTGCCGTCCTTTTCGCTCACGACGGCGCTCATCTTCTTTTTCCTTTTCCCATCTCTCGACTCATTCGAAACCGTCGGTTTTCTCTTGGTGAAGGCTCCGGAATCCAGGATAGGAAAAAGGTGCTCCACAAGTATAGGGATGCCTTGCGTTTGCTAGATCTTTCATTGAACAGTTCTTTCAGTCTATTGCTTTTTTTATTATGGCATCTCTATCCCCCCCCCAGTATCCCGTCCCCCCCCCCCACACTGCGCCTTTATTGCTTCACCAATTTTTCTTTTCTTTGATGTCTTTTTTCTTGATTTTTCTTTGACTTCTCCGTGCGTTTTGCCTTTAGTTTTCTTGGGTTTCGGTGCGATGCGTTCGCTTTCCTTCCCTTCCAAGGTTCTCCCCATTTTCCGTTTTGAGCACTTGGCGAATCCTTGTTCTCCTTTTTGAATTGTTCACAAACGCCTCTTCTATTAAAGTGCTCTCTTCGCAATTTTTGTTGGTCACTGCTTTGCCTGGCGGTGGCTTAAAGCACCCAGCCAGTCCTCTCGTTTTTTCTTGTGCCAGCCTCCTTTCTCGTAA
>Ga0179593_1653087_pt1 | contig 10691 bp, 14 predicted proteins | sample CZODoug2_1_08_16_FD_185931 | JGI IMG/M metagenome (GOLD analysis project Ga0179593, IMG submission 185931) | Vadose zone soil fungal communities from Angelo Coast Range Reserve, California, USA - CZODoug2_1_08_16fungal (PacBio error correction) | ecosystem: Environmental > Terrestrial > Soil >... | reverse complement strand
GACGCCATATTACTGCGAGAGCTTTTCTCGCCGTTTTTCTGTCTTGAACGGCGCAAGTTTTCCAGGCCCCAAAGGGGGGGGCTTTTTTTTTTCGGGCGAGTCACGCCGGGGTGGCGAATTCCTCTTGGCACGATAGTTGACCTTCGAGCAAGGCTCTGCTCCCATCAACCAGCGTTCTTGTTATCTTTCCCCTCTGTCTTGTACTGCATTAAAGATCGGAGCGTTTGTGAGAAAGAGGAAGAAATAGGAATAGTATCGTTTCCGGAACGGAATTTTTTGGCGACCTCCCTTTTTTTCTTTAAAATTCCCTCCCGCCAGAAAAGATGATTCCCTCCTTTTTTTGTTCGGCTTATAGGAATTATCTGCGTTCGTAAGAGTCTGTCCGAAGAGGCCTCTGGTCGGAATCCCCCCTCCTGACCACAGACTCGTCTCCCCAAGGCCCTTGAGGGTGTGCTTGACGAAGAGAAGCCTTTCGTGCACTTGAATCCTTCAAGCCGATGTCTCTGGCCCGCTCGTAGGAAGGGTAGGTCTTCCCTAGGAAGTCCGGTGAGGTTGTGCACCTTATAGGCGGACTGCCGCGCTTGCAATTTTCCTCCGACTGCTTCAGAGAGCCGCCTCTCTTCGCCTCCAAGGTATGCCGATCTTTTGGGGACCGCGATGGCTTTTTTGGCAACTCAGATTTGCTTGGCCCTTCTTTCCCTTCCAAGAGAAAGTTGCCTCCCCCCCCCAGGATCAGCGGCCTTTCTAAGGGTATTACCGCCCATATCCTCACGAAGGGAAGGAAGGTGTCCCTTCAAGATGCGTCCTCCTTCCCTTTCCTGAGAAGCGCCTTTTCGCGACGAAGGAATCTTCAGGCACAATTGAGCCCACGAGGAACCGGCACGGCCGCGGCGAAGACGGCTCCTTATTCTCCCCGCCCTTTTTCCAGGCCCAGAGATGGTCCACGAGAGCAGCCCCTTCCCGTGCGAGGGATCTTGCGCGGGAATGACCCTCTGGGCTGTGACGTTAGGTTCTTTTTTTGCTGACCCCCCTTGATCGAAACGACTCTCACCTGCATCCAGAAGGGCCATTACTTGATTGCGAAGCCCCTCACGACTTTCGAGCTCCTCTTTTCCCCCTGAGCTCCCGGATGTGCTCAAGCTTCCCTCCCGAGGACCATAGTCCGCGGAAGCAGCCCGTCCACCAGCAACGTTGCCCCCCCCGTTATCTCCATCCCTTTCTTTCTGCGCGTTCGGCCCTTCCCGCCGGATCGGCTCCTGTTGTTCGAGGAGGGCTGTGTTGTGAGCTTTTTTTCCTCGTTCCTTACGGCGGGCGCTTACCAGATCGCGCATTCGTCGAACTTCCACCGACTAGGATCAGCCCGCGCTCCCCCCCATCCCCGATCTTCTTTTTGACGGATCCCACTGCCGTCGGCGTTCTGCTGAACCCGGAAAACACGCCCGTCAAGGTTTCAGCCGTTCCTGAGATTTCTGCTTCTAGGGAATCGCGCCTTTTCCCGCTGAGTAGCCTATGCCTGTCCTCCTCTCTTTTTTTTTCGAGAGATTACCGGCGCTCTGGCACGTTTCTGGCGTTTCACCGGCTCTCCCATGTCATCCCCCAAGTTCCTTCTGGGAAACTTCGCGGCGTGTGCGGTTTTTACAGGCCGCAAGCATTCGGTCAGTTGAAGGCTCCGATTTTGCACGCGTTACCTCGTCGCGCTTGCTGATAATATTTGGTGGAGGGTTCCCAAGCGGACTGCGTGGATGAGACCGATCTGTTCGGCGCGGCAGTATAACCCTGGAGATTCCCTGTTAGCGACCCAATTCCGCCAAGAGCCGCAGAACTTTTCGTGGAAGTTTTGGCTTCTTAAGAGCAGCGGGTATCAGGACCGACGATTTGTTTCCAGTCCACTTGTCTGGTCGGGCTTTCTTCTTCCGGCGCGGATTCTGGAGCACATCGTTCCCTCGCTCGGCTGGTGAAACTGCTCGCCACTCATCGTCTTTTAGTAGGCTTCCTTTCTCCACGTCATCGGCCTTGAGAGCCAGGTCGAATCTAGTTTCCGTTTTCTCACGGGGTGGGTCTTCGGCGCAGTGCCAGACGTTCGGACCCCTTGTTTTCCCACTTTTCCTTCTGTTAAAGATAGACATCTCTTCCTGGGTCTTTCCCTTCCTCGGTCGCTTTTTACGAGTGGCATTCCTTGCCTGTACAGCCTTTACGGCTTTCTTTCCTGGCGTCCCGCTTCTTCTTGGGCCTACGGTGCCCTATCTTCTGCGCACGATCATTAAGGTCTTGCTCGTGATTCAACACGGTTTTCTCCCTTGCCGCTGCAGGTGGCTTACATTCGTTTTTTCTTTTTTGAGTCTCTTCGTGGCTTTTCCTGGTGAGTTTAACTTAATCGTTTTCCTCCCGTTTAACTTCTGGCGAAGCACTGCTTTGGTAAGGTTCTTTTTCGCCCATAGGTCGATATGCCCCTTCTGGACGCTCAGACCTATACTGCGGCGCAGTCTTTTTTGATATAGCTGCGCCCCACTTCCCCCTCTACGAGACCCCCTCTCCGCCTTTATCAGTTGAGGTACGAGCTTTCTCGACAGTTACGGTGATTTTTTTCCTGCCAATGAATCCCCTTCTTCTTTTGACGTAGGTTGCCAGGGAACGTCGTCCCCCGGAAAGGGGGGGCGGTAGTACTCTTTTCTCGTGTTGGGTCATGGAGGCCGTTTTACGTAAGTATTACTCCTCGGAATGACTTCTAAGGACAGCTTCTCCAACAACGCGGTCCCCTTCATCGTGGCTGGCTTTTGATTTTACTTTGCCTGAACACCTTTTCACCCACCCTCCTATTCCGGCTTTTTCCTTTCGCCCGTTACTTATCGTTCCCCGATGCGAGACCCGGAGTTGTGAATTGGACAAACCGCAACTACGACTTTTTGCCGGATCACACATACAGAATAGGCCCCCCCGCGCTTCTCACCGTGCTCGCTTGCTTGAATCCTTCCCCTTCGCCTGATCCACCCGCGCTGTCCCCGCTACACCCTCGAGTGTATTTCGCCCCAGGCACTGCCTGGCCGGCTTTTTTTTTCATTCGACGGAATGTCTCTTCTCCCAATGGCCAGTCTTACGTGGTGCATCTTCTTCCTCTCGCTCAGTTGGTGGTTGTTTTACGTCTCGCCACGTAAGCCGGGCCATGCAGATTGATTCCGCGTAATTCACGGCCTGGTGAATTTTCTTTTCTCTCCAAGTTAGGCTAAGAGGCCTTTGGAGGGCCGAGCGGGTGTTCCTTCTTTTGCCCGCCTTTCTGGACATTAGTTTAGGAGAGCACGGTGCCGAAACTTGTGTGATCGGACGATTTTTGTTTTCCTTCCCTACGATCGGAGCTCGGCCTCCTGTTTTTCAGACCTAGGTATCGGGAGACGTCGTTGCCCTTCCGGTCTTTAACTTTAACGAGGCGGGATGCCTGTTTGACAGTTTGAAGGCTTTCCCATTTCACGTCTTTTTTTTTTCCTTGGTCGAGGCTGCTTTCGCGGCGGATCGTCCGCGCATTTCCCTCTTCGAGGTAATTCGCGGCGGCCTCCAGGTTCTGTTCGCCGATCGACCCGGTCACGTCCCGAACCCCATTTTTTTTTCTTTCCTGCATTGATTTTTTCCATACGGCCGGCGTCACGAGATGTTCTTTTTTTTCCTTCTCCGATGCTCTCAGGGCAGAGATCTTTTTTTCCTCGGTCCTGGATCTGATCTTTTTTTTTTGTCGGCTCGTTTTCGTTGGCAAGAGCGAGTTTTTTCTGAATTTAATAGGTAGCCTTAGATCGCGCGGCCCCTCCGTCCTGACGGTGGGCACTTTTCCGGAGAACACGCCCTCCCAGGGACCACAACCCCTTTTCCTTGCTTTACATCGGGGCTCCGGATCCCGATGAAGTTGGCCCCCTTCTTCGGAGTCCTCCCCCCGACCATCATCCTCACGAAGTTAGGATTTTCCCCTGCAGCTCGCGGCCACTCCGGCCTTTTTTAATAGAGACTCATGATCGCTTAGGCCCCCCCTTTCCCTAGGAACAGCGGTTCCTTGCGGCGAAGAACGTCCTTCTCTCTTTTCACTTGTAAACGGCCGCGAAGGAAATTCTGTAAGCCAGACCGGAAGCGGCCCCAGGCCGGAGAGTCTTTCTGAACGCCGGTGCCCGTGGTCCCGGATTTGCACGGCCTTTCTGTTTTCCCCTGTGGTGACAACACCTTTCTCGAACGATCTGCTCCCTCTTTCTGAAGTGAGCTTCTGAAGCGACGGACCCCTTCTTCTGAGGAGGCGAGTCTCTTTCACAAGCGGACGAGCGTTGCTCCATGATTTCTCCGTCTTCCTATTGTGCCGGCCTTACCGCAACGTGCCTGTCCCCCTTGTCTTAATTCTACCCTGCTCTTTCCTGGTCGTTTAAACGTCCGCACGGATCGGCCACGATGGCTCTTTCCCCTGTTGTCGCTTTTGAGGCCCTTTTTTTTCTCTTTTGCATCGCAAACGCCCGTCTCCCCAACCGAGAGGATAAGCCTTCCCCTCTTCGCCGACCCAGCCACCTCCATCTTTGAGAAACATCTTCAACTTAAGCGTGTCTCCTTTCCGGCCCACCACTCTCAAGGTGTCAGCCGGTTCCGGCGCTCCTTTGGCGCATCGATCGTGACTCGGAGCATTTTTCTGCGTCCGGGCCAGAGCTTTTTCTTTTCCTCCTCTCAGTGGTTTTCCCAGGCCGTTTTTTTTTTTCTCACGGCGGCCGAGTCCCGCTTTCCGACACCGTTGACCAATTTCCCTGTCACTTGATTTCGTGTGGTTCCAGCGACGACCGAAGACCGGTCTTGCTCCCCCAGAGGTGATCTTTTCCTGGTCCCTTTCTCTTCTTCTTTTGGAAGCGGCCTTTTTTGCGAGCGCGATCTGTTTTCTCTAATCCTCCGCCCTATGCGAAGGAGATGAGCGACAACGTCCGTCAAGCGCAACATCGTGGACTTTTGCCTCAAGCCCTAGCCGGCTGATGATCCTCCTTCTTCGCAACGTGGCTTTGTCCCTTGCGCTCCGCGGATCGCGTCTGATTGCCGCTCATGGCGGTTTCCATGGAAACTGCGCTAGATTTCCTGCGCTTTCGGGGTTCGTCGGCTTTCATTCTCAAGTCATAGGAATGCTGTCTAGAGGTATGAAAGATCGTTCTACCGTGGGTCAGCCCACGGCCAGCACCGATAGTGCTTCCAAGGTACGACCCCTCCCCTAAACCTTTTTGTTTAAAGTCGCCATCTTATAGGATGTTCCGGTGGGTCATCTCCTGCCATTCTCTTCCTTTCCAAGCGGGATAGCCTCAAGTAAGGACTGAAGTTCTGCGCAGTCCCGGCTGTGGAGCCTAATGTGACTATCCTTCTCTCGATAATGACCATTCCCTGGAAGGTTGGATGAAGCGGCGGTGTTTACCCCCGTGAAATGTAGTGTTCGTGGTTGTATCGGCTCTGATGTCCCTTTTCTTTAATAGGGATCATCTCCTTCTACCGGATTCCTCCCTACTTTCGGGTTTTTTTTTCCTGGTATATTCCGTCGCCTCCACTCCTTATGACCCTTTCTTTTTATACAGTGCTGGCTCTTCTTTTTGCGTGCTCTCTCTCCCTCCGGCATCTTCGGCCAACGACCAGCCCCTGCCCGCCAGGTGCCGCCGATAAGTCCCAACCTCCCCCGGACGGCTTCCCCCTGAGACCCTGCCCCGGGTCGGAGCTTCCTTTACCTTGATCTATAGTTGTACGCCGTTGGCGTAGGTGAGCTTCAATCAAGCTCGTAACCCCCCCCCTTAAGGGGGCTGTTTTCTTATACGGAGAGCGTCTTCTTTAAGTATGAAGCCGGCTTCGTACGCCTCCGTCATAGGCCTACTCTTCCCTAGGCCGAAGCCCCGAGCCCCTCCTAATCGGTAATCGTGTTGGAGACGGGGCGATTTAAGCACTCGGCATGCAAAACAACGTTTTTTTTTCCCTTTACAGGCAACGACTTCGTCTCTTCCTAGGTATGCCGCTTTTGATGAGGCAGCCGCGGTCCTTGCAGGAAACACCGCCCCTGCCGGATCACACATTCGGTTCCCTTTGATCGCATGCGGCCTTTTTCCTCTGTCAACGAGCGGGCCAATCATGAGCCCCACCGCGCGGCCGTTCCACAATAGCAGATGCGTCTCCCGTTCAATGGATTTCCTTTCCTCCCCCCCGAATCGACGGAATGCTCATCTCCAGTCGGCAATGGACCGTCCTTTTCGATACTATATTCCTCCCCCGTTGTTTGAGAGATGCCGACACAGTAGATGCTGCTATGGCATTCCTTCCTCCCGTCGCCTCCTTTTCCCTTCTTGAAGGCGCAAGTTATTATTTGGTTAGCGGGCGGGCGTCGTTTCCTCTCGGTGCGGACCTTCGAGTCCAGCGATCCCGTTGCCGAACACAGCGCAGGTTTCTTCCCTCTCCCTTTCTGTGTGATCCCCTGTCGTCTTTTTTTTTCCCGTCACGATCCGCGCTTCCGGGTCGCGCAGCGTTCTTGAATCGTTTTGATAGTTGCCATGTCCCGGTCCGGATGACGCTTCTTTTTTGGCGAACCTACCCCCCCCTCCCCCCCCTCCCCTCAGCCACGATGCACTTGTCCGCGTTGTCCTTTTCTGGTTTGGTTTTTCTCGGAGGCCTCGTATATGGCCGATGAACGACTTTCCTTCGAAGCCTTTCGCGCTCTTTCCTCCGAACGCCCCCGGCCCCTTTTGGTATTTTATAGAAGCGGCTTGAGTGCCCTGCACGGCCGTTGTAACGCTTCTTCCGGTTAGAGTTTCCGTCCCTTCCTTGGCCTATACGTGGAGAGGTTTTTTCCACGTAGTCGGTCATGGCGGGCGGTTCTTTGTTCCTTTGTCCAGCGAGATTTTCTCAAGCCGAGGTCTTTTTCCAGAACGGTCCCTTTGGTCGGGTGGGCACCCCGAGCGGAAAAAGAATAACCAGGACACAACTCCCTTTGCTTCGCGCTTTTCTTCTTTCCAAAAAGGATCAGCGGCAGCCTTTCTGGCACGCCGAAGACCCCCTTTTCCCGCCCCCCCCCCGAAGGTCAGGAATTCCCCCCGGCAGATGCGCGGCCTTTGTTCCGAAGTCCTGATCTTTTTTTTTTTTCTCTTCACAGTAGGCGCCCCGAGGAACACGGGGACCTCCTCGCCAACCCGTAAGGCCGTTTTTCTCCCCTTGTACAGGCCTTCCCCAGAGCTGAGTACAGCCCCCTCACCAGGTCCCCTTCTCTCCCGATTGAACGCCAGGGTAATTTTGTTGACCTTGATTAGCACGACGTTCGGGCCTTGCCGTGGGCTTGACCCACACCTCTACCAATTTCTCTCCCCCAGATTCCTTGTATTGGGAAGATGCCTTGACGACCCGCAGATGAGGATGGTTTCTCTTTTACCCGTCCCTTGCGAAGTCCCGGATTTCTCCCTGAGGCTTGAATAAGTTTCCCTGGAGCTCAACGTTCCCCCTTCTTTCGTAGTAGGCTACTTCTGCGAGCGTCCGGCGCGCGTTCCCTTCCTTCAATGTCTTTCCACGATGGTTTTCTGCGGCGGTCGGGAAGTTGTCTTGTCCTTCCTAGGCCCCTTCCCCCTCCCCCAACGGCAGCCGCTTCCCCCCCGAAGAGGAATAAGACAGATCTCCGATCCCCTTGAACCCAATCCGCTGGGAGTCGTGACGGATCAACTTAATCCTTTTCTGGTGCGGTATTCCCGGACCACCCCCCCCCCACATAAAGGTTCCCTCGAGTACCGGCAGATTGTCCCGGTCTGCGAATACGGGACTCTTTTGGCAGCCCGAGTAAGCAAGATTTTTTACCTCCCCCTCTCTTTTTTTCTGAGAGATACATTCCCGCTCTGGGGGTCCGGAGCATGATGCCCCGGCGACGTCGATCTTTCATCCGCGACCTTTTCCTTCGACGGGACTTTTTGGTGGTCCCCTTTTCCCTAGACCGGAAGTTTGGAAGGCGTCACGATGTGCTCAGCGCTTTCTTTTGTCCTTCTTTCCGATAGGCTGATCATCTTTAAGCGGCTGAAGGGTCCTCTTTCCTTCTCTGGGCCGCGCCCCTTCTTTTCATTCGCGACAAATTCCGCACGCAGCTCTCACCCCGTTTACGATACGGCACGTTGAAGAACGCCTTACGCGAGTGTTAGCAGGTGACGACGAGAAAGGTCCCTTCAAAGGGGATTTCCTGATCCTCTTCCCCCTCTGAGGATGCCGCCCTTCCTCGGTAAATGCGCTCGCCTTTTTTGTTGAACCTTGCTCTCCCATCCATCGGCGGCTTTTTTCTTTCCCTTGATTCCACATTACGAATACTTCCTTCTGGAGAGCCCCTTTAGATCCCCTTTTTCCCGAGCAGTGCCCTCCTCTGACCATCAACGGTACGTCCCACGTTCCATTCCCTTCCTTTCCCCGTAGACATCTCTCCGTGTTTGCTGGCAGCGCTTTTCTGTACAGTCTGGGCTTCCTGTACCCCCTTGAGAGACGGACGGTCGTTCGTCGCCGCGGCTGCTGTTTCCTCGTGTCTCCTACGAGGTACTTCGTCTCTACATGAAGGAGCTGCTCCCTTTTTTCCCCCTTCGGATTCTTTCTGAGCCCCCCCCCCCCTTTTTGATGTGGCGGTCTCGGCCTCCTTGCATGCTTGCTTCTGGTTGCTTCACACTCCTCCTGTACTAGGCGGCGCCCTGGCGTCCCTTGTGTTTGTTTCTCTTCGTTTGCAATACGCGGTGGCCCCCCTTCGATCGGCATGACCGTTCCCTGCTCCTTTTACCTTCTTCGGCATCCTCTCAACGACAAGCGCCGAGCCTGCTCCCTATACGACGATCCGTTGCCCACCTCTAACGGACGAGGTCCCTTCTCTTGAGAAAGGATTGAAGTCCCTTTTCTCCTTGGAGCAGGGCCCCCTGCCGTGATCGTCGTCAATCCCCCTTTGCAGGGTTTGTGGCGGTCGTAAGGCGATCCGGGCGCGGGAAGTCCCTTTTTCCCCCTCCTTTCCTCTCCTCGGCTGACTCTTCTCCTCCTTTTCCCAGCTCGACAAAACCCGCTTCTTTCATCGTGGCTGGAGTCGACGGGGATGGTCTCTCCTTCTGCACTTTGGTAGCACACTATCCGCTCGGAGTAATTCCGGCTTCCTTCCCCCTCGTCTGCCCTTTTCCCTGCTGGTCCTCTCCCCCTTCAGCCGCTCGGTTCTCTTCCCGGACACACGAAACATACGTCTTTCTTCACAACATCCTCGGACACCCCCCTTTCAGGCACCGTGCTAGACGGCGGCCTTCCTTCTTCCCTGAGCGGGTCAATGCTCCCCCCCCCCTCTGCCCGTCACGCTTACTCGCTGCTAGGACGAACTTGGCTTCCTGGCAATTTCAAATATGCGGACGGCGCGACCAGAGAATTCCCTTTCTCCCTCGGCCATTTTTCATATCTCCTCCCTTTTCTTTCTTTTGGAGAGGAGATGCCGCCACCTTCTGGCCATTGCCGACTGCGATGAGCATTCCCCCTTCCTTTTTTTGGTCCCAGCCTCCTCCTGGTGAAGGGCAGCCTGAACTCCAAGGTAGGATATCCCCGAGCGATTTTTTTTTCTCTGGCCTCCCCGGTTGTTCCCCCTTTTCTCAGGCCGCAGGCGCGCACGTGTTAGAGCGGGGTGGACGAGTCGGGAGTTTTCCCTCCTATTTTCTGGTTTTAGGTGGTTCCTGAGTTCCTCTTCGGGTAGAGCAAGATGAATCTCTTCCTGGCGACTTTTTCCTGACTCCTCTCTGGCCCTTTCAAAGGTGCAGGCTGCTTACCCATCAAAGTAGCCTCCTCCCAGACATTTCGTCCGCGTTGTGGTACTGGATAGGGGACCTTATCGGAGGTTTCCCCCCCCTTTTCATTTGCCGATTCCCTTGCCAGCCCTTCCTTCCCCCCCTTCGAGCCGCTCGCCTTACGAACGCCCCGGCCCTTGCCGTGGTGCTTTACTCCCGAGAAGCGGCTTGATCCCTGCTACCTACGGTCGTGGCAAAGACTGTTTCTCCCGCTCCCCCTGAGCTCCGATTCCTTTGAGGTGTGCACCGGGTCCTTGGAGGGAGGCTAGGCGCTTTCTTTTCCATGAGCCCTGCCTCCAGACTGAGCAGAGCGTAGAGCAAGCTCTTTGCGGCCAAATTCCGTGTCTCTTTCAAGAGATGTCTGCACGAAGATGAAACTCCCCCCCAGCTTTGATTATAAATCCGGGCCTGATCCCCCCTGATGAAGTGCCCCCCCTTCTCAGAGGCCCTCTGCCTCCTATTCATACGCAGTCAGGTCAGGGAATGGTTTCCCACCGGCATTCCGCGGCCACTCCGGCCGTTCTGCGATCAGCGCCTTAATTTCTTTTGCCCTTCCAGTTCCTTACTCCCCCATGAACAGCGGCGTTCCGCTTACGAACGTCAGGCCGTAATTATTATCCTCTTTCCCTTCCCGGCTTTTTGCCGCAGAGATGGTACAGCCAGACCTTTTTCCAGGCCTGGAGAAGATGGCTTACGACAGTTTGTTCCTTCTTGATGGTCAGCACCGCAGTTCTCATGCGCCGTGGGGTTCCCCCCCCGGATAGAAAGCTCCTCCCTCCCCTGGCTCTCCATTTTTCCTTTATTCCCTATGAAGCCGACTGACCCCCCTTTTAGGATGCGAGCGCGCCTTTCCCCCAAAGCCGCGGATTGATTTGCTCATGAGTCCCTCCCCTTTCTCGT
>Ga0179593_1578824_pt1 | contig 10691 bp, 9 predicted proteins | sample CZODoug2_1_08_16_FD_185931 | JGI IMG/M metagenome (GOLD analysis project Ga0179593, IMG submission 185931) | Vadose zone soil fungal communities from Angelo Coast Range Reserve, California, USA - CZODoug2_1_08_16fungal (PacBio error correction) | ecosystem: Environmental > Terrestrial > Soil >... | reverse complement strand
AACAAAGACATTCTGGAATACGGCTACACCCGGTTTTACCGGATGCAATATGGCCGTGGCTTTCTAAATTGGATTCTCTCCCCCCCCTTTCCCCCCTGGGCCCCTCTTTCCGTCCCCCTTTTTTTTTCCCGTTCTCGTGAATGCGCTCCCCCTTGATCTTTCGCATCGATCCCCGCGTTTCCAGGTTTCGGTGCTCGTTTTTTTTTTCCCCTTTGATCGTTTCGGTAGTAGCCTCTTTTTTGAACCGATCAGGCCGCGTTTTTTCCTTTTTTTTCCTTCCTTTTCCTATTTTTCCCTCTCCCCCTCAGCGTTTTTTTTTCCCCTTCTTTCTCGTTCGACTGGTATAGCTTTTGGTCCGATCTGTTCCCTTTTTGGCACCCGTTCTCCCTCCAGAAAGGTCGCCCCCCTTCCCCCCTTGTGATGGCTTTGTCTGACACTGTACTCGTTTCCCTTTCTTCTCCCTCCTCCCAATTCCGTCCTCTTTTTTGAATGGATCTCCCCGTTTCTGGGGTCGTCGTCGCTTGGTTACTCGTCTTGGCCTTCGGCAGTTCTTTCATTTTCTGCACCATTTTTTTACGTGGGTTTTTCTTAGCTGGATCGCGTTTCCCCTGTGATCAGTTTTGTTTGCCTTGCAGGTCTGTTTTTTTTCTTTGTTTCTCACTCTATTTTAAGGGTTTGTTTTCCCTCGGGGGCGGATCCCCCCTTTTTTTTTGGTGCGGTGAATTCGTGCCCATGAAGTTCAAGGGTTTGTTTCAGTAGTGTTTTCGTATTCCCCCTTTTTTTTTGTCCCCAACGTAGTCCTTAGCTGCCACCCTTTTTTTTTTCTTTCGGCTCCGAGGCCAGTGCGTTTTTCCTCTGGAAAGTTTTTAAGACCCCCTCGCTTTTTTTTTTTTCGCTTGACCCCTCAACCCCCCCGGTTCCTCCATTTTCAGTTTTTTATAGTCATATAGACGTTTCTTTCGCTCCCTGGGCGTTTTCCCCTCATTTTCCTTTTTCGGCCTGATGTTTTCTTCCCCTCGCGGGATATTCACGGCCGACCCCCCTTCTTCGGCATGGTTCTCCCCCCCCCCCAAGCTTTTATTTGACTTTCGGGCTTGCGAATGTTGGTTTTCTTACGCAGCCGTTCCCCCCCTTGCTTTGCGCCCTTGGGGCCCCCCCCGTCCCCCTGGACTGCTTTTCCCCTCTCCCTTTCGTGCAGGGCCTCCACGCTTCTTTTTTTTTGCTCCCCTGGCCCCTTTTTTTCCCCGGCCATTCCAGTCCCCCCCCCCTTTCTGTGCGGGTCTGGTTTTTCGATGCAGGTTTTTCCCCCTTCCCCTCTACGCGCCCTTTTTTTTTTATCGCGGCACGTGCTTTTTTTTTTTTTGTGTCGGGCTTTCGAAAGGTTCTTCTCCTGAGGTCTCCCCGGTAGAAACCCCTTTCGTCCCCCTAAGGTTCAAGACCGGTTGGGTCTTTGGGGGCTGCCCCCCCCTTTGCATGCCGGCTCGCCCTGGGGTTTTTCAGATCGTGTTTTGAAGATCCGCGTTTTCTCGAAACCGTCCTCCCCTGTTGCAGGGGGCCCTAGTTTTCCCGGTTCGTGCTCCTGACATGGTTTGGTAGTCGAGCCCCTTTTTCTTTTACCTCATTTACTGCCGTTTTTTCTTTCGTAACTGTTCCCCTGCGTACCCTTCGGCCCCCTTTTCTCAGGATCCCTCCTTATTCGGTTTTCCGATTATCTTTGGCCCCGGTAGACCTCACTTTTTCGTCGTTCGGCCCCCGCTTCGCAGTGCTCTTAGTTTCTTCCAAGGCCTGCCCTTTAAGTTGATCTTTCCTTTTTTTGCCCCGAGTTTCTCCCTATGTTTTTTTGTTTTCTGGGTTCTTTTTTCTCGTTTTGTCTTTTGCCCTTCGTGATAGCGTCCTTTTTCCGGCCCCCGTCCTCGGCCGTCCCGCCCCCTTTTCAGGTCGTTCTTTTCCCTTCTTTGCGCGAACCCTTTCCCAGCCCCTTTCTTCTTCGTCTCCCCCTTCCCTTTTCTTGGAAATACCACTTCCCCCGGCCCTGCGGCTTGGTTCCCTTCCCAGATCGCTTGTATCCGCCCCTGCACCCTCAATTTTTTCCCGTTTTTTTCCCGTTTTTGCCGGCCCTGCTTGCGATTTCGAAGGTGCGGCTCTTTTGATTTCTTCTTTCAGTTCTGCCCTTTCTTGAACCTCCCCCCTCAGTGGGTTCGGCCCTCGGCCCCATGTCATCCCGTCCTTTAGGGTCTTCACTTGGTACAAGTTTTTTCCACGTAGCCCTTCCCCCAACATCGTCATGCGGCTTCCCCGCACCGCACGCTCCGGCCGGTCTCCCTTACATCCCCTCCCCCCCTTTTCCCGATTTGGCATTTTACTTGAGGTCCCTTTCCCTGGCGAGTGATGTGCTCTTCCGTCACACTTTTTTGTGTCCTAATTTCGGTGACGGGCCTGGTGGAGCGTTTTTCTTTGCAGCGCAACTGTTCCTTTCCTCGGCGCTTTTTTTTGATCGCCTGTAAGAGTGACTTTTCCACCATTCCCCCCCCGTGGAAGTTCCCTCCTTGGTGTCTGGAATGTCCCTTTTCGGAACGTTCCTTGTTTATGCAGGATGCTTTCCCGCACACCCTTTTTTTGTTGTTGATTTTTGGTCTTCCCTACCCCCGGCTCTTATCTTGGAACAGACCGCTGCCCTTTTCGTCTGCTTGTCTTTCCCCCCAAGCGAGGTCCTCTATCCCCCAACCACACAGTTTGTTTGCGCGCAGTTTCCTGTTTTTTTTTTTTATCCCCCCCCAGCCTTTTTCTGCGCGCTGTTTGAGCTCTTCCACTTCTATCCTCCTTTTTTTTGGGTGGGGAGAGAGCTTAATCCCCCTCTTAGCGCCCTAACTTATGGGTGTTACTTTTTTTTTTAGAGTGCAGGAATGTTCTTGGAAGACCCTGGCGTTATTCATTTTTTAGGGTCGGTTTAGTGAAAGGAAAGTACTTTCAGCATTTATTGGTGGTTTCCTCTGTAGGGTGATTCTCGAGGTTCAGTGGCTTTTTAGCGCTGCACACCCCAAGACGAAATTTGTTTTTCTTTGGACCGACCTCATGTCCCGAGAAGCCCCCTTCGCTTTTGCACAATGGGCGATGTCGCTCGTCCGTCGGGTGGACCAGTTAAGACAGATTCCCTCATAAAAAAGACTTTTTCACGGAAGACAGTTTTGCGTTTCACGATGAGAGTGACCTACAAAGTATCTGCACATACCGTTTATCCGTCTTATTTTTATTTTTTCCCCCCAGTGAGATGGGCTGTTTGACAGAGATATACGCAGGGCTGGTAACCTTTTTCTTTTTCCCGGCAATTTGGTGTTTGTACTTATCTTTGAGTGGGTTTGAAAGTAGGCCAGGTTTCCCACGGCGCCCCCTCAGAGGTGTGGAGCACCTACCGTCTTGCAATTGGCAAGGCTGGGAGTTTATGGGGTTCGGCGGCGTTTTTCATCTGCGCCTTTGCGACCCTTTGTTTTTTTTGTCAAGGAGGGGTGTCCCGCTCTTTTCCCCCTCTGGCCCCGGCTCGTTCCTACCTTTTCTTTTAACATTTTCCTGAGCCAGACATTTCTCGTTGAACCTTGTCCACTCCCTTGCCGCACCCAGGTTTCTGGGTTCTCGGGGATGTAGCTTCGCCTTCCTTTCGGCTCCTGTGCAATTTCGTGACTGGAAATTGTCATAGAAGCTGGGGGTTTTTTTTGATTTTTTTGAATCGGACGGGAATTCTTGGTTCCTTTAGCTTTAGTTACGGCGGCTCCCGTGTGGTGCGGCGCGCTTTTGCAATACCCTGAAGGACCTCGCGACCTAAGGTCGTTTTTTTTTTCCTTTTGCCGCCCGCCGTCTCCTGGAGTGGGGGCGGTTTTAGTGATCGCACGTGGTCTTTTTTTTGTGGACCCAAAGCCATGTGGCACCTTTGGGCCGGTGACCTTTTTCACCCTGTTTCTTCCAACTGCAAGACCCTCCGGTTCTTCCTCCTCCCCGCAAACCCTGCCGGTTTAGCTGGTCATCTCCTTCGCCCTGGACCCCCGGGCTCTTGTTCAATCAGGTTCCTTTCCATCCGTTCCACTTGCTTCGCATCCGCAAAGTGGACCAGCTGTTTGCCTTCACATTTTTCTTCCGGGGGGCAGTTTCTTTTTGCCATCTGGCGGCGAGCGTTCACCGCTCACCCCCAACCAAGTTACCGGGTTCCCCTGACTGATTATGGCTTCCGTTCTCCTACCGGGCGGGCTGATTCCCAGGCTGCCAGTTGTTGCCCTGTCCCGAACGCTTAATCTTTTTTTTCGCTTCAATCCTTGCGAGAGGGTTGGCTCTCAGTCAGTCCCCTTTTTCTTTTCCAAAACCAGTTGGAAAGTTTTAGCAGAGTGCATTGCTTGGCGGCCGGCGTAGCTGTCGTCATTGGGTGTCTTTTTCGGTCGTCCCCAGGCGTTGCCCTTTCTTTCCCCCTTTGCTTTTGGGGCGCCCCCCAGATCGAACTTCCCTTGGAGGCGGAACTCTCCCCCGTCGCCAAGCCTTTATTTTTTTACCCTGTTAATCTTGTGGTCGTTTGGTGGTTTTTCATGTCCCGTGTTTTAAGGTAGCCCCTCTGATCCCTATTTTTTGGGCCCCCCCGGTCCTCCCCTGACATTTACTGATTGGTCCCCCGCCCCATTGCGCGCTCACCAGGGGCTTGTTTCTCCTGGAACGCCTGGGACTCTGGCCACTTGGTCAATTAGGTTCACATGTCCCTTTTTTTTTTTTTTTTATATGGTCTTTGGTTTTTCTGGCGGACCACCCGCCTCGGCTCCAGAGTCCTGTTGGTAGGGAATTTCTTTTGTTGATGAGCCCCTATCCTGAATGCTTCATCCGTTGCCCCCCTTTCCTGGGTTTGAATCCCCGTTTGGTGGTTTCCGCTCTGGTGCGCCCACCACCTCCTTCAAGATTTAGTAAAACCCCCCATTCTCCTCGCAAGCACCGCCTCCCCCCCGGGCACGTCCTTTCGGCGATACCAGCGGTTTTCCCGCGTAGCAAGGCGAACCTTTTCGCGCCCCCCTTAATCGCTTTTTCCTTCGGGTCACTCCCCTTGCATCCCCTCAACTAGCCCACGTTGGACGTCCCAAAAATGTCCCCCCCCCTCTTTTCTTTTAAGGTGACGTGCACCCCGCCTTTTGTGCATTTTGGCCTACCCCCCCGCAGTCCCTGCTGGTACTATCGGACCCCAACAAGGTTGGGTTTCTTTTCCACCGGGTGGCCCGGTCGGAAAATGGTGCCAATCCACCCATTTTGGTGCGGCCTTCTCCCTTAGACCTATCTTTTTTTCCGCGCGCTTCCCTGCTTGATCATGTACTGAACGGTCCCCAGCTTCCTGATATTAGTCTTGACCTCGGCCCTTTTACTTTCCAAACCTTAAATTCACTCTGCCGCCCGCCATTCCCCAATCGCTTCCAGGGGATCTCTTTTCCGGCGGTTAGATAATTGTGGGTTTATCTTTTTTGCGGTTTAATAAGGATTTCCCTTCCCTCTTTCATGAGGTCCCCGAATTTTGAGTGGCTATTCGGCTTTCTGTATTGAATTTTTCCAATGGGATAGTCTTCGTTTTTTCTTCCCGAATTCTGTTATTTTTTCTTTTCTTTTTTGAAAAAACATCTGTGTTTTTTTACCTTCTCTCTCTCTCTCTTTTTTCCCTTCTGGTTTTGTGAGGTCCTTTTTCGATCACCCCCAAGACACAGCTTGTGTCACTTTTTTTCCACGTAGGCGGTGACCAAAACAAGAACAATGCGGGACCTTTCCCCTTCCAGTTTTTATGAAATACGGGGACGCCGCCTTTGAGCCTTGATGCATCTTTGCTGACCAAATCGGGGACATGCGTGCTGGTGTTTGGCCTTCCTTGGCGCCTCGTCGCAAATGATTAGCTCTTTTTCCCGTTCCCCGAGATTAATTGGGCGTATTTTTTGGACGTTGATCTCTTGAGTAACGCCGCTCCACGTGATGGGCCGCCTTCGGGCCGCCCGGGTCCTCCTTTGGGTAGATGATTTTTTTTTTCCGCTTCCTCGCTTTCGCCGGGAGTCCTCTCAGGTTCTGGTTGCCGCCCGGTACGTCTGGATTTTGAGGGACCCCCCCCCGTTGAAATAGAAAAGGCACTTATGTCTTTTTTCCAACGATGGGGCCAACTCTGCCATACCCGTTTAGTGTTTTTGTTTCGGTTCCTTTGAACCCCTTCTTTTAGTCGTAAAGGTTCGTCTGTCCATCTTGGTTTTTTTCTTGGCGTGCCCGGCGCTCCTTTCGCGTTCATGTAAGGGTCCGTTTCGTGCCGTTGCTGCTTAACAATATCGGGCACTGCCCTCCTCGGTCCCAGGTGTTTCATTGTGTTCTTTGCCTGCAGTCGGGTATGGTTTTTGTCCAGATATTCCCCTTCTGCCTGCACCTTTCTTTTTGTAACCCCCCCCACAAGGTTTTTTGAATGGTACCAGGAATTCGGGGGAGTCGGTTAGGAGGCCCCTTTCCGAAGGAGGCTTCGTCTGGATAAGTTTATGAAAAAAAATTCAGTTTCTGAGGACACGTTACCGCCTGGAGAGCCAGATTTTCCGCATTCTTTCCACTAGCTCCGCTGTGCCAAACCCGCTGTTGAGTTTACACCCCCCCCCCTCGCCCGGCCGCGAGAAACCTTGCACCCATTCCAAAGGCGTTCTCCCGTGTCAGATCGTACGAACACTTTTACCCGATCATTTTGAGTTGCTCATCCGAGGTCGTTTTTTACAATACGCCCCCTAGTTAATCCGACCCTTTTTTCATCTTTTCCTTGTCCCCCACTCCAGTCACTTGGACATTCGGGGATTGCGAACTGTTTCTGTTATCCCGCCCCCAGCCGGGACCGTTCTGTTGCCCCCTCCGCTCGTTGGTGCGCCCCCGCGCTCCAGCGCTGATGTATGTGCCCCCCCTGTCCCCCTCCAGCGCCTTTTTCCTCGTTTTTTCATGGCCCTTCTTCCCTGTCGCACTTTCCAGGCATTTGGGGGCTCGGTTGTTTTTTCCTTGTTTCGAGAAGGGCCCCGGCCTTTTAGCGGACGGTTACCGCTTTTTTTCCGGCTGGTTTTGAGGATGCTTCGTCGGCGCACATCTCGGTTTTTCGGCCTTTCTTCAAATAGGTTTTTTGCACTGGGGGATTTTTCCAAAGTTAGTTTTGTCCCCTTGCCCCTCACTTTGAAAGCGGTCGTCGACTGTGTTTTTTTATCCGTTCACTGGTGTGGGGCTCCCCCCCGGTTGCCCCGAGGCCAGTGCACCATAAGGTTTTGGGCCTCCTCTACTTCCAGAGACCCTTTGCCTTGTCTTTCCCTGCAGGGCAGTGACCCTCGTGTGTGAAGTTTCTTCCGCCCTGGACTTTTCTTCCGTCTGGCGTGTACTTCACTACAGTTCGCCGGCCCCAACTTCGGTCCCCTGGGCCTTGCGAGTTGAGAAAGGAGATGTTCCGGGTTCCCTGCTCGTAGGTGAATCTTCCCCCTTATTTTTTGGGTCCCTTCCATGGGCTTACGGAGTTTTTCCTTACCCCTGCGTCTCCTCCCAGTTTTTGAGGCCGCGCAGATCCCTACTTTTGTTACCGAGGTTTGAGGAGTTTCGTTTTTCTCGGTTTGGGATACTTACTTGTGTTTTTTCCATGCATCTTTCCTCCCCTCCTTTCCGGCGGTTTTTTTCCAGCGCCGTCCTATTCTCCCCCCCCTCCCCTCCGTCCAGCAGGACTATCTCGGTGCGGTCATCCGGCCTTGGCCCCTTTTCTCAGTCCCCCCCCCCCCCTTTTTCCCAGCGTTCCTTCCTTTCTGCGTCTCCCCCCCCCCACCCCCACCCGCGTTGCTCCTTCCCAGTTCTTTCTCGTTTACAGCACTAACCGCCAAGGTTTTGCCCTTCGTGCTGGGTTCCCCCTCCGGGGGCGCTGCGTGTTTCTCTCCTCTTGGTCGTTTTGTTTCCCCCGGTTACGGGACCTTTTGCCCAGGAGGGTGTCTTACCCTGACCCAAAAGCAACCCCTTTTTTTGACCTACCGCAGGAACCCTTGTTTCCTACTGGTTATCTCCCTAAACAAAGACCAAAGGATCCGTGTTTGGGTTAGCCGTTTTTCCCTCGGTTCGTGCCAGCAACTTTCTTTTCGGACGAGACCCCCCCTTTTTTTCCGTCCTTTTTTCCCCCCACGACAATTTATAGCACAAGTTTTTTTGCTGTTTCCATGGCCCCGGCTCTTAGCACTCCTGGAGATGGTTTTCTCCCTTCCTGGCACGTCATCCTCCTTGGCCTGGGATTTTAATGTCTTCCTTATTTGGCGAGAGTTCGACTTCCTTTTTCTGGTCTTTTTCCCGTCGGCGGGTTGCTTTTTTTTTTTCTCGCGGGTCCTTTTTGTTCCCCCCCGCCTGCACGATTTCTCTTCCCTTTTTCGGTGAAAAGTTTTATCCCGCCGTGAAGGGCTTTCTTTTTTCTGGCCCCCCAAGAACCCCCAGTCTTTTCTCTTGTTGAGTGTTTTTTTGTTTCCTTTCAACTGGCCTCGAGTCATTCGTCTCCCCCCCAACCTTTTTCGGCCCATGTCGGCCCGAGGTTTCCGACCTTCCTACCAGTGCCGCCCTCAGACCCCACCAGGTTTTCTTTTTTTGTCGATGACCCCCCCCCTCAGGTTTGCCGGGTGGCGCGACTTTGCGTTCCCTCCCTTTTCCTTGTTTTGTTTCTGACTCCCGGGAATTTCACTCACTTCTTGGAGGATTTCCCTTTTTGCCTTGGCGCACCATGTGTTTTGGGGTCTCGCTTTTTTTTTTTTTTCCAGGCCTCGCCTACATCTTTCTCTCTCTTTTCGTTGGCCCGGAGGGCTGAAGATTAGGAGGAAAGAGTTTGGCATCGTCCCACTACCCCAAAAGGAAGCCTCCCGGTCGCTGTGGGTTTTGCTTTCTGACCCATTCTAACCTGTTTTTTCTCCTCCCCGTTTTCGCCCTCCGCCCCCTGTTAGATTTCTTTTCTTTGCGGTGGCAACCTTTCGATTCCGTCCGCCCCAACTGTGGCCCGCCGAACGAGTGCGCTTTTTACCGGCGCCACTTCTAATTTTTTTTTCCAGTTTCCCTTCTCCTGATTTGTCGAAACTTCTCTTTTTGGTCGGCCGCGCATGATCTCTTACTGGGGAACTCCCCCTCAAAGTTTGAGTTTGGTTTGCGTTTTTTTTTTTTTTGGGGACGCGTGCCTGCCTGGTATACTTCTGACTTCTAGTTTGCTTTTCTCCCTTTGTTTGATTCCAAGTGGGCAGGCTTGGCTTTCGGCTTTCAGCCCTCAGGATTTTTGGTGAGGATACTCCAATGTCCTTTCTGGATGACGCACCCGTTTTGGGTGTGAGTTTTCACACTTTTTTTTTCTTGGAGAGACCCCTCTTTTCCCTTTTCCTCTGATCGTTTTCCGGGCCTTTAACTTAGACCCCGTCTTTACTCTCTGCGAGGCGACTTTTTCCCTTCCGCCTCTCCTTGAGCTTTTTTTTTTGCTGAGGTACTCTCCTCTTTTATCGCCTTATCTGTCGGGTCCCGTCTTTTTCATCATGGTCCGGAAAGGTGTTGGTGACCCTTTCCAACCGGGCTGGGTCTTTTTCCGCTAACCCTCACGCACGTATTAATTCCTGAGGTACGAGTGTCTTCTTTTTTTAAGGCGGGTTTCCCTGTTTGGAGGGTCTTCAGACCTGCCCCCCAACTCTTTAGGATACGCCCCCGAACCGCATTTTCCCTTTTTTTTTTTTTTTAGATGTTTTTGACCTTCTGGGGCGCCACGCCCTTTTTCCTCAGCGCCCCCCTGGGCGCGCCTCGTTCGCGAGACCCGCGAATTACGTTGGCTAAAGCAGGCTGCGACCTTCATCTGCTTCTCCCGACACGTTCCTTTAGTTTATCTAGATTTTTTAACGCCGACATTCACCCTTTACGAGCGCCGCAGTCCCCCCGGTTGGCGGGCATCTTTTTTTCTTACCTGCACGCCTCCAGGCCCATGGCGGAACTTAACTTTTTCCGGGGCGTAGACCTTTCCGTTTTTCACTTTGCTCGAGGTTCCCGGACGGGGGCCGTTTTCCCTTGACCCCGACGGCTTTTGAAGCTTTTCTTGCTCTGAGTTTAGCTTAATCGTGTCGCCTGATGGCCCCCTTTCCACCCCCCAAACGCGCCGACCGGTTTTTTTTCAAGTCTGGCATCGCGTTTATCTACCGTTGCTGATCCGGGCTGGTGCGCGCTTCAACACCTCGTCCTCTTTCCAAGCTCAAGTGGCGAGGACTCCCCCCCTTTCCGCCTTTGGATCTCCTTAAAAAGGGGGACAACTGGCTCGGGCCCCACCCAACCGGCACCTTTTTTTTGCCGTGGTCCGCCTTCCTTTCCTGTTGACAAGGGGCGCCTTTTTGCGCGCTGCGTTTTTTTAGGTTTTTTTTTCCACTCGATGGATTAGGCCGGCCTTTCCGTCCTTCACGGGCGCCCCCCTTTGGCTGACCCTTTTTTCGGGCTTTGCGGCCTATGCCGAACCCGTCTTGCTCCCCTATTGATCACCACTTTTTCTTTGGGTGGGTCCCCCTTTTTGTTTCCGGTCGCGTGAATGATGTCTTCCCAATTCAGAGGATCAAAAACATCCGCTTCCCCAACCCCTTCTGATTTGTTTTGGAACCGGTTTTTTTTTTAGTCCCCCGCTCCCACCCCAGTTCCTGAAGATGTAGCATTTCCCTGTA
>Ga0179593_1479542_pt1 | contig 10691 bp, 13 predicted proteins | sample CZODoug2_1_08_16_FD_185931 | JGI IMG/M metagenome (GOLD analysis project Ga0179593, IMG submission 185931) | Vadose zone soil fungal communities from Angelo Coast Range Reserve, California, USA - CZODoug2_1_08_16fungal (PacBio error correction) | ecosystem: Environmental > Terrestrial > Soil >... | reverse complement strand
TTTCTCCTCCCAGCGAGAACCCCCAATTCCCAGAGCTGATCTTCCAGTTGTAAGTTATCCATGATCTGATTACTGGTTACCCCAGTTCATTATTGCTTTGATTTTTGTCTGCCGGCCTAGTCAAATATCTTTTACACCCAACATTGTAGATGATCTTTACTTTTCGTCTATACTCTTCTTCTTCCTCTTGTCCCCCTCCTCTGGCACATCCGCAAGTTTCCAAGAATAACAAATCGGTACGATTCCTTCTCTTCTTAACATCCCCCCCCCGACGCTCTTGCATTTTTTCAACCCTAGGTATCCACCCCGTCATATCTTTTCTCTAACTTTGAGTCTTTTCCTCCTCTGGAGCGCATGAGTGTAACCAGTTACTCCCTTTTTGCGTAAAGTAATCTCCCTTAGGAGACCTCTCTGCTTTTCCAGAGTATATCTAACGCCTTCCTAGTAGGGAGTGACAAGGCCGGAGCGTGTTTACTCACATCACCCGATTTCCCCGCCCCCCCCCCATGTTGTGCCCAGACTATGCGGACCTCCCCATGTCAAGCGGCATGTTCAGCGTTGAAGCGTAACCTCCAGCACCCTCGAACGGTGTCGATTCCCCCTTTTTTTTCCGTCTTCTTTTGAATTCTATGGAAAGGATCGCACCCTTGCGGATGATCCGTCCTTCGGGCCCAATGAACCACATGTCGACTCCCCTTCCCTCGCATTGTGTTTATATTTTTTTACCTTTGCGTCCCTTGATTCCCGAAAATGTGACCGATTTGCCCGCTGCCGACCAATGCTTCCCTTTTGCGCGCCAACCTTTCCCACCCCTCTCATGTGTCGCAGCGTGTGGCGGTTCCGTCCCCTGAAGACCCTTCTGGTCTCTTATCTCCCCCCCTGAAATCCTCTCCGCCTCCCCCCTCTCCCCCGTCTTCGCGTCTAAATCGGCCAGGACCCCTGTCCCGGACCCCCCTCATTACTTTACCTCCCTTCTCACCTTCCCGTGATTTCCGCCACCCGCATCACTATGTCCGCCCCCCCACTTACCTTTTTTTGAGTTTCTTCCGCCACACCATCACTGCTATATTATCCGTGCCTTTTTCCCCAGGGTCATCTGTAGGTCGTTTGATTCTTTGTGTCGACCACCAGCCAAAGGTATTCCTCTCGCGAAAAATGAGTTAGGTCGCCCAGCCGAGGTCCTTCATACTTCTCCCCCCGTACCCTCGTGAACTTCTGGCTGTGATTTATATACCCCTGCCATTGAAGTATTTTTGCTTCGTGCAAAATCTGTAGTTACTATATTTAAACCTTTTTGGGCTTTGTCCCGATGCTCGCTTCCATTTTCTCTTGTCTGGGCAGACCTTCTCTAGGGCGAGATGAAAGGACACTAAGCCTACGAGGTAGTTCTCTTTGCTTCCCCGTCTCCCTACGCGCTTCCCAGATTGCGACCGCCAGAGTAAGGAAGCCTCTGCTCTTTTTTCTAGATAAAAAGCTTCAGCTTACGTAAGCCACCTACAAACTGTGTTTTTTCCCCCCCCTTCCAGCTATAGCACAGGCAGGATCTTCTAGATTCTTTTTTTAAGCCCCACGCATTCGCGTCACGCCGGAATAATGCCTCGAATTTATTATCCCTCTTCCTTAATATTTCTTCTCCTTTGTTATAGAGATGCAGTTGCTCCTTCATTTTCCTTAGTCTCGTCAGTGTACTGTTTTAGCTTATACAAGCATTTGGCCATGATCGTCCCTGTTCTCATGCTGGGTCATTCTTTACCCCCCTTCAAAACAATCCTTCACTTTGCTAGACGCCTTCTGAGTCGGCGTTGTTTCTCTAGAACTCTCAGACCTTCTGCCCGTCTCCCGGCTTTCTTGCCCGCCTTCACGCCGTTTATGTACTTGGAGATTTTATTCCCCCTTTCAATTCCGATAGTTTCTAGTTTCCTTGAGAGAGACCAATCTTTCTCCTCCCCCCCCAATACTCTTTTGAGGTCCCCCGCGCCTCTATGCCCCCAACCCCACAACCACGATTCAGAACATGATGGTCCCTCCAATATCTCCTTTGGCCTAAGCCGTAAAATTAAACCTGCCTGTATATTTGACAGTGTGTCCCTACTACTCTGCACGATTTGACTTCGCCTCCCGGTCTACTTCCCCTCTGAGTCCCGACGTTCCCCTTTTCCCACTTTGCGTATCTGAGAGACACGTTTCTTTGGTCGCCCCACAACAACCCCCCCCGCTCCCTATCAGACCCCCTCGGATCCGTTAAGTGAGCATCGATATTATGCGGGGTGTGGGCAAAAGAACCTCATTATTGCCCTCATCTTTCTCACCCCTGCGTTTCTACCCGAAGTCCATTTCATCGGCCAGTGATACCTTTCAAATAGCCACTGGTACCCCCCCAGCCCCCGGCCCCCACTCGTCTGCGCGTCGCACCTCCTTACCCTGTCCTCTGCTTTCGCTTTCTCTTCCCCCGTCATCGGCACCCTTCCTACCGGGTTCAGCCATGTGCTTTCTCGCCCCCCCCCCCAAACTTTGATCACGCCCAACTAGGAGCCCCCCCCCAACCCCCCCCCACCTGCTTCGCCTCCGCTTTTTGTTTCGAAGGCCCCTGTGGCTGACAGAAGAGATGTGCCCTAACACCGCCCCCGCACCAGACGCTCCCATCACCTCCCCGGCCCCCACCCTGCCCGCTTAGTGAACCCAGCCAGGATTCGTCCCCCCACACAGTCTTTTTGCTTGTAATCTGACGGCAGCCTCCCCCGATCACTTCCCTACCTTCAGAATCTGAAGGCCCCCTCATGAAGGTATGCCAAAAACTTCCCAGCTTATGCCACGCCGCCCCCGCTCATGGTTTTGTTTTTGCCTGAAGAGAGGGTTGAGTATGGAGGTCCGGCGAACCCCCCCCAATGTCGAGGCCTGTTACTCACGAGAGTTGTTCAATGGTAAACTCTGCGCTCCGAACTTTCGCTTTTTTTCGATAAGTTCCCGTCCTTCACCTTTAACCCTTTCCTGCCTCTCGTGACCTGTGGCCAACTAACCCGAAGTCTTTATCTTTCAAAGGAATTTTTAATCCTCCCCCCCGACCCAAAGATCGATTCCTGGCGTAAAGTTATTTCCTCCCCATGCATCCCCGCTCGCTACTCACGGCTTGAATTTTACCGTCCGGCTCCCACCCAACATCACCTCCCTTCCCCTCGAAGTGCGTCTTCGATCTTGACCAACGGTCCGCATCGCTTCTTTTGCTGAGAGGAAGGCTTATATATGTTAATATACATACCCTGTTTCTTTATATCTTCTCCTGCTTCAGACAAAATCCCGATCGTCCTATTGGTTCATTATAACGATACTACGAGGCGAGCTTGATGTCAGGGTTTGGGCTGAAGGAATTCCTTAACATATAGCTCAGTGGCGATTTTCCTTCGTTCACGCTTCGCTGTCCTCGATCTGAGTTTAGTTGACCCTTCCGTTGTCCCGACCTCCTCTCGGGCGTAGTTGCCAAAGGTAAATGCCCCCGGCCCAGCATTATTCTTTCTTCGATTCTGATATCGTGATCGAACGATCGCCCGTAGTAGCTATTTCCCAGTCAACGTCACGGTTAAAGGAATTTTGTATTCCCTGGAAGGAACTCTATTTCCTTATAGAACCTCCCTTCCCCTAGTATGTCTTAGCTACCCAGGACCCTCCCTCTTACCCTGTGGCGAAGACCCTCGATACCCGTTGACATTGAAGTCATGGATCCCGATCCTCAGTCTTTAGTTAGCCTCCCATAATATTCCCCACTGCCCTTAAGTTCCCCTCAGATCGAAGGACCTAGATCGAGTTTCCAGGATGATATTGAAGATCCTTTCCCCCAGGTTTCCTCAACTCGTCTACCCCAATCGCGAATTCTTTTACGCCCTTTTTCTTATCAGCCTTTTATTCTGCAAATGCTAGACCATCGTCATTGTCCCCTCTCCGTGCCCTCCAGCGCGCGAACCTCATTGTTCCCCCTTAGTGTGTGTTCCTAGCCTCGCAGATGGCGGTGCACACCTTGACCCCAGTGTACTCCCTGATCTTAAAGATAAACCTGCACCGACTGCCTCTGCTTCTCTGGAACTCGTATCCCTTCTTTCGTCTAATTCCTGATTTCTTAAAGACCCGAATGGCCGTTTCTCTCGCTGGGATTTTTCGCCTTAGGTGGTTTTTTCCTTGTTGGTCGACCCACCGCAACTGTTTTTTCTACCAGTAGCCCCCTTGTAGAGTTCATCGCGCGCATCGCCCCTAGGTTCTTTTGAGCGTCCCCACTGACCAACAAGAGCCCTTTACCGCTTAGAGCATTCCAGGTGTAGTCGTCGGCTCTTTTTGGCAAAATTTCGTCGTTTAATATATTGTAACCAAGCTTGGCCTTGGTTTTATCACTGCGCCGTATCGATAACAACCGTTTATTATTTTTGCTTTTGCGCCTCCTTCCGGGCTCCAGCCCCCCCATGCGAAATCGCCGTTATCTTACCTTCTTTCGGCTAATCTTCCGACGTCGCCGACTCTTTGAATTTCCTGTAGAAGAAGGGTCGGTCAGCCGGATGAGATCGTACCTTAACTCTCCTTAGCCGTCCGAAAGCCTGTGATATGCTGACACAATCCCCCCTCCTAGCACATCCCCCCTTCTTTTTAGGCTCTAATTGCTTCCTCCCACCAGTAAAACCCAAACATGCCTCGACCGCATCCCCCCCATCGACTTTCTCCCCTTTTCATTATTTTAATCCATATCCTTTTCTTTTGCTTGAGTCGAGATCGCATATCGCTGATGCCCTCTTACGACTGCCGGTGGTCCTTATCCACTCCCTCTACTTGCACTTATAAGTACTGTGCTATGCGTCGTACCCGGTTCAAATCAAAACGGATGGACCTTTTGAGTGTCCCACCTCGTCCGAGCCGTTTTTTTTCTCTACCTCCCCTACTTTTCCAGGATGCCGAATTTTCCCCGTTCCCAGCTCCAACCTACATTCGGCCCGCCTTTCTGATCTTATCCGAACGAATTTTTCCAGATGCATTTCCTCAGTTATCCTTAGCGTGCGCAACCTCACGTAACCCCCCCATTAATCCATTTGCGCCTTCCTTCTCCTGTTCCCAACCCCCAACCCCCCAGCTTTCCCGCAGCCTGGCCCACCTTCTACCCCGTGCCCGACCTCCTCCTAAGTCGAACATTGCATTCGCTTTTACCTCTCCCACCTCCCTTTGCAAGACTTTTCCCTTTCTCGCCCTCTTTCTTGCCGGCCTTCTCCGCCACCTTCTTGACAGCACACCGTGCGCGCGCCTGTGTCATCCAGACCCCCCCTGGCTTTTCCTTCCTCGACCACACCCCAAAAACTCCTCTGTCACACCCATCCGGATCCGGTTCACTTCTAGACCTATCGCTGCTATTGCCCGGCGTACTAAAAGCCACCCAGGAAGTGAGCCATTCTGAATAGTTCCTTTCTCCCGACCTCGTCCTTTTCCATAGTTCAATTTGCCCCAGGTAAATTATGCTAAGTTCTACCTTCCCCCCTGACGCCAAAATTAGCTGAGGTCCTCCACCACCCCCTACATTGGTCGCGTTAGTCTTCCCGCTCCCTCACTGTAGGCACCCCCGATGTCGAGCAGTCTCTTCCCCTCCCTCAACCCCGCTGATCCAGAAACACTGCGAAAACTACATGAGAGAAGGTCCTGACGGCGTGCTTCCTCATTCTCTTTTGTTTACCCTTCCAATTCTATTTTTCCATCCCTGCACTAGTCCTGCACATCGCTCAACAGAATGGGCTCCCTTCCCCGTTGACGGTGGCTATTTTTTTTCTATAATCCGGACTTTTCACGAGCCGACTCCAGAATAGAATGGACGCTCCCTCATCCCCCTTCCATTCCGCCTATTCTCAATGCGGAGCTGAAGACTTGTTTTTTTCTCGAGACCTCACGTATATGAGTTTCCATCTGCTCTGCCAGTTCTGGATTGACACCCCTACTCTGGGGATGCCTGGCAAACCTCTTTTTCACTTTCAAGATTCTCTCAGGATGTGGCTCTCTCGCAACCGCTACTACTCTTCTCTACCGTTTCCAAAGATGCTCCTACCTATCTCGTGGTTCCAATCGCCCTGAGTCCTGATCCCTTTCCTGCAATGGTAATGACCCGACCCCCTGATCGATGTATCTTCTTTCAAGCGGCTCTCCAATCTCAGCGATGCTCCGCTATAGTTCCTTTATGCAGGAACACAACACCCAGGACCCCTAATAAGTCCCCGTTTCTTTCCCTCTTCTCCCTTCACCAACTTCGATCGATGCTTTGCGAGAGTATTCCGCATATTTCTTCTAATCCTTTGCTTTAGTAGAGATATGTCCTCGTCTCCCACCCCTCGACCTCGGCCGTTGACTCTCTTCCCAAGTGCGATCCCTTAACGACGCTTGTATAGATCCCTGTCAGCTTCCCCCTTTGGTTTCGGCCCTTTCCTAGATCCCACTAGAGAGATGCTTGGAGAGCCTCTTTCGCCCTCTCCTTCCTACGATATTGTAGGGGTCTGTGAACCCAATGAATCTCGTGAAAGCACCCCCATGGTTCGTACGGTTGAAAATTTTTTCCCCTATCTTGAGGAAGATTCACGTCGATTGACCCTCTAGTGCCCCCGCCCTCATCACCCGTCCTACCCGGACTTGAGACTGAGTGTCTAACATTCACGAATCGTCCTCCTTCCTCCCTCGGGTTCACTGCCGTGAAAGCCATCGTTCCTATCTAACTTTCCCCCCCTTTCCTAGCCTCTCCCCTGTCGGCCCCCCCCCCCTCTGGAAGTTGTCTAGACACAGGAACGAGTCCCGCTTGGATCAGCCTTCCTATCCCCCAACAGCTTCAACACCCTTTCCTTGCCGCCTAATTACCCCAATGTCTCCCTCCCACCTGGACGAGTAGAAGCTTGCCCCCTCCCATAGCAGGTCCTCCAAGTTCCCCCCTGTTCCTATTTTCGCACATATCCTGGATTCTCTGCTTTCTTCATGCCCCCCGTGACCCGACTCGGCGCACCCGACCCTCCCTTTCTACCCAAGGATCCCGAGTTTCATGTTTTTTTTTTTTCGGCTCGGTTGGCGCGCACTTAACATCCCCAGAATAGTATTGTCGATTTGCCGTGCCGCCAAGATCCCAGAACGCAAGGTTAATCTTGTGGATGTCAGGGTGGTTTGCCTTCTTAAGCTTCCCGAACTTAGGGCACTCTTTCCCTGTCACCCCTTGATGTCCCCACCGTGTTCCGAACCTCTAGAAATATCCTACTATCCTCCAGACTTAATTGGTTTTTGTACGCCATCCACCAAGATCCCCCCCCCATGATCCCGCGTACCGGCACGGATCCGTCTTGGTTTTTTTCTGTTTTCTCCCTGTAGTCGTGGTCATGGTTGTTTTGCCCCTATCCCCCAGCCCAGCCTTTATTTAAGGACGCCTCGCGAGCTCACCTCTGGGTGCCTTTCTGCATTAGAAGGACTTCTTCCTCCCCGTCACCTTTTTTCCCCCCCCGTCTGGAGTTTCAGCTCTCCTCCCGGTCCGGGGCAGTCGCGTTTCGTCCCCCGATGGTTCCTCCCTTGTCAGTTCACTGTGGTTGTTTTTTGGACTTCTCACTCCAACGGATCTCTTTGCTTCTCGACGAACGTCGATTTCTCTTCGAAACGGCGACCCCAACCTATCCATCTTTAAAGATGTCGGCCCTTTCGCTCAGTCAGCTCAGCGTTAAGTAGATGAAGCGGCATTACTCCGTAATGTTCCCTGAAGGTCTATCAGTCCCCTCCCAAAGCGCTAGACGATCCTTCCCAGAAATTTCCCTGGTTTGACTTTTTTTACACATTACGTCCCTCTGATTTGAGTCTCTAGGCTCCTATATTTTTCCCTCCCACCTTCAATGAGCGACTGCCAGGCCCCAGACTCGCCCCCCTCTTTTCTTTTTTCCTATCCATTCCTCTGTTCCCCCCTGTTTTATCGTTTGATGCCTGGGATCCTTGATGGCTTCTCCTTTATTGAACTTGCGCCTATACCACCTCTATATCTCTCCTAGATTACGCTTGCTTGCCTATGAGGATTGATTTTAAGATCAACACCACTTTTTCTTCGTCCTTTCGAGTCCTTCCGTGTCCCCCTCGCCCTCCTTTTCCTTCCGCTTTCTTCGGAAGCGTCCCACGTCCTCGACATTTCTTCTTTGCGATGTCTTTTGTTGCCGCCCTCTTCCAACCTCCAGGTAGTGTCTCTTTTCCTCTCTCGCGCGATGACTAGCGATTCTGTTTCCACCTCCTCCCCTCCTTTTGAGTGCTCTATACAACCCCCCAACGCTTTACGACCAAGTCTGGAACGCCAATTCTTTTAACCCGCTCGAATCAATACCTCTTCTCCTTCTCCTTTTTCCAGCACCCCTCCTTCTTCCTAGTTGGATTATCCGCTTTCCTTCGACTCTGAATGCGCTTTCCCCACTTACGAAATTTTTGCCTTCGTCGACCTCTCCTTTGCTTTGTTTTCTCCCCCCAAACCATCCCACCGACCACTTACCCCCCCATTAAGCTGCTTTCCTAGTATCACCGAGCCAAGAGGGCCTCTTTAAAACCCAAATTGCCTTTATTCATCTAATTTTTTTTTCCCGTAGTTTTCGAAACTTAAGCTTTCACCTTTCCCGTTATACGTTCCCTCGTAGGGATTTCCCCCCTTGAAATTCCACAAATCCGCTCCCTCGGTCGTTTCATCCCACCTCGTAACTGACGACTTTTCGGACTCTGCTGTCTCACTTTCAATATGCCGAGGGTAGAGCCCCTTCCTCTTGCAGTGGACCCTAAAACGATTCATCCAGCCCCCCCCCCTCCCACTTTCCTCACACACACAAACATGCGCGAGTGGTCTACCTTCGTGGAAAGACCCCTTCTTTAACGGCACGCTCAATTATCCTTTCTTTTCATACGGCGTTTGATTCCCTTCTAAGTGTCGGACAACTCCATATGCTGTCTGGACCATCGCCTTTCTCCACTCCCTCAGTCGTCTTATCAGGTCCAAGGAAGACCATTCCCTTTCTTGTCCACATGTCGCACGAAGCGTGCTTAAGCGCCTGCCTTGTCTCTGACTGTAAGCTCAGTTTTATTTCGAGATCTAATTTCCGTCAATTTACATATCCCTATTTCCGAGGACCTTTAAGCCGCAGATTCGTTACTGGGACAAGAGCCCCTAAGGTTCCCCTTGAATTCTCGCTTCCAAGAGACCCTCTCTCCCGTTAGGCCCAAAGCTGACTGCCTAGTGATTTTTCCTTTTCGGTTCTCGACACCCCGACCTTCTGACTTTTTTTTTTTCGGTCCCGTTTCCATTGTGGAAATAAACGTAGAGTAAGAGAGTCTCCCGACCCTTCCTCTACCGCCTCGATCTTCCCCTATGGGACTTAATTCCCCAGTCACCACACCACCCCCCGACACCCCAAGATCTTGACTATTTTTTATTAACTTATAATGACCCCCCATGAACCGCATCTTTGCATGTTTCTCGGCCTGAGCTCTTCTCTATAATATACCAGTTTTTGGTGTTTATTTTTGAGAGATCCAGCAGCCCTTCGTCCCATCATCAGATGCCGGAAGTTGTTCAGGCAGATCCCGAGACTCTCCGAATTTCTTGACTCTCTTTTTATTTGGTGACTTCATTCAGGACCACTATGATACTATCTCCATGATTTTTGCTCGTTTTTGCCTCCCTAGACTCTTTAGGGTCTGGTAACCCCCCATTGCCCGACCCCTAAATTTCACGTTCCTCTGGTATTGTTCAGTTTCCCTCTGGAGTCCTCTTTTGCACGCTTCTATTCCGGATCTCGAACTCTGCGAACGTCTGAGCCTTCTTCTCCTTAGATATTTTTTAACACGTAAATCCTACTCCTCCTAACTCCTTCTCCACTCTTGACGTCCCGCTTACCTTTCGATCCTAAACCCATTAGAGTTATTTTGCCCATCTAAGTCCCAGCGGGCAAAGAATCCATCCCCCTGAACTTTGTTGTTGCATCCCATTCATTCGGCCTTCCATAAATTAGATCTGCGACTTTTTTTTTCGAAAGCACCCATAGAAGGTGTTCCGCATTTTCCGATACTGCGCGAAAGGTGCAACTTTGCGCCCTCTGGTAAAGACTCCTTAAAACTGAGAAGTCCCTTTTCTCCTTCAAGTCTTTTTTTATCAGCTTTTTTCGCTCTGACCCGAAAATGTAGACTTGAGGCCGCCTTATGTCCGGACAACTGTCCCACCCCCCAGAGAACCGGGGTAGCGGCTTTGATGCCAGAATAATCCAATTTTGAGTGCGTACTTTAAGGGAAAGACTATTGAAAAAGTTCTCCCCGCTACGCTGTGTTCTTTTCCTTCTTCTCTTTTTACTTGTCCTTCTTTCCAGTCGATCCGCTCAATGTTTTAACAGCCCTTCACTGGACGTCGGTTTCGAACCTCTGCTACATATTTCTACTTTTCCTTTTTCTGTTATGACATAACTCTATCTGCCCTATGGCTCTCCATCATTCCTTATGGTTTCTCCTTCCGGATAAGGTTGGGTCGTTGTCTCCCCACCCCTCCAGCGTATTCCCTTCTCCTACACCTTTCTCTTCTTTTCGCGCCGTTCCATCTTGCCTGCCGAAGTCCCCTCGTTTGCTTCTTCTCCCCAATGACCTTCGCCTCCCCCCCCCCCCCCTTAGAGCATTATATGTCAACCTCAGGTCGGCTTGCTTCA
>Ga0179593_1459690_pt1 | contig 10691 bp, 12 predicted proteins | sample CZODoug2_1_08_16_FD_185931 | JGI IMG/M metagenome (GOLD analysis project Ga0179593, IMG submission 185931) | Vadose zone soil fungal communities from Angelo Coast Range Reserve, California, USA - CZODoug2_1_08_16fungal (PacBio error correction) | ecosystem: Environmental > Terrestrial > Soil >... | reverse complement strand
TTACCCCCCTTTACAGTCCTCCTGGCTGTAGCTCCCCTGGCACCTACCGGTCATTCACCCCCCCCCCACTGGACCCATATGAGTCGCTCGCGTTTCGCCCTTTCATTGTTCTTTGGTCTTCCCCCCGACATGCGATGGTCCGCCGACTCTCAAACCCCAAGTCGTTATGCCCTTGAGCGTCAACAACCTTTCACCCTTATACGTGGAAGGTGCAACTACTAGCCGTGTTCTTTTCTCCCTTTGTCTATAACACAACTGTGCCCCCCCACACCTCTTTTCGTACCTGATGGCTCGAGCCTTTCAAACAAGGGCTTTTCCCCGACAACCTCCCCCCAATGAAGGCGGATCAAGGAATTGGTTAAGGTTCCTCCATTTCCCACCTCAAGATGTGGTATCCGCATCGACAGGATGACGGCTCTACCCCCCCAATCCACCAAGCGTAAGGTAACTTGGTTCTCCGCGGCAGACGTCTTTCTCTACTATCATTGCAACCTTTTCAGCTTCACTTCTAAACCTGCTCCGTAATTAGTTCTCTCTTTGGGCACCGGTCTTCGTAAGAGCCGGATGAGATCGGCGGAGTGAACATGATTCATGTCTTTTGAAAGAGATACATGAAAAACCCCCTGTTTTTTAGGCCATTCAGCATTAGGTTCCCTTATCTTTTGGTATTCGTCCGCCCCCTATGCGTTGTGTATGAATTCCTTCTCCCCAAAACTCCTTTCTTTCTAATCACCGTTCAGACCTCGGACAAACGTCGTCAAGGGGATTTCAAACGTGAGCTTTGTCCGAGGCCCTGTTTCTCCCCCAGTCCCTTTGATAGCCCCCTCACCCCTTCCCAGGTCACTCTAACAGCGCCGACCCAAGATGGACACCCCAGTCACGTTGCCTAGGGACTCGCCCGTAGTACGTGCCCGGTTGTCACGGTTCCAACGTGAGTCCCCCCCAACGCCCCCCCTGCGGCGCCGTTACTCTCGTATCCGAGCTTTTCTGCGGCCCTTGAACGACATTCCTTGCAAGTCCTTGTCCCTTAACACCCGTGCTCACTCCTTCTAAGTGCTTTTCAACGTTCTCAAGCCTGATGGGCAGGTAGCGACGTTTATGGTCTGTGTCTCTCCCCCCCTTTTGTATGCGTTCCCCCTTTTTGATGATCACACAGGAGATGCGCTGGCGTCCCCCTCCGCTTGGGTGGGGGTCGGACAACTTTTTTCGGCCTATCCCCCTTTTGATTTCCTTAACGAGCCTTAATTTCCTCTTTTGGACTCGATCACTCTTATGTTTTTACAACCGTGGAGCCGGATGTTCTGTACAAGAAAAGTCTGACAACCCTACTCCAATCGAACCTCAGTACTGACAACTTTTTTCTTTACTGGCCTCGGTAGGTTCCTACTATCGGCAACCCCGAATACGGTCGTGTTTTCTCCACTACGACCACAGAATCTCCGTCCTTCCGGAGATTCTGAAAGGATCGTCGCGGTAGGTGCATAAACCTCTTTTTTTGTAGGCAGTCCCAAACTCGCAACACGACCTCCCCCCAGTCCCCGGTGTTTTTTCAAAAGAGCTATTTCCGTGCCTTATCTCCGGGGCCCAATCTATGGCGGTCCAATACGTCAGAGGGCTTCCCGCAGTTTAGAGGGCCTCGAGCTTCTCATGTGAGACAAAAAAACCCCCATTGTCAAAAAATTGGCCCTAACCCTCCTATTTTAATCCTCCTTTCTTTTTTTGAAGTAGATGCTTACTTTTTCCTTTTTTCCTCTCACCCGCCTCCTCCTTCCTCAGGACTTTTTCTCTCTGGTTCTGTCCCTTTGAGGCATTTGACCTAGTCTACTGCCTTCAACTCTCTTATTCTGCAACCGACCTTCCCAATGTGCCCTCCTTTTTTGCTGCCCCTTGGTTGATCGTCCCCCCCCCCTGAGATCATGCGCATCTACGCAAGTCGTCGGAGAGTTCGGTTTCGTTTTTTTCTTCCAGCCCATTCGCGTCCCTATTCAGGTCCTTGATAGTAGGTATAACTTCCATTTACTATGCCCTTTCCTCGCCCCCCCCAAGACCGGTACTGAGTGTCGATTTCTTCAGGGCTTCTGAAAAAGATGCCTTTCCCCCGGTTTTGTCGTCCTCGAGGTTATCCCGCGGCCCCCGTTGAGGGGTTCTTCTGACGAACTTTTCCAGAAATAAAATCTCGTCCCCTTCCCCAGCAGGTTTTCCCGCCATGAGCTCATTGGACGCCAACTTTTGTCATATGCTGCTGTTTTGGAATAGAAAAATTCATCCTCTACCTTTCTGCTCCCCCCCCATCAGAAGACCTCGCTCCACTGTTCTCCCTGGCAGATCCTTAAAGAAACCTTGTCCCTCTCCGCTCTCCGTCCCTTATGCCTATCTTGTGGAGAGTAGTACCAACGTCCGTCTCCTCGACGTAAACTGTTCCCAAATTCCTCCTTTTTTGGGCGGTCGTCAACGGGTGACCCGTTACCGTGTCCCCCAGATTTTCCCGTCCGGTCGTTTTTCCCTATAGCGGGCAACGTTCGGGATTTTTTACATCTTTGCTTTTTGACGCTGTAGTAGGGGGAGTTTGAGGCGATTTCTTGCGTTTTTTTTTCCCCTTTCTTTACGCCCTCCGTTGCCCCGTCGGTAGCAGGCGACCCAGCGTGTAAGAGGTCTGCCATGTTAAATCACTTCTCCCCCAGTTCCCGAGTACCATGATCGCACCAAATTTCAAGCTATACATTTTGGACCCAGGCTAAAGGTCCCCCCGGACATTTCTCCGGTCCACCCCCCAGGTTCGACATTGCTCTCTTTTCAGATCTTTTTCCCCCCCTCCGCCCGTCTCCCATTGATCCGTCCATTTTTTTGCCCAACGTTCTCATAGCCTGGACGGAGTCCGTTTTAGGACCTGCGTTTTCTTTTTTCAAGTGTTGCCAAATGATTATTCCACGATGACCTTCGCGATCTTGCTGAAAGACGTTCCTTCCCCGGTTGAATGTGCTGGCCGCCATCTTTCCTTGTCTCCCTTTATAACCACATCTTGGTGTGCCCCATTACCTAACCCGGCTTGGTCTGCTTTCCGCCCCCTTTCCCTGATGTTGTCTGTTTCCCGCCCTTGTGAGTTGTTCAATAATTCAGCCGGGTCCCCGACCCAGCTGGTGGGGCTTTTGTTTACCCCTCTTTTTGCTTCTCCCGAAGTCTCACGATTGTTACCGTCTTAGTTGTCCGCCTGCTTTTATTACCGTCTTGGGTTTTTGGGATTAGAAGGTCATCCCTTTTGCCGCTCGTCGAAGTAGTTTTTTTTTCTTCGTGCCGGCCAGAGCCTCGTGTAAATAGTTCACTCCCTTTTTCCGTGCCAAGAATTCCGACAGGCGACCTCTCACCCGGTAGTCCATGTTGTATACGCTTTTATGTGACATTCCCAGAGTAGGTTCCGCTGTGTGGATCCAGTCCCCCCCTTCTATCCTGTAAAGTTCCCTATCTCTCTTTCCTCCTTTTTTTTTCATAGATTGACCTCACAGATCGAACTGTTTGAGAAAGCCCCTCGTCCCCTTCACCCGGTCCCTACACTTCTACCCCCTGGCCTCCGTAGTCTCCGTTCCTCCCTTGTCTTGGTAGCCCTTCTTAGCTCTGTGGTTAACACCCAGAGGCCTCCCCCTATCCCCAACCCCTGTATCGAAGTTCCAAACCTTTCTTTCCCCTTTCACTGGCGGCGGCGCCCTAGGCTGTTCTCCTGAGCTGTGCGTCAAGCGCCTTTTACGGCTCACACAAACTGCCAAATACCCCTATGGTCGGACCGGAGGCTTCGCGTACTTTTCCCAATCCTTCGGCCCTAAACTACCACTGAACGTCCTGTCTCCGACCACGTTTCAGTTCAATGGTCACCATCCCGATGTGGTCCCGGCGTTTTCAAGGGCTGCCGGCATCTACAACGTTAACACGAGTTGACCTGGGCCCGTGGTCTTCCCTTGCAGCTCAGTTCTCTCGTTCCCTTCATATGCCCCCTTTCAGCTCAAGGCATTTCAAAATCGGCTCCTTGGGCTTTAGAATTTTGGCACCCGTTGTATTTACGGCTGTTCCCCTTTTATTCTCCGGCTTTGGTGAACTGATCCTTTTACCCTGACACAAATGTACTTTTCGGCGGCTTTAAGGGTTTTCCTTATCGTCGGTCTGGGATTCGTTCCTCACTGTTTGTTTCACTGGTCAGATTCCCCCACCGTCTTGGACACTTTGTGAGTATTACAGTGAATCCGGACCCCTCCCCCTGCGATTCTTACCGTTCGGACAAACGGTAGAGCTTTCAAGAGACAGGTTCTCACAGACGCCCTCGACCTCAAACGTCTCCCTGGTTTTCCTCCCCCCTTTTGCACCTACCAATATGTCCAAACCCCTTGCACGCTATTTCCATGGACTTCCTACAGTTCTTTCCTCGTCCCCCCGGTTCCCGGTTCAACCGGTGGCCCGTCCTTGAAACCCCCCTTCCTGGCCTGGGAGGTTTACCTCTATTCTTAGCGGCTCTAGTTTTTTCCCTCCCCCTAACTGAATGGCCTATTTACCCCCCTCGTTATCTGCAGCGCCTGTTCCGTGCTGATAACGTTTTTCATCCTCTGCCCGTCGGGTCGCGATGCTGCCTGATTTTCTTCCGCATCCACTTGTCTCGTAAGGGGTTGGGTTGGGGGTGCCGTTGGGGTCTTTTGCTCAACAAACTCCCCCCCGAGTGCAAGAGTTTCCATGCATATCCCTTGCGGCCAGCTCGTGTGGCAAGTCTACTTTTTTTTTCTTTCACGGGGCTTATCCTCCGCCGTTCCTTGCCCTCCCGTAATTTAGACCCCCCTTTTCCCCGGTATTTTTGACCGACATTTTCACCTCCCCCACTAACTCCGCGAGGCAAGAGCCCCTCTTCTGTCGCCTTCTCAGATGTATGATATACCAACGGTTCCCTTTCGCTCATTGCTTTTTGCTGGCCTTCCCCCGACCACGCCCCCCGAACTCTACTGAAGTGAGATCTTCGCAGATAGTCCCGGTCGTTTTCGATCACCTATTTCAATCCTACGGAGCCCATCACGACCGCGTTGTTTTGCCCTAAACGGACCGAACCCTGCCCCCCTTTTAAGTATACTTCGGGGCAGCTCACATCCAATGACGGTTCGACCCTCGATCTCTTATCTATTTTGGGTGTCTTTTAGCTCCCCCCCTTCCAGTTGTCTCTTTCAAGAACCCTGCCAACGCCTTTTTGAAATCTCGCTACCCTTCCGTTTTTTTTGTGATGAGATTTTTCCGTTTTCTTTTTTTCTGTTCTTTTTCCTATATCCACCGATCTACTCTCCTCCGTCTGTGCTGCGCTGTTAGAGCCCTTTATTGTATCTTGATCTTGCCCCCAGCCTTCTACTGCCCGTAAACGTTTTTTTTTTCCTCCCCCCCTCATGAGGTTCTTCTTGCTTCCTTTATTGCCTGAAAATAGTTTTTATTGTAACCCGCCGCAGGACGATCTGCTTTTTTTCTGTTTTTTTTTTTTTTCTCAGCCGTTTTTCGGCTTTCGTGGTGTTCGGTCTTATCAGCAACTACTCGCCTACCCTCTCCCCGGTGTTTAGATATTCTTTTTCTTTTCTGGGCACAGTAGTCAGAAGTCTTGTTTCATCGCGTGCTCTTTGAGTCCTGCTGCGTGACTGGGTGTGTTCCGTAATGGGACGTTGCCCACGGTGTACGTTTTGTCAAGATTTTATCTTCTGTAAGTCCCTTTTTGCTTTGAGAGGCCGACTTTAGAAATAAAAAGGATAGGCGGTTTTTTCTACCGGCCCCTTCATTGTATGACCCCTTCCTTTCTTCAGTTTGTGACCTCCCCACTGACGCGCGACATGATTCTGTCCAGTATCAGAGCATCGCGTTTTCCGAATTCCTTTAGTCCCCCTTTTATCTACAGAATTTTCCCCTTGTCTGCACCGATGAGAAGAGGTTCATATCTATTGAAGAGAGGTGATGCCGCTTAGTCCCGTTCTCTCCTGCCCTTCTGACGTGAGTAACTTTTGTTAACCCTAAAATGCGCGGGCTTTCTGTCCCGGCGTCATTGTTTGTGACCCCTTTTTTTCCCACTTTCCAGCTTCCTTTTTATTTTGTCCCCCTTTGAGGGACAATGCTGGAAAGTTGCTGTAGGTTTTTACGCGTTTCTTTTCTTTTTTACATTGGCGCCCTTCATTGCGATTCCGGAGTTGTGGAATGTTTCTTATTTCTCGTCCATTTCCAGAGCAATTTTCTCCCGGAGACGGCGTTTTCTCTTTCTTGACCTTTGTAAAATATCACGATGTTTGCTCATTGATCTACATCCGCCGCAGATGGCGGTTACCCGGACCGAGATCGTTAAAACCCTTCCGCGCTCCACCACCCCCGGTCTTGGTCTCTTTACTTCCATCGAAGTCACCCCGCCCCCCCCCTATCTCATCAGGGAGTAGACGTCTACCTTGCCCACAAGGCGAGCAACGGTCCGGAGACTATGGTAGGACTGCCCGTTTTCCGGTTTCCCTTTGTCAAAAATGATAGTGCCACTCTTTTACATTTTCCTCCTGACGCTGAAACGTTCACCTGTCCCCCTCCCGTTGTTGATGGGTTGTTAGCTTTGCGGATATTTTCCCCTGATGTCCCATTTTTTTTTGATACCCCACATGTGCTTTTTTCATGTTTCCTCCCTTCTTTTTTTCTCCCCCCTTTTAATTTTGATTGGTCGGTTAAGAATTTGTTGCAACGTAATCTAAGCGCCCCTTTCCCACATCTTTCTGTGCCGTTTTTGTTACAGAACCCTCCGGGGGCGTTACGCGCCCTTAAGCGTAATTTTCTTTTTTCTCTTTAGTGGCGAAGCCTACTTCCGTCAGAATTTCCCCCCCTCTTTTTTCCGCTCGTCGTCCACGACGTTGTTTGCCCATGATGGGCCCCTCTGAGTCGTTACATCCCCCCCCCCCCTTCTCCTGCCCCTCCCCCTCAGGCAACAGCCCTTTCTTATTCTCGGCAAGTAGGCCAGTTTCTTATTGGTATTGTGATGCAAGTAGTTTCCTGCGTTTCGGCTCAGCCTTTCTATCCTTACCCGTTAAATCTCTATCTTTCATCATATTCGTGTGTGTGCTCCTAGATTACTTCCCCTTCTTTCCTCCAATTGGATTGACTCCCGGTCCCCTCCTCATCTTAACACCAAATCGGATCCCAGGCTAAAGTACTGCGTAGCCGTTTCTCCTTCTTCTCCCTTTTGAGCATGTGGTGTCCTCCACAGTCTTCAATTACGCTTGGCCTTCATTTATCAAAAACATTCTTATCGCCCTCTCTGCCCCAGGGATGTCCCTTCTACCCCTTTGACTTTCGAGGTTTTTGCCCCCAAATACGACCCCAGTGAGAGGATTGCGGCGGGGCAGTCGAACACCATTCTTTCTCCCCCCCGTCCCAACCATCCCATCTTTTTTTTTCGGAAGTCGGCGCCCCCCCTTTACTTTTTCCCTCCCCGTTAAAGCCCCCAACATTCCCCCCTTCCCCGGTTGGCTCCCGTTAAAAAGGTTGTATACATTTTGCCACCTCACGATGTTGTTCTCCTTTGTCCGCTTGCGACGGCACTAACCCCCAACTTCACCACCGCGGGGCCATTTCCAACGTTTCCTCCCTCAACAGCTCTTTTCCCTTTCTTCCATGTTTTCACAATAGTCCCATTACCAGTTACAGTTCAAGGCATTCCCTACCTGGAGACGCTTTCTCTTCCCGTTCCTTGGCACGGTCTATCTGGCTGCGTTCAATCCCTTTCTTGCTATCGTTTTCTTCCTTCCCCCCCTAGCGCAAGAGATACCCACTGTTTTTTAGGCCTCTTTCCTTTTTACCTTTTTTCTCATACTGGTATCGTTCCTCCCATCCTTTGTGCGTGTGTTTTATAGAATTGATCCAATGGGCTTCCTCTTTTTACCTTGCAAATTCCCCCCCCTCGCGGCTGCATTTTTTTCAAACGGATTGGACTCTCCTGTTCAGCCCATACGCCGGACCTCCCTTTTCCCTCGCCCTTCAACTACTTTTTCACCCACGGACGAATATTCCACCACTAATTGCCCTCTTCTTGACCTTTTACCCCTCCTACCTAGTCGACACTGTTTCCCCCTGGCCCCCCCGTTTCACGCCAACCCCCCGCCCTTTGCATGGTTCCCTTTTTCCCCTCCTCTCTGTGAGCGGAGCGACCTGACTTATCACCAAGATCTTGCAATGGGTGGAAAAATAGTTTCATTAGGCAGAGTCATGTTTCCTTTTTTCTCTCACTTTTCCCTCCTGCTGTTTCGGCTCCCCTCTGCTGGCTGATTTCGTGAGATAAAGTCTCGCGTCCTTTCTCGTTGATTCCCCAGGAGAGATGACCTTTGTCAAATGACTAGCCTTCCCCCTGTCAAGGTCCCCTCTCTTTTTTTTCTTAGTCACGTGGCGCATGCTCTCCCCTAAACGCCTTTCGACTCGATTTCCACCCTTTCTGACCACGCCCGGCCTTTACTGTTTGGACCGAACACTTATCCCCCCCTTACCCCCTATCCCTCTGGCCCTCCCCCTCCCTTTTGATCTTTTCGCCTCTGACCCCAAGATTCCTCTTTATACCTCACTCTCTTTTCCCCGGGAATGTTAAGGGATCCAAGGGTCTGCTGTCAGACTTGACCACGTTCACCCCCCCTCACTCCGACGACTTGCTACCCCCTCCTCTCTTTTTTCCCAGTCAGACCCCCCCCCGATGCGGACCTTCCGTCAATTCACGCCCCTCCCTAAACACCCCCCCAACGTTGCGACACGTCCCCCCTGAGATCTTCCTTGCATGACTCGTTTAAGATTGCTTCCACAGCCGGGGCGCTACGAGCTCGTTCTCTAGGTTTCTCTTCTTTTACGGTGGATATTGTTCAAAAGCCATTTTCCCAACTAAGACTCTTCTTTTCCTCCTCTCCCCCCCCCCGTTTGTGTTTCTGATCCTCTTTCTTAATTTTTTCCTGTTTCCCCTTTTTTCATATCTCCCCTTAATCTCCTATATACGAGTGCTCGTTTTTTACGGAAGTTCTTTTTCCCTCGTGCATATTTTTTCCCTGAAGTCGTATTCCCCTTCCCTCGTCCTCGGGTTCTTATAGCATCCCCTTTCGTGAAGTTTGTGTCGCCCTTCTTGCTTACGTTGTTTCTCGCCCCCCTCCCCCCCGCGATCTGCTACTCTCCCCTTTTTTTTTTTCGGTTCTTGTTCGTCTTTAGTCAACGACTCCCAGAAAGAGGGGACATCTTCCTTTTCTATCAATTCTTCCATTCCCACATTCGCAAGCATAAGGTATCGTGCCTCGCTTCGTATTAGTCCTTTTCTTGCGAATTTGTTTTTCCCTCCCCCCGGTTCGTGGAACAGGTTTTTTTTGAGTATCTTTGTCCGAGGTACAGTCTCTGCTTTTTTGCCTCATGAGCCTGAATTTACTCAAAAAGGATATTGACTTGCTCATTTTTTTCCAGAAAGCGATGAATGGTCCTCCAACTGTCATCTCGTTTCTGTTTTTGCTCGCGAAACCTGACGCTCTACCCTGTTGTTTGCCCGAACACAGCAGAACGTTCCCCATTTTATAGCTGAAACGTTGAGAGCAGCCCCCTCCCCCCCCTTTTTGTCCTCCCCCTTCCCCATCTGGAGCCCGAGCGTTTTTAATAGTAAATTTTGAGAAGGTCCTGAGCGTTCCTTCTCTCCGCGCTTTTTAGCAAAATTTCAAAGCAGGCTTTGGGGTCGCTCCCCCTTTTTGGACCGTTTACCCTTGACGACGGTCTTCCTTTTAGCTGTCCACGGCTTATTTTTTCATATTGGTTTGTTTACTCTTTTGAACTGGAGATTTTGAGTTGACCGATCCGGTGTTGAACCCGTCTCTTTCAGCTGTCTATTTGTTTTGAACGCGCAGGTCGTCTGTTCCGGCTTCCTAGGTCTGCACCCCCGTAAGAAACCGAATGCCACCCAGAGTTTTCTCTCTTCGCCCTCCACAGGAACTCCTTTCCCTTGGACTCAACTGCCTCGCCAAGGTACCCGGCGCCTCCTACCCAAAACTGGGTCGCCTTTTTTATCTCTGTTCGCCCTTTACTTTCCCTCGCCGATCTCATACACTTCTTGTGACACGCAGCCAGTCGTAAGAACCTTCTCCGACAATCTCTAATAGTCGGAGACGATTTTTTTCCTTACGGTGACGCGTTCCCGTGTTTCCAGTCCCTTCTTGACCTGAGCGACGATGTTAAGAAAACCTTCCCTTGCACCCGGCTTGTTTTTTTTTTATTTGACCAGTTCGATGTTGCCCTTTTTAACAACAGTTGGTGGGACACTGTAGACCTCCTTTTTTATTGGTCGGGCATCCGCCCGTCATTTTTATGTTGGAGTGATTTTCTCTTTATTTGACAAGTACTTCGCGTCCTTGGTTGAACCTTCGGTTATGGGGCCGTTTTTTGACCCAGGGGTCAGTTACCTCTGAAGATACCGCTAGTACTTAGTAGTGTTAGCCTTCCCCTCCTCCCGTAGAATGTCACTGGGGCGTAGTCGAGAATTGTTTTTCTTATTTTTCGTTTCGATTTGTGTTTTTTTCAGACACATAGCTCCCCTCCCCCTGTTTCCGACGGCTGAAGCGACTCTACCCTTGTAGTAAGTTGATAAGATTGGTATGTGAATTCCCCGAGTAGGTGCCTCTGGGAGTTTCTCGCCAGGATTTTTCCCCGTTTTTTAA
>Ga0179593_1337104_pt1 | contig 10691 bp, 10 predicted proteins | sample CZODoug2_1_08_16_FD_185931 | JGI IMG/M metagenome (GOLD analysis project Ga0179593, IMG submission 185931) | Vadose zone soil fungal communities from Angelo Coast Range Reserve, California, USA - CZODoug2_1_08_16fungal (PacBio error correction) | ecosystem: Environmental > Terrestrial > Soil >... | reverse complement strand
TACGTTGTCGACTGCCTTCCCGAGATGAAGAAGGAATTTGGATCCAACTGAGGCGGGTTTGGGGTGAGAGGAGTTCCCCTTCTCGCCCAAGGTGATGAATGCAGTACCCTCCCTCTCATTCTCCTAAAGATCTTACCCAACCTATGTCGTGCCTTTTGATCGGCCGAAGATCTTTTACTTGCGGCCGTTTCTCGGAGTTAGGGGAGGTTTTTATATAGTTTCAAATGGACGCTTGTCCGATCTTATTGGAGGACGGCGCTATTTAGCGTTTTGTCCTTTTTCTATTAGGTCGTGCCGTCTACTCTTTTCCAAACCCTTTTCTTGAAACGAGATCGGGCAATGAGTCGGCCCCTTACCCCTCTTTTACCACCTGAACCCCCGCATGGGTAGTCGATCCCCCGGTAGGTTCGCATCAGGCAAATCGAAGATTTCTGAGGTCCCTTTCCCTCACTTACCCACCCTTACGCCCACACGGCTTTATTTTTTCCTTTTTGCAGCATGCTCTCGTTCAGCCATCGTGTGTGGAGAGTTCCGCTCTACGCACGCAGGACGAGACTCCTGCTTGTCTGTCTTGTTAGCTCGAAGTATAGTTTTTCACGTGGGAACAGCTGGTGCCATCTCTTCTGAAGGTTTTGCGTTCAGCAGTTGGGTGTCCCCTTCCATTCTTAGAGGAAATACGGCGGGATCGTTTTGATCTCCCGTTTTTCGTGCCATTCGCTTTGATCCCCTCTATTCTTTTCCTTCCTCGCAGTCCTAAGGTGGGAGAAGGGAAGTTGCTCCCCGCGGCCGTCGGATCAGTCCTTTTCTCCTAAGTTCTTTTCTTTCGTTGGAACCTTTTTCCTTGCTGACCTTAGAACAAGTACTTTCTCCCAATTGATGATAGCCGCGTCTCACATAAGATGTTTGCTAACTTTTTTGTCTTTTTTACTCGATTAGGGGTCACCCCATCGTGGAACTTTTTCTCTCGGTCGCCCCTGCTAGATTGGGTCCCGCTTTCCCGACCACCCGGATCCCCCCTTCGTTTGAATGGTCCCTCACTATTTTCACCGAGCCGACCATTCTTCCTTAATTGACACCGCTGGCATCTCGTGGTATCCGTCTGCAGTTGGACGCAACCTAACAGGTTGGTGGAACCCCCCGCTCTGTCGGAGGCGGGCCGGCCCCTGCAGCCTCGACGTTTTCGCGTTCTCGAATTCCCCTGTGCGGGTTGGCAACTCCCTTTTTTTTTGATCGCTTGGCGCGAAGGTCTCGTTCATCTTAACCTCAGAGGGACGGGGGTCCCTTCCCCCCCCTGGCCCCGCGTTCTTAGGTCTTTTACCCGTCGCGAGGATGTTGCAGTGGAAGCCAAAACACCCTCGCGACCCCAAAGTTTTTTTCCTATCCCCTTTTCCGAGCGGCCTTCTTTCCCCCTTCTTTTTCGTGTCATCCTCATCCCCAACTGTTAATTCTCGCACATTCGCCTTGACATTTCCTGCAGCCCACTCGACGGATGTTTAAGCCCCCCTTGCCTTTTTCGCGTCACGCAGCCCGCTTCTTTTCCCCAATGTCGCTCCCCCCCGGATTACGTTATTCACCCCCTATCTTTAACGTATCTGCTATCCCTATCCCCCCAGGAGTTTAACCTTGTGATCGGATTCTCCCCTCCTCGAGGCGGAGGATTCTGGCCCTTTGTTAACGCCTCGCGCCCCGTTAAAATCTTTTCGAGTTCGACGAGTCCTTCCTGGATGGCAGAAAGTTGACTCTCGTCTAGTGGCCCGAACCCCCTGCTGGTGAACTTTTACTGTTTTTTCCGTTTTTGAGAGTTAGTTTTTCCCCTTTTCTTTTGGCGTCGTAAGGCACGTTTTTTCCATGTTTTTCCACCTGTCTTCGGGCGGGCCTATCCCTTTCAACTGAGATCGCTGTAGTCCTGACGTGCCCCCGCCTTCGTTTGACAATCTTACCCCAGGAGGTGGTCTGGAGGGTACTACTTACAGCGTCTTTTCTTTTTCCCACTGCGCCGCCGATCCCCCTTGTCCTTTTTCCCGTCCCCGCCCAACCGGTCAGGCGCCGTGATCCCCTAGCCCAACGGTTGCTTCTGAAGGGGTTTTTAGAACTTTTTTTCGACGGTTCCCCTTCCCTTAAAAGTTTTCCCGGTCAGTTGTTTCGTTGTACGAAAGTTCGAGCCCACCCCCCGATATTGCTCGCACTAGTTTTCAGGTCCTTCAAAACGATGCGAGCTTTTTTCCAACGTAGTACCCGGCTGACGGACGAGCATTTTCTTATCTTTCTCGCAGCACGGGAGCGCAAGTGGCTCTAAGAGCTCCCTTTACTTTCAGCACCCCGTCCCTCGGTTCCCCCCAGTGACGCCCTCCGGTCGCGCGCCAACCCTTGTCTTTCTCCCCTCAGTGCGGAAGACGCCCCTCCCTTGCCTACCCAGGCCGATTCAGTCTTCCTCGATCGTGCCTGTTGGTTCTTTTTGAAGGGCACGGACCGTTTCGCGAGCGCGTGACTTGAGCTTCCTAAACTGGATGCAGGATGCTTTTTTCCTTGTATCTCTCTCCTTTCCTTGAAGGTATCACGGGTCGCGCGCTTCAAGTATCCCTCTGCCTGTCGCGTTCGTGCATTCTTCAGCATAATGAAGTCGCTCTCCTTTCATCCCTATTCTTTATCGTTTCCCCGCGGGACACTGATGATTTTGCTTCATGGCTCTCCAGTGACAGCAGGTGTCTACTTTCGAGACCCTTTTTTGAGAACTTTTCTCGCCAGTCATCATAGAACGAAGAACTGGTAGCACCTTCTCTCTTTTTCCGATGATTTTCTCCTGAACAGACTTCTTCAGTTAAAACAACCGACATTGACGAGCCTTTCTTTCTGCCAAATTCCCCCCCCTTTCCAATTGCGTAGTCGGGAATACGATAGGCCGTCGATCTTGATGGCGATTCTTCCCGGGTTCTTCACTAAAGTGCGACATGCTGGGATGTTAGTTGACTGGTGATTGTCCCCTCGTTTATTTAAGATGGCAGATCCCTCGTCTTACGCACCGGGCCTGATCATTATACCCCAATGGCTTTTTATTTCCAATGATAGATTGATCTAGCGGGATATGCATTTGAATTCGTGCTTTCCCCTTCCTCTCCGCTAGCCATCGTGGATCTAACCTACACATGACCGGCTTCCGGCGACTGCCCCGTTTGATCAATATTTTCCTCATTTCTTTTACGTTTGATCTACCGGCGTCTGGTCTCCTTTCCTGACCAGCTCGATTTATTTTTTTCTTTGAGTGAGAAGCCTTCATGGGAAGATGTTTTGCCTCTCTCCACCGCCCAGGTCCTCTTACCCCAACTCGCGTCTCCCCATTTCCTCTCACCAGTCGCGGACATTGGATTCTTTTCCCCAGCCGAAGACGCGTGCAACACCAGGCTCTTCCCTTACGCCCCGCCCAAGTCCTGAAACAGCTGCCCTTCCCTAAGACCTTCATTTTTACCCGCCCCCTGGCGGCAACAGGCGACACTTCTTGGGCACGTGGGCTGCCATCCTTAATTCTGGTTCTCGGCCAGAAATTTTTTTTTCGGAGTCGAGGCGCGATCATCCCTGTTAACCATATTCTGAGCTCTCGCCGCCTCGGATCCCTTCTTCGAGAGATCACCCCTTTCTCTTCCCTCCTGAGCCTTTTTACTTCCCTAATCCTTTTCAAAGATGGTTGTTCACTCTCAGTATGATGGGAGCATGGCCCACGCCACGATTTCCTGATTTTCGAACACACCCGCTTAGTTTGACCCTTTTCTATTTCGCTGTCCCTATCTTTTACACTCGAAAGGAGCCTTTTCAAGAGTTATTGGACTGTCGTACACGCCGACCTCTCTCCTTTCGCTATACCTGTCTGGCCTCGCCACCATGTTTGGTGCTAGCTTTGTGTATAGGCAATGTCCTTTTTTTACTCCCCAACGAACGGTTGACCTAAGCGAGATCTTTCCTAAGTCTTTTTGATGCGCAAGTTTGTCTCTGGTGAAGTAGTTCTTAGTACCCTTATTTCTCACAAGATATTTTCCCCCTTGGCTTATTCCCGCCCCCTGACCTATTCTCCCCGGCTTACCCCCGAGACGTACGCCAGTCGGAAGCGCATCTCCAGCCTTCCTCAACCACCCAGTTCAGTCGATCCGGCAAACCACTTACCCTATTTCTTTCTGTTCGGTGCCAATGCGGACCCCGCTCCCGTGAGCAGGATTCCTAAATTACGTCAGGAGTCTTTTTGACTTCCCTCTGTTCTTCCATTACACTTGATCTTCTTTTGGTTTCCACCCTCTTCTTCCCCAATCGTGAGCCTTGTACTTTCAGCAGAGCACCCTTGATGAGAGGCGGATGACATCCTGGAGAGCTTTTCCCCCCGCCCACAAAAGATTTTCCCATCTTTCCTTCCCCATAGCCTGATCCCCGCCTCGTCCCTCCCTTTTCCGAATTTGTCACTCTTTTTCCTGCCTTACTGAACCACGGAAATCTGCTCCCACTCCTGACGTTAGATCCTATCGGGTAGTTCCTCCCCTTTTCCTCTCAACAAGCGCTTCTCTAGGATGTTCTTCTTATCTTAAATAGAAGAGGATGGCCCCTTGGTCGTTGAGCCGTATGTTTTTTACTGAAAGAATGGTTCCCTTGCCCTCCCCGCGACCGCATTTACTTTCTGACGGCGAGATGAACCTTTTCTTGCGACCCCTTGGCGGTCTAGCTTGAAAGGTTAATTTTCCTCCCCCCTTTTTCTTGCGGGGCTTGGAACCCCTCCCGGCAATCGCCACGGGATCCCCTTCAACGGGAGCCCTCCTCTTTTACACTTTTCTCCCTTCAACCAGGGACCGAGTGTGGGGTTAACGGTTTGAGATATCCTTTCAATTACGCCTCGGCGTCTTTCCTCCCTCTCGGAAGGTCAGAGTCCTTAGTTTTCCCCCCCTTCCGGGTTTGGACTTGTTGGTGCAAGGGATCCGACCCAGCCCAGTTAATCTTCGCCCTCCCAATTTTCGGACACCGAAGTATATTTATCCCCCTTCCTCCCAGGTGTGCTGCCTCCTAAATCTCGCCCTTTTCTTCTATGAGCTGATTTTAAAGACCCTGCCAGTGCCCACGTCCGATTCGTGACCGCCCAGATCGACGATATTATTTCTCAGATAAGAAGTGCTGCGATCAAAATCTTCACTCCCCCTTTGGTATATCGGTTTTCCTTCTCATTTTCTTATTTTAAATAACCCCCTTGTGGTTCGCATGTGTGGCTTACTTGCGACTCTTCTAACATTCCCCCTCTCAAGGCATCGCCACATATGGTTGTTTTTCTTCCCCCTGGCCGGTCGCACGCTTATTTTTTCCTTGTTGTTGTTAGTTAGATAACGTGGCGACTCCTTCCGTTAAGATTGAGCTGTCCTTAGCGGACCGATGTGGCTGCTGCAAGTGAGCGGGTCTTTGTCTAAGTCGTTCCTCTTTCCAACATGCGAGACAACAAGTTTGAAATTTTCCTTTAACCCTCCTAGAATTAAGCCCGCACGATCCCTCCCCAACTTTTTTTCTCTTCAGCTTCTGGATATGGTTTCTTTTTTACCGTAGATGGGGGGCTTATCCACCTGTGGCCGCTCTTGCGCAGTCCTTTTTTTTTTCCTTTTTTTGTTGGTCACCAGACGCTCCCTTTTGATTTTTTCCTGCCTTCTGTGTTTTTTCCAAAACCCCTCCCCCGCCGAGAGTTTCATGGTTTTTTGCCACTTTAAAGAACAATGCCACAATCCCCCCCGGCCGTCTTTCCCTGGTCGTTCTCGAACCTCTTCTCTTTGGGCAACTCGAGAGGGGGTTTTTTACTTTTTCCCCTGGATATCCCAACGTTCCCCACACGCTCTTAGTGGAAAGGTGTTTTTGAACTGAGTGCCTCCGTTCAGTTACTGATATTGCGATTGCGTTCTTACTATCGCCCGCGGCGAGACTTAAGCCCTTTCTTTTCTTCCTCTTCCCTGTCTCGCGGTTTCGCCTGTTGAAAATTTGTATATAGGATTGCCTCAGATCGGGCGGTATCGGTGTTTTTTTCACGGCCATTTTCTTGGACTTTCTTCTAGACCCCATGCCGGCTTTCCCCCCCTTTATCAGGCTGACCTTCTTTCAGACTGAATAGCATATGAGCAAGGTGGGCGCGGGACTTCTGTGGTCTTTCTACGTCAGGAGTTTGCCTCTTTTAGTTTCGTGTGGACTTGATTTCCCAATGCACTGCGCACAGTGCTGATTCTTCCCCCCCCCCCCGGCTAGAAATCTCTTTTTGCTATTGGGGCGTGTTCGGTGGCTTTTTTTTTTCCTAGGCCCTTCATCGGTTTTTTACTCGACCCTTTCTACACCACCTTGTCGATGGGCCCCTTCTCGTTGAAAGAAACCCCGTATCCCTAGTTTGAATGGACGGCATTTCTTTCTTTTCCTCTGAACCGAGGGCCGATTCCTTTTCCTTTTCCTTTTGTTCCAGCCTGGCCTCAGTTTTTAAATTCGTCCTAACAGGGTTTTCCCTTCAAAATGGGAGGGGTGGCCCCACCTATTCTTTTTGGTTTTGAGGCGGTCTTTCAGGACCTTCCCTTTCTAGTAGAGATCCCTTTCGGTTATGGCTCGGGCGGGCTTTTTTGGATCGTGGCGCGCCTTCTTCCTCTCCGGGCAACCCCCTCCGCTTTTTGAGCATCCTCTCTGATTTCCGAGCGTGTCAAGATGAGTTAACCGAGCGTGGAGGTTAATGGTCCCCTCCCCACCATCGCGTCCCCACCGGTGCGAGGCCATTCCCTCTCTTGCGATAGTTTAAAAACCCACGCGGGATTAACTTCCCCCGTTCTTCCTTTTTAGACCTCGACCTCAGTTTTCTTCCCCCTGCGGGGTGTATGAGTCCCACAAGATGTGGTTTCATAGAACCGGACTTTTTTAATCTGACCTCCCTTTCCTTTTTCCCACAGAGCGCAGCGTATTTGGAGTTCCTTTCTGGTGAGGCCCAACGTGCCATTTCCCATGTTTGAGGCAGGTTGCCCCCCCGAAGAGAACGTAGATAAAGAGGACTTTCCGAGATTCAAGAAGTTAGTTAGGTCCTTACTGACATTGCCCGCCGCGTCTCTTTTTTTTAGACTTTTTCCTTATGGGTAAAGAGGACTGCCCTTATCTTGGTCTTTTCAACGGAGGTTTGTGAGTGAGCCCCTACAAGCGGTTCCGTGTGTCACGAAGGGGTTTCTGTTCTTTTTTCTCCTAACATGTTCCTGTCCAGACGGTTTCTCTTTTTGATCACCTCCTTTTTTTTTTGTATAGTAAAGTACATGGTGAGGAGCGAAATAACAGAGTATGTCCCTGACTTTTTTTCCCTCGACGAGCTTCCTTTCTCCTTGAGGTCCCCCCAGACCCATTTCCACCTTTCTCTAGATTAGATCCCGCCAGTTATGGGGTTTGACGACAAGCGGACCTTTTTTGCTGGGGTTCAGGTGACCTTGAAGTTCACGTGTTTCCTTCATTTCTTCCCGTCGAGAACCCTTTCTATGGGTTCTCCCCGCTCGCAGGACTGGCCCCCCGTAGCCCACGGATTGCGCCCCTCCTAGAGCCCCTTATGACCTATCCTCGCCAGATGACCTTTTTCCCGCTCTGTCTTTTTCTTTTCTGAGCCAAGGCTCCGTGCTCTCTCCTTTAAAAAGTCTTTGACGGCACTACTCCCCAAATACTATTCGTGCCCAGCTTACGCCTAAGGGCGCCTCCGAATCTATCCAGCTGACTCTTTTTTCTTCTTCCCGACGACCAGGCCTCTTTTCTAAGGCGACCGCGATCGGTTTCTCTGTAGTTAGGGGACTTTTTGCCCCGGTCTTCGACGCTTGATAATTTCCCCTCCAAGAGCCGAACCATGTCGAGGATGGAGGTATTCTATGCCTTTTTTCTTTTTTTTCGAGAAAACGTGAGAAAATTCCTTAGGGCGCTTTAGTTCCCCATTTCCCGTCCCGAATAAGTTTCTCCTCCCTTTTCCTATCCCATCGTTGTTGGTGTTCTTTTCATCTTCTTTGCCGGGTGGCGAATTACTTCTCCCCGAGCAGAACGTGACGAGCCCGTGATAAAGTTTAGCTCTCCTTGTTTTCGTATCGCAGCTCTACCTCCCCCTCTCCCCATGGGTTCGGATAGTGATAACTTCCTCATTTCCCCTCTTAGAGAACGCCGGGAGTGACCCTCCCCCACTAAAAGACTTCAGATCCAGATATTTGGTCGCACGTCGCCTTTCATGGTCGTAGGGAAGTGTAACCCCCTCTTAGCGTATACTCTTCAGCTGGATGGCGATTTTTTTTTCCTATAAAGTTCGGTAGTAGCTGGGAACCCCTTGCCCCGTAGTGCTGCGGGGTTCTTTCCGGGAATAGTCTTTATATTTCATTTCAGCTCACCCATGGAGCTCATTTATAGCACCCCTGTCGGGTGCATAGTACGTCTTTTTCCGCATCTGATTCGAGGGCAGTCGTAATCCTTCTCTTTTGCTAGTTTATAAAATGCATGAAGACGAGAGCCCTTTTTTTTTGGCGCGAATTTCGCCTCTGGACAGGAAGACAGGTTTCGGTCCCCTTTTCACCTTAGATCCCCCGGTCCGTCCCCCGGAAGACTGTTCTTCCTCCCCTTTGAGAGACGGGTACTGGTCGGGATCCTTCTTCTCTCTCCCTTTCGGCGGCGTTTCTTTCTCCCCGGCAGAACCTTTAGTAGGCCAGCCCACCTGTCCCTTACGCTCCCCAGCTGTGCACGCTCTCGAAACATGTTCCTCTCTTGGTTCGGACATACCGACCAAGACCCGGTTTTTATCCCCACCAGGAAGACCCGCTCTTCCCCCCAAGCCGTTTCCTCTTTCGCAACACCCCCTCTCCGTCTTTAATAAGCGGATTCCCCAGTCTCCCCTGAGACGCGTGCCTTTTCCCCCCGAAAGGACTCGTCTGTACCTGGCCCTCCCCCTTAGGAGTGGGCGCTAGTCTCTCCCTTAGATTCTCTCCGCCCCTTCGTAGGAACGAGTTGTGAGTCCGACAAAGGCCTTTTCCCCGAAGTTCTTCTTGGTGAAGCCGACCGTTTCCTCCTTTTCAGGAATACTACCGTATCCCTTTGGTCACTTCCCCCCTCTTTTTCGTGATTTCCCCGCTCCCCACCACTTTTGTACGGAAAGACCTTCGTATTGATTTTCGTGTCCATCTTTTTGCGACTGCCTTTTTTTCCCCCCTTTTTGTTTTTTCTCTTCATTGTAGTCAATCATGAGCGAGAATCACCGTGACTATTAATCCACCTGTTTTGGTTTTGGTGGGTATCGGCCACTGAGACTCCCTTTTCCCCCTCCTTTTTTACTCAGTTCTATCTAGATTTTTTCTATAGGTATGCGCAACGTCCCGTCGTGTCGTTTTCTTCTTTTTCTTTTCCCATCCTAACCTTCGCGCCCCAAGCCCCCCCAGGAAACCCCGCCTTTATTAAGAATCGGCCCAGCGCCATCCGTGTTTTTTTTCCTTGCCCGTCGAAGCGCCCATTTTCCCCCAAAAGAGAGTGAGATTTTAAAAATTCCCCCCTCTTCTTTTTTTCGGTGCACACGTGTGAAGAACCAATAGATCTTAAGGCGGTGGTCGCCTTTCTTTCCTGCAACGGTCAGAACCTCTGCTTCCCTGACTGGAACAGGGTGGGGCAATTCTTCTCCCCCTCAGCCGTTCGAAGTGTGTAATTTTGATCTCCCCCGATTACCGATACGATGACTCTTTCCCTAAGCCCCCCGACCCAAAAAATTTTCTTCTTTTCCCAACTTGTAGGCTCCCTCCTCCTTCTCAAGCCCTGCAGTACCCCTTCCTTGTTCAAGCGAAGATTCACCCGAAGACGCCCCCCACTTTGCACCCCCCCTTTCCCACTCACTCCTGACCTCCCTTTCTTTAAGCAGCACGTTGCTCCTCCCCCTTTCTTTTGCGAGTGACTTTCTGTAGCAGGTCCCCCTCCGACTCGAATGCACTGGCTCCGATTCTTACCGAGGGCCGCCTTTCTATTCCTTGAAGACGCCGGACCGCGACTCAGACTGCTGCGTCCAGCTCGCACGACTTTTCCCCCCCTTCCCCCGCTGACCGTTTCTTCTCCTAACAGGTATCACCGCTTCTTATTTGCCGCGGGCGTACGAGCGCTTTCCCGCTCAACGTGTAGGTCCCTTCCCCTGAGTTTTAAGAAAAGTTTTTCCACAACCTGTCCACGAACAGTTGACCACGTCGTGTGTCGATTTTTGATTTTCCGCGGACAGGCACCTCCTATGTCCGCCCTCGGCTCCTACACCTTCTCCCCTTCCCGAGTTCGAGTTTCAGTTGGGAGAGAAATCACTTTTTTTTTGGGGAGGTGTGAGGCTTCCAGGGATTCCTGGACCAGTGTCCCTCTTTCTCCCTTTGAGTCCACGACGGTAGAAGCGAACTACTCCTCCAGAGTAGATTCTTTCCCCCCCCCCCCCCTTCTGAAAGAGGCCGCCATTCATGCGTTAGCACCTCTTCGGTGGACAACATTTTATGACTTTATCGACGGACGAGACCCCTTATGTTCCCCTCCCTCCCCCTGATGCGATCAATTCCGGGGTCCCTTTTTTTTCCTGATAGTTTGGCATTAGCTACATTTCGATATGAATTCCCATTGGCTCTCCCTTTTGGACGGAGCTACCCTTTCCGTTCCCGCATACGGCTTAGCCTAGTTTACGTCACTTGCCGGTCGCCCCT
>Ga0179593_1334274_pt1 | contig 10691 bp, 11 predicted proteins | sample CZODoug2_1_08_16_FD_185931 | JGI IMG/M metagenome (GOLD analysis project Ga0179593, IMG submission 185931) | Vadose zone soil fungal communities from Angelo Coast Range Reserve, California, USA - CZODoug2_1_08_16fungal (PacBio error correction) | ecosystem: Environmental > Terrestrial > Soil >... | reverse complement strand
TGTTCCTCTAATGGGTGATATCCAGAAGCACGGCGACACTGTCCTCGACACGTTGCGGTTTATGCGAACTCACCCTCCTAAAGCATGGGACAGGTCTGATACTGGGCTCGGTATGTTGAGTCTCCCCGCGTAGTTATCAGTTACCGCTCGAAACTAGTATGGTTTTGTGTTTCTTTATTTTCATAGTCGTCAATTCCTCTCCCCGCCCTGTCCTTTTTCAAGGAACCTCGCGGCTCCCCCCTTCACTTTTTGGTAACGGCCCCCCACGTACTTTTAGAGTCCTCTCCGCAGTAACGTGTCGATGTATAACCCTCTTGGTGTTAGCCGCTAGTTTGCTTCATGTTTCATTTTGAATATGTGTCTCCCCCCCTTATCCATCTGCGATTCAAAGACCAGCGGATTCCCGGCGTAGCGAGAACTGCTGCTACTCTTCCTTTTCACTGTTCACTATGTGATTACTGCAGCACTTTCCCCCAGTGTCACTCTTGACCTTTCCTCCACCCCCCATTGTTCACTAAAGTTTTCTTTTCTAGGGCAAGGCATGATTGAGGATCGCCTGTTCCTGCAGACATCCGAATCGCTAAAACATTGTTTCTGGTATTTTTAGGTCCGGTTGCTCCCGTTACCCCTCTTCTTTTTTTTGCTTACCCGCTCTAAAATTACATGGTGCTTCATCCTTTTTTTGCCACACTACCCTCCTTTGGTAGTAATCGTTGTGATGGTGGTTCCTTTCTTTCAGTTGCAGTATGTTTTTTTTCCCCATGTCCTTTAGGATGTAGGTAAAACCTCCCTTTTGAATCCGGTACGTAACACCTCTGGTGCCACGAGTTCCTAGTTCGCAACGATCGATCCCCCATGCAATTCTTACGAATTCGTTTCTACTTCACTCCTGTGGCACCTTCGGCTTTTTTCTCGGAGAATGGCCAATTTTTTCGCACGTGTGAAAGACCATGTTCCGCCACACTTGTTACCCCCCTGCCGAGAATTGAGTTATGCTGTTCCTCAGGCTTCCAAACCGCAGCTTTTTCTTAATGGTTTTTCCGTGTCTTTCCTTCTTGATTGTCCCTGGATTCAAGAAGAGTTCTCACATTGAGATTTGTGGTTTTTTTCTGTCCACGGCCATGTGAAGAAATGGAACCTTTTTTTACCTGTGGCCCTCGGCGCCTTAATGTTGATTCGTTTTCTCTCCCGTCTTTTAGCACGCACTGCTCATTCCAGAGATTTGTCACATTGGAAAAGCAAGGTAAAGTACTTCTCAGTTCATCAACGTCAGAAGTGCTCATGTGTTGGTTTTGCCCTACCAACAACTTTCCCCCCGCAATCCAATATGGGTGCATCAGGGATAGATTGAAGGATCGTTCCACTGGCAGTCTGTCAAGGCCGGAAACTATTATCGCACACAAAACAGTGATTCGCCCTTCTTCTCCTTCTGCTCTTCCCCGTACCAGCTCACCCTTTTTTCAGTTTCCCTCGTCCCCCTTACTTCCTAAGTTACTGGGGCGCAAATCCCGCCTGTGATTTCCCCCAAGTTCCTCCTGGATTGATCCAACCACCGCCTAGGCACAAACAATCCATTTCCCGTAACTTGAGACGCTTCCTGGGGTCTAGGGTCACTTTGTTGTTCGGACCAAGCAGGTTTCCTCGGCATCGCCAGTAATCTCCAGTTTTTTTTCCTTCATCGATACATTCCCTCTTGCTTCCGTGTTCTTTTGCCCTTCTGTATCGAATCCGCCCTTTAGAGTACGTGCGTGCGCTGGATTTTGCCGTCAGTGCGCACCAAACACCACGTGACCCCCCATCTTTCCTGTTTCGCCAGAAACTGCACCGAACTTTCTTGGGTTTTCTGGGAGTTTCTGTGTTTCTCATAGAACTCCCTCTATCGAGAGAATTAAATGACCAAAGGCGGGGCTTTCCCTGCTCCCCTCCTTGTCTTGCCTTTCTCTTGTTGCTCCCCTCGCTTGTTTTTGGTAAGGAGGTCATATCGTTTACGTTCTCCTACCTTTTTGGTAGTCGATCCTCCTTTTTCTGGATGGTTTCGCCAGTATTTTCTATTCTATGCCCGTAGATGTAGTGCCCGTGTAGCCCTTGCGTATTATACCATTGTTCTGGTCCTTTGCTCTTCTCTTCTTATCCTTTTTTGGTGTGCCTCGTATTTTTGCTTCACTGTGCTTTTTCCTTTTCCCTGTAGTGTTTTTCCCTTCATCTTTTGCTTCTGAGCAGATTCACTTGTGTGGCTCCCGATGACTTCCGTCTCTGATTTTTTCCTCCTTTCCCATCCCCCATGCCACCAGCTTTTTTTCTTTCCTCAGTTTTCTCAGTACCCACCCTCTTTTTCATTTGAAATTTGAAAATATTCCTGTCCTTTTTCCCGCATTGCCAGGGATCTCTAGATTCATTCAAAGTCACTGTTTAAAACCCGGCGAACCTCCTTTTGTTGCTCGAACTTTCTTCTGGAATTTGTCCGTTTTAACCCCCTTCGTTCCCCATCAGTGCCAAGTGACATCTTTCCCCCTAGCAGTAAGGCGACAATTGTGCCTGCGTTTGCTACTCTTACTCATGCCCATGTTGGAGGCCTTCCTCTTATCCGTGTTCATCTGCCCCCCTTTTCACGCTTCTTACCGGTTTAATCCAAAGTGCGTGTACGTAATGCGTTGCAAACGCACTCCCCCTCACCATTTTTTTACCACACTGATTATGGGTTATACTAAGGTTTCTGTGGAGAAACTGCTTTCGTTGAATCTGTACCCGATCTCCCTTGTAATTTATCTCAACGGCGTCCTCCCTGCAGAACTTTTTTTTGATCGTGCTTCGCTTTTATAGTTGAACTCTTACCTCATAGCCGTTAACCCTTTCCCCCTTAGGAGCTGTTTTGCAATGTTCCTACAGTGTACCCGTAATCTTACTCGGATTTAATTCTTTGATTCCTTGCCTTATCCCCATTTACACACGTCCATTTACCTTCCTTGCACTTTTTCGAATGCGCTTTCTGGAAACTGCTTTTGGCTGACCCAATCTGGTCAGAGAGGAGACTGACCATAGATTTTCTCGATGCCCAATCTTCGCAAGTTATTTCTTCGTAACCGATGTCCGGTTTCTTTTTCTCCTTTATTCTGAGCAATTCTTCGATACTCATATAAGGCTCCAAATCCCCCCATCGCGCATATGATACAGGCATGACACCCTTTTAAGGGAGATTAGCTGAGCGTCTCGCTGTTCCTGTCGTTTACAGACGTTCAACAACACTATCGACGGACGCTTCCCTCTTGAGACAGGTCTTCCTGATTTGGTAGCCCCTGCCTTTTGCCAGTTTAATTTCCGGTAACAATTAGTGTAGGGGATAGATTTTTTTGCTCCGTCAAACCTTTTTCGCTTTTTCCTCCTGTCCAAGTGCGCTCGATCCCCCCTTTCTCCTGTGGAAGTGAACAATGATACTCTTTTTTCCCGTTTGTGTTTTGCGACTGCTTCTTTTCTTCAAGCGTATTCTCTGGTTTGATTTTCGTCGTGAAGCTCCCGTTTCCTGCTTTCCCTTCCCTACCCCCCCGTTCTACCTCACAAACGCGAACACTTTCGTGATAGCCGCCTCACGCATGTGACTGATTTGCTACTGGTTTTTGAATCGGACCCGCAGAGCGTACCGACCTTTTCTCTCTAACTCTCCCCGTCCCTTTGTTTGAGTGCCTGTCTTAAAATGCCGAAAATTCTCTCGAGCAAGTCAGCTCTTATGTTGTTAGAGTCGTCGGTGTTCCTTTTCCACCCCTTTGAAGTATATTCTGTTTGTCGAGATTTTTATCCTGGAGATCAACCCCAGGACTGTCTTTTATGCAAGCACTTCTTGTCTCGCATGATTCGGACCCGCCCTGGGTGAGTTCATAATTCTCTTCTTTTTGGGATTTTTCCAGAGGCCCTCGGATGCCAGTGTCCCCCCCTTCGCTATTTACGTAGCCCCCCCTTTGGACCTTGTTCTCCCTCACTAATTTCTCAAGCCATGGTCGATTTGACTTTGTTAGATAAAACATTTCCAACTATGGTCCTCGTCTTTGAACCTCCCGCTTTAGTGATTCTTCCGAATTGTCCTCTTTCTTAAGAAAATTGTTTTTTCCCTTTTTCGCTGCTTCCGATTTATGAACTATGCGAATCTCTCCCTCCAACATCTCATCAGGTTGGTCTAGGCCTCTCGTCCACAATCACGACTTTTCTTAATTCCCTTGTCCTTTCTCTTAAGCCTGGAGTTGGTTACATGGTGTTTCTTTCCCCCTACCATATAGAGGGAACATAGTTTGATTCTCCCTGATTTTTCTCAGTTAGCCATTATTCATTTCCAGTCCCCTTGATTCTTTCATCATTCGGGCTTCACGCTGTCACAGCCTGCAACAACTTCCTGCGGTATCCCCTGTTTCAATTAACTTCTTCCGGTGAATTCCCTCTGTTCAGGCGAACAATTCTTACAAATGAAGAGAGTCCCTTTGTCTCGGGATCATCAGTTATTCCAATCCTCCTCTCGTTTTTTTTTACTGGGTTGCTTTCTATTTCAATGGCCCCCCCCCTAAATGCCTTCTTCCCCCCCCTTTTCCAATTTCACTTCTGATTTTGTGTTATTGAAAGAATTGTGTGAAGCCCCTTGCCCTAAAGACTTTGGTGTTTCGATTGGACCCTGCTCCTGAATTTTTTGTCTTCAGTTCCACCTGCTCCCCCCGTCATATTGGATTAATCTCACCTTACGTCTTTGAAAATGCCACAATCCAGGAAAGACCCCCCCCATTCCGCCCCTATCTCCCCCGACCCCCCACACACCACAGAAGCCCCCCTTTTTTGTTCAGCCTACCCCCCCTAACCCATTACCCATGCAAGTACTTGGTACTTGTGCCCATAAGTGACTAAGTGTACACATACGCCACTTTTTTCCCCCATCCCGCCCAACCCTCTTTCCTCACCCCCAAAAACATCTCGGTTCAAGCCCCGCTGATTCTGTGTTCCTCCTTCCCCTCCACACATCGCTTGGACCCCTATTCTAAGGATTTCCACCATACCCTGTAATTTGAAGAAATAATAGATAGTCGGTCGTGCGCTACGCTCTCTTGACCAAACAGCTAGTTCCCCTTGGTACCGCGAACTGCGGATCTTTTGTTAGTTCATTTTTCTTTCATTCAATCGACCAAGATGGTCCCTCCCTTTCTTCCTCTTCTCGGGCTATCGATGCCATAGTTTTGACCCCCCAATTTCTTTTTCTCTAATAACTGATGTTTTGTTGAAGTATTATTTTTTCTCAACGCTTTCTCGAATTCGCACTTTTTTTTCTTTATTAGGACCTTATGGACCGATTCCTCCAGAAAAACGTTTACCCCTCACCACAATCAGCGTTCCATCCCCACCCCACGCGTACATCACCGATGTTTTTTGTCCTGCCGTTTTATCTGCCCGTACCGCTATCCTATAGGTATTTCTTTCTTTCCCCCTTGTTGTTTCTTTGGAAGTGAGGGGAGTAGAGCTTTCCCCGGACATTTAGTATTTACGTTAGTGTGTTCTTTCTTATTGAGTGCTTCTGGTCTTTCTGAATTTAATTCATCTTTTCTTGCCGACGCTTTTTTTTTTCTCTTGGTTGAGGAGGCGTTCTCCAATTTTGACTTTTCTTCGTATCCATGTCCATCTATGTCCCAGTAACATGTTGATCCCTTTTTGGCATTTGGTTTCGGTCTATTCCCGTCTTGTTTTGTGTCTCTTTTTTCTGTACGTTGGTCTCTCTTAGGTTTGCGTCCTGGTGATTGGTTAATTTTTGCCCTACGCGCTGATTGCTCTTTCTGTCTAGAGGTGCTGTGTGGGCCTAGTCCACAGTCTGAGTGAAAGCGCCATCTACTCTTTTGTCTTTCGTTTCATTTACGTATAAAAATTAAAGCTACAATTCCCTTGTCCATACTTTACTTTTTTCTCTTCAGGAGACAGATTCCGGAAATCACGATTAACACACGAGGGTGAGTAATCCCTTCCGGGTTTTGCTCCTTTATCCCCCGTACCAATTTGATCGTCCTTTTCACATTTCTGGTTACGAAGTGGGGGTTGTAGGAACGAATTTGCGTTCCCAGCGATTTTTGTTCTCACCCGCCCCTCAATGCTATTTTCCAGGTTAATGAACTCCCCCCCTAACCCCTCCCGGGTTTCTTTTTTTGGGGCTGTTTTGAGTGAAACTCCTTTTTAATGCCATGGGCAGTATTTTTTTCACTCTGCATGTCCCTCTGGTGCCTAATAATTGTTTTCGATCTCTTTCAGAATTCCCCCAATGACCATCTGCCCCCGGCAAGATACCTTCACCCCATCAACTGATTACTAATCAATTTCTCGTCTTTTGCTTTTCTTTTTTTTTTTCTTCTTTTTCTGTTTCATTTTTCATCAGTTGACACTTATGCGGTGGATTTAGAGGCTTTCTCCGAGCAGTTCAGATCGTTCGTATCCCGGCCCTTCCCCCTTTGAATAGTAGCTGAGTTCGTCCCCTCCCTAATCCCCACATGGACTTTTCCTATCGAGGACCTTTTGGGCCCTTCCCCGAAAAAGTTCATAGTCACCTGCTTTTTTCCCCTTTCCTCAAAGGCCCCTCTTTATCCTTCCACAGAGACTTGGCCTCTCTTGAATCCGCGCTATTTTGAATTCCTCTGGAATAGATGAGATGTCTGTCTCCCTCCACACTCTCCGTTCCTAGACACCCTGATGTCTTCATGGTCTCTCTTATCTTGATCAAATATTATGACCCAGGAATATAGTGTCCAGTTTGACTTTTACCCCCGGTTTCCCCTTTCAGTCAATTCGTGCTCGCTTGCTCGTTTTCCCCATTTTAAGGACTTGACCTGCCGGGTTTTAGACGTTCCTACTACGATTTTTCCCTTTTTACCCCTCTCTACTGTTATAACCCATTGACCAGTAGCAGTCCTGGCCACCATTGGTGTTGTCGCTACTTGTTCTAGGTCGCTCCGCAACGTTCGGCAACTTTAGCCCGCTTTGCGCTTCCGAATCTCAGTAACCCTTTAGATTTGTAAGAGCTTATTATGTCCCCCCCCTCATCAGTTGTGTGTTTTATCTTCGGTCTCACCCTAATTAATGGGTCTGCGATTCGAACGTTATAGAACTGCACTTTGACCCTCTGCTTTTTTTTTGAGCCCGCAATCCTCCCCCGTCTGTATCCCACTAATTTTTCCCCTTGCTTTTCTTTCCGTATTTTCACAAGCGAGCACCAGCCTTTCTCTTTTTTCGTCCCTTTTTTTTGGTGACCGTTTAACCTGCATCTGGCGCCAGCTGCTGAACTTTTATCAGAGTTGCAGCTAAGTTGGTAGTCTTAGGATGTTTTAATTCTTTTCCAGGTAACTTGGTTTAGACTCTTTTTTCTTCTCGCCCATAAAGGGCGATAACCATCCCGTCCGGTTCGAAGTAGCACCTTGCTGATGGCTGAGTTGCCCTTATCTCACCTAGGTTCCGTCCTCTCCGTCAAAAGTCCACGCGGTCTGCCAGTGTGACGAATTTCAATCTCTTGCGAGAATTACAATATTTTATTTTGATGCACCTAAAGTTTCCCCCAGAAGAAATTCAACCATAGACGCCTGTTACGAATGGCATCTTTGTTCTCCCCATTGTCAAAACAGGTCTTCCTTCTTTCGACTTCCTCTTTTGTAGGGCTCTATGAGCGCAGGTCCCTGCCGGCATAGCCTCTCTTCCAACAAGGTTCTCTTGCTGGGGCTCCGTGAGATTTCTTTCGACTGGATCTACCCTTTTTCCTCTCCCGGTGTCTTTCGGGTATTACAGTCATATGAGCACCAGTCTAGTTGGATTTCAATTGTACCTTTGGGTTCATTTTCTTTTCCTTGTCCCCTTCCTTGGTTTCCCATTTTACTCTTGTTTAGATTTTCTCGCTTTACAAATTTATTGCAATCTGTCCCACGGCCCTTTATCATAAGCAGGCAAATTGCTTATTCAACCTACCTTTTTGTCCCCTTCACTCCTACCGGCACCCATTCTTCTTCCTTCTTCCAGGATGGAATATTTCTGAGCACCCTTGGTTTCCAAGCCCCCATTGTTCACGGGCTACCACCCCTCTAAAATGTCGTCGTCACTTTTTATCGGGTTTCCAGGGATTCTTCCAAACACTCAGTTACTCCCCTTTTTGGAAATGGTCCCCCTCTAGATCCCACTGGCACCTAGAAACCCTTCCCTCCTCTCTGACCTTATATTAAAGGGATGCTTTTTTATGCCAGACGGACGTCTTTTCAACTGGAAAACCTCTGTGATTGCGAGGTGGCAATCGGTTGTATGCAAGCAGGTTCGCTGCCCCCCTCCCGGCTTTTTCTATAAGAGACCTGACCTTCACTTTTCACCTGTAAACCCTTTACCTAGATACGCAAACGCGGTGACAGGTAACCCCCGGCAAACAGCTGACTTCCCCGGACGAACAGCGGGTGATTCTTTCCCCCCCACCCAACACCACCCTCCAAGTGAGTTCTTTTTTCTATTTGCTCCTTTCCAGACAGGCTTTTGCATTTCTTACAGATACGCAAGCTGAGAAGTCAGCATACCTTCGAAAAAAAAACCTCTGTGACGGCCAGGTTCGTGTCCCTACGATGATTCCTGACCTTTTAGTTTTTTTCCACTTCTCTTTCTGCAACACCATCTAACTGAAAGACCAGGCTTTTTGCCAACTCCACTGTGGACATGGACGTCCGTTCTCTCATAGGCGTGCGTGAGTACCCTTTGGACATTCACTCATTTCCAGTTTTTCTCTTTTTTTTGTTGAAATCGCGTGTTATTTGTGGTCTGGTCACGTTTGTTTTTGCGCCACCGCCTCAGTTTTCCTCTGGCTACCCCTCATCCAAGGGTTACGGCTCTCGGCTTGACACATTACATCTATATAGTTTTCCCTACTAATTTCAGTGGTGTGTCTTTTTGTCTTAGTCTGTTGCGAACTGCATTTCTCTAAACCCCTTTAGATAGATACGCGACCGTGCCCTGGACCTCTTCTGGCGATGTCCTGAGAAACCACCGTTCCCATAAAACCAAATCTCTCGCAACACCCTTACCAGTTTTTCCCCCTCTTTTATGGTTGCTCAGCCTGTTTATACCCTCCCTCCTCTCCGAGAGGATTTATTGTACAATTTGGAAGTCCCCCCCCTCTCCCCCGCCTTGTCTTCAGTTGAAGTTAGTTTCTACTCGAGTGGTACTTTAGGTTTACTTCTTTCCGAACCCCGAACGCTTTTTTTTCTTGTTCTTCTCCGTTTCTCTCCTTTGAATTTTTCAGTCATGGAAGTTAGTCTTGCCCCCTCTTGACCCCGTGCCACCATCTTTCGCCCTGTCCATGTGCTTGTACTTTTTTTTTTTATTTAGGTGACCCTTTTTTTTTTGGTTTGCCCGAGGTTCAGGTTCTTTACCCGAGTTTGTCTTTCGAAGGACTGACAGTTTTTCATTTTTCACAAGCGCTCGATTGTTTTTATTCATTTAGTGCCTGTGTGTGCCTCCGAAATTTTTCTCCCTTGAAGTTAGTGCTTCTCCAGCTTTTTTTTTTTTCCATTTCATACACCCAACAATCGCCTCCTTTTGAAATTGAAAAACTCGGCGTTGTCTGTTTTCTCGTCCCTTTTCCATGTTAGTTCTTCCTGGTCCCTAACCGTTCCAAACTGTCCTTTGCGGTGTTCTATCTTGGTCCCGCGTACCCTTGAATTATCGAGCCAGTTTAAAGTTGGACCTTGTTTTCGCGCCTAATTCCCTTCTCCCCGAGTTCTCCCTTGCCAATTTGCTCTGTTCTCCAGAACGGGTTTACGGCTTTTTGGGCCTTTTACGTCTTCTATGTGACCCTAAAGTTTTATTTATCCTTCATGTTTTCCTTCTATTGCATCATTCCCTCCCTTTTTCCTATCGTGCATAGACTTCAAGTCTCTCACAGTTTTTCCTCAACGCAATGTGACCTTCCCTCGCCCCTCAAGAAAATTCCATAGACCCCATCCTCCGTATTCTTGTGATTCTTCCTTTCTTAGACCTCCCCCCTTTCTGGTGGAAGGTAGATTGAGCCTCGTTTTCCTTCGTCTTCACGGCTGCCAGTTCCCCCCCCCCCCCTTTTGAAGCGCGCCTGAGGTCCAGGACATGTCTCCTTTCCTCACAATCTTCCGTTCCCTCTGAGGTGTACGCCCTTTTCACAATTTTTTTGACACCCCACATCGGACCTTTATGCGCATGTTTTTGTCTCTTCCATTTTTTGCCTAGTATATCAAACTTTCTCTCAGTGATAAGTATCCCCTTGAGCAGTCGGAACATTCCTTTCTTTGAATCAGTGGCACCATAGATTGCTCCTTTCTTCCTCTGCCCACTTCCTGGCTGGTAACGTCTTTTGAAACAGCGCGCGGTTTGCGGAGAAGTGATAGGAGCATCTCCCTCTTCGACCGAATATATTTTTTCCTTTTGCCGCGGTCCTTCGACCGGTTAGTGCTTTTCAGTATCTTGAGGCCGCTTTTCCTCCGTTTCCCATTTAGAGTGAAACAAAACCCGTCCGGGAGCACGGGTTAGCGATCCCTTATGCTTAAAGCTCTTTTTTCACCTATTCCTTGCCCGTCGCAGCCCCCGGTCCTGCTTGCGGCGTTTTTACAGGTTTCCCCTAGGTGCTCGCAATTTTGTCTGCCTTCAATGAAGTTCTGCCAGGCGCCCTTATGTACCCTTCCTCGTGAAAGACC
>Ga0179593_1285973_pt1 | contig 10691 bp, 14 predicted proteins | sample CZODoug2_1_08_16_FD_185931 | JGI IMG/M metagenome (GOLD analysis project Ga0179593, IMG submission 185931) | Vadose zone soil fungal communities from Angelo Coast Range Reserve, California, USA - CZODoug2_1_08_16fungal (PacBio error correction) | ecosystem: Environmental > Terrestrial > Soil >... | reverse complement strand
GTCCTCCCGTTCGACAACACAGGTTCCATGCGCCACTTGTTGCAGGTTCACCTGATATCACCAAGTAAGAATGACCCCCTTTTTGTCACCATATGATTTTGTTTTCTAGGAGCTGGAGCATGCGCTTGATTGCCCTTATTCACTCAGGCCTCTGGAAGAGTAGATCCGCAATGATCCCTTTCTAGTAGACCCTCGTCCGATGCTCTCGGCATAGCACTCCGCCCCTTCGACCAGCTGCTTTTTGAGTTTCTTTTTGGGGGGGGTTGTATAATTTCTGGGAGCACGTGATCTTCTCCTCTAAGAACGTGCCCTGCATTCTCTCCTCTCCCAAAAAGTCGAACTCACTCAAACAGCTCCCTTCTTCTTTCCAATGAATCATCTAACTCAAGGCATCTCTTCGGAGCGGAGTCATCGCATCCCTCCCCCTGATATCATCTTTTCCAGACCCTTCTAACCACCCTCTGCGTCACCCTCTCTGAACACCAAATTTTCAGCCTCCTTCCCTTGAGTTCCTTTCGGACGTAGCGGAAAATTCCCCATTTTTTTCTTCCAGCCTCCTTCTGGTCCGCGTGATCTCTCCAGGCCAATGGCACCCCCTTCATCCCCAGCTTCTCGACTGGCGCACTATAGTTCGATCCTTTTTCATTCTTTCCCGGTTAATGATCAATCCTCCCCTGGCTATGTACTCCCTTCTTTTTCTCCTGCTTTCTGCATCGCACCCCCTTTCTTTAGACCGATGCCCCCTTCTCCGGGCCCGTCCCCTTCTCATCTATGTCCCACCCAACCCGATTCCCTCCCCTTAGTTCCCCCTCTGATCAAGTGTTCATTTTAACCTCAGTTTTCCTTGACCGCCAGCATCTGCTCTCGCGTCCGCGGTGCTGGTTAAGTATTTTTCCAATCAACATAGAATTCCTCCTTTCACGTCAGTGCTCTTATCTTTTCACCACGTTATTCGTAGCTTCCGCCGGGTCACCAGACGAGATTTATCGAGGGGTATTTGGGTCTGCACCATCCCCCCCCCCCCCCCTCGACCGAGCCCTTGGAACAACTTCTCCCTTTCTGTCGGCCCGACCACTTCTCCTTTTGAGCCCTGGACTTCTTCCTTCCTCGAGATACGGTTATCACCATTTTTTGCACAATCCCGCTCTCCTCGCGCTGCAGGTGCTTGCTACATGAGAATGAGGTTCTTTTCCTTGCCCCCCTCTTCTTTTTCTCTTTCTTGTGCGGGGTGAGGCTGTTACGGGAGGCCCGCCCTCTCTTTGAAGCACTTACGCGTCGCTCTTTTGAGGTCTTGTCTCCCCCTCTGTTTCGGCAACTAGAGCCCAGAGAGTCAGAACCTCGGACCTTCCCTTCGCAAGTGATCCCCTCTTTTCCCTGCTAGTTTTTAAGCTGACGGTTCCCGCCTCCGATGTCCCCCTCCAGCAGCCACCTCTGATTTAACTCTTCTCAGCCTTGAGTTTTTCCATTAGCCCCCGGTGTTGTCGATCCACGCCATGCGGGCTTTCTTTTTTTTTGAAATGGCAGATTGAACTTTTCGTTGATCGCCTTTTCACCCTTTAGGGCCCCTCCCTCCGTTTCTGAGGCTTCTCTTTAGTAATCCGTGTCCCCCGTCCCCCCCAGTTCTTTATTTTTTTCCTTTTTTTACTTCGTTTTTTTTGAAAGAATCGAAAGTTTTAGCGTCTGTCTTCTTTCTTGGAGTTCATTAAGAATCTTTTTCACCCGTACTCAACTGTTCCTCGATCCACTTTACTTATGAGTTTTTTCCCTTTGAAGTTTTTAGTGGTCGGTCGCTCGATCTGTGTCGTTTTCTGCACTTATGTTTTTTTCTATCTGGTTTCTGCTGCGTTCGATGAATCTCCCCCTCACAGGCCTCAAGCAGGTTCTTTTCCTTTTTCGCGCAATTATCAGCCTCGAAATGGAGGTTTTTCTAGGTCGCATCTTTTCCCAAAAATCCCCTCTTGTGCTGTCCCCTTCCCCGCCCAGTCGGTCAGAGAGACTCAGTTCGCGTTTTGAAAAGGTGCGCTCCCATTTCTTCGCGCTGCCCTTTCTCGGTCCGGAGGACCCCTCCACTCGCACCTCTCGTCTCTTGACTTAGCGATTCCACCCTGCTCTTGTACGTCATCTCGCCCCCTACACTTTTGCGAAATTCTAGCCGTCTGGTGGTTTGTTTCCACTGCGCGATTGACTTGCAGATTTTCTTCCATAGCGCTTTCTTATTCGACCTTTTTCTTTTCCTTGTTGTCGAGCCTGCTTCCAACTGTGCTCCCCCTCTTCCTGGCTTGTCGATACTCCCCCCCTGCTTTTCCTAAAGGAGGCGTATAGATTGCCTAGTCCCCTTTCTTCCCGCATGTGAGGCGGATTCGGAGCCTATTAACCGATTGTCGCAAGTAGGACGGTAGAACGCCTTCCTTTTCTTTGACTCCGGCATCTGTTTTTACCGCTCGTTAAAAATCGTGGTCTGCCCTCCTTCTCAAACACGATCGTCGACCTTGCAGCATCCTCCTTCTTCGCTACCGATGTACGGGTAGCCATCACATCCTCCCTGTGTCTTAAGGGTCATCCTTTCTTCTTCTTTCCCCTTGGTAGGAGTGGCCATCTGGAATACGTTCTTTTGTCCTTTCAGATCCCGCGTCCCCTCCCCTCGATCTGCCCCTTTCCATTTCTTCCAAAGGTGATTCTGATGCGCATTTTCTGGAGCTTTCTTTATCCCATCTTTTTTATAACCCGTGATGAATGGAGCTGGTACCGAGCCCCCTCCCTCCCCCCCCCCATTTGTTTTTTCTCTTTTTCTTTCCTTCCCCAGCGTTATCACGGGTGCTCGGGCTCTGGTTTCTTTCGTATTTGTCCTGCGCGTTCCGGCGCGTCCGCCCTTCTGCTCCTTTTTCTTTTGTCTAGGATGATTTTATTTTACCATTCTCATCGGCTGTCGACGACCCTGCAGACCCCGTTTTTCCTTTTTTGGAAATTATGCCCCTTTGCAACAAGTTGTCCTTTCTGTCTACACTGTTTGTTCACTTTCCCCTGCGTCTTCTCAGTTTTGATATCGATCGTCGCACTCGTTTCCCCTGCTCGCTTGAAGACCCAGTTTCGCTCTTCCTTTTTTTTCCCTCCGGGCTACTTCTCCCCGAGAATCTCGAAGTCGTGGTTTCATCCCTTTTCTTTTTTTTTACAGAGTCTGGCCTGACCCTGCTTTTTCCTCACCACTGTGATCGTCCATCCATTATATGAAGCCTTTCCCTTCCACTATGGCCGCAGGGCTCCTTCCTTTCTAGGTCGCATATTCTTTTTCTTTTTTCTTTTCCCCCCCTCTCCTGATAGAGCTCGAGATCTCCTTCCTGCCATTTCAGGCGACTTCTCCTCCAGATCCTTTGTTTCTTCCTTTTTCACATAGAATCAGCTTGCTTTTGCTGTGACCCCCGACAACCGCCCCGTTTCTTTTCACAGCTCGACGGCTGCCTCACCTCTTCCTTCCTGTAAAGATTCCCCCTCCCCCTGAAGTTGTGACCCTCTCCCCCCTCCCGCCTTGATTTTGGACATATTCTACAGAACCCCCCGCCTCGAGTTTTGATACCATTTTTTCCCCCTTCCTTTTTTTTTCCTGGTAGTGATCTATCGACAAACACAAAGGCCCGCTTTCTTCTCGTGCCTGAACCCCCCTCCTCTCGCCTCGCCTTTTTCGACCTCTGCTAGCCGGCTGCGCTTACTTGCACAGTGCTTTTTTTTGCGTCTGCAGCGTTGATGATGGCATGCCCTCTCTCCGGACGCCACCTCCCGCTGAGCAAAACGGTCGAGGATTAAGGTCAGTCCTTTCCTCTCCGTAATCAACTCAGCGTCTTTTCTCTCCGGTTCATCCCCCCTAGAATCTCCGTCCCCCCCCTTCTTGCCCGATGCAGTTTCCGTTCTCTATTTTCACGTGAATTATTCTACCCCCCCTTTTTGAACCGTCTTACGCCCTCTCCTTTTCCTTCTGGGTCAACACTAATTTTCGCAGACTTTTGTTTACGGCTCCCGGTTTTTCGATGATCTTTCCGCTTTCCCCCTTTACCCCCTTCAGAGGGGATTAAGTTAAACTTCTTTCTCAGCCAGGCGATTTAGACTGCTTCCCTTCTCGTTTCCCTCTTTTGACTGTGCAAAATCTCTCTTCAATTTCCTTGATCAAGCTCCCAGCATCTCCTTATCCCCATTTTTTTGGTCCGCTCACTGAACGCCCCTCAAACCCGCTCCTCCTCCCTGGCTCGTTTCTGAACATACTTGCAGGTTCGAAGTCCCAGTCCTGCGTTTCGTTCTGTTGTTTGCACACCAGTCGCGTATTTCGCTTCTCGTCCTCCTTCAAGGGACTGAACTTTCTCGATAAACTCCTTGCTTTTTTTCGGAGAGGATATTGTTTTTTTGGCTTTTTGCCCCCCAGTCCCTGCTCACGAGCGTGCCCGTTTTTTTACCATCGACGGGTGTTTTTTTTCCGACCCCTCTTCACTAGATCTTCCTTTGCTTTGATTGCTCCTCCCCCCCTTCACCCCCCCAGCAAATAGAAGACTTCTTCTTCTTTTCCGTCCCTTCTTTTTACTTTTCTTTCTTTTCCCCACCCTTGGATCTTTTTTGGAAGTTTCATGTCCTCCGCATTCTAAATTCTCTTCCTTTTTCAACCGAAAGTCTTTCCCTATTCCTACTCCTGCGAATAAGTTCTTCATCTTCCCTTTTTCTGTCTTTTTCCCCCACAAAGGATCTTCAGAAGATATTCAATAGAGTGCGAAGACCTGATCTCTGTGTCTGCAGGGTGAAACTTTATTCTTCCTGCGCTCCTCCACGTTTTGTTCTCCCCCCCACCATAGGGAGTTTTTCTTATTAGGCCCTTCCGCCAGTGTTTTCCCTTTTTTCGACAACTGGGTCTCGAGGTTGTGACGCTGATTCTTTCTTTCCGTAGGCCAGTTTTTCTATCAGTTGGCCTTCTTCTCCGCACCAACAACAACCGCCTCCGGCCACTCGCCTTTTTGATTCTGCTTTCGTTTGTCTTCTTCTTTTTCTCGATGATAAGGCAATGGCAAGTTTTCTTCTCTGTCGGGATTCCTTCTAACATCGTCACCCCAAGCTGGCCTAATAACCTATTTTCCCTTCGGCTGAAACTGCGTATGTCGATGAGAGATTTTATTTGCTCGATCCCTCTGGTATAATTCTTTGCTTCGCGCTTCCGTTTTTATTTCCTTTGATAGGAGAACTCTCCTCTTTTTTGAGACTTATCCGAGGCGCTAGTTCTACTTCCTCCTCTTGCTTGGATTGACGGCTACGTTTCTCTTTTTCCAAGGGAAACCCAAGTCGAGTTTTTTTTTTTTTTTTTTTTTCTAACAGGTTTTATCACCTTTTTTTCCCCTAACTATCTCTTTTAAGAAGACAATACCCTATTGTGTCATCTGATTCGCAGTTTTCACTTTCCCCAGGTTTTCCCGAGGACCTTTTGACCCCCTTGCCGGTTAACGATGAGCACGTTCATTCCCTCCCTTTCTTTTAAATCGCGTCAGTAGTCCCTTCCCCCGATTCCAGTTACTCTTTTTCCAGTGCCGGGAGCCGTAACGCCAGGACATTTCCCCTGTTTCGTACTAGAGCCTGCAGTTATACCTTACGAGTCTGTTCCCTCTTTCTCGGCGGATATCGTTTGTTCCTCTTCCTCATCTGTTCCTGCTTCGGCAGGTCTTTTTGACTTTTCTCTTCCAGTTCTCTTCCCCCTCTCTCCGACCTTAATTTTTCCTTATGATTCGTTTTTTCCCCGAAAGCTCAAAACTTCCGCATGAATCTTTTCTTCTCCAGCCCCTGATATCCCTCTCAACTCTGTCTCTTTTTTCGTCTTCTTTTTTCTCCTAGCCTTTTTTCCCAAGACCTGACTAGTATGTCCCTCCCCTCCCCCGATTGACAACCCCCTTCCCTTTCACCCCCCGCGCGCACAATTGTTCGCTCAGGAACTTCGGCACTGTCGGTTCTGTGTCGCTGTTATATTTTATCCCCTTTTTTTCCAGTTCCGTTTCCGGAGCGAGTTTCAACGACATTTTCCCCTCCTTTCAGACCCAGCTGTATAGTTCCCGTCATTTCTCTAGGCTGACTTTTCTTTTTTTTGGGCATGGACTAAATCTTCTTTTTATTTACGCATTTCTTATAATGACATCCGAACCTTTTTTCCTTTCTCCCCCTTTTTACCCGGTTCTTTTCTATCAGGCCCCTTCAAGGTATTCCCCCGCCTCTAAGTGACCCTCGTCTCTTTCTTTCAGTAAAGGATCCTCTTCGTCGGTGAGTTTTTTTTCCCGCACCCCCCCAATATTCCCGTGCCCTTCTTTTTTTGTCATGGGCTGGAACCAGGAGATTTTTAGACTGTAACTCTTTTTTCCTCTCTCTGGTTGATCGCGGTGGTATGGTTGCTCACCTCCCCCTCCATGACATCACCACCCCCCTCCCTTTGTAGGCGACCCAACAGATCTCCTTGTCTCGTTAAGGAGTACTTTTTTTGATTCCTCCTCTATTTTTTCAACAACTATCTAGCGCTCTTCTTTTCATGTCCTGAAGTCTTCTTTTTGACCCTTCAAGGATCTGTCTTTCTCCTTCTTTTTTTTCTTCTGGTAGGCTCGAGCCTCTCCCCTTAGTGATTGAATAGGCAGCTTCTTCTATAGTTTTCCCTATTTTTTAAAGTTGCAAATCGTTTGAATCCATCGCTCCTCAAGCCGGCGAATGCCCCCCCCTCCTTGTTAACCCGATGGATTATAGATTCTTAAGTGCAGGTTTTCTCCCGACTTTCACATAAGCGAACACCCTCCGACTCCCCTTTTTTTTCTCGTCAGCCTGAGTTTTCCCGCCAGCACCGCTTTGCTTTCGATGCTGCTGAGGGAGATTGTGTTCTGCTCACTTTTCACGTTTTCTCTTTTTTTCACTCTCTCGTTGTCAAGACCGAATTTTTTCCTTCGGTGGCGTCTTTTCCCTCTCGTTCTCGTCCTGGACAACAGTCGCTGTTTTTTCTCCCTTTTTACAGGGCCCATTCCTGACTTTCCTCTTTCTCTTTAGTGGGTGGCTCCTCAACGGCTTTCCCCTCCCCGCCAAATGAGGGCCCTTTTCTTTATATTCCTCGGATATTCTTTGTACCCCGTCTTTTTGTTTTTTCACCCCGTTGGCTTTCTTCCCTTCTTTTTTTTTTCCCTTACTATCAGCGGCGATATTTTTTCTTCAGTGCCCAGCTTGACCGGCATACAAGCAGTTTTTTCGCCTTCCATTCTCGAAAGTCCGTCTTGGCCCCTTTTATCATTCCCCCCCCTCTCTTTTTTTCCATCGTCTCCCCTGTAGAGTCTCTCTATTGGTTCGTTTCAAATTGAGCTGGCTTTCTAACAGCTCTTTTCTTCCCTCTCGTTAGGATTCCACAGCCTGACGAACACTCTCACTTTCCTGCGCCCCGCGAAATCGCGCTGCTCCCGTTTCTCTTCGAAGTCCCCATTTGACAGGCGAATTTTCCCCCTCTTCCTTTTTGTGTATGGAACGTCGCGAGCAGCGCTGTTTCTCTTCTCTCCGTAGGCTCTGATCCTGTCTGAATTGGTTGTCCTTTCTTCCAATCGGTTGCCTTCTTGACCATCCCCTTCCTTTTTTTTTTTGTTCTTGCTCAGATAAACGTTTTTCTCCCCCTCTCGCCGTTTTTCTTCAATAATAGGATTCAGACGATTTTAGCTTGACCTCCCTTGTCTGCGTGGTGATTTTTTTAGGTCCCCCCCCTTGCCCCCCCACAAAAGGCCCTCGGCTTTTTTCCTCCCAGCTTCCTCTTACAGCGTGTTCTTTTCACCACTTTTCTTTATCATAGATATCAACTCCTACTTTTTTTTCCCATGCTCCCTTCTTCTCTTTTTTTGTCCTCTCTCTTGAGGGCCTTTTTCTCACTGGGCCTTTTTTCTCAGGGGTCCAATTCGCGGCCCCAATTCGCGGAGTTTTCGCTAAGAAATGTTCCCTCTTAAAGATCCGTTGTGCCTCTTTTTTTTTCTTCCTCTCTTTTTCATATTTCTTATCTCGAGAATGTTTCTCCTCCTTGGCCGTTACCTTTCTTTCTTAAAAAATAAGCCGTTCGTTCCCTTCAAGCTTGCGTTCAGTCCAGATATTACCATTTTTGTTTTTTATAGTTTACCTTCCTTTTTTCCCCCCCTTTTTGACTGGTTTCCCTTTCTCTAGTCCCTCTGCCGTTTTAATCGCGTTTGTTTTCTTCCACCTGATTGAGCAGATTGACTCTCTCTGTTTTTCGCATTACTCCAGAACCGGGGACGCCATCGAAAAATGACTTCCCATTTCTTTTCTAGCGGTAACTTTCCCTTTCTCCCCAGTGATTTCCCTATGTTTAGTTTAGAAAGTCCTTTCTTCTGTTAACTCGCTGCTGTAATGTGTATAGATAACGTCCCTTTCTTTCTCGGTTTTTTGGGCGATTGATGTCTATTGCTACGCAAGAACTATGTGCCGCGTCCGGTCAAAACCTTTCTTCTCTTTCTTTCGCGTTCGCATCTTTGCGGATTCTCCCTTTCCCCTCCACAGTGGGGCAGAAATGGACGCGAGTTTTCGTGATGGTCAGACCTGAGCGTCGACTTGACAAGCCTTCTAGTTCTTTTCCCTTTACAACCTATTTTTCTTCTCCTCACAAATTTCAAGATGGACGCTCTCTCCCTTCCATTTTCCTGAAAAACATCTCTTTTTCGCCGCCCGCGATGAGGTAATTTTGAGTTTTTTAGTTCCTTTCTCGAGTTTTTTTTCTTTCTTGTCAGATCCCCTGCCTCCGATTTCTTTTCAGGTTATTTCAGAACGAACTCCTCTCTCGCGATGGTTCTATACCTTTTGAGTTTGCATGGCCCCTCCTTTTTTCTCCGTTGTCTCCCTATTTTTCCTCTGGTATTTGGCACTCGGAGCAACGCCCTTCGCGGGGCATAATCCTCCTTCCAGAATGAGTGATTTTTTTTTTTTTCTTTCTACCCACGATCAGGCTATTTTTTATTTCTGACCCCCGCCGAGAGCGAGCCTCCCCCCTCCTTTTGCCTCTCCTTTTATATCCCTCTTCCCTTCTTTTTTATCTGTGGTAGCGCTTGATTTTTTGAATTCCTTACAGCGGACGGACAAACTGTGCAAACTTTTTCCGCCCGTATTTTTTCTTCCCCAACCTCCTCGACGGTTCTCCCCTCTTTTTTCTTACCTCTACGATCAGAAGGACCCTTTTGCTTTCGAGCAGGTGAAGTCCTCTTTCTGCGCTTCCCACTTTTTCCCCCTCTTTAATTTCCGCCCTTTTCTTCCTCTTCCGTTACCGAACGAGTTTCTGTTTCCACCGATTCTTTCTTAGAGGGAGGGATTTACCTCCCTTTTTTTTGCTATATGGGAGCGGCATTTCTCCCATCCGCGTGCATCCCCTCCCCTCCTCCACTCCTGCAGCTGTTTTTGAGATAGGTTCAGATGGGTCTCCTTTCCAACATATTGGACCAAGAATAGACCAGCAGCTCCCGGCTCTTTTTTCGGTTCGCCTTCCTCCCATACCAGACTCCCCATTTCCCCCTGCTCGGGTCCGATTTCCCCCATCCCGCCGTCACCTTGCATCCCCATGCTGCGGTTCTATCTTTTCTTTTTCCACCCATTCGAGAGCTTTTTTCCCCCCTTTTTCCTTCCTCAAGAGGAGGCCCGGAGAGCTTTTCGACCCCTTGACTTTTTTTAGTGACTCTCGGATCGGGTTTGTGCTTTTTGCCAAGGACCCGCTTTCTCTCCCACTAGCGCTTTTCCATCGTTCCCTCCCTCCTCGCCGGTTCCAAGTCTCCCCTGCCACGAGGAACTCTTCTCTGTTCCTTTGGAGAGAGTAAACGGAAAAGTTTTTTTTTTTTTTTTTTCTCGACATCCCCTTTCCCGAAGATGATTGCGGACGTCTTTCCCCGGCCTCGTTTTTTTTTATACTGTTTCTTTTTTTTCGGATAGAAGCTAACGAACTACGTTTTCTTCTCTCACTTTTGTCCCCTCAAGCGGTGCGATATCTTTAGCTTGCATCGTCTTTTCCCTGAAAATGGATATGTCTTCTGCCCAACCTTCTTGGCAACTTTCCCCTTTGCCCTCGTGCCGCCGACTGAGAGTATGGAGAATTTCCTTTTTCCTTTTTTATCATATTCTCTCCGACAGGAGGCATGTAGCCCCGACTTTTCAGGAATCTGACCAGCAACCGCCAGTGCCTCACTTTCATGCTTTCTCCCCACTGTTGCGTGCTTTCTTTAAAGTTTTTGTCCTGTCGAGGTCCAGTCGCCCTTTTCTTTATTGGTTCGCCCGCGAAGAAGACATCGCCGGGTTCGCTTTTGACCTCCTTTTTTTTGCGTTCTTTGACCGTTTTTTCTCGAGCGCCGAAGGCCAGTTTTTTTCCTTCCTTCTCTTCTCGGTCTTTCTTTGCTCCCACCGTTAGCAAAACAATTATTGAACTCCACCCCAGATTTTGCACTTCGAAATGTCTTGCTTCTTCGACGAGCCGCCGTCTAGGATCTCCCTTCCATGGCTCCTGGGAGAGCGATCTCTTGGGCCTGCGGAATTTCCGGCTCGTCGCGTTTCTCCTCTTCCTCTTCTTGCCCTTTTTTTCGCCGCGCTTGTCAACGACCGGCGACTGCTTTCGTCGTTACCTTCAAGGGCAACCCTTTCATGCCATTGTGACCGGTTTTTCCATTACCGTTTTTGGCGCC
>Ga0179593_1711356_pt1 | contig 10692 bp, 12 predicted proteins | sample CZODoug2_1_08_16_FD_185931 | JGI IMG/M metagenome (GOLD analysis project Ga0179593, IMG submission 185931) | Vadose zone soil fungal communities from Angelo Coast Range Reserve, California, USA - CZODoug2_1_08_16fungal (PacBio error correction) | ecosystem: Environmental > Terrestrial > Soil >... | reverse complement strand
TTCCCATTTCCATTCGATCCTCAGACCAGCTGACCCCGATCTCTTTAGTTTTCCGCGTTCATTTTCTTGATAAGTGACGGACGTTTCATGTTTTAAGAGACACCTTTTAGATGAAGGTTGGCACCGCCCCCCTCTCGTCCCTTTTCCCCTGTCGCAGGATGCGAAATGGGTTGAAAAATACGTCATGTTATCATTCCCCCGGTCCTTGATTGGGGCCTCTCCAATGCTTTCTCCTACCCTTATGGCTGATTTCATTTACCGTAAAACTTACTTTGTTCTCCGAATCTATTTTGAACTTCGCTTTGCAGCAAAAACTGCTGTTCTTCGTGTTCCCCCCCCCCCGGTGCCTGCCCCCCTTCTAATTTACGCCTTCTGGGAAGCAGATACAATCCCGTTGTCTTCCTGAAGCAAGAATAAATGGAATCCTTAAAGTAGCGGAACCCTTCCATATCTCTAGTACCTTTCTTCAAACCGTTCTATTCAGCGTATGGACGTTGCTGGGCTTTGTTCTCCCTTTTCTTCTTACCATATGAATAAAAGATCATAGGTGGAGCCTACTCTTTTAGGCGAATTTTTTTGGTCCTTTCGTTTATGCGTCCTATTTCCCCCCCCGTCATCCCTTAGGCTTGTTTTTTCGCAGCTGTTTCTAGACTGCACTTTTCCCGGAAAAGGGTAGAGTACTCGGCTGTCGACACCCCTCCTTTTTTTTCTATCCTCCCAAGGGTCTTGCGATGGTCCCCCTATCAGGAGCTTCACTGGTCATCCTCCCCCAGAGACGTCTCGATCTTCCCCTTCATCATTCAAGAACTCCCATTTCAGAACCAGTGCGTTTCAGCGTGGCCCCCACCCCCCTGGCAGTCGTTCATGCTCACTCTACCCCTATAGTTCCATTACACGTTTTTTATCGCAGATGAAGGATCGTTTTTTTGGTTTTTCTTTCTTGCACTTGCATTGATGTGATGATTTGCTTGTGTTGTCGTCCACCAACTCCGGATACACCAATTGCTGCCGGTTTCCACGTGCAGTTTTCTTTTTTAGAAGCATTGATGCCACCTCATCAAACCCCAAGGAAAAACGGTGACCGGAGCTCATACATTTCATTATTTCTCCAGTAGATTACCCTAGCTAATCTAAGTACTACATAGTTTCCCCCGCTGCTACGCGTCATCCCCACTATTGCGCCGAAACAGGTTCGTAGGGCCGCCAAGAGCAGGTCCCACCTCCCTTGTTTAAGAAAATCTTTTCGCCCCTGCTTTTCTCCGGTAGACGGAGTACCCCGCTGTCCCGAGCCCCTTTCAGACCTCCTCTTTTGAAGTTTTCTAGAGCGCAATACCTTCTTCTTAATCATTAGAAGAGTAAGTCGACCACTCTCTGTAACTCTTTCCTTTTTTCCGAAAGACCTTCCATGTCAGGTCATTTATTGAACGTAGGGTTTGGATCCCCTTCGATCCTCCATTTGCCCCTCAGTCGAATTCTCTCTCAACGCAGCCATCTCTCCCTCCCTCTTATGCCATATCTGAATATAGACGAATGTTCTCCTTTTTTTCCAAACCTTACTTCCAAATAAGAGCAATTTTACTCCATACATTCCATTAGCGTCCCTTCCCCCCCATTTTCTCAGCCCTAGTCTTAGGTCTTGTCTATACTTCATCTTCCCCTAAAGCGGTTCTGCCCATCATTCGGCTATTCCCCTGTCCCCCCCCTGATGTCGGGCTTCCAGGTTTCCAACCTGGTTCTCTGCCGTCTCTGCCCCAGGGAAAGGGCTTTCGCCAGAATAGAGAAGTGCTCTTGACTTCCTTTTTCACTAGTTCTTTTTTTTCCAGAATAACATGGTCTCGCATGATCTGAGGCCGGTCGTTTTTTCCTCGTTTCGTTATCTCGCGGCATCGATTTCCCTCTGCTCGAAGAGGGATATTAGTCAAAGTTCCTTCTGTTTTTATTTTTTCCTTGGCTCTATTCCTGAATGATGCGGGCGAGTCTGCCTTCTCAAGAGTCAGCCCCTTCGTCTTCTGATTTCTCCCCTGGAAATATTAAAAATCGTTCTCTCCCCCGACTGTAAATTCCCATCGGCTGCCTTGCGACCACCACCCCCCCCCCTCACCTAGTTTATTTTTTTTCCTTGTTTCGATTGAAGTAAGAGAACTCCTAAGTAGGTTTATTCAGTGGAGAATTACAGAAGGGAAAATTTCGGCGGAGGATCTTCCCTCAACCCAGGGGGTAATACTCTTGAACATCGGTGCTAGCCATCTTTATTCCCAAGGGGGGCGCCAATTACCCCTCAAAAGAAAGGTTTATCTGCGAGTGTTTCTCTTTCTTCGAATTGAGGTTCCCCCCCCTACTCGATCATCCATCCGTCCTGCAATCTGAGGATCAGGGTTCTCTCTGGCCCTTCAAATCTGGTACGGCTGAAATTGGTGTTCCCCCCCCTTAGAGGCTTGGCATTACTGCTACTCTTTTCTTCGCATCGCGCCGCAAATTAAACCCACCAGCTCTGGAGCAGTTTTGGGTTCTTCGACGAGTGCGCCTTCAGGAACGTGCACCTCTTCATAGAAAGATACTGACTTTCTCCGGGCTCCGAGGCCTACCCCCCCCCCCTTTTGTTCTTGGCTTTCATCTTTCTGAGTCCATAGGCACCGCGCATATCTCTCTTTCCTCCTCTCCCTTTTTTTGTTTTTTCGTTTGAGATTTTTGCCGGTATTCTCTGTCACCCCAGGTTCTCCCCCAGGAGAAAAGTTGGTCGTCCTCTTATCCTTTCAGTTTTTCCATCTCCCTTTTTTTTCACTTTACGTCTCCCATGTTAGCTCGTCGACCTCTCTTACACATGTCCTCCCGCGTCAGGTGCGAATTCGCCCCCCATCTCAGAAGAAGATCCAACCTGCTAAGGTTTTTCACAAATTCCATTTTCTTCCTCCGCTTTCGTACGCCTAGAGCCGTCATCGCAGCTAAGTAGATTTGGTTTTGGACACCCTTCCCTCTACCTCTTAAGACCCCCCCCGCGCCCCTTTCCTCCCCTGATTTTTTTAGGTATACCCTGTATCTTGTAGTGAGGCGATGACCCTGCATTTCCACCCTTTGATGAAAAATTTTAACCAAAGGAAACGGCCTCCCCCCGCGTAATGTGCGAGCACAACCTCCTTCGACGACTTATAGGATTTATCCCCTTTTTCCCCTTTCAGACCCATTCTATAGAGATCAGTATTTTTTTTTTTTTTCTTTTGGCCCTCATTCTTCTTATTAGATAGGTAGATTAACTCTTTTCTCATTTGTGAATATGACCATCCCCCCCCTACGTCCATCTTTGCTGACTGCTACATTAGTCAAATCGAACGCATCCATACTATTCCCCCAACGTCATTTCGCTTTTTTTTTCCCATTCCCCCCCCTCCTTCTTCACTTAATAGAAGATGAGTCAGTTAGCCTTATTTTCACACTTCTGTTTTCCCTCTCCCACAGAAAAGAAGAATCCCCAAGACAACCGACCTAGGAGCTCTCGATACCCGATGAGTCACACGCCTTCCTAGGAGCCATTTCAGCCCCCTTCTCCCTATGATGAGAAAAACACGTTTCCCTTTCCCCCCTTTAAAGTTCCCGCCTTCCCCCCATCAACCCCCACCCTCCACATGTGATAAGCATGAACCTTGAATAATTGCCCATGCCTCCACGCTCTATCTTTCAAGAGAACAGTACCGAAACGTTCCCCTTTGTTCCTCTTGTGAAAAGACTTTTCGCTCGAATTTTAGTCTGAATATTCAGACGTTGTCTTTATGGACGCTGACAATACCTGACTCTGTACTTAAGAAAGAAGATTCCTCTCTACTAGGATGCTCCCGTCCCTCTTCTTCCTCCACGAGAATTTTTTTTTTTTCCCCTTCAATGCCTGATGGCGCTAGTTGTAACTTTTCCCCGTTCCCACTTCCATAGCAATACAGAAAGTGCCTCGTCCTTCCCAATGTCAGCTCCCCCTCAATTTCTTCTTGTACTGGTTATTTATTGCTTAGACACTGTGCAAGCAGTCTTCTGGGATGGCCAGACCCAATTCCATAATCCATTCCTAGTATTGGAAGAAGTATAAGGCTTACGCATGGTTTTCTCTTCTTTGTCCTTGTAACTCAGTCATTGGACAAGATACCTGTTTTATCGTCTCTACAGGCTTCTTCCAGCGTTTTGTTACGTGCCCCCCGGCGATATGTCTCAGGAACAGTGGTCAAACCCTTAACGGCCTTCGCGCCCCCCTGTACATGAAGGAGTTTTGGCGTTCCCTGCCTCTTTGCTTTGCACGCACGAGTCCCCCGGAAGAAAGTGATGTCTGGCAACTTTCCTTTTTTTGGACAAAAAAAACCCCCCCGAAAATAAAAAGAATGCCGCCATTTCCCTCCGATTATACTCCTCTATCCATACTTGTATGGAATGGCTTTTTTTCTTCGAGGGCTCATTCGGACTGATTTTATGTCGCGCCCCCTGTTGAGGATGAAGCTCTGTCATTATCGTCTCACCAAGAGAAGGCGCAGGATCTTCTAATGCCTATCCACTTCAACAATAAAACTCCCTGCTCTTCTCAGAAGAAGAGAGTTGTTTTGCGACTTTTTCGGAGAACCCTTTCCGTCTTTATATAAGGGTACCAGATCGCAAGCCAACCATGTTGTCAGGTTGGTTCAATGACTCTATACCGATTGAAAGACCCCCAATTCTAAAGAACGCGTGAATTCGTCTCCCCCCCCCTTCCTCTAATTTTCCCTTACTGCATTCTACTACAGCGTCCTGACCCACGAGACCCTTCCACCCTAGAACAGTCGACTCGAGATGACTCGGCAGCGGCCCCTCCCCCAAGAGGGAATTACATTTACTTCCCCACCTTTCCAAGCCCCGACTTCTCCCCCTCGTCAATGGGTTGATGAGTAAGGATCACAGCAGGTTTCTTACCCTCTAAGGACCCTTGTTTGAGCGGCGGGCACCACCTCTTTCCTCTCGTATACTACATTTACGATTCTCAGCATATGGATCGAATCCTCGTGGTCGGCACCTGGCCCAAGAACCCCCCCCCTTCTTTGTCAAAGAAGCACTCCCTTTTACTTTCCTTTCTTTTTCCCCATGTTTTGGTTGAATCGACGACCTGCTCCCCTGGCTTACAGCGCCGGGATCCTCCAAAATCGACAACCCTTTAAAAGGGACAGAGGCAAATCTTTCGCGCTTTTTCCCGCGTCAGAATTTCGCTCTCTTCCCCCCCTTTTATGGATAGTATTCGTGACGACACTAGATTGATTCTCTCCCTCCCTTCCCCCTTAATGTGTTGTTTTGAGACTTACCACCGTACTAGTTGTCGATCATCCCCCTCCTTTTTACTCTTCGTCTGAGAGGAGGAATTAGAGCTAAAGTTTCCTGTCCTTTAGTTTCATTGGTTGTGTCTCCCTGTGTCCCTTGGTGGTATACCTTTAGAGGATTAACCCAGTTGTAGATGGCGCCCGGTGAATAATGGCCGAATTTCCGGGAGGGGCTCAATTGACGCCGGCCGGTGAAGACCCCTAGAGTTTTTTCCCCCCCTTAGGCATGCTCAGACGCTATTTTTCTTTCTCGCCCTATCTTCTAACCTCAGCTTTTTAAGCCAGCCAAATTCCTGTTTTTCACTAAACCTCTCCGAGCATTGAACAGATGCTCTTTTCCCCCCCTTAAATAAAGGGTTTTGTGATTGACTTTTCCCAAAGGAACGCGTTGGCCTTGTCCAGATGCAGAGTAATATTAATTTCGAAACACTATAGTTAGGGATGGACGTTGTTTCTGGTAGGAAGATTGTTTCTTCTCTTTCTACCGATACCCCTTCTCTATGGTCAGCCTGCACGCGGCTTGACCTCTGGGTGACCCACTTTTCTTTCGGGATAAGCTACCCTTCCCTTTAGGGGGTGGGTCCCCCCTGCCCCCATTTTTTTCGGCTGTCTCAAAACCTTTTTCCTAGTCCTGTAATTGATTCTTAGATGTGCCATAGTCCATCGGCCTCGACAAAAAGCGATGAGGCTTCCCGACTCTTTTCATGGTGACTCTTTGAGGCAGGACTTCCCTTCTCGCCGAGACAGAGACGTATTCCTAGAAAATCTCATACTACAGCCGGCCCCAGGCACACCCTTTTGATCGTGCCCCCAATAAACAAATTGAATCTTCGCATGATTTTCCCCCAATAGGGACTATACGACCCCATCAATACGAGTATTGCTTATCCCTACCTTCCTCTGTTTGGCTTTCTGGACTGCAGTCTCTTATGTGTTGTAGTAAACGACGATGGCATGAAACCTTTTGCTCTTTTCCTTGAAAAGGGTTGCTTTCTCTCTCCCCACCGTCTTGACAATATAAAACCCTCCGTGGGAAAGGTGACCCTGCGCGCGTTAACAGGTTTTTGGGGGTTTTTTTTCATCTTTTTACCAGTCGATAGACCAGTCTCTTCCCTACTTCAGAACTCGGCGAGATTGTAAGGACGAAGAAGCTCCCTTGCTCCATGAAATTCCTCAGACTTTTTTTTTTACCCCCCCCTCGGAATTCCCCCTTTCGAAAATCCTAAGCAGGGGGAGGAACCTTCGAATAGATGTAACGAGCGGTTCCAAGCCTTGAAGTGAGGCCGGAGAGCATCAGAAGTAGCTTTCCCACCCTTAGAAAAAAGTACGACATCGACTTATCTCCCCTTGTAGACTGGACCCTCCTCGGGACCTGAAATAATTAATGGACTGTCTTGCGATTGACGTCAGGTTCTCCTATATCCTCGACCCCTTCGGCTGCACTTCATTCTGCTCCCCTCCGTAGGATAATCTCTTTTTCTCTCTCATTAATCTTTCTCGCTGGTCAGATCATTTATGGGGAAGCGCAGTCCTTCAATATGACCTCTTCGCCATAATTCCCGGAGGAGCCCTCCTGCTTTTCCCGAGGAATAGAGAGCGGTTTTCTTATACTGTCCTCTTTACCCACTCCCCCACAGTGTGAGACCTCCCCTTCGGTAGACATCCCTCCTTTTTGTCTCCTTTTCTCTTTGGTCTTCCCGGAGGGCAATTCCCCAGTGCGGAGGCGGGATCCCAGGTTCCCATTGGTGTCAGATCATCGTTTCTTTTTCCTTGAAATGCCTTTGCCCTCGGTTACTCTTTGCTCGCTGCGGCCAAGATTCGGATAACCTCTGTTTTTTAGACATTGAGGCGTGGCGATTTCGGTTTCCCCCTGTTCCTTCTCCCGGAATAGATTCCGATTCTCTTCCTTCGAGGTCAACTCCTCTTTTTTCGGACTATTTTACTGTTTTGTCTAGTTGAGTCATCAGATGGATGTGATTTAGTCACGGGTCGCGAGGTAAAGAGGTCTTTTCTTGATAAGTGGAATAGTAAAAACCGTAACTTTTCTTTTTTTTTTTTTCCCTTTCTTTTACATCAATGACCTTCTTCTCCTGCCCCCCCGAAACCCAAAACAAAAACCCCTCTTATCTCCGGAGTGTCAGGAAAAACGCTAAAGTCCCCCTTCCAGTAAGTAGGTTTAATCGTCCGCGCCCCCCACTTACCTTACACTGCAGTGGCCCCCCGCCGTGGTTAGGACCGCCCCCCCTCTTTTCTCATCTATAGATTGGAAACTTTCGTTTTTTTCCCTCTCTTATTTCTCCCCATTTTCTAGACGACTCACGCCAAGTTTTTATGCGACTCTGGTCGTCTTGGTATAGCCTTTCGATTGGTCCCCCACAGAAAGAGTAGCCCTTCTCTTTCCTCTTCTCGGCCTTCCTCTTTTCGACCACTAGTTTGTGCTTCGCCCCACTGCATTGGGAATGCGGCTTTTATCTAGGTTTCTCTATTCTCCCCTCGGCCGCCCCTTCAACGCCACCCACCCCCCGCGCTGGCGCATTTTTGTTTTTTCTTACCGTCGACGATTGCACGGTCGATTCACTTTTTCAACACTCGCAAGATCTGAGCCTTTCCTTCTTCCCCCACATACATCTGCTTTGGCCGCATTTAGAGACTCCCTTTTCCCGAGCATGGGTTATCTTTATAATGTTTCAGCTCTTCGCGGTGCCGCCCCCAAGAGGTGCAAAGAAGCTCCCTTTTTATTAGGAATCGTAGGCCTGGTTTTACCCCCCCCCCCCCCCCCCCCCTTCGGATCCTTTGCAGTCTTGCCCGTGACGTCGACTTGAGCTCTCGACCTCGCTAATCTTCGCCCGCACCTTGCGTCTCTGATCCCTCAGACTTCGATGCCTCTCCCCCCCCCTAGAGTACCTTTTCACATTTGCCGTGTCACCCCGCCCAACATTTCGACGCATTAGCACACAGTACGCAGCTGCCCTTGTGGAGAATATTGCTTTGTTTTCCCGAAAGCAGGAATTCAGACCCGGACGACGACATTCTTTCTAAATCCCAGGCTTTGATGTAGTTTTACCCTCAAACCTTTCCCCCTCGCAGGAGTAGACCCAACTTCTTTCTTCCCCCCGATTATTCCCCCCCCTTTTCTTCACGTCCGCCTTTTAACCACCGGCCGCGTTCCATCTGCAATCTGAATACGACCGTCGCTTCCCCCTGAAGTAGACGGTTAACCTTCCCCCCCCTGATAGGATTTTTTTTTGGCAAGCATGCTCCGCGGCCAAAGGATCCCGTTAGATTTACGTCGTTTCTTTTAAGTAAATTTCTCCGAAGACCCCGTGGTGCAGCCTAGAGAAACGTTCCTCCCTCGCACGAATACAGATCTCCTCAACTTAAAATCGTCGGACGAAAACAGAAGGCTAAGCTTTAGCTTCGCGCGCCCCCAGAGACCTCTTCACCCCCCCCCCCAGAAGAATCCCCCCCCCTTTGAAAAAGCGGCCGAGCATGTGCTAACTTTACCGTCGTTCAACGAAGCGGCAGTTAATTCAGTTCTTTTTTCTTAATAAGATGCCCCTGCGACTTCTCCCCCGACAAAAAATTTTACATGTTCCGCCTTTCCCTTTTGAAATTGCCCCCCCTTTCGCCCCCCGCCGCACGAGACGTTCTCTGCCCAGTATGCAGTGATTTATCTTCACTTTTCGTTCGTTTCCCGAGGCCAGTATCCGCAGGCGCGATGTTCTTTTACTTGAAAACGTGCTAACCGTCCCGGCAATTTCTCATTGCAAGCGGTTTTTTTATTCCAAGGAGCGTCCCCAAAACCTGTCCTTCTTCAGCTATGAGGGTCGCGATATTGCTTCTTGCCCTGAATTCGCCCTTACTTCCTCCTCCCTCGCTGGCGCGGATTCTACGGAATCAACCTCATAAAATACTCCCCCTGCAGGCGGTCAATTTTCACATGACCGATCTTCTTGCCCCCCTCATAGAAATGAGAAGAGTATCGCTTCTTCCTTTCTTAGACTTGCTCTCTGGCGTCTCGGCCGAATGCCTAATTTCTGACCGCTAGGGAACGGTCCCATTCTACCATTTTCTCCGGATTAGGGTTCCTATTTCTTCGAACAAGGATTTATCTCCGCTTTTTCTTCTTTCGGCCCTCGTCGCCTCATTCTGCGAATCGATTGGCTCGGCGGAGGTGTTTCCCAGAGCGGACTAGGTAAAGGCTCCTTACGACTCTCTCTTGAGGAAGGCGCACCACTTGTCCAAAACGGTAATTCGAGCGAAGTTAAAAATCTATTTTTTGGATTTAAAATCTTTTTCGAGCCCCTCCCTTTTAAGTTCCTCACAAACTCCCTCCTTTGGATTACGCTTGACTAACCCCCCATCACCTCTTACACCACCGCATGCCCCCCACAACCACCCAACCCCCCCAACCCCCCCCCCCCCCCACACCCCCTCTGAAGCAAGTTAAAGTAAGATCAGACCCTTCTCCCCCTTTTCCCTAAAGCCCCTGCGGCTCGATGGGGAGGAGAATTCAATGACCCAATTCTTTTTGATGGTCACGAGAAACATGGTGCGGAAGTGGGCGGCTGTCAGTAAGCGGTTCTCTCCTCTCCGGAGATGATCAGGATAAGAACTCCCCTTCCCTCCCTTTAGATGGGGGAAACCCCCGACACCATGTCTGTTCAGCCGCTCGTGAGAGTCCCTTTCCGTTGAGGAAGGAGAAAAACGCCTCTCCCTCCTTCCCTATCTACGTCTATCTCTGCTAGCCACAAGGTTGGACTTCTTTCAACTATGGCTTAATGCGGGGCAAGAGAAGGAGACAAAGAAAGAAAGCCCACCACCGGGCTATGCTCCGAGGCAGGCTTTCTCCCTTAGCGAAATTTATTAATATTCCTCCTTCTAAACTTTCTTTCCTCCCGGAGCCCAGCACCGGTCCCCTAAGAGAACGTTCCACCCGTCCTTTTACCCGGAATCTGCCCGACGGACTGGTGAAGTAAATTCCCTTTCCTTCAAGAACCCTACCCCTCTTTCCCCCCGAATCCTGCTCGGTCAGCTCAGCGGATCTTCAGCTTTGATGCGACGCTCCTTTTCAAAATAAGGAGTCCTATCCCCCCCCCCTTCCCTTAGCCTCTATGATAGAAACCCGAGGTTAGCCGCAAAACCTTTCCAGGCCTAGCAAGACGGAGCATATCAGGCTTTTTTGATTCCATTTCCCTGGATTTTTTTGGGGGGTTTGGCCCAACGACCTGGATAGGCACTTTTCAGTGATCGGCCACGTATACGAAAACAATGTCTCTGTCCCAGGCCCCTCGTCAAACTATCTCCCTTCCTTACCCCGCATACTCTTTACGAAGAGGAAACGTGGTCGAGAGCTGGATGATCTCCCTTTTAT
>Ga0179593_1696586_pt1 | contig 10692 bp, 15 predicted proteins | sample CZODoug2_1_08_16_FD_185931 | JGI IMG/M metagenome (GOLD analysis project Ga0179593, IMG submission 185931) | Vadose zone soil fungal communities from Angelo Coast Range Reserve, California, USA - CZODoug2_1_08_16fungal (PacBio error correction) | ecosystem: Environmental > Terrestrial > Soil >... | reverse complement strand
TCCCCCCTACAATCCTTTGTTTTTCGAGATAAGATCAGGATTTTTAGTTCCTGCCCCCGGTCATTGATTTCCTTCTTTTTCCGTGACCGCCGTTGGGTCCCTCATAAATTTCTGATTTCCTTCCGAATCCTTCCCAGGGCATCTCCCTCCCCCCTCCGGCGTGGGCACAACCATTTTTAGGGACTTGAGGCTTTTCCCCTTCGTTCTGCCCCGAAGTCTACCCCTTCTAGGTTTTCCCCCCGAATATGCAGCCTTTTCCTTCCTGAGTCCTTTTCGCCCTCATTTCCCCTTTAGGTCCTCCCGAGGAATTTTCACAAGTTTTCTCCCAAGCTTACCCCCCGCGTTTCCTTTACGAAGACCGGCAGAACACCCCCCCACTCCCGTGCGATGACCTTTTTCTCCCCCCCGGCCAGCCTCTTGGTTTTAGGTGTCTCGTTTCGGGCTGGAAGACCTCCCCCACTTCTTCGGATCGGCCTTTCCTCTCTCTAGAGCCCTTTTTTTTTTTTAAACTGAGTTTCTTGTAGATCCTGCTTTCCCCACTACAGTGCACCGGTAAAAAGGTGGTCCCCCCCAACGGCAGGTTCGTCTTCAAAGCTTTTTTCAGGCTTCCTTTTTTTCGTCACGGCTCCCTTCTTCCCCTTCGCAAGACCTTTTCCCAAAACCTCGTTGCCCTGTAGAGGCCCCCTCACCGGCAACCTGCTCCAAAGATCGCCTGAGACTAGATCCAGGGATACGTTCTCCAAGCTTGTGTTGAAAACGCGGGCATCTTTTTCTGAAAATCATTCCCCCTATCTCCCCACTTTCCGATAACAGCCTGCTTCCTGTTGGAAAAATGAGTTCCACGTTTCACAGCCGCCCCCCTTTTCTATGGACTCTTCTCTTCCTATTTTTCTCCCCCAGAGAGACCTTCTTAATATCTCCCCCCCCGGACTTTCCTTTTTTCTTTAATCCCTTCCGTCGTAGCTTTTGTTAGTGTCCCTTTCCACGTCCCTTTCGTGTTTTACGCACTTTTCACCGCAACTGATGTGGTCAGGGTCTTTGGCCACCGTCTCTTTCTCGACGAGTCACCTTTCCTCTAGGGCTTTTGCTTTGATCCACTGCGCCTTTGATTTTTCGATTGAAATTATCCCAATGGCCGCCTCCCTGATCCTTTTCTCGACCTTTCTCCTTCAACAGTATAGGGTCCTTTTTTTGCCAAGTCTAAAAATGTAAGAACCCTTATTAGAATTTCTATGATTTATGTTCTTGCCCCAAGTCTTATCCCCTCTAGGAGGTTAGACTTGTCCCTCTTGACAAGAGGTAGTACAGACGCTTTCTTTTTTTTCTTCCGCGCACACTCAATTGGGCATTGTTTACACCTTGCCGGCGCTTTTCCCCTATCCTCCGGGTTCTTGCCTTTACCTTTCCCATTAAAACTGCTTCAGAGAAAAAGAAGTTCTCCAGTGGTCCCTCTATTTCTAATTGCCTCAGGACCCGTCTTTGGCAACCTCCCCTTTCTCTAAACCCGTTTCTCGGTACATCTCCATTCCGGAGTGGCTGTTTTCTCTCCCGTCCGAAGATCAAGACCCGGGGTTACTAGCCCCCCTTTTCTCCCCCCCTTCCTGAACTTGTATTTTTCTGTTTTCGTTTTCTTCCTTGGTGGGGCTCGTTCGAGCCCCCGCTAAGAGCCCCCCGATCTTTTCCTCCTTCCGCTTTTCCCCTTTAACAGGTGACCTAGACTTTTTTGCAGGCTTCTTTGTTCCCTTCTTTCCCCAGGACGCGATCCTTTTTCTCGGTAATGGGCTCAGATCTTTCTGGCCCCCCCCCTTTTCCATCGCTGTCGTGGAGGGACCCCCCTACCTTGGGTACCCCTCTTTCTCTAAGTTTTTTTTTTTTCGGAGATAAAAAATTTTCTTTTTTTTGCTCCATCCCCCTGCCTTTTTGCAGGGAATGGCCTTTCTCCTTTTCCCGTCTTCTTTTCCTGACCCTGGACTCTCCTGCCCGGCGGGGATAAGACCTCCCCTCTAGGGCGCGAGTCCCCGTGTTTTCCAAGCTTTCGCCTCCGATGCAGTTCGTCGTATCTTTTCCCTTCCACGCCTACCCCCCCACTTTTTTGCAACCGCCCAGTTCTCCCCCCCGCCTTCCCTGTCCCGTTCTTTCCCGGGAATCCTTTCGTCGTACAGGCTCTTTCTCGATTTCCCTTTTCCGAACTTTTTTTTTTTTTTTTTTTTTTTTTTCTTTTTTTCAGTGAAGGCTCAGTCTTCCCGCACTTTTTGACGCTTTCTAGGTCGGGTTCTTGAAAAGTAGGAGGAAAACTTCCCCCTGTTTTTTCAGAAGTTCTTTCCGCCCCCCCCCACTCTCCTTGGTCTCCTCCTCCCGGCAATTTTCACAAGCCCCCTCCTCGGTGCTGCCAGGATGGCTCCCCCTCACGCTTTTTTCACCCCCCTTTTCGTAGGGAAGACCCCAGATCTTTTGGGGATGAGGCCCCTTTGACCACGAGCTCTCCCTTTAGTTGAGGCAGCTCTCATTCCCCCTCGTCTGAAGAAATCCTCTTTTGCCGTGTTTCCGCGAGATCCCTCTTTCAAATAATTTTCCAGAGAATCTCGGGCAGTCCCTTTTGATTCTATAGAGTCCATTTTAGTTCCAATTTCCCTCCTCGGCATAATTTTTCTCTTTTCACACCCCTTCCCGTAGACCCTTTCGATAAGAATTGCAAAACGCCAACCGGACCACTGTAGCCCCCGGTGACAACCCCCCTTCCGGAGCTTTACCGCCCTGTGTCGTGATGCTCTTTCCGGTCTCTCCGCATTTCTCAGGGCTCTTTCTGCCATGACAGGCCGGGTTATTTGAGAGTGGAAGACAGGGAGAGCTGTGTGAACAGGAATTTGTTGCCGGAGACGGATGAGGAGTGAAATCCCACCAGGGTTTTGGGGGTTTTGAAAACCCCACCCCCCCAAACACCCCCCCCCCCCCCCCGGAACCGCCCCCCCTTTTCCCACGTGACCTTTCTTTCTTAGCTCTTTTTTTTCCGTGGAAGAAGCCCCGACCGGATCCCCGGTACCACCTCTTTTGGTTCCCCTCAAGTATTTCATCCTTGATCTATTCTTTTTGAGAAGGGTTTGGTGCCTCTCTACCCCCCATAGTTATAGACCTTTTAAGCGAAGTCTTCCTTAGAGAAGATCAGTCGCGTCGGAGATTCCTTCCCCCCCATTTCTTCCCTTTGAGTCCACTTGCGGGCTTGTATATATGTCTTCTCTTTCCAGAACAATCTTCTTCAGCTACCCACCTTTTGCCTGTACATTCCCCCCCCCTATCCTTCTGCAGTTGCGCCGGCAGGTCGTCCTCCCCCCCTCAACCCGAGCTACTTAAGTCCTTTATCCTTCGCGACTTCGCGAGGGTTTGAAGGTCTTTCGTTTGCCGGGTTACTTCCTGCTCCCCCCCCAACTTTTTCCCTTTACCCCCCCCCTGAAGATGCCTCGATCCTTTACGGGGGGGTATCAACAGATGCCCCCGAACGATTGACGCCATGAGAATCCGAAACGCCCCGTGTCTATTCCCTCTCCATTTCCTTCCCGGTGTGACCTTGGCTTCTTATGCAAGGTTTCCTAATTGAGCTCCTAGGTGATTCCTTTCTCGATTTACCCCGTGATCCTGAGCTTTGCTAGTTTTTTTTTAAGTCGTCAAGTCCGAGGTCATATTGATATTCTTCTTTTTCCTCCCTTCGTTGTTTCTGAGACCCTCTCGTACTGACGTCCTCCTTTTTTCCTTCCCCCCTGGGGCATAACCCGTGACGCCAGCTCAAGTCTTGTAAGAATCTTCCGGTGACTCGGGCCTTCCTTCATCCCCCTTGCCCATCCCTCCCCCGCAGCCACTTTTGGAACAAACTTTTTCTCTCGGTTTTCCCTTATGACTTTTTACTTCCTTGATAGTTCTCAGGAGTAACTTTTTTTTTTGGAGCCAGCATTCGCAGACTTTCGTCCCCATCTTTCCCCTCCCTTTTTCTCCCTTGGTAGGGGGTAAAGATGAAGCTCCCCAAAGTTGGTACCCTACTTTTTCCCCCGGACTTTTCCCTTCCCCCTTCCGGCTAACCCCCCTTCCTCGCGACAACGATCAAGATTTTCAGTTGCTGTGGCTTTCCCTGACGCCTCCCGGCCCCTCACACCTTCCCTGTCAGGCCGGAGCTTCAATCCGGTTTTGCCCCCTCTGACTTTTCTTTTGCCTGGGATTCTCTTGCCAAGAATCCACCTTTCCCCGGTGGAAGCCCCCACCCCAACCCGGTTTTTTTTTGGTGTGACCACATTGGCTCTCTTCCTGACGAAGTCCTTCCCTCCTTTTTTCTATCGTAGTAACGTTTTCAATTAGATTAAGAAAGTTCTTTCTATCACACTTTTTTCCGTCATCCTTCCTCTTCCCAAGAAATGCTGGAATAGATTTCCACCCCCACGATGCAGGTTCTTCCATGTTTGGGGGTGTCCTAAAGGAATTGATCTTGATTTTTTCTTACAATCCCAAGACCCTTTCCCTCCCCCCCCTAAGCTCTTCCAACGTTGGTAACTTAGGTCCTCAAGCAGATAAGCCTGCAGGATAATCGTTCTGGATCCCCCCACCAGAGAGGGACCCTTTTTTTAGGAACCCTTTCCTTACGACCCCCCTTCCGTTCACTCTGGTAAGAAGGTTTACTCCTCCGTGTAATTTTCCTTCCCCCCGTCCCCTGGAATTGTGAGGAGGAAGAACCGAAATGACTGTGTGGTCATGTTGGGTTTTGTGTGAAAAACAGGTAGCGTTTTCCTCTCTTCCTAGAGTTTCTTCTCTATTTTGACTGTCCTGAAGATCATTCTTACCATTATGACCCCAAATTTCGATATTTTCCCTTTCTTTTCCAGAGGATCCCCCAAAGTCTCGTTTAGTGAGAGTCCCCAAGGGCCTCGGAGCCTCTAGACTCTGCGCTAGGGCTTGGGGCAAGATTTTTTTCCCGCTAAGTCTTTTTTTCCATTTCGCGGACGGTTTCTCCCCTGCTTACTGACTTCTTCCGAACACCCTTTTCCTGGTCTCCTTGTAGCCTCATTCCCCCTCACCGGATTTTTTTTTTCTCCCCCCCCACTGCACCTCCTGATCGATTACCGTCTTGATTTGACAAGATCCCCCCACTGCCCTTGAGAACCCTCGTCCCTTTTCCCCTTTCCGACGCTTTTCCGTCTCTCCTTTTTCTTCCGATCCCTGTTCAAATCATCGAGCTTCAACGACCACCCCCCCCTTTCCTTTACCTCGCTCCCCCACGTTTATGTTTGAGCCCGAAAAACCTTCACCCCCCCCTTTATATTTTTTTTACCCCTCGTCTTCCTGGTAATGGCTCTTTCTACAGTTTTTTGTTAGATTATGCTTTTTCTCTCCCCCTCTTTTTCAAAGTTTTCTTCCCCCTGTGCGCTGTCACTCCCTTTTCGCTTGGACACCCCGGAGCATAAGCGGGCTGTTGGTTTTCTCGTTCTCCTGAAGGCCTCTCCTGCCCTGATTTGTACTGCTCCTTTACTTGGTGCTCGATTCGAGGTTTGCAACCCAGGCTGGCCCGTCCTTTCCTTTTTTTCCCCCCCATACCCTTTTTCCTTGTTCTCTATCCTTTCTCCGTTTGGTCTGACCCTGAGCGTAGGTACTTTCCTTCATTCAAGACCCTCTTTTTTTGCCCAGGCCCCTCTCAAGTACCTTCTCCGTCACCGCCCGGATTCGAAATCACGCCTTTTTTTCCCCCTCCCCACATCCCTCTCGACTGTGTTTCCCCCGCTGTCGAGGTAGTGCTCCCAAAACCAGATCCTCGGTTTTTCGCGGTGCATAGGAACGCTTCCTATACCGCCCAAACAACCCTTCCCCCTTAACGCCTGAAGCTCCCCCTCACTTTCGAGAGGACCTCTTTTTAGTTTTTAGTAACATTCTCTCCCCTCCACTCAGGTGTCCTCCCCCGCCCTTCAATGTTGTTCCTTCGACGTCCCAGACTCTGTACCTGCCCTCTAAGGTAGGAGTATCTTTAATCTTTAGGCCCCTTTTCTCCGGGACCGTCAGGTCCTTTGATGTTCCCAACTCGCCCCCTTTCTCGATTTTTTTCCCTTTCAAGTTTCCTTTCAACCCCCTTTGCCTCGTGTGCCTCAGGCCTCCCGGCATCGTCACTTGGGCCGTCCGATTTCCTCTTCCGGCACGTCCCCGGCATCGCCTATTCTTTTCCCTATTCCCCGACTCTCAGCGTCCTTTTTTCCGAAGGAAATTTCCCACAGTGGGACGCGCTCCTTTCCCCCCTGCGCCCCCTTTTTTCCGCTTTTTTACGTCTCCCTAGCGGCCAGTTTTTTTTCCCCAGAATTTTGCATCATGCGCCGCCAGAGACCGCCTCGCCTCCTCTACTTTTGTTCAACTGTTCCATTACCACACCTTTCCGGTTTCGGTTTTTTCTTTTCTCCCGCCGGGATCGCCCTTTTCTCTTTACACGGAGAGTATTTGCGCCGCTGCTTTTAAGCCGCTTCCTTCCTTTCTGCGATTCCCTTACCCCGTAGAGTGGAGGGTTAAGAAGATTTCTCTCCCGTTCTCCGTCTTTTGTTTTTTTTTGGACTCTCCCAAGGGACCGCCCGGAGGATTAGGAAAGGTTCGGATCTTGGGACACGCTGGTTTTTGGTTCTAGGGCACCAAGCTTTCCCTAAAAGTATATTTCTCTTTGTTTTTTCCGATCCTTTTTCTTTGAGCCTGTGGTTATCTCTTTCCCGTCTTTGATAGTCCTCCTTGCGAAGCGCCCCCGTGAAGACTCTCCTATCGCGTTTTTTTCGCAGGCCATGGGCTTTCCCCCCTTGACTTGGGCAATCTGTCTTTCCCCATCCCCCCCTCTTTCCACTTTTGAGCCGAGATAGAGTTTTCTCCCCCTCTTCCTTAAGGAAGTCAGGAAGGTTGAGGAAACGCCCCCACCCGGACCTAAGGAGCCCATCTGCTATGGAGATCTGAAGGCCTCCCTTAGGGTTGTTCCCTGCGGGAGTCTTGTCCTGTCTTTTTTGTGTATTAAAGAAGTTTTTAGTTTTTACCCTTACTCTTTTCATAGGGCCCCGAAACAGATCTTCAGCTATCCCTTTCCCTCAACCTTTTTTTTTTTTTTTCTCTCCCACTTTTCGGTAGCCCCTAGAATGCCCTCAGGGTTTTCCCTCTCTCAAGATCGAACTTTTCACAAGAAGGTGCCCTGAAGGGGTGCGGTTTTCTTTCCTGTGAATCTTCTCCGATTTGATTACGGATTTTTTTCGATTCTTCTTTTTCTCTTTGTGCGTTTTGGAGAAGGTCATTTTTTTCTAAGGCCTTCCTTTGTTGTGCTTCAGGATCAGTGATCCCTTTCCCTTCCCCGATAGGAAAACTTTTTGCCCCTAGTTTCCTCCCCTTTTTCAAAGACTCGTAAGAGGTCACTCCTAGAAGTCGGTTACGATTTCATCAAGACCTATAAACCTCCCTTTCAGCAGAAGAAACTTTTTCCAGGGAGAGGATTCTTTGAGGAGATTCTCCTTGGGAGGCAGCGTTTGATCTTCCTTTCTTTTCACTTTTCATGCATCTGGACTTTGAGGAAATGGCTGCGTTTTTTTCCCCGCTGGTCCATCCCCCGATGACGTAAACGTAAAGTAGAAAGAAGGACCTAACCGGTCACCCCGCAATGAAAAAAACCTTTCAAGAAACCCTTATCATTCGCGAGATAAAGTGTCTTTTCTTTTTCCTTTTTCGGTTTTTTCTGGTTCTGCCTCACTTTCTTCCGACTCCCCATTCTTAAGGACCCCTCTGACTCGATCTCGGCCCTCTTTGGTTCCTTTTTTCTTGGCTGAGCCTTTACAGACTGGAACCCCCGATATAACTTGGTGGAAGGCCCTTCCCCTCCCTCCTTCCCCTTTTTTTTCTTCGGCTTATTACCGTCCTTCTGCTTCAGCAAGTCATGACCTCCACAACCCCTGCTCTTCCACAAGCAATGCTCAAATAACATCCCATTCGGCCCATGGCCTTTCTGTGGTTTGGACCTCCCTTCCTCCTTGGATGCTTAAGATTATGCCCCCCCTCCCCCTAACATTTCTTTCAGATTTCCCTTTGGAACCGCTTTCCCCGATTTTACGGAGATGCAGGGCCTTTCCCATTTGAGTTCTCCCGTTCAGAGACATTGGCCCCCCTCCCCGACCCACGTTATCGGCGTTCCCTCCTTTTACGACCCCCTTTTTTCCTTGTGCTTTGCGATCCCTTTCTTTCTTTCTTCCGCAACCCGAAAATCCTGGTTCTGTAATCCCGTTGGTGCCCACCTCCTTTTTTTTTTTATCTTAATAGATCCTCCCTTTTTGCCTATTTTTGCGGCCAGAGTTCTTTTCCGCAGAATCTGACCCTTTAAATCCCTTTCTCGAGAGAAGGTGCTTTCCGAGCTTCTTCCCCCCTCTTATTATGTTTTTTTTTTTTTACCACTGTCATCCACTTTCTCTTTTTCGGAATTCCTTGAGGAGCTGGTTTTTCCCCTTTCTCTCCCTTAAAAACCGCTCTCTCTCCCTAAGAGTGCATTCTTATCCCACCTGCCTCCCCCTTTGCCATCGTTTCTTCCCATTTTCCAGGGCTTTTGGACGACTCCCTGACTGAGGTACCCCCTCTGCATTGGTTTTTTCTACTAGGTTTTGACTCCCGGGGAGATTTCTTCCCTTAAAACGGACTTCCCTAAGGCGTCCTTCCTGTTCGACGCTTTTCCCGACATTAAGGACCTTTTCCGTCACCTCTGTAGCCTTCACCCCGTTCGATCTTTCCCTTCTCCCCTCCGTTTGTTGAGGAGCCTTTTTACTCCTCCAGAATTACCAGGGTCCGCGACCGTTACCTTCGATAGGAACTGGTCGTTTGTCGGTTTTTTTTCGAGAACGGTTCCCTTCGATTCTCTTTTTTCTTAATATCTGGAACGCCCCCCCGGTGAATATTCTCTCTTTCTCTGTGGTAGGATCCCCTTTCGAGCTGAAACTTCTCTTTTTCTTTTTCTTTCCCCCCCCGGTAATGGGCTCGATTTCCTTTCTCCCGATTCCCCCCCCTGGAAATACGCTGTCTCCACCGTACCTACGTCAGTTTTTACGCCCCCCTTTTTTCTAGAGATACAACTGATCTTTTTTTTGCGCAATCCCCCCCTCCCCCTTCATATGGTTGCGAGGGAATGGACCCTCTTTCTAGTAAAATCGCCCGCTCCTCTAAGAAATACTTTTTTTCCCCCCACAGCCCGAGATACAGCTATCTTCTTTTCCAAAAGCCCCCTCTCTCCGCGAAAAGCTCTGAGAGTTCGGTTCCCCCTCATCATCTCCCCTTTTGAAGAAACGACCATCCCCTCTAAAGCTACAAGGTTAACAGCGTCCTTTTCCTTACGGTCCTACAGTTCCCCCCCGCCACGACGGTTTCCCTTTCCCGATACGAACGTCTTTTAAGGCGACGTTTCTTCTGACCGTCCCCTTTTTCTGAGGTAGGAGATATGAGGAACTGCAAAGGCTCAGGTAAGTTGGCCTCCGCCCCTTCCTTTCTTCTTTTTTCCGAGCCTCCAAGTTTTAACTCCCCCCCGGTGCTGCCGGCGGTTTTGCCGGCCCGATCGTAACGTAGTAGGGACCCCTACATGAACCCGAAGATCCCTCACTCAAGCCGCTATGCAGAGAGTTTTTTTTTCCTCCCGGCCGTCGATTCCGGCCGCCTAAGACCTCCGGCGCCTCCAGTCCCTACAGGGCTCCCCGAGAGCGACTCGCCTCTGGGTGAGAGCCTTTTCGGCACCTTTTTCGTCGAGATGTTGCGGCTTGAAGTGCATTCTCCGTTTATCATGGCTGCTTCAAGATCCCGCCGTCGCGGATGAGTTCCCGGGGGCACCACCTTCACTCCCCCTGAGCAGTTCTTCTCCAAGTGGCTTCTTCCCTTCCACGTACGCGTGTCTTTTAAATCCTCACAGTCGTCGCCGCTGTGTGAACTGCCCTTACCGGCCTTTTGACGACCTCCCCCGTGTCCTTTTTCGACCATGCCTTCCTCTACCTGCCAGTCTCCGCTCTTCGTGAACTAAAAAGAAGTTAAACGTGGGTCTCGAAAGCAGGATTCTTTTTTTTTTTTTTCTCTTTTTTTTCCGGAACTGTAGGATTCTGTAATCCGATGGTAAGCTTTATGCCGGGTAAACCGAGGGAAGCACCCGAAAGGGTCCTCTAGTATAAGATCTCTTTAGTGGAGAAGTGAGTTAGAAGGTACTCTTTTTCTTCTGTTGTGATCCTCCTGATGAAGAGAATTCCGTAGACGTTCTTTTAGAGAACCCTCCCGTTTTCTCCGGCGGCGCTTCCCTAACTTCGCAATGTTCTCCCCCCCTCCCTTTTCTTTTATCGGTCTCTGCACATCTGTTCCCCTTGCCCAACTCTCTGTTTTGCGAGCTCGAGTCTCAAGCTCAGCGAATTTTTTTCGAACGGAGTCATCCCCAGCCCCCCCCCCCTAACCAACTTGACAACTTCGGGATTTCTTGAATCGTTCGCTTCATGACGCTCTTCTCGGGGTTTTCTGGGAGTTTCAGGTCCTGGTGCCCGGCTTCAGCCTCCGGTATCCTCTCCCGTTAACCCTTTCTGTAATTTACCGACACCTATGACGCTCTCCTTTACCTTCTAGAACACGTGCTCCCTTTCTGCGAAAACCGGTCGACTTGCCAACCTGAAGACCGTCTTCTTTTTCGGAGCAACGATTCTCCCGTTT
>Ga0179593_1694901_pt1 | contig 10692 bp, 11 predicted proteins | sample CZODoug2_1_08_16_FD_185931 | JGI IMG/M metagenome (GOLD analysis project Ga0179593, IMG submission 185931) | Vadose zone soil fungal communities from Angelo Coast Range Reserve, California, USA - CZODoug2_1_08_16fungal (PacBio error correction) | ecosystem: Environmental > Terrestrial > Soil >... | reverse complement strand
CCACCCCCCTCTTCTTCCCTTGGTCATCCAAGCATGATAAGAAAGGGAGGGGCGTTTCCCATCGCCTTTTCCGTCTTTTCACCCTTTTCATCCCTCCCCGCTCTTTTCTCCCTGGCAGTTCGGCGACAGGAGGCGTCTGGATGTGGTTTGGCCGCCCCCCAAGAGTCTGAGCCTCATCAGACCCAAGAGCTTGTAGTGACGTTTTTCTTTCCATTCCCGTCCCTATATTTATCTCCTTCACGGATTGATGTAGTTAGAAACACGCCTCGGTCATAAGTCCTTCGAAACCTCCTTATCACCCGCCCCCCCCCCAGTACCCCCACGGCATACACCGCCACAGGATCTTTTCCCTGACGCCTGACTGGAGCCCCTTCCCCCCCCCCCTTTAAAAAAAGCAAGGGTTTCTGAGGTCTTTACTTCCTCATATTGCTTTTCCCTCGGCCTCCTCTAATACCACGTTGTCTTTCTCGGCGTATTACCGGGATCATAGTTCTCCATGCCCCAGGCTTTTTTTCCGTGGGGTAGGGGTTCCCCTCTTCAGGAGTCCCAGGACAAGGAGGACTGGGGTTTGTAGTTTTATTTTCCTTTTTGTGAGGGGTCGGTCTGGGGTACTCTCTTGGGAGGGGCGAGACAGGGGGGTCCTCGCTCACTTGTGTTTTCCGTTTCCTTTTGATTTTTTTTTGTTTTCTCATTCTTCCCCTTTTAGGCATTTCCTCCGCAGATACCTATCTACATAAATCTTTTCTTTCTAATTTTATACTATCTCCTTTTCCGTTACTCACCCCTCTCAATTCTGGATATGTTTTTCCCCCTCCAATGCTCTTTCCCACTCGTCCATGCTGATAACCTAAGAGCAGAACCAACGCTTTCTCCCTCGCTTTCCGACTTGATGCCTCATGGGGCCTCAAAGAAGTGAGTCTTCTTTCCCTTGATTTTTTCTGATCCTTTCGAAGTCACCCCAGGATTCACGGGGTCTGTTCCCTCCCCCCCCTCCGGGAACTCTTTTCTCCTTGGATTTGGCCGTATTGTTCTCCTTTTTACTTCTTTTTCTCTTTAGTTTTTGGCCCCTTTCCTTTCCTTTAACCCAGAATTGGAGAAGGAGATTCCACTCCGTCCGCTCTAACTTCGGTTGTTTGTTTTCTATGATACCTCTTCATGAACGCCTTGTTGCTATGCCTTTTTTTTCATTTTTTTTCAGGGGCCATAGGTCCAGAAAGGAGCCCCCCTTCTTTTTTTTCGTTTTCAACTCCCCTTTTCCTTTTCAGTTCCCGGGATCGCTTTCCCCTGAATACTACTGGGCTGCTCTTCCCTTTTTTTTTTTCCTATGCGGCCCGACCAATGGCGACAAGGGACCCAGTATATGCCTTCCTTTTTGTTCGGCCTTGGTTCCTCTACAGCCCCCCCGAGGACTTTGTTGCCCGAACTGCATGCCCCTCTTCTTTTATCGTTTTCCCCCCTTTCTCGATTCCGTTTTAGACTTTAGTTTAGCTTAGTTTTGCGATTTCCACCCCGATCTTTCTCCGTCTTTCCTCTCCCATATGAGATGTATAAACCAACCCAGCAGCAACTCATTTCCCCTAATTTTCTGGCTAGTACGTTGACGGCCGACTCCCCAGGCTTCCCGACTCTTCTTTTTTCGCTTACCCACCCCGGAGGACCTCAGGTTTCCTCCCTCCCCCCCTGGTTTTTTTCCATTCAAAAATCTCTCCCACCAGTTTTCGAACGTCTTTCGGTAATGCGTTAATCGCCTTTCTCTATTTTCTCTAGCCTCCTGGTCTTCAATTGAAGTCTGGTATTGCGCTGATTTCCCCGACTTCCTTTTCTTCCCCCAACGTACGCGCCCCCAACGACAGTTCCCCTCTTTCGTGCTTTATAGCCTTCTGCAGACACACTCGACCAATCTGTTTTACCTTTTTTATTAACTCTGCACTTCTTTTATTTCCTACCCTCCTCGACTCCCCTATCCCAAGGTCTCAACGCGTTTGGAGTGGTTCTTTATTTCGCTTTTCACTTCTTTCGTTTTTTTTGGCGGTCACGCAAAGGGCCCCTCCCCAATTTCCTTCTGTTTTTTTTTTTCCCCTTTGCCTCCTCATAGAGATTAGGATCGCTCTAACGATTTATGCCGTTCTTTTTTCTCCCCCCCTTTTCCGTGTCACTATTTCTCGCATGCACTTTTTTCCTTCCTTTCAGTCGGGTATGTCCGATTCTTTTACGTTTTTTCCCCCGCCTCCCTTTTTTTTTTTTTACCCCTCCCCAGCACCTTTCTTTCGGACTTCCCTTCCCTCCGAAAACAGGTCAGGAGTGTCTTTTCCCTCCCCTCGTATCTCTCTAGGTATTTTTATTTCCTACCATTTCTTTTGTAGACTTTTCCAAGGCCTCTTGTGGTAATCGTTGAAAGAATGGTTGCCACGCTATGCGGTTCTTTATCCCTTTCTAGAAAGTTCTTCGGGGGTTTCCCTTTACGATTTCCTCTGTTTTCGTCTTTTTGAGGATGGACGCCCTGGCGGTAGGCCCCGGTTTTATTGGGCCTTGTGTCTGCTTTTTTTGAAGGTTTTTTCCCCTTGGGTCCCCCTTTGAACTCCTATATTTATTGACTTCTGTATCATGAACCGAGTTCCTACCCCCCCGTCTCCCGATCTTTTTTTTTTTTCTGGTTTTTTAACAACGGTCCCTTTTTCCCTACTCCTTCCTCCAGTAGTGCGTCTGCAAGTGATAAATTATTTTCAGCCCCAAGCCCCTTTCCCCCTCTACTTTTTCCCGGACCCTTCTTACTTTTTTTCTCCCCGATATATCCTTGGAGATCCTGTACGATTGATCAATTATTTTTTTTCGTTTTCCGGTCCATGAGAACTGGCATTAGTCTCTTCCCACCTCCCTCCTTGCAGCCTTTTGGTGCGTTTTTTTTTTTCCGCTTTCTGGCAGTTTGAGCGAGTCAGACGAGAATCGTTCTGTCTCTTTAACCTTCTCCCCCACGGCTGTTCCGATTCTCCGTCGGCTCTCCATAGTGCTTCGATGACCGGAGCGAAAGTTGTCCCCTTGTCCTTCCTTTTACCTGCTTCCTTTCGCCCTTCAATTTTCCGGGTCCGGGTTGTCCACCTGCACCCTATTACGTGCATCCCCCTTTTTGCCCTCGGTGCGTTTTTCTTTTAACTCCCCCCTCCGTTTCTCAAGACCAGGCTGTTTCGTCCATTCCCTTTCATCCCACTTTTCCCCCTAGAAGTTTTCTTCCCTTCTCTCGCAGTGTCTTTTTTATCGGGGCATACCCTTTTTCATCCGGGTTCCCTTCCCTGGGTCCCCCTTAGCCCCCCCCTTTGACCCCCACCCACGGGCGACGCAACTACCCCCAGCGCGACCTTTTACGATCCTTTGCGGACTTAAGAAACACTTCGATCAGCTTTTAGTGCGAATGGTCCAACCACTTTTCCGTTTTTTTGCGACTTTTTTTCTGAAGTTTTTTTTCTGTTTCGCGCCGAACCCCTTTTGAATTTCGCCCTCTGCCGTCAGTTTTCCTTGAGCCCGGTGAAAAGACCCGGAGGTCTTCGCGTTTTCCTCGTTTTTAACATCTTTCCCCCCCGTCTACCTTAAACAACGCCTCCATGCCCTTACGGTCTCTTTCTTCAGCCCCCTTGATCAGTCTCAGCTTTTTCCTCCCTGGTCCCCCCTCCGTGCCGGGGCTGGGAGGGGTAATTCTTTTTGTGGTTCAACTCTTCCAAGTTCCCCCTGGCTCCCCCTGAATCTTTCCTCCGGGCGTTCTCTTTCATATTAAGATATCGATGATGTTGTGCGTCTTTCTTTCTCCTTTCCAATTTTTTTTTTTTTTTGTTTTGTTTTTTTTCCCTTTGTCCTTTTTCTTCCGTTGCGAAAATATTCCTTGTACTCATACTACGTTTTTGGATCCCTTAGTTTTTTCGAAACCAGTTTTTCCCTCACGATTCCCCTCCCCGGCCTGCTCAAGCCGTTTGAAGAAGTCCGATCCACTGTTCCACAGCCAACACTCTTTTTCCTCATTCTGTGCCTTTTCCCTATAAACCACCCCCTTTTTTCAAGAGAAAGCCCGTTCCGCGCGAGTCTTTTACAATTTCTTATTTCTCTTGTTTGGAGACTGTTATTCTGAGATTCTGCCTCCTCAACCTCCCCCCCATCCCTCCTGTCCTCGTTTTTCTAGTCCAGGATGGGCGCCCCAAGGAGGTTACTTCATGTTTTGCGTCCGAGTTTGCCTTTTTTTTTTCACTATTGAGACTGGGAAGTAGTAGAGCTCTTTCCGCTTTCCTCCGGTGTCTAGCTCCTTTTTTTTTTAATAGTATACATCATGACCTTTTTTTTTTGAGCTTTGAGACCTTTAAGTGGCGCGTCCCCCCATTCCAAAATTTTTCATCCCCTTCCTTTCGTCCCACGGTTGAGGCACAAAACTTCCAACTTCTCCTGATTTTTCCCCCTGGGTTTCCATTGTCTTCCCGGTCCGGAACGACTCGCTGGCAGAATTCGCGGGACCTTACCATGATCTTTCTTTGTCGCTTGTTCCGCTTGGCCATTTTTCTTCTCACCAACAAGAACCGACTACCCTCTAGGACCCCCCTTTGAGTTCCGAATTATTACTAGGCCTTCGTTGACTGTTGGACAATTCTGGACCTTTGGTTTTCATCTGGGATATTCTCTTTGTTCAGGTATCCGGCGTTTTGCTTTTGAACTCCCCCCACCTTCTGGGCACACACTATTTGCTGTGCCGATTCCCGCTGTCTTTCAGTTTTTCCTTTTTCCCCCCCCCCGGACCTTTTTCTACTCCCTTCTTTTTGCCGGGGCAGGTGCCCCTAACTCACTTTCTGCGAGGCGCTCCTTTGTCCTTTTTTTTCCACCCCCTCTCCCCCTCCCCCCCCCGAGGTCGATTTCCGACGATAGGGAGTTCCGGAGCTCCAAACCCCATGCTTCTCTAGTGGGTGGCTCTTTCCCACGAGCTACTCGTCCGGAAGGTTCCGTCAGGATTCCAGTCTATTCCCCCCAGATTCTTTTCTTTCCCCGATAGCTTTTTGGGATCGGCGGGGCCTCCCCCCTCGTGCCTCACTGCCGCGCTCTCGGTTCCTCTAGTTCTTTTCGCTTCCTTTTCTAATTAATCGCTTTCCCACCGGCCCAGCTTTATTTTTTTTCCTTTTTTCGAAGTCTTTCTGTCAAGGGCACGTGCGCCGCCCCTTCCTTTTTTTCTTCGTCTGGATTTGAAGACGGCTTTCGCGCCATCCTGCCTGCTTTTCAATGTTTCTTCTCTCGGCTAGGGCCCGATAGGGTTCTTTTTTGATCCCTACCCCAACCTTTTTCCCTTTTTTCCCGTCCTTGACCGTTTATTGCCCACCACCTGTTCAACATTGGACTCTTCCCCCCTTTTTTCTTAGTTTTTTGCGCCCCCGTGCGCCACCAAGTCCTATAAGGTGACAACCATCTAGTTTTCCAGTTTTGGAAACCCTCTTCCCCAAGGCTTTTCCCAGATACTTGACTGAGATGTGTTTTCTTCCCCCCACTTTCTGTGGGGCTCAGAAAGAACAACGACTCAGGTTCCGGGTTCCCGGTCTCCCTTCGTCCCCATGGTCTTCTTCAGGTAAAGTCTTTAATTATGTGGGATGTTGGCACGGGACCGTTGCCCCCCTGCGCGCTAAACGTTGCCAGGCCTTCTACCTCACCGCAAGTCTCCATTCACACGTCAGCGACTCGCTTTTTTTTTTAATTGCGGTAGAGCTAGGGATGCCGTTACCACCTGTCTTTACATCCTCTTCCCCCCTACTGGAGAATTTTAGAATGGCCATAGTCGTGTACCCCCGGGCTTTTTTGGATTTCCCTTCCCCCCCCTCATCCTTTTCTTTGGAAAGAAGGTGGGGACTTCTCAACGCACTACCGGGACTTGCTGTGGGCCATTTTCGGGTAGGCATGGTTATTTTTTGGTCATTCCCTGGTGTTTTTTGGGATTTCAGACCGGCTTGCTTTGGCACAATCGATGGGCTATTTCTTGACCCCCTTCTCGATTTCTTTTGTATGGCCCCTGCTACTCACCTAGTCCTCTTTTGGTTTTTTGAGTTTGTGGCCGGACATCTGACCCCCTACTTCGTGCCCTTTCCCTAACCTTTTGTATCAGCCTTCTTGGGAGCCGTACTGCATTTGACTTGCTTTTTGGTCATGGTTTACGGGGTTTTTTGCGCCGGCTGACCTTATCCTGCTTCTCTTCCGGCTTCCAAAGAACGAAGGCCGGTCCCCTTTTCCGTTTTTTCCCCCCGCCCCCCCAGCCTCTTTCTTCCTCCCTCCCTGTGAGTCGGCCGCTTTTATTTTTCCCGCAGCTTCAACCATTGCGTGCGGCTACTTGTTTTTGTTTGACGGTCTAGTAGTAGTTTTCTGTCCCTTTTCTGTGTTTTTTTCCTCCCTCCGACCCCAGTTGTGTATAAGCGCCCCGAGTTTTCACCCGCGAATTAACGCACTCTTGATCGGCGACAGTTCCCCTATAGTGTTTCCTGCCCCCTCCCCTCCCCCCCGTAAAAACAGGTTCTCACTATTCACTTTCCCTCTGGCCCCCCTTGGTTTCTTTAGTACCTAGAAATTCTTTTTTAAAGAACCGCTGAAACATGGTTCGACTCCCTTTGATTGATCAGATTCCTGGGACCCCCCCATCTCTATCTTTAGACTTTGGGCGGAAGCCGTTCCTCTGTTTCCCCCCTTTGGGGCCCTTTCTCCCCCCCTATGTCATAGGCAAGAACCCCTTCTTGAGCTCTTCGGTCTAGGCAAGGAAAAGGGAATGTCGCCTGCACCCACCCTTCCCCTCTTGGGTTTCTCTTAGGGTTTCCCGGGGCTATGGCCCACCCCCCCCTCTCCCGGCCCCCTCCGGATTTATTCCGCCGTGCGTTTTCTTCCCCTCGGCCCCGTGAGTCAATTAGCGGGCGGGCCCCTTTTTTCGATTTGTCCCCCCCCTGGATAAGAAGCTTTCAGAACCCTCCGGCGCCCGTTTGACCTTCTTTCGTTCGCCTCGGTTTTCGTCTTTCCCAGTACTTCCCTTTCCGGGGCCTGCTTCAGGTTCAAAGGCCCCTGCGCGGTGACCTCTGCTTTCGTCCCCCCCCCGCCTTTTCTGGTAACTTTTCGGACTCTTCCCACCGCGCTGATCCCTTCCTTCGGACTCAGTTTTGATTCTTCGTGATTCAGGAACGTTTGGCGCCATTCCCGCGAAGAACTCTTTTCGTTCCTTTCCGGTTTCAACCCGGCCTCTTGATAGGATATACTACCAGATTTTATGGTCTGCAATACCCTTCTTCGTGTGATGGCTTCTGAACCTCCCTACTCAATCCCCAAATGCTTACCCCAGCCCCTGGTAACCGCCTCCGCTAAACTCTTTTGCTCTGTCCTTCCCAACTCTCTAGCCCAAACAGTTTGGACAAAACTCCCCTTTTTCGGCTGGCGGTCTTTATAACGATTTTCCCGTACGTTTATATCTTTCTTTTCCTCAGTCTTTTTTTTGTTTCTTCTCACCTATTTTTCCGGAATCTCTTAAAGTCTCCTAGGCTTTTGTCCGTTGTGTTTCGGGGCCTCCGGTGACGGCGTAACCCTTCACGGTTCGCTGGTCTTTCTTTGGGTCCTTTTTTTCTCTACGGTTTTTTTGGTCTCTGGAGTTGCTCTGCTTTCTGCTAGGCCGACGCGACGGTGTACTCTCCATTTTTCTAAGTTAAAATTTTTTTCCGTGACGGTTTTCGTAAAAACTTCCATACAAGATATTTCCTTTTTCCGGCTTGCCTTTCTAAACAGACTTGACTTCCTTCTCCGCCTCCTGATTCACGGACTCCTCAGATTTTTTTTCTGCTTTCAAAATGTTTTTTTTTCCGCGGTTCGGAGTAGAAGTTTCGACCTCTCTCGACCACCCTGACTGGCTTCCCCCCTCCTCGTGTGGACCTGAGCATTAAACGACGTGTCTTTCTTAATCGTCCCTGTTCCCCCTCTTTTTTTATTTTCAGCTTCTTTGATTCCAGTCGGGGATGGTCACTGACCTCCATACTTCCCCTTTATTCCCCGTTTAGGATTTACCCTCTTCGCGCCTTTAAACTTTTGCCGATCTTTTCTCCTCCTCGGCCCTTTCCAACCCTTGAAGCCGCTCTATGGATGGCAGGATGTTGGGGGCACTCCGTTTTCCTTACCCCTTTCGCACCTGTTTTCCGCGAGGCGAAAATTTTCGTACCGGCACTTGCCTTGACTTTCTTACCCCTTCTGAGCTTTTCCCGGGTCAGGATGTTTGTCGACGCGACTTATCTTTCGTTCCATGCCCTTGGCCCCTGCCCCTTTCCTCGTTCTAGGGTATGATCTCCCAGCCCCTGGAGGGCGGGACTCGTTTCTTTTTGCCCGGTTTTTGTTTCGCTGACTCCCCCGATGAGAAAAGTTCCCCTTACTCCCCCCTCCAACGTCCACTTAGAAGCCGTTGCCGCTTAGGGGTTCCTCTTTGGTCGGTTTTCCACGGACGGAGGACGTCGTTTTAGGCGTTTTTTTTCTTTTGAACGTCCTTAGCAAGCCGAGGAGTTCCGTGCCTTCAACCCCTTCCATCACCCCTTTGCGGTGTTCCTGCGGTCCTGCGGATCTTTCTTGATCCCCGTACTTCTCCAGCGGTCTGTCTGCCCGTTGAGCTGCTTTCCCTCTGTGGGGGCGTCAAAACGCCGAGTGGTCACTTTCCCCAAATTTAGTTGGGCCTTGGCCCCCCATCGCAGGATTTGGGCCGGCCTCTTTCCCCCTTCGTTCTCTCAACCTTCTCCCCTTTGTTAACGTGCGAGGCGGCGGTATCCAGCCAATGGCCTTTTTTCTTAAACAGCTGAGTTTGTCGCTTTCCCCCCTTTCCCTGTTCTCCTTTTTTTGCCCCCCCCCCAGGGTCCCAGCCCGCGAAACACAGATTCTGCTGGCCCGAATTTGATGTCCATCTTTTTCTCGACACACCCCCTTGCTCTGTTTAAGTCTCTCTGGTTTTCGTCCCTAACTGACCCCTGACGCGTTTCACTTACCCTCCATTCCATTGTGAGGTTTTTACCGATTATACCCTTTCTTTTTTCCTCGCGTTAAACAGCGTTTTTTCCGCCAAGCCACTGCCCACTTCCGGTTTTTTCCACATTCCCCCCCCCCCCCCCCCCAAACAGGCCAGGCGTGGATCTCAATGTAATCATATTCTATATTCCGTTTCCTCTCCCTTTTCTTTTCTTCCCCCCTTTAGGTCTCTGGGGAATTTGTGCATCTTTTCTTGACTATTTTCAAACGCGTCTTTCTCTCTTTTTCTCTAACGTATTTTCGTTGGTTGTCCGGGTCCGACATTTTTTATTTCTTCGTGCTTTTTTCCGGACCCCTGTGGTGAGGTGGTGGGCCCTCGGGTTTCCGCTGTCCGTTTTTTTTTCCCCCTGACGCCTTTTCTCTTCTGTCTACCCGGCTTATGCCGCCACCGACCCCTCTGGCCCTACGAGGCTTCCGTCCCCTCTTTTCCTTTTCACTCTTCTTTCTTTCGTCCCTGGCTATGACAAGAATTTTCACATTGACGACTCTCACTTTCCTTTTTTCTTCCCGCTATTCCCCCCCCGGATTTTCTCTCCAAGTGCCTTTTCTGTGCGTGGGGGGACCAGTGGTCCCTTTTTACTTGGCTCTCTGGAGCGTCCCCAACTCCAAGAGCTGCTTAATAGTGTGTTCTTCTTCCTTTTTTTTATGGCTACTGCCTCTGAAGCAGTTGTACGTAGCTCTCTCCGGGAAGGTTTTCTTTCCTCTGCTACCCACCCCTCTTCCTTCTTTCGGGAGAATCACATAGTGTGGCGTTGCGGCTCTAGCGAATCGCCCTCTCCTTTTTCTTTTGCACCTGACTTGTTCCCTAGGCGCCGGGACCCAGGAATTTTTTTGGGCGCCGTGGTGTCCTACCTTTCCACTTTTTGGGGTTTTGTCAATTTCTTGGACCCCCCATTAAGTGGTAGCGATTTGGTTTTGACCTCCCACTTTTTATTTTTTTTGATCCCAGGGTAGCCCAATTTTCACCCAAACCCTGCCACGTTCCTCCCCCCCTCCCCCGCTTCTTCGCTTTTTTTCTCGTTTTCGACCGTTCGGGCTCTTTTTTTCAGTGGGCCACACACAGTCAGTTTCCCCTCACCCCCCCTTTTCATTTTTTTTTTCCTGGTACCATTTTTGTAATCTTTCCTATGGCCGTGGCCATGCCAGTATCGACTCTGTTCGTTTCCCTCTTTTCCTTTTTTTTCCCCCCCAGCTGGACGGAAAGCCCCTTTTTCTTCCCCCAGCGACCCTCCTGTTCAAATTTGGTCGCCGGGACGCTCCCGTAGCCGACCCCCCCATATTTCGGCAAAGGTTTTTTTCCGTAAGCTTCTAGACCTCACGTTTCGCTCCCCGGTTTTTTTTCCTCCCTGATGCCTGCTCGTGACCTACAGCCCCCCACCCCCCCTTTGTCCTTTTTTCTTTTTTTTCCACCTTTCCGGCGCTGAGTTTTTTCAGAGTCGCGATTCCTATCTCAGTCCTCCGAAAGCACTGTCCGGTGGGCTTCAGATAGCTTTGCACCTTCTTTACCCCGCATAAAGACCGATCCTTCGAGATCAGTTCATTTTCCGGTTTTTTTTTTCCCGTCTTTTTAAGATCTTCCTTCCGGTCGCTATTCGACGATGTTGAACACCGCTCTTTTCCGGTTTTGTTATTTTTCCCTTCCTTTGCTCATTC
>Ga0179593_1523837_pt1 | contig 10692 bp, 7 predicted proteins | sample CZODoug2_1_08_16_FD_185931 | JGI IMG/M metagenome (GOLD analysis project Ga0179593, IMG submission 185931) | Vadose zone soil fungal communities from Angelo Coast Range Reserve, California, USA - CZODoug2_1_08_16fungal (PacBio error correction) | ecosystem: Environmental > Terrestrial > Soil >... | reverse complement strand
ACCCCTCCCATTGACTTCAAGTTTCCGCGCACCTTGCCTGAATCTTGTATACTCGAGCAACCCTATTGGGCAAATGGTTTCGTTATGCCTTTGCCCCCTCCCTATCCCCGTTGCCGGCCGTGGGGCAAGACTTTAATGTTTCCCTCAATGAATATATTTTTTCGTCCGTGTCCCCACCCCTTTCGCAGAAACGTCCCACCTTTACCCTTAATGCGTCTTCTAATCCACTTTTGATTGAATCGGTGGTCCGCTCAGAATTTATTCGGATCCACAAACCATCCCGTATTCTTTACGGGATTCCCTCTGAACCCATTAGCCTGAGTTGTCCTCCTTTCCGACCCCTCCCCCGTTTCTCTGGCACTGCACGGCTGTTCTCAAAACTCCCCCTCACTTTTTACCTTTTCTCCTCGCCGCGGTACGTTGATCTGTCCAGACGTTGCGATTCCGTTCCCTCACTGCCCTTTTACTTTTATCGAACCCGATCATCCTGTTCGGGCGTTTTTTTTTCCCCCACGCCCCCTTCATTCTTCCCAGTCGACCTTTTGAACTGATCCGACACTTTGTTTTTTTCGCGTGCAAACCTCAAGTTAAGAACGATCTTAACAATTCCCCCGCTCGTCCTACATTGTTTCTCTGATCAGCACCCTATTCAAGTCTTTTGCCGCTCCGCGATCCGTTCCTAACTAATGACAAGTCACTCTGCTGTCCATACCATTTAGCCGTCCGTAGCAAATGACTATCCGTGCGATGTTCGCGACGTGCGTTGCCGCCGGCTTCATTTTTACCATGTCCTTTTACCCACCCAGAGATCTCAACCACCCCCTTTGGGAGTCCCTCCGTTACCCTATTTTTCTTGTACTAATCCATAATCTTAAGTTCTATTTCAGAGCCCCACGCTTTGTTCCCTCTGGGAGTTCCACACCCGATGCTCGTCTGAACCCAAACCATCCTGTTGGCCCGGTCACAAACGTTTTTCAGCTGAAGGCCGCTGTAGCCACCTACTCCACTGTCCCCCACTGCCCTTCGCTATTTTGCATGCCACCCTCTGACCCGAAGTCGCACCCGCTCGGGACCTCCAGAACTCTCCCGTCCGTTGAACCATCGAGTCAGCAACCTAACCTGCTGGCGTTTGTGTTTGAATGTCGCTTTGGCCACATAGAGATTGCCTTTTTGCTTAGTAGGAGATTGGCGGGGGGATTTTTTAAGCAGAAGATGTCATAGGGTCGAGGTGTTTTTCATTTTTTCTCGTCCTCTGAAAACCTTTTGTGGGGTTTGGTTTATTTTGTCCAGTGCCGGCCGGTTTTTTCCTTTTTCTTAGATCGCCTCGAGTGGAACGTTGCCTTTCTCTGTTACCACGAGACCAGGCCTCCCCTAATCGCGGAGTCTTTTTGCCGATGGGGAGACGGGTACGCAGGGGGCGAGTGGAAACCCCGAAGTGGTAAATTTTTAATAAGGGAGCGAGTCCTTGAAAAACGGTTTCCAGGAAGACCCGTTGTGTTCGACCCAGATGATTCTTAGTTTCCCGCGCACTTTAAGGTGGGATGTTTTTCGCCCCTTTATGCAGCGTTTGGTTTGTCTGCGCAACGGATATTCAAGGGGTAGAGCCACAGTGGCTTCCGCCATTTTTGGCGCGCTCAACTACTGGGCTGGTTTTTGTCCCGTACGGGCCCCAAATTAACTCCTCATGTCAGAGTCCATTAGATTTCGGGATGATTTTCCTCCCAATGACTCCTGGTGTGAAGTAGAGGGCGCAAAGTTTTTGCGGCGGTCCCACTTCGGCCTGCCCTCTTTTTTTACATGTCTCCGTTTTCGCTTGATTCTTTCAATCGCTGGGGAGTTTAATACGCCTTTCCGCACCCGCGGTTTAACCTTCTTCATGGAAGTTTTTGTTCCGATTCGGGCAGGTGCCGCTCTGGGTGGTGTTTACGTTTGGTCATAGGTTTTATGGCTTTCCGCCGTTGTTTTTGTTTGAGAGCCCTTGAACGACACGTTCTGGCCACCATTCGCTTTGAACCCACCGATCTGGCCAGCACCCGTCCTTTCGGAAAAACCGCGGGTGGTGATTCTGCACAACCGGCCCCACTGCCCCTCTTCCCTATAGCAGCGACGCCACAAGTAAATCAAGCTCCCCCTTCATAATGTTTTTTTTTTTAGCCAACATGTTCGACCAATCACGGTGTTCGAAAAATCCTGAAGACGTCTTCTTCAATTCTCTCCAGTTTCCTCGGTTGAGTACGGAGGAAACGACAGACGTGGGCATCACTTTCACACACCCCTGGCGGAGTCACTTGCGGATATTTACCCTCTTTTCTTTCGACCGGAGACCACCCCACCGAAGTGCGCACAACTTTTCGGAGCCTACCCCCCCCTCGCTCGCGTAGGTTCTGTCCCTTCCCTATTCACAGCAACCCCTGTGATGGTTGACCCCTGGTGTCAGGACTCCTTCCATGGCCTTCCTCACCCAAATCACGGGGTTAAATCCGAGCGCTCCAACCTTCTTCAACTAGCAACGATTGAATTCCGCTTGGTCTCTGTTCACCCCTCTTCTGTTCCCGACCCCGCGTCCCGAATGATCTCTCCGGAGGCAAACTCCCCGAGGCCCCCCCTTGTACACAGCAACCCACCTTGTCGCTTCGGCACCTAACACACCAACTAGACCCACATTTTCTCTGCCGGCAAATACTCCCCCTCCTGGTACAGCAAACGCAGTCCGGGCTTTTGCAATCCCGTTTCCCCGCATCAGGTTAGGATCTTTCTCTGTCACGCGGAGTCTTCAGAGCCGGCGGGTGCTTGAGAGCCTGAGAATCCGGGTTGGCACAAGGGAGAGTTTAAGTGGGCGCTCACAGGGCCTTTGGACTAAGTCTGCGTGACCATCAGCTCACACTTCACAACCCCCCCCAACGTTGTTCCCGTCCCTGCAGGTTCCTTAACCTCCTCCCGAGCAAGGTGGTTGATCGCCGTCCGGTGCTTTATACACCTCATAGTTGATTTTTTTTTACGAAGACATTAATTTGCGTATAGCTCTGCACTGTGTAAAAGTTCTATACTCTTCTTTTCATTCGAGTGCACCCTAAGAGACGTTGTTTCAGTGAGGAGACTTCACTTTTTTCACAGTGAAGACCCCTGGCAGCGCCCCCCGTCATCTCCCTTTTTCCTCGTAGCCTTTGCCTTTATTCGCAAGTCCCTTCCTGGTTTGATCCGGCCGTTTTACTTTTTTTCCCCTGGCGCGTGGTTTTGCGCTCTTAACCCCCAAGCTAATCCCGTTAGTTTACAGTTGTTGACTGTCTCTCGTACTTGCTCAGTTTTTCACCCGATATCTTATATAAACAGATGTTACGTTTGTTCGAAAGGGTCGTTTGCACCTCGAGCAATACGGAAACGAACTACCGTTTTCTGTTCAATTGATTTTCTGCGATGGTTTCCCCCCCTTTAATGCAACTGTTTTTTGCGGGTTTTGTTCGCACCGTCCAAGCGCACAAAGGGACAACGTTTCGTTTTGCCAATACGCCGTGCAGTTTTTTCAGTACGTCCATCATGTTCCTTCTAGGGCCGCTCGGCGAAGTTCTTGATGTTCAAACCCTTTGAGCCTTTCGTTGATGCAATCACCTTCCAACGGCCGAGGGTCTACTTTTCTGAGTGGGCGCCTGAGCCATTGTCCGATCACAGTCACACCCGTTGTTCCAGCAATTTTTCTGTACGCCTTTCAAATTAATTTACTCTGGAATAGAATATTCACGACTTGACTCGAACTTTTATCCCCTACAGTGTAAGTGGATACCTTCCTGCCTTTTCCCACGTTACCCAGCCTGTGATATAATTCGTCTTACACCTCCTTCCTGTAAGAGACAGCACTGACGGCATAGTGAGGCTCTGGGCCTCACGGAACCCCCTTGGGCCCTCTTCCGGTGGAGTTCCGCCGGACTTGAGATACTCAGGATCATTCTTTAAAAACTTTGAAGTAGAGGAACTCTAGGCCTTCTCAGTCCCTCATATCTGTTTGCGTCTCAGCGAGCTTCCGAATCACTTTCGCAAAGCGTGGAATTCTCGGGGACACTGACCCCCTGCAACGGACAAAAACGAACCTTCCGGAAGCCCGCAGTCCTTCCCCGAAAGGGAAGAGCTACCCAACCTCCAAAAGGTCGCAGTGCCGAGTGAACCATCCCGCAAGGGTGTGCACGGGGTCGAGATTCCATGACCCCAACCGTAACCCCGATGAAGATGATTAAGCGCCCCTTTGCTTTGCGCTCGCGAGAGGAAACCGGACTGATTGTCCCAGGCAGAAGACTCCGAAGCGCCTCAGAACAAGGGTACCAAACAATTTCGATTTCAACAACTTCACCACCCCCCCACCCCCCAAAGATGGCAATTAATGGATTGTCTACCGCATCCAACAGTGCTTTTTCTGATGCTGGTACTGTTCAGATTGTCCGGAAGGCACCGGGATATCAGTCCCCTTTCTGTAAGCAACACACTGGGTGTGGTCCCTGCCCATTGCAATCTTCCTCTTCCTCCTCAACCTAGCCCCCCAACGGAGTTAGGAGTCCGCCAAGGCTCTTTTTTCTAAAATTCCCCCTTCGCAAGGGTTGCCCCCTCCCCCCCTCTTCGGAAGGATAAGAGGACCCCCGGACAACCCATTGTTCCCGTCCTCAGTTAGCTCCCTATTTCCCCGACTCTTGTACTATTGGCCCCAATCGCCCCGTTCTTTTCCTTTCTTTCCGGTTTGTACCATCCACACACGCCACAATATTTGTATTTGTACCATCTCAAACCGCATCCATGTCCCCCCCGATTCCCCGGAACGCGTACTCTGCTTTGCAAAACACGCCTCGTAACGATAGTAACAATGCCTTGTTCCTCCCTGTACCCCTTCTTGGTCTTCGACTGCATCAGAGCTCGCAGAGTCTAAAAGTACCGGGAGTTCTTATGCTACGGACCTTGCGAAGGCTGCTTTAATGATAACATTTTCGGACTCCCCCGCTTTCAATGCCTTTCGGCACACCGTTTGACTGAAAAAAGGCGCAGTCTTGAAGTGGGAATTTCTTAGTCCGTTGCAATCACGGCTTCATTCTTGGACATGTCCCCGTTGGGACACCCCCCACGCCCACAGGCCCATTCGTGATTTTTACACTCCCCACCTTGCGTTTCAACTGTTCCAGGGACCGCCGTCTATTCAAGCCCGTGTCCCCCCGGGGGCCGCACAATCTCCCTCCCGTCGAGCGCCCAAGATTGACGTTCTGTCAAGAGCGAACCTTTGTCGTTGGGACTGTCTGATTAAAACAGCGCCTGATGGTTATACTTGGTTGAGCTCCCCCTTTGCGGTCACCCATTTTTTTCTTTTCGGCTTTTCTGGCCCAGCACTCGCGCTTTTTCTCCACCTGAATTTTTGCTCATCGAATTCACCCCACTCTACCTTCGGACATTCGCTGCAATCCCCGGGCAGCGTTTTTTTCGCTTTCCCATCGAGGACCCCTCTTTTCATCTAACCTTGCCTGGTTGGTCGACGTGCGCCCAGTTTTGGCTGGACGTGCTTAATTGAGAGGGGGGGCCTTTGAGGGCCTTGCTGCCCACCCAAGAAATAACGTTATCGTTTTTGAGGTTGCAGTCCGACCCAGGACACCTTGATTTTTTGCTGGGCCTTTTCCCTCGGAGTCGGTCGTTGCCTGACATCTGGCATCTCGTCGATCACGATTTCCGGAGGACTTTTTTTTGATGTTCACTCCCGTCAAAAAGGGGTGACTGGATTCTCTGGGTGTTTTTCGTTCATACTTTTTTGGTATTCCGGTTTCTCGCTGGTGAGTTCCCCCCCCAGGTTCTTTTTAAAAATGCGGGCCGCCCCTTTCAGTTTCCCATTTGTTCCGCTCCCGTTTTTGGCTGTGGCCACTTTTCTGATGGAAATCCCCCTCCCTACGTGCAAGGGGTGGGCTTCGAATCGCCGTTCTTCTGCGCCTTCTGGTTGGTGTCTCTGAAGAGATGGCCCCCCTGTCCGAGCCGTCGTTTTGTTAATTACGCCTTTGATTTTCGAACTTCTGGCCTTTTTTTTTGTGATTTTGTATCATACAACCACGAAGTAACGTTCAAGTTTAGATGGATTTCCTCCCCGATGGGACCTCTTCCTCCGCGAACGGCGTTGCAGCTCTAGACAGTTTGGGGTTCTCGACAAATTCAGCGATTTTCCCCCCTTCCGTTTTTGTCGCTTCAGATAAGTTTCCCTTTTTTTTAGAGCCAGGCGCCACCGCTGTTTTTCATCCGAACGCCCTCCGTGCCCGCTGGCACAGCCTTTCCCGCTCTTTTTCTCGCCCCGCTTTTTTTTATATTCAAGGTTATCTTTCTTTCTTTCTCCTCTGGGGTTGTTTGTAGAGAGCTTATTGAATGAAGACAAAGTCGGGGAGCGACACCCCCCCCTTTACCTGAAGATCATGGCCTTTTTTTTTTTACGTTCCAGTATTTTTTTTCTTTTCAATTTGTGAGGATGCCTGCAAAACGGCACCCCCAGGATATCTCGCTCTTTCCCGTGCCCGACTTAACCTGTAACTGCGCCGGCTTTCAGAGCACGCCACCACTTCAAGGCCGAGGTTCCCTTCCCGGCTGGCTACACTAACCATTTCCTCCAATGGTGCCTCTTCATTTCATTTTCGTGGACACGGTTCTAAGGATACCATCCCCTTCAGCCCTCCAAATGGGTCTTGCCCTTCTGCTCGGAACAGGCCCCCTTTTTCTCCCTCTGCAGGAGAACCCCCCCACACGGTCAGTAGACCTCCATAGTTTGAGAGCATCCCCCAACGCCGCGAGTTGAATGCCCTTTCCTCTCAGTGGGCCCCAGCCACACACACCCTTTTTGAAACCCATGTAAAGACTTGCTAACATTAGGAGATTCCAAGGTTGAACGTTGTTGAATCCCTTGTGGCAAACGGATACCGAAACAAGTAAACAGAGAACCAGTCACCTCCGATTCCCGGGGTTCTGTGAAAGCCAGAAGGTTCAGATCGAGATTCTCTTTTCATCGGTATGGAGTGGAAACGACGGCCCCTTCACACAGTTTTTTTTCCCTCAAGACCCATCCAGGGGGGAGGTGCTAAGGCACCCAACCACCAACAATGGCCCACCTTAGAGTTCCCGACCAATTCCTTGACACACACCACTCTCGTCCAGCCAAATCCTTGGCGGGGGGGAAACCAGCCTCACCGTAAGACCAAACCTCGGACGTGGCAGCATTTTACACGTGACTTTCACTCTTAAAGATTACAGGCGTGAGGATTCCAAAGGCTGAGCCTGATTTGGGAAATTCTGGTTATGATGCCTATTTCATTTCCCCGAAGTGGGACTCTGCGAGGCGCGTGACCCGTCCAGCCGGCACCTCACCAAACCTCGGTGGATGCCCAGCATGGGGGGGCGTTCCCCCAGTATCCAGCCCTCCAAAAGGCGCGGGCGCTTAGAGACATTTGTCCCCGCGACAAAATCGGTTTTTGAGCTTCAGGCGAGACTGTAATCTTTAGGCCGCTCGCTCCTTTTCAACTGTGCAACTTTATGCGAATAGCCTTCCTGCGCTACCCGTTGGTTGTTTCCCAGGAGCGCTTGGGTACCAAAGGGGGACTTGTCCAAAAAAAACGTTATAACTTCCTCCAGACTTTCATACGATCACTTATCTTGTGAACGTGCATTTTGTACTAAGGGTTTTCATCCTCTTTCTGTAATTCCTCCTCCTTTGCTGAGTCCTGTCTAAAAAGCCATCCTCTTTTCCTATTTGATCGTCGATCTCATGGATTCAGCGGTTCCCCCGAGGGGACAAGGACTGCTCACCCAGGCGCATTGTAAGTTCGCGCCTGTAAGCACTTTTTTGGGGCAACGGGACACAGACCGGCAAGACCGACCGGGTATGTCCCAATTGCTTCTTTACCCTTTAAGAATTTAAGAGTTGCTTGTTTGATTGATCAAACAGTTCCCCGGAGGTATGATCTTAGGTTTGCAAACGTCTTGCATCAATTTTAAGACTCTAGCCATAGCCCCCTTTATTATTTACCTCTCCCCCCCTTTTCGATGAGACTTTGATTTCCACAAGAGTGTTGTGCCGGTTGATGATGCTTTCCCTTTCGCAACGGGTTTTTTGCGCATAGTTTTCAGAAGAGTACCATTGGACGGCTCTTTCACATCAGTTCCAGCCGGTTCTGATTCCAGATTAAATTAATTTCCGTCCTTTTTTGGTTGTGACTAGACTCTTCACGATTTTAGGAAAAAAAAACTAATTCCACGGTTGAGTCCTTCTCCCGTAGAAGTTGTAAAACTTCCCTTCTCACATCTCAGTAACTTAGCCCCCCTTCCTTCAGGACCGCGCTTTCCCCCCCCGCAACTTCCCGGGGACTTTTTTTTTGAGCTTGTTTATTGCCCGAATGCATGTTGCCCAGATTTCCTGTTGTGCTAGCCTCGTGCCTTCCCCCCTGATTCACGCGGGTTGTGAAAATTTCACGTACCGGAAGGAAATCTTGACAAGGCGATCCTCCGGGTCCCCTCTCCCTAAGGCTTGTTTGGATTAGATCCCGCAGGTGATTTAAGACAGGTACACTCGAATGCGTTCCCCGTACGGAAGCTGCGACACTTTTCAGGATATCGATAGGGGAACACACCCGTCTCGGGACCCAAAGGGGTAATTCCCTGAATCGGCAATGCGCCCGTCATGTCCCCCTTACTCCGGACTTATTGGTCACGATCGGTTCACACCTGTAAGCGTAGCGGAAGACGAATGCTCCGAGAGGTTATCCCTTAGTGTTTCACCCCATTCTCGTTCCCACCCTTCCCAAAGTCATAATGCTGGGGCTCTAAACTTCAGGCGGAGCGGGCAAGCTGTAGCGTGACCCGGCTTGCCGTTGATCCCCCCAACTCCGGTCCCCCCTCCCCTCCCAACAAGATTCTGACGGTTGCTTCCAAGGATGTGCCGCCGGAAGAGTGAGTTAGACAGACCTTTGGGAGAAAACCCCCTGGATTGGAGCCGAACTCCCCACTTCTGTGACAGAACCCGTGCCCACGTCATCAAAGGTTTTCTACTGTCTTTTCCGAGGAAATTCCAGATCTTAGATGCTGCTATCATTTCTTGACCTATAGGATCTTACCTTTCACTTCCTTAACTATTTCCACGTGATTCCCCCTTTTTTCGCTTTGCCTTTTTGCGACCCCCATCATTTTTCATTTTGACCCTCGTAAACGATCCTGGGGGGGGAATTTGTTCAAACGTATCGTGCCTTATTTTTATCCGTGGCCCCCAGCCCCGACGCACCTCTTCGTACCCCCCGGGTTGACCATTAGTAATCCTAGCTTTATGCATGACCCTTCGCTCTCGCAGATCCCCTCGAACGCCTCTTTGAACACGCTCGCGTCTTCCGATTTTGTAAGTTCCCAATTTATCGGATAAATAAGGCCCTTTCCCGACGTCAAAAAAGGATTTATCGTGAGGGACCCTAACGGCCCTGAGCCGCCCCCTCCCCCTGCCCTTTCCCCCCGTCTTGGGAGGAAAAGGCTCCAGAATACAGGCGGGGAAACACCCCCAAAGAAGTCGCCCTTTCTTGGACCCCCCCCCAGGGGGGAAATCTATGCACATAATCCCTTTTCGAAGTATCAGTGGCACACTTTGTTTCTCCCCCACAGCTCCCCCACTTTTTCCTCACCCGACGACGTTGGACTCGGCAAGAGCCCCCCTCCCTGGCGCTGGGACAGATTTTGTCGCCGGTCAACACGCCTTTGGTTTCCCTGTTTTTGTTTGATGACTAAACCAATGCTGTTTTTAAATTTTTTTATTGATGGGCCGGTTTTTTCAAGAACCTCCCTGCATTAACTGGAGAGACCATTCATCGCCACTCCCTCCCCCCCTCCCTTCAATTTCGCGCCCTCCTCTTGTCCTGACATGATGAACGCTCTCCCTTCTGGACTTAACAGCACGTTTCCCCACCGATGCGTGGTGGGCGTAGTTTGCCCAGCCGCTGTTCTTTTCTGTGGACAGTCGTCGATTTTGATTGATCGTCCCGATCGGCTCAGTTGTCATTTTTTTTGCTCGGGTTTGCCGTTTTTCCGTCGACGAAAGTTTAGTTTTGAAACCGTGCTGGGTGCGTGCTGGGACATGGTGTCGTTCTTTTCCCTCTTCCGACCACTTTTCTTTCCCCCGTCTCTGAGGTTACCAGCGGCCCCCCCCAGCCCTCTGCTTCTTGTTTGCTCCTCTGTCGGTATTCAGGTTTGGGTCTTTCCCCCCGGGGACTTTGTAAATCATCGTCTCATGGTCCTTGGCCATTGGGTTTCCCGAAGCCATCCCGTTTTCTGTTTGAATTTATCCTTTTCCTGGAACCACGCGGGCTGGTTCTGTCGCCCCCCCGCTTTCGCCTGCCCCGGGGGTTCTCCGCCGCAGCCGAAGCTGGGCAACGGGCCCCGCCATTGTCCCCATCCCTTTGTCAATCTTTCTACCCCGGTGTTGTTTCCGTCCGTAACACGCACTCATAAGCTGGCACCTCCTCTTGGTTTCTCCATCCCCCCTCCCAGGCTTTGCTCGCCTTCCTCCAAGTTGTCTGTTGTTCGACAATCGCCGATTTTACCTGTTCTTCGCTGGATATCCAGGTGTTTCCCGTTGACTAATACGAACCCTCCCCAGACCGATCTGTTTTTCCCGCTGGCCCTCCGGTCGTTTCCCCTGGTTCGATCATGTTGGTCGTATTATGT
>Ga0179593_1283159_pt1 | contig 10692 bp, 13 predicted proteins | sample CZODoug2_1_08_16_FD_185931 | JGI IMG/M metagenome (GOLD analysis project Ga0179593, IMG submission 185931) | Vadose zone soil fungal communities from Angelo Coast Range Reserve, California, USA - CZODoug2_1_08_16fungal (PacBio error correction) | ecosystem: Environmental > Terrestrial > Soil >... | reverse complement strand
TCTGACCTTCCCCTCTCTCTTCCCCCTAATACAATAGTTATTCCGACTTTCGGAAACTCCCTTTTAGCGGAATCCTGAATTCTTTGATTGAAGGGTTCCCTGCTGCCTCATTGGCTGTTCCTCCCCCCGCGTAGACTTCTTTGCGAGTTTCCCAAGAACTTCGCGCTTGCTGGCGTGATGTTTTTCATGAAACTGCCCTTTCCGGATGTTTTTTTTATCCGCCAGAATGTCTTGTAACACCCTTCCTCCCTTTTGACAGAAACAATCTTTTGTGGCAACACTCTAGTTTTTTTCCCCGGTTACCCTTTTCCTTATCCCTCGGTCCCCGTCCGAACAAATCCGTAATAACTCGCGGTTGGAAAAGGTTGTGGTTTTTTTCCCTGCCCTCCCCGCTCCATTTTACCTTTTTTTTTTCTTGGAGTTTTGACTCCCTGAAGCCTCCCCTCCCACTCAAGCAACCCTTTCATTTCTTTCCCCTTTTAAGAGGTGCACATGTCGGTGGTCCATAGCCCCGCTACCGATGGAAGACCTGTCGGTAGGCCCTGAAGCTCTCCGGGTACACCGGTTTCTTCCCGTCAGACGGACTTGTAGGCATAGTGGCCTCCATTTGGACTCAAGAAGTCCCCCGGGGGTGACCTCTCCTTCTGTGATCTCACCTTCACGTACGGGTTTTGGTTCACCTTTCACTATCTTGCGGTCTCAAGAGAGAATTGTCCCATCCTCCCCGCTGTCCTTCCAAAGTGCGTAAGTTTGAAGACGGTATCCCCTTTGATGAGAACCCGGCTCAGGCTCAAGCTCCGCGGAAATCACCGTTGAAAGTTCTTTTTCCTTAGTCCCTGGAGAGATAAAAAACGCCCTCCTTCTCCCACGGTACTCTCTTTTTCCCGTTTTTCTCTTGCTGATTCCCCCTCTACCTCTTCAGGAGACTTTCTAGGAGAAAGAAGGCTTCCTTGAGCTTGATAATGTTGAGAGTAAAGTGATACCCTTGTAAAGATGCCCCTTACCTGTTTTAAGCCATGATAGGGCTTTTCGGTAACGACCCTCTCCCCAAGGTCCTTTCCCAATGATGGTAACTCAACGGATTTGACACCTTCCCTAAATCCCTCAGTGCCTTTCTCAACTCTTACGGTATGCCGAAGCACAGCTTGCATTTCCTATTTTATTCGTCCCCACTGAAAATGTGTTGTACCCCTTTTTTTAGTAGTTAGGACGCCGTTATAATGAGGACCAAAACAGGAAGAGACCGGGCGACTCCCGCGTCAGTATTTAACCAAGCCGCCCGTTGTTGTTGTTGATTTGTTACCTCGTCAGTCCGTGGTTTCGAGCGGTGGTTCTAGTTTTCGGCTTTTTGTGCCAGGCTATGACTCTTCGCCGACAACTCCCGGTTTTTTTCCCTTCCCAGTCTTGCGAACTTACCCAGGGCCTTACTCTTCTTTTCCCACCTTTTTTATTAGCTTCTTATGTTCTTCTTGGCAGGTGATTCTTAGTTCATGTCGTTTGTTCTTAGTTTCCCTCCGCTTTCACTCAGGTGGGCCTTCGGGTTTGATAATTTCCCCATTACTTGGCTTCTTATGCCTCTGTAATCCCTGCTCCTCGGTGAGGCGTTCCCCCCTTTTCCTCCAGATCCTCTCCCCCCTTTCTCAGGCCCGGTTCTCTTTTTTTGAGCACAGATTTTTCCCAGCTTTAAGATAATACCGTGACTCCCGGTGGCCATTTTTTTCTATTTTCGGCTTTCCCTTCCTTGTTGCTTGCCGGGTTGTCCCCTTCTTGCCGGTTCTCCTGCTCCTTTTTCTGGTCTCCGAAGTATTTCTTCGATGAGGTTTGGTCCTCTTTGCCCCCCTCCTGGGAGTCCTCCTGGTCAGGAGATGGCCCCCCTGACGTGTGACTGCGGATATTTTTTCCCGGATGGCTCTGCCGTCTTTTCCCCCCTGGATTGACACTTTTCCTCCTCTCTTTGAGGCTGGCCTTCTTTTCCCTTTCTTTGAACCCCCTTACTTTCTGTTTTAAAGGAGACGTTCATTTTTTAGGGGAATTTGCGCCTTTTTTCCAGTTCTGAGTTGGGTTAAGGCCAATACTCCCGTGCTCCGCGGTCCAACTTCCAGTTGGTTCCTTTTTTTAGCCGTTTTTGTCCTTTACGGTGGACCGTCCCATCGTGTTTTCCTTGAAGGTTCTTCTGGAGGTCTTGTCAAACACCGAGAGTACCTCTTTCCTTTTTTCTGGTAAGACAGTTCCGGTGCTCCGGGGCGTCCCCTCCAGCGCGGTGTGTAAGAAAGATCCGCTGTATTTTTTTTCATTTTTGGATTTTTCTTTTTTTCCGTCAGCAGGCGTAGCAGGCGATCCCCAACCCTCTTTCCTCTTCGTTACTTTGGTGTTTCCCCCCTGCCGACTGCTTTCCCCCTTTAAGTAAGGTCTGGCCCACTCCGGAAGCAGCCCGGTTACTATCTGGGCGAGCATCAGTCCCGGCATCTCTGGGTAAGGGAGGTACTTTACATTCTTCTAATGCTCTTCGGGCCTGTCCGAGGCAGAAGTTTGGGATGCAGGGGCGCTCCAGCGTTTCCGAATACCCATCATCTTTTTTCCGGGGACCGGTCGCCGTTGTTTTCAGGCGCCCCTTCATCCTCTAAGTCCCGCGTGTTTCACTCTTCCTCTGAAATTTTTTGCCCCCCCCCCTTTCTGTGTTCGAGGGGACTTTTTCCCCTGAAACCTTTTCACACTCCCTTTCGGTTCCTTTCACAAGGTCCGAGTTTTGCGTCACCTATACCGTTTCTTCACGAGTTTTTCTCTCTTTGGTCCCCGAAATGTCCTTGTCGACGGGGTTTTTTCTTTTGCCTTAGTCCTTATGTCCAGCTAGACCGGTTACGACCTGGTGGGACCATGCCAGCCTGTCAGTAAGATTTTGTGGTCTCGCGCGGGCGATAAGCCTACCACCCTCTTTATTCCGGCCCCCCGCGCGGAAAGGCGTGCCCCTCAAGTAGCCTAGAATCATCCTACTCGCGCCCCCGGCGACGAATTCTAACAGCTCGCCCCGCGTTGAGTTGTTTAGATTGTTTGCTTCCATGCGGTCCATCCGGGCGTTTCCCCCCTGATCGATCCCTCTGAGAATATTAGCCCGTTCCAAGCCAGCGGCCCTTCCCTTCCCTTTTTCGTCTAATATTCTATCCCCCCTACGTGTTTTATCTCTATTGGCCTAGCTATTGGTAATTTTGGTCGGGCTGTTTCCTTGAAAATGCCAGACCCCCGTCGTGTTCTGGGCAGAGATTCCAAGATTTTCATGCCTCACCTTCCTTCTTCCTTCGGAGGTTCCTAAACCAGATTGCGCAAACATTCCTATCCGTGCCGCCCCTCCTCTCAGTTTCATGTTGAGGTTGACCCTGTTTGTTTCCTCCCTTTTGCCGGCTGTTTCTCGAAGTTTCGGGTTTGGGTTGCGACTAGTCGGGACCTCACAAGAGCTTAGTCTTTGACTGTTGCTCCCTTTTGCCTGTCGTGCCGGAGGAATCGGTAAAAAGTGTTAGTAACTTAGGGGCCCCCCCCGAGGATCGAGCTTGCACTGCTCCGGACCCTGCGACCGGCCACTGCAATTCTTTCCTTAACATCCTCAAAACGCTCCTTGCCTTACCAGTTCCGAAGCGCTGTCTTTCTTTGCAGTTCCGGGGTTCACGTTTCCGTTAAGTACAAAATATGCAAACGATTTTTTTTTCCCCCCCTTGCGCTTAACAATCGGACGTTCTTTTCTGCTAAACCCGCCCTCTGCCCCGGAACTTTCGGTCGTCCCAGCCGTGACGTGCACTTTCGATTGACCTTATCTGATCTTTGCCGGAAAGAAGTGCCTCTTGCCGGATTCCAGATAACTGTCTTCTCGGCTTCTTTTTTTTTGTATTTGTACGGTGTTCCTCCCCCTGAGTGTTTCTACCGATATAAGAGTGGGAGACCCACGTCCCATTTTTACTTCATTGTGCGGCGAGGAGGGTTCTGTTATTGATGATTTGCCGTTTTTTTTGGTAAATCCCTCCCCTCAGCCCCTGTCGGTTGATTAAGTTCCTAGTCTCGCGTTTTTTTTCCCCCCTGCTGCGGGATTCCTGACAAAAAGAACCCCTTTTGATAAAGAGGTCCGGGAGAACACCCGGCAGTTTCCACTTGATTTTTGGACAGTCCTCTTCCGTCCGCGCCCTATACCTCGGTTCTTTGAGTTTGACCTGAAGATCAACGGATGTCACGCTCATCTCCCCCCGAATATTTTGCCGAGGCGTTCTTGCTATTCCTTTCCGGATGTTGACTAAAAATACATTTTGGCCCTTCGGCCTGGCCGTCCTGCTTCTTTTGGTACATCTTTCGTTAGGAAGTTTCCCTCGCCTTGCTCCCTCGGTCGGATCTTTACTTTTCCCGACCTTTTGGGCAGGTTTTTTCGTACCTTCCCCCTCTCCCGATCCTCGTGAGTAGGCCTCCTTGTCACTGGAAACTACTTTTTCTTTTTTTCTTCCCAGTTGCGTCCTGGCAACTCATAGCCTCCTTCCTCTTCCAGTCGGGCCTTCTCCCCCTGGGGATGCTCAACCGGTTTTTTTTTTTTGTTTTCCCCCCTTCCTCGACCTGCAATCCACCTGTCTGCAGTAGAAGAATCGTTGCCGATGGAACCCCCGAGGCCTTGGGGATATATTATCTGTCCGAGTGCTCTCCTGAACCCTCCGCTTAATTTTTTTTTTTTCCTTCGTTCCCCTCCAGCAGTTTTTTCCCCTAGAAACTTCGTTGCCTTTGTCTCCGGATGAGGACTTACTTTAGACCGGCCCCCCTCCCACCACCCATCTCCCAGGGGGCCCTTCCCACGCTCCCCTTCCATGTGCAAATTTTCTTTTTCCCCGCTTAGTCCGGCCTCAACTGAGCCTGACCAAATTGTACGTGAGGTCCTTGGCCTTTTTCATTCGGATCTTCCTCCCCCGACCTGTAGAGCTTCCCGCTCGGCTACGCTCTAACAGCCTCTTTTTCCCTTCAACCCGTCCTCTCAAACGGGCTCGACATATTCTTTTTCTTTTTTTCTCATCTCCCTGTTGATCTAGATTTCGTCACCGGTCGCGACTTTTTCCCCCCCTTGACGGTACTTTTTTCCGCGTATTCTATATTACGTTCATTGGTCCCTTAAACCCTGTGCCCCGTCCTTTTTAATGATGTTCTTTAAGTAACAAGCCTTTTACCCCCCTTCCGTGGTCATAGCGGTCGGTCGGTGCTTATCTTCAACGTTCTGTAGAACGCATTTTTTTTTTGGCTCTTTTTTTTCCTTCCTTGGCCCGAGGTTCTTGTTCTTGTACAGTACGGTCTCTCTTTATCGCGCATCTAAACGCTTTCCGTGCGCTTTGCGTTGAGAAGATCCATTCTCTCCGTCCGTCCTAATGCCGGTTTGTAGTTCGCTTCAGCCTTATAAGTTCGTATTCTTCCCCTTTGCTTAGATGGGGGGGTGGTTTTGACAGGCGCGTTTCTAGAACGTCTTCCTTTTGAGGGAGTTATTGCCTTCTCTAACCGGGCCGGGTTCTCACCATGTTGATGGAGGACATCCTGGATGTTGCAGCCGGTTTTTCTTAGTTGTCCCCTTCCGCTGAGAACTCTCTTGAGTTCCGCTTTTTGCCCCCCTTTCCTTGTGCCGTTTACTCTGAATGGAGGATATCAGACAGAGAGGGCTAGATTCTTCTGCCCACTGGTCTGACCCGGTTCAACGTACTCTCCGTTCCCTCCCCCTGCTTCCCCCCCCTCCCTAAACCATGTCCGACGGGAGTTGACCTTCCGTGCTTTTTTTGTCGTCTGTTCTTTTTGCCCCCCGTTTCCCCTCCTAGTTTTTCCATCCCGGTAAATGCCTATCATTGGCTCCTGGTCTTTAATGAAAGGTTTCCTTGATTTCTTGTGGAACCTGTGATCGTCCTACGGTCTGCACTTGTACCGAATTTTTTTTTTTGAGGAGAGTTCATAGCACCCCCGGTGATTTATTCTTTGTTCTAGGAGGTTTTTTTCCCCTCGTTATCCTTAGCGTCCCTGGGATCAGCCCTTTTGATGTCTCCCACGTGATGGGACTCAGGACCTTGGCTTCTGGTGTCCCGCCGTAGGGTTAGACGGCGGCGGACCCCCCCCCTATTCTAGGCTTTAAGGGAACTCTTTTCCCCGCGCCCCCAGAGCCCGGTGAACGGGCCCCTCACGAGGAGGATCTGTTTAGAGGGACCTTCCCTTCACACCGTGAGGCTTCGGCCGCAACGGGTTTTCCCCTAGCGTCCCTCATTTTTTTTTTCCCTTTTGCCCTTGCTAAGGCCAAGACTAGCGGGGATGAACTGGATATCGCGTGCCGTTCTGGCTGTCCTAAATCGCGTTCGGGGCTGGGGTCAATCTCGTTTTGGCAGGCCCTCTTCGCGGTTCCAAGCTGTATTTGAAAATACAACTCTGGTTTCGAGTTCCACCGGAATTTTTTCCTTTTTCTTCCCCGGACCGTGAAACAGTAACTTCGGGGGACCGTGTATCCTTTTTTTTTCTTTTGTCGATCTGGGCCCCTTTTCCTGTGATCATTTCTGCATTTTCCTAGCATCTGCCCGTCCGCCTTTTTTTAACCTTTTCCTCAATGGTGTAAAGATAGCAGCCCCCGTCCCCCTTACAGCCCTTTTCCAGTTTTTTTTGCAAAAGTCCTCTCTTCAACGATTCAAACGCTGCTCGGCCAAGTGAGGCCACCGCCTGCATGGACCTATTTTCGCCGGTCAGGGTACCCCTACTTTTTTTGGAAGCGGCTACTGACTTAGACAAAGCTTCCCCCTCTTCGAGGATAGCTATAACATCCTGCTCTTTCCTTCGGTTAGTCCGATTAAGAAACCCTCGGATTTCTGGAGGGGTAATACGTTCCCCCCGACAGCGTTTGCAACCGTACTCCCGCTCGTCCGTATTCTTCTCTCTATTTCTCCCCTCCCCCCTTCTTTTTTTTTTGAGCACGTTTTCGAGCCTTTTAGTCGGGCCGGGCTGAGGGATACTGTGATAACGACCCCCAGAGTGATCGGAGACCGCCTGGGCAGCCGCACTTTTTTTTTCTATCCCCCTTCTGGAGTTCCCCGTTCCTCTATCACGAGGGAAGTACATTAGTCGCCGCGATCAAAGAGGGACTGTGCTTTGACCGGCTCTACTTTTCCAGTTGCCGCTTTTTCTTCGAAGGGGGCCGCTGTAAGGGTTCACATCCCGCGGAGCCGAGACGTAGATCGTATTTTCTTTTGCTCTTTCCTTCCTTATAATCCCTTTGGTCCCACCCCGTGTCGTACTATCTTCACCGCGTTCGTTGGAGGAGAAGATTTTCCCACTGCCGCCGTGTCCTGATGCCCTGCGGAAGCCAGCCGAACAAGTCGCGGCATCCCCCTTTTTCTTTTTCGAGTTCACCTCTTCTTGTTGCATGATTTCCCCGTTTTGGGGTGATCCCGTTCGTGTTCTTTCCCGTTTCCCTATCAGAGCCCAGCCTTTTTGTAAAACCTTTAGTTTGTGCCCTTTGGAAAACTTCTCTTCCTTCGTCATAAAGGCGTTATGAACTCGTCCTCATCTTTTTTCGTCACTCTTAACGGCTGGCAATGTCACTCCACTCTTCTGTTTTTTTGCCTTACCGCCCGTCTCTCCGAGGAGGCTTCTCAATTCCCTCTGTCTGTTTTTTCTTTTTTGGTACCGTCGTTGTAAGGGGAACGACCGCTCCGGTCCCTTTTTTCCTCAAGAGAGCACGATGTTCTGGTGCGGGGCCTTCTTTCCATGAAATCTTCTTCTTTTTTGTTAATCCGTCCTTCCTGGTCACCCTGCGTTCCGGTTTTTTTTTTTTCTATAGGACTTGCGGAAAACTTCCGTGATTTCTCCTTAGACAGTTCATTCTAACCCGCGTTTTCCCTAGAGGCCCCCACCATAATAACTCCTCCTGTGGTTCAAGGCTTTTCCCTTAGCTCCCCTTTTCAACCTTGTCGTATTCCGCTGATAAACCTTCACCTTGACTACCAGATAAGCGACCCCGGGCATTGACTTGTGCCGCCGCGTGCCCTCGTGATTGGTCACTTATGGGTGCCCCCGTGCCTACCCAAGGAGCCATTCGTCCAGACCCTACACGCCTTCTCTACATCCCGTCCCCCTTTTCTTCCCTTTGCCCCGACCTTCTAAGAGAATACTTTTTTTTATGGGCCCTTTTTACCGTTCCCAGTGTGGCATTCTTCCTTTTGCCCGTTCGCGTTCTCTTCCGACAGTATCCGTGCATGTCACCCGGTACTTAGTCCAATACCGACAGGGTTCTGCAGCCCTCCCTTGTCCTTACCTAGAAAGCTGTCCTTAAAAGAGGCATTCCTCCTTGCCTATACTGGGATGAGCCTGAAATTAATTTGTACCAGCTCTAATGCACCTCCGTCAAGGCGTCCTCCTCCCCCCGCGCCTTTCCATCTATTAAAAACCTCTTTAACGGGTCCTATTTTTTCTTTATACTCTTCTTTTATTGACAGCTTGAAGCAGGTCCTGAGCGATGGTTCTGCGAACTTCCCCTGAACTGGATCATGCCTTTATATGACTTTCGTAGGTGTGCACTTTTATCCCGTCCGGAGAAAGACCCTAGCTCCCCTCTGGCACTGCTTTAACGTCCCCCAGCGCCTGCCTGGTCCACGTCTGCCTCCTCCCGCACTCCATGTTACGCCGCCATGTCCTGTTTAAAGAATAGTGAAGGTAACACTTTGGACCTCAGCATCTGTTTGACGTGTCCCCTACCCTTCCTCTTGTGAGTCGGACCCCTTCAGTTTCTCGCTATGGGCAACCACGACACTTTATTGACATGGCTCTACGCTCCTCTCTCATTAATCCGCGTAGAGATTGCCCCGTCTTCTCTCCAAGTGTGGTTTCGCTAATGGTTGGCGTGCAGCAGGATTAGCTCCTTTTTTTTAAGAATCGTCACCTCTCCTCCCCAGTACTTCGTTGCCGACCTTTCGTGGTGATCTTCCAGTTACCAGTTCTTTGGACCGGGCCGAGGTTTTCCATATATTCGGTCTTTTTGATGGAGGTCGACGTAGGTAGCTCAGCTCCTTTGTCCGCGTCTTCGTCTCTGACCTGCTGAGCAGTCGTTGGCCTTTTCTTGGATTTTGCGTCCTTTCGACCCCGGTCTAGAACTTTCTTGCCTCCTTTGGATTCCTTGCCACTGTTCCCGCTTTGTAAGATCCCCGCTTCCCCCCGCCCTTCTTCAGTCTGTTCTCGGTGTGAAGTTTTTCGACCGCCTTTCTTCCAGATACTTATACTCCCCAGTGTCGGTTCCGCGGCTTTGTTGTCACTTGTGTCGGCGTCCCTTAATGCCTGTTTTGCGGGCCTGCTTGCGGCTTCACCTGGGCCGGTCCCCATGGTTCCTTTCTGCCCTTCCATTATAGGAGATTAGAATATATTTCGCGATGTTTAGCTTCGCAGCTGAGTTCCGCCAGCCCACCTGGCCCGAAGAGGCCCGATCCTTAACCTTTTTTTTTCTTCCTCCGACGTGCTTGGCTAGAAATGCGTCTGCCCCACTCCCGGCCCTTCCCGTATCTCTGGCCTTCCGCGAGTTTCGTTTTCACCATGGCCCTTCCCACGTTACGGGCTTCCCTTGAACTTTCTTGGATTGAAGACATTTCGGGCAGCAAAGTGTCATCCCCACCTCCTTTATATGGGAGCCTTCACGGAGGAGGGTTCGTGGTAGCTTGCTAAGGTCGTTTTCGTTTGTCTCCTTTTTCCAGAGAATTGACCGTTTGGGATGTCGAGTTAGGAACACCAACGGTTGAGTCGCGTTTTCCTTTTTTCCTCTTCGTTTCCCCTCTGGCAGCTCCCCGTGGTTCCTGGGGCTCCTTTGCCCCCCAAGCTAGAGGGGATAGGAAGTCCTGGAGTGGCCGGCCGGGTCTCTGGGTCCCCCCTTCTTCCTATGCGAGTCCCCCTCGCTTCCCTCAGCCGCCCATTCGTTGACCGGAAGGTCTCAAGTCCTGTATGCGGTCTCAAGGTTGCCAGTTACCACCCATTTCCCGGCAAGCGCCTTACCATTTTTGAACCTGGGCTGGTACTTTAGTTTCAGGCATCCGGGTTTTCTGTCCCATTTTTCCCTTGCGTTCCTCCGAGAAGAGAGGGTGATGATTGTCCTATCAGTCAAATTAAAAGGATTGCTTGACAGGTAAGCGCCGGGGTGGCCTCAGGACCTCTTTCCCTCTTTTCTCCAGCGGAAACAGTGGGACTTCCAAAAAAGAGAGCTCAAGAGTGAGAATTTACCACCCGAAAACCTTTACGAAATACCGATTGACACAACTTCACCACTAATGTCCGCGTCTTGGAGACCATCTTTTAAGAGCCTTGTTTTTCTCTATTAGTCACGCTGGATGTTTCATTCCTTGATGTCAGTTCCGGCTTCTGCTCCCGCCCCCCGATTTTGCCGCTCCGTTAGTTGTTCCCCCGCGACTCCCTCATTACCCTATTGCTTCCTTGCGTTTTTGTCGTATCCGTCAGTTACCCCCTTTACCTTATCCCTATCTACTTCCCTTGGCAAAATGCAAGTATTTTCGTTTTTTTCATGTAAACAGACGGTATCGGCGAGGCTACGACTTATTTTTGCGCCCCCTTTTGAGACGAGGCGTTCCCTGCCCCCGCTTACGTTCTTGAGGTGCTAGATCGACGCTCAGCGTATTTTCGTTTTCCTCCTCAGTCCATTTACAACTGCACAGACCCCTTCGC
>Ga0179593_1619097_pt1 | contig 10693 bp, 9 predicted proteins | sample CZODoug2_1_08_16_FD_185931 | JGI IMG/M metagenome (GOLD analysis project Ga0179593, IMG submission 185931) | Vadose zone soil fungal communities from Angelo Coast Range Reserve, California, USA - CZODoug2_1_08_16fungal (PacBio error correction) | ecosystem: Environmental > Terrestrial > Soil >... | reverse complement strand
TTTTCGGTCACAGCAATTTGCCCCCGGTTCGGACCTCAGCTCTGGACACCGCTTCGAATCCCTTGTTTCCTTTGACCAGTGCGCTTCTAAAACCTTTCCTGCCTTTTCCCCTTTCTTCTCGTAGTTGGAGACCGGTTTTTTTTTTTTTTTGGGGGGCGTGTCTGTCCGCCGCCCGCTTTTGATAGACGTGGTGGCATTTTGCCGCAGCCCTTCTCCATCTTTGACTGGTCAAGTAGCCGCCGGCTCCCCCTCTTCCTCCTCCACGCCTCCGCGAGGTTTTCTCCCCCTCACTGGGAGATAGCACTCCCTCTGCCTGCACTGTGGCGTTGCGGCCCCTTCTTGGAAGGCGCTTTCTTTCCCATTTAGACGTAGTCGGCGGTCTCACTCCTGGTGATAAAAAGAGCTTGCAGCTGTTCAGTACTGGCTGCGACTTTACCTTCTCAAGGTACCCCAGTCGCCCATTGGCTTATCCCCCCCCTTCTTTCCACGGAGTCGGAGGTGGGCGGATCCTTTTCCCCTTAAGAAGCGCCCCCTTCCCCTTAACCCTCAGCGGAGGCCTTCCTTGGTTTTTATCTTTTCCCCTTCCTCCTCAGATAAACGCAGGGCAGTATCTTCCTATTCCCAATAGATGCTGGCTTTCACGAGCGTGCTCGCAGTGCTCAAATTTTGGTTTTTTTCCCCCCCCCTTCCTTTGCCCCGCGATCCCCTCTTCGGTGCCTTCTGGCGCTTTCGAGCGAGTTTAAGTGAAACTTATTTAGTCCCTCCCCCCTAGAAGGTGTCGAATGCGACCTCCGAACCCCAACCCTGATTTTTTATAACCCCTGTGGCAGGCCGCCGGCCCTCCCCCCAACGCCCCATCCCCCGGTCTCCCCCTTTCGCATAATTTACTGCGTTCGTCTCGATTTGTTTTTCCTCAAGGGTTCTTATTCATTGTAGCGATTGGTTTTTTGGCTTTTGACCCCCCCCCTCCTTAACTTTGATGGGAGTAGTCGGTCTTTGACCCCCCCCCCTACGAGATTCCGTCCCGTCCCCATGGATTCCTTCCCTCTTTATGCGGGCCTTGGCCCTTTTTTGTTCCCTTTCCCTCGAAGGAGAAGACCCGCTTTTCCCTGACTCTAGAAAGGACCCTCTGCCTTTTCATAGCCCCCTCCCTTCTCCCTGTTACTCGCGAGGGCCGGTCCCCTCTGTTCCAAACTCGAACGATCCATTTCCCTTTTTTCCCCGTTTCGGCTTGGCAGACCCTCCCAGTCATTCAGATTCGCGACAGCACCCCTGGCTTTCCCCCTTCCTTGTGGTCCCTTCAACGGCACTCCGTTCGCGCTTTTTCCCTTTTCCAGCCTTGCTAACGAGCCTCAGTCCCCCTTCCCCAGAAGCTAGTGTTTTTCATTCCCTCCACCCGGTGAGTGGACTTCGCACTCAAACGACTCCTCCCTTCCCGTTTGTTTGGCTGAATCACGTTTGTTTATTTTTTCATGCTTGCTGCTGGACCCTCTCTCTAGGCTCTTCCCTGAGTAGATTCTTATCCTTGGAGTGAACTTGCTCCTCCCCGTGATGCTTATATTTCGACTCCTTTTTTTTTAAATCCTCCTGCACCCGTCTCTTCTTCCTTCCTCCCCCGGACACCAGACTCTTCGTTGTAAATCTTCCTTCGTAGTTCGGGCTCAAGACCTCCCTGGACCCCCGGCCGATTGCAGTTCACACTTCCAGGCGGGACGACCTTAGTCTTGAGAGCGAGCGGTCATTCACGGGACCCCAATCACTCCTGCCCTTCCCATTTTTTTCCAGGATTAGGATTTGGTCTCCTTTCCTGATCGATGTCGATCCCCTCTCTTGCTTCCCCCCCTTATAGCCAAAGCACAAGGTATATTTTTCCCTCTCGTGTCCTTGAAAGCCGCCGACAATTTTTTCGTTGAACGACCTCCCCTCCTTTAGTGTCTTTTGACTCTTCTTTCCGAGATCTCACCCTTCCGTGCCTACCCTGTCCGTCATTCTTTCGCTAGCCTCTTCCCCTGACTTGTCAAGCCTTCTTATCTCTAGTGGAAGCCTCAATCCCATATTCCGTTCACCCTCCGGGAAGTGTTTTTCTCTTAACCTCAAGATGTGACTTGCGTCTCCCAGCCATGATGAGTCCCCTGGCCCCCCACAGAAACAGGCTTTTCCGCTTTCCCCCCTTTCAAGGCTCACCAGGACTTTTCCAAGCATAATAAGTTTGGAGATCTGAATGTTTTTCTTTCGGCCGGTGTTTTTTTCCGCCTCCGTTTCTGGGGTCTTGGGCCAAGGCGCGCGGATTTGCCTTTCCTCTTCATTGGGAGTATGTCTCCATCTGCCCGAGCTTCTTTTGTCCCTTTTTTGACCGGGCAACTTCGGTCGCTCTTATCCCAATTCGCGGGGTGAGGCCCCTTCTCGTCCGAATGCTTTCGTCTCGGCGAAGGTCCGTTTCCTCCCGACGGGCTTACACACCTGGCACTAACGTTGTGTTTTCACTGACGCATTTCCCGTCTGCGGGCGGCAGATCCCTCCCTCCCACTCCCTATTCTCCGAAATATCGTCGGCCTTGGTTCTCCTCTTTTTTGATCCCAGTCTCTGATTGATCTCAACACTCCTCTGAGCGGAACCCGTCCACCCCCCTTCGATTGGACACTCCTCAGTTTTATTTTCTGTTCGGATTTCTCAAAGGAGCGCTCAGAGCTAGAAACCTTTCTCCTTAGCTCTCTGGGACGAGGTGTCACGTCCGATCATTCGCACTCGGAAGCCCTTAGACTGAACTGCACCCCCTTTTTATTACCAGGGAGCCATTGCCCCCCTGTTGTCAGAGAGATTTCCCCTTAGCGCTGTCCGGTAAGGAGTCCCGCCCCTGGAAGCAAGAACGATTCGTAAGGCACGCTCTTCTTCTATATCACTCCCTTTCCTCGCAGGTACCTGAGCTTCTTTTTTTCCGAGGCAATCTGGCCCCAGCCCGAATGCCGATTTCTGCGCACCTTGTCTATGCTCGTAGCTTGGCGAACCCTGGACCCCATTCAAAGAAGGTTTTCCTTGGGTCCTCGCCGATTTTCAGGGCCTCGGTGTATTCCTTCCTCTTGAGGCAGGATCGTCTACGCGTTTTCTTTTTGAATTTAACACCGCCCCCCCCCCTGTCGCTGTCGCGAATCTGCTCCTGTTATTTTTGATGTCTTGTCCCCAGCCTCGTCCTGAGAGGATCCGTTTCCCCTTTAGATTTGGTGTTTTTCGCCCCTCGTCATGGTCACATCGAGCCGTTAACTCGCCACTGATCATTCTTTCTATTCCCCTCGAGGCGGGTCCTTAGATCCTCTTCGCGTTCCAGACTCAATTAAGCTGGTTTTGCGCCTTCGGAAGCCCCACCAGCGAAGAAGTGACGCCGTCCCCTGGTCCCCGTATGAGTTGTTTCACCTTTTCAATAACCCATCTCATTTGTCTCTTCTGACCCAAGGACCCACCCTCCTTCAGATCCCAAGACCTGATTGATGTCCACCTGATCCTCCCAAAGATCGAGCTTTCCTGTGTCCTTAAAAGGATTTCTGACGATGATTGCGCTTGTCCTTCTCTTCCCGGTCGCCTTGCCTCGGCGTCTTTCTTTTCCCCTCTTTTCGAGTTGAGTCTTTTTTTTTGAACATAGGATTAATACATTCCAAGGGAGGACCCTCTCCTGCTGTCGACCTCCACAGACGGCGTCGGGTTTTTCACTGCAAACAGTTTCCCCCTTTCCCCCCCGGTTTCCGAGCACGCATCGATGCTCTCCCGCCTTTCCTAGAGGAAGAGTGCCCGCTCGGCTTTTCCTTCGGATTCTTCTCCTTCCCGACTCCTTCTTCCTTAAGGCATAGAGTTTGATCTAGTTTCCAGAGGGGAGGGCTGGTCCCGCCCTGAAAGAATGATCCCCGAGGACTCTCCCTTTTTTCTTTTCCAAGGAATTCTACTCTGAGGGGTCTCGGCTCTTTTCCTTTCTTGCCATCCCCCGCGGTTCCTGCCAGACCCGCCGGATGTTATTTTTTATCCCTTTGACTCAAGCGCCTCTTCGGCCTCTCCAGAACCCTCGAGGAAGGCGTCCTTCCCCCCCCATCGGGCTGGGCAAAACTACCAGGACGGGCTGGCGCGTTTTTTCGACTCCGTTTCGCTATTTCATTCGAAATGTTCCGAGGGCGAGTCTACCCACGCTTCCCCCCTCGCTCTCGCAGCCTCTCTGCCAAATTAGTTAGACAGTCCTGACGGCTGCTTTCTTCTTCCATCAGGGATTAGTTAACACTCTTTTCGCAGTCTTAGGAAGATTTTTTGTCCCCGAGGCGGGTAATGGCAGAAAACTTTTTGCGCTGCGCTCTATTTATATATTTTTCATCTCCTCTTTTGTTGTTTTTTTTCATCCCCTCCAGCAAGTCGGTCCTTTTCCTGCAGGTCCAAAAGATTAGCCTCTGCCCAACCTCGTGGAGTTTTACCGAATACCCCTTGCAGCCAGCGCCTACCTTTTGCTGTTTTTGCCCCGATGGCCTCTTAGGCGGGATGATACGTGCGCCTAGAGGCGTGCGCCTTCTTAACGTCCCTTTCCTTTCCTGGAAAGCGCCGGCGAGAGTAAGAACGAGCCAGCGCCCCCGCTGGACCAGCAAGAACTTGGTCTCCTCTTCCCGTCATTCGCCTGCCTGGTTTTTTGGTTTAAGCACGTCTTGATCAAGGTTCTTCTCACTCTGTCTCACACGGATGGATACCCGTTTCTTCCCAGGAAGATGCCTGATACCCTTTCCTTTTTACTTTTCCTTAACTTGAGACCCGGCGCACATTTGAGTGCACAGATAAGGCTTCCTTTCTTTTTTCTTCCTGGCCCTTCCCCCCCCTAAAGCCCCGCCCCCTTAATTGGTCGACACTGAATATTTAAGCCAGCTACGCCGAGCCTTTCGCGGTTTCCTAATCCTCGATGAGGCGAGTGGCTTCTGTCCTTCTCGTTGTCGGCTTGCTTGGGAACTGTTGCCCTTTCTCCTCGGTTCCAGAGCCCCTAGGCGGCGGTGTTTTTTACGGCTTTTTTTTTTTAGCATCTGATGTTCCCCCTTTTTCCAAGTCTAAGGTGCTACAGATGCTCGTCCCGCCCCCCTAATACTACCCCTCGCACGTTCCGACCTGCTATCCAAAGCCGGCAAGTTTCCCTTCGTCACCGTTTTCGCAATCTGTAGACATCCTCTCTTGTATTGAGATGCTCATTCTTTTTTCTGCCTTCGTTGGGCCGTGGTTGTCGCGCCGCCGTTCCCCCTGTTTCTCCCCTAAGTCCCCTTGCCACAATTGGACCCTTGCGTAATTTCTTCGCCTCTTGTCCTGGAATGTTGGCTTCCCTTTTCCGGCGCCTCACCAGCCACCTTTTCTACTGCCATGGAAGGCCTCGATGACCCCCCTTCCCTCGCTGTTCCTCGCCCGTCATTGATCAGGCTAGCGCTAGGGACTCGATTTGACTCGGGGGCTGAAAACCCTCCTGCTTCCCACCTTTTCGCTCCTGGTTGGTCGATTTCGGCTTTGCCGAACATCCAGATATAGCGACCATCCCACGGTTCTCGTGTTCATGGTCTACCCCTTTTCTCCCTTTAGCCCTCTCCTTGGCACTCCAGTTTGCCTAACGCGACTTTAATCACCCCCAGAAGCTGGAGATCCGCTTCGTTGTGAGTGCCGCTGTTCTCCACTCTTCCGCTCTACGCAGTAGAGGGGAGACCACCTCTTACGGGGCGCTCAAAATCTGCATTGGCAATTTTTTGATCCTCGGAATTCTTCGTCCCGCACCGGCGCTCTTCTTGCTTGCGACATCGTGCTTTGACTGCGACGTCTACGGCCTCACTTTTCCTCGCCTTGATACTGAGGGAATTCCCCCAGCTTTAGCCTTCGGTGGGCAATTGTTGATGCCTTTTCTCTCCAGGATACACTTGTCCCTTTGACAGGGAAACATCCCCTAATCTGTTTACTATCAGTTCCGAGCGGCTGAGCATTTTCCGAGATTTTTCCCAACAATCCTTCCCTCCGGTGTGCTTGGAGGGTCGACAGGATCGTCCCCGAGTCTTTTCTATTTTTTTTTTCAATCAAGATCGGGACTCCTAAAGAACACCAGCCCCTTAAGATATATTTACTGTCGTTATGCCGACCAGCTTTTTTCCCCGCCTCGAGTCATGAAAGGACGCCCGCGGTTTCTGCTGCCCGTAACCTCCTTTTTTCACTCCACCAGGACTTTACTTTTTCAGTTTGCCCTTTTTCATCCTTCCTAGAGTAGGCAAGCTCTTCTATCTACTTTCCGGCCTTCCTTCGTAAGAATATTCCGCAATAGAATCGTTTTTTTTTTTTTCGCGGAGACCCTTCCACTGATTTCTTTCTTAATACCTCAGGTCCTAGGTCATACCCATTACCCCTAAACCTGCCGACTCCAGGCTAAAACCAGGACCTACCTTTTTTCATAATACTCAGTTGTTGTTTTCACATCGAGGATGGTGAGCCCATTCTCCCCACGGGTTCGCGTCGTTTCGTTTTTTTCTTGGGCAAGGGCGCGATCCTTGAAGTGAACTGAAATCTCTGGGAGGATTTGCCCGTCTCTCCCCCAAGGCCCCCCCTCGATCGATATATTTCTTTGACCCTTCCACAGGGCGGTTTCGATATTTTCCGACATCGAGTGCTTTTTTGACATCTGCCCACGAACGTTTTCCTCTCCTTTAGCTGGGTGACTTCGAGCCCCTATTCGGGCTCCCTTACTCCCCCACGCGGCCTCTTTAAATGTCAGCGGCTCTCGGTTGACGCCAGAAGCTACCTTTTTTATTCTTTCCAGAACTATCATTGGGCTGGTCCTTGTCTTTTTCGGTTTTTCTCCCGGGCTCTGATTGATCGACTCTCCCCCTTTAGCCCGCGCCCGGTCCTCAAAAGAAGAAAGGCGGGGTGCACTGTTTTATTTTTTTTTTGCCCCGGAGTCGCCACTGAGCAGATTTGAATTATGCCTCCCTGGGCGAGCGGCAAGGAGGAAAAATGCTTTTCTTGTCGAGAAGGGTTACATGGCAATCCTCTTTTGTTATGAGCGTATCCTTGATTTTGATTCATTCACTGAATGCTGTCCACGGTTTTCCTCGGTCGCCAGCTTTTCCCATTCACCCCCCTTATTTTCTCTCTGCATATGAATTGAGGCCTGTATCTATTTTCGTCCCCAGCACAGGACGCCGCGATCCTTGAGGTCTTCCCTCTCTTGAATCCTCCTTTTCCCGCGAGCTGTCCTCGGTCTGGCGCTGCAGCCGTGTTCTCACACCGTTCTCCTTCTCTTGATGATTGGAGAACCTTCCTCAGGGTTCCGCCTTTTTCCCTCAGAGCTTCTTCACTGTTCTTCGGTCCTTTCCCCCTGAGACTGGATTTAGAACGGCCCGGTGTCTAGTCCTTCCCCCCCCCCGACTGACGGGGCCGGTTTCAGAGCTTGATCGTCTTTCCTCAACTTTTTCCTCAATCTTATCCACAGCCTTTTATCGGTTCGAGGGGGCCTTTTCACCTCCTTATTTCAAAAATCTCTTTCCCCTCGCGCTTGGCCATCCTGCTTTACGTGTTTCCCCCTTAGGTCGGGTCTGAGAATTCCCTGGCGGCCAAGCGTGGTCTTTAGGCCGCCGGTTCTCAGCAATCCCCCCTACCCTAGCAACTCTCCCCCGACCTTTGGCGCAGGCCAAGTAGATCTTTTCTGTTTTCCAACTCACCTCCCCGTGTCTGTATCGCGAACCCCCCCCGGCCCCAATTTCCTTCTTGCAAGAACAGAACATTGCACAGAATCCAAGCTTCGACATCCTTTTCCCCTTCTTGATGAACCTGTGACGACCGATTTTCCCCCCTCTTTTTGATTCCGGGCTCCCGTACTTCGTTTTATTTTTTCTCATTTTTTTTTATGGCGTTCCTGATCTGAGCCCCTGATGACTTTATCTAACCGGGTTGGTCCCCACCCCCTCCCTTTTTCTCCTCTGCAAACTGTGGACTTTAGACAACGCATTCTTACCTCCACCCTGCGTCACTGTCCGACAATCCGAGGAGCGATAAGCGATCTTTTCATTCGTTGCCCCCTGAAGTGGTGCTTGACTTTCTCTTTTTTTTTCTCCCTCCTCACGTACTACTTCTAATTTTCCAGAGCTGATGATGTTTCTTGTTTCTTTCTGAGTGTTCTACCTTAAGTACCACCCGAACCCATCCTTTCCGACTGGGACAACTCCATTGTACATGTCTTTCCGGAATCTGACTTCGTCCCTCTCAATTTTCTTGTACTGACGCTGGTTGCCTTACTCCCCTTGGTTGACCCTCGGGAGAGTTCGATAGTCCGATCCCCTTGATACCTTCTTAACTTCACCTCGCTCGTGCAGCGACTATGTCCGGTTTCCGCTCCCTTCTCTTTGAAACGGTCGCGAATTTCTGATTGCCTTCTCCCTCTTCTTCTTCTGACATGCTGTGTCTCGTTAGATCTTCTGAAAATATCTGTCCGCATCCTCTTCCTATCGACGCCCAATCTTCGCATCTCCGGCTTGGAGAGGCGTTATTTTGTACCTTTTTTTTCGTAAAACCTCCCGAGTTGATCCTCTGCAGTTTTTCCTGTCGAGGGCACTACCATTAGTGCCCGACCTTGCTGCCCTCTGCTCCTCTCCTCCTTGTTGAGAGATCCACCCTTTCCGAGTCGCCTCCCCACCCTAGAGATTAACGCTTCTCAGTCCTGAACTCTTTTTTAACGAATCCTCTGGCTCTCATCCCCCTCCTCAGGAGGCTGCGCTTTGTCCGGATTTTTCATCTCTTGCGTTCCTCTTCCGTTTCGCGAGCCCTCTCGCATTCTAAGTCTCTCGCCGGGTTAGTCCCGACTCTCAAGCGGCCCGCTATTGTCTCGTCCCTGCAATTTTGCAGGAAGCCTTTAGTTGCTTGAACCCCTGAAGTTACGCTGAGCTTGACCGCTCTCCTGATCGTCGGGCTTTCTCCCCTTGCCTCCGTTGCCATTTAAGTCCGAGCGACCAGTCCCTGCATTTTCGTCCTTTAAGATCCTGGGACACAGTCTACATGCGATTGTCCTCAGCGTCCGGTGTCGTGTTTTTACCTGAGAGCTAAGTCCTCCAGCCTAAGCGATCTTACTTCCTTTCTCACTACTAGGTGCTTATCCCCTATACTTCCCGAGGTAGGGACCGACTTCTTTCTGCTCGTTGTTTTGCGTTTTATCGAGCTTTTTTTCTTATCTAGAGCACGTTTCTGTTCCAAAGGTATTGCCCCCTCTCTTCTGCTTTTCGGTGTGCTCTTCCCTGTTTTCCCCTCAGCGATGGGCGGCCCGGGGTTTGTCTCCATAGTGTTCTCCCAGTGCTTCCCGCGAACCAAGCTTTTTTCTACTCACAGTCGCTTCGCGCAGGACCAAACACCGAAGGCACCCCCCATTTTCGTACACTCTGATTTTTTTTTTTCCCTTAGCCCCCCGTTCGCTCGATTTGTCTTCTCCTTCCCTTTTTGCATGTTATTTCTTACCTCCTCTAGATTGGGTTTTTGTCCCTCCCTACCGACCTACCTTTCCGAGGTTTCTTTTCGACGCCTGTGCCCACCCCACCCCCATCTCGATCTGCTGCCCATGGTCGCCGGCTAGTGCTCTTTCTTGGCCTGTTGGCTGGGCCCTGTCTCCGGCCCTGACATCCTAACTTCTTTTCGAAGGGACTTCCTCCTTTGGACCCTCCTTTTCCTCTCCAAGAAGGTCCCGGTCCGCGCGAGGGTAGATTACCCTCTTGGTTGACAACCGTCCCCGATCCCCTTTCCCTACGGTCTTCTTTTTCCTGACCTACCATACGCCCCCCGATTTTCCCAGCACCTGACGGGCCCAGGTCTCGGTGTCACCCACCCTTCCTCTTTAGCCGATTTAGCAATGCCTTTCCCCCGTCCCTCCTCAACCTGGAGGATCTCCACTGATGGCGATCGCCACCGGCTCCCCTTTTGTAGTGGCTCTTTTTTAGCCAAGTCAACTAGATGACGGATCCCCGTTGGAGACACCGGACTGGCCCCCTCTCCCAATGCGGAAGTGGAAACTACTTTTCCGGCTATCTTAATATGTACCCCCTAAAGCAGAGGAGTTTGTCATCGTGCTGATGCAGATTTAGCATCACCTTTCTAAGGACCGCCTAACGTGAATTCCAAGCGGCGACCCTCGTCAAGAAGTTCTTCATTCTTGAAGCCCTTTGTACCTTCCACGGCCCAGATAGGCCGGCATGGCACCTTACACCGCGCTATGATGGGTCCCTGAGTCTAGTGCTTCTGAGCATCCGTAACCCCCTAATCACTGGGCATGTGCGGGCCAACGCTCGTGAGGGGCTCAGTTTGCCGAGGCTAGCTTCTGATACATAAGATCAACACCTCCGTAAGAAAGGAAGACTTTGATCCGAGTTATGCGCCCCCCGCCCCGCCGCCGCGTAATTGCCTCCAGAAGTTTTAGTGAAATTTTTTTTGCCTCGGCTCCCTCCGTCAACTTTTTTTCCCGATCGTCAGTCTTCGTGTAGAAGCCGCTCTCTTCTGCACGATCTTTTTTTTTTTCTTCTATCGCCGAACGGTTGCCCTCCCCGCGTTCCTTCATCCGAATAGACTTGGAGCGGCGCCATACACTCCCCCCCACCCCCCCCTCCCCTCTGATGAGTTCTCCTCCTTATCCTTCTGGGAATCCCCCCCCCAGACCCCGCTTTACAGCTGCAGTCATTCCCAG
>Ga0179593_1349351_pt1 | contig 10693 bp, 8 predicted proteins | sample CZODoug2_1_08_16_FD_185931 | JGI IMG/M metagenome (GOLD analysis project Ga0179593, IMG submission 185931) | Vadose zone soil fungal communities from Angelo Coast Range Reserve, California, USA - CZODoug2_1_08_16fungal (PacBio error correction) | ecosystem: Environmental > Terrestrial > Soil >... | reverse complement strand
CTCTTTTCCACCATGATCTTGTAGGAGTCGCTTCGGTCCGTCTGGCATCTTTCAGATATTTGCTGTTGCTCTCTGCTGACCTCAGACGTTTCTTCGTGCAAAGGTCTTAGCGTTTTATCTCCTTTAACCTTTTTGTTTGAGTCTTGAGAACCTTTTCCCCCCCCCATTTTCCTTTTTCTCCACACGCCCCCCCCCACTTCGTGCCACTAAGAGTTGTTCTTCTCCTTTTTCGCAAGCGTTTCTAACCTCTTCTTCCCAGGTCCGTCTTTGCTCTTTTATGATTGGCCCGGATTTTTTCACTCCTTCTTCTATTCCGCCCCATTCTGGCTCCATTCCTCCCCCCACCCTTTTTGCAATGGAGGAGACTTTTTTTGAATTTTTTGTCACAGATTGCTCTTTGTTGTGTCACTTTCACCCAAGTACTCCTTCCAGTCAGCCTGAGCAAAGGGATTATCCCCTTTTATATTCATCCCTTCCTTCTCGCTTTTCAGCCCTGGATCCAGAGGTTTTCAAAGATCGATTTCATAACTCTCTTTTTTGCAGATCGCGTACCACTCTAACCCCCTTCGGATGAGCAAAATTCTGGTTTCCTTCTTATTTGATCAACTCCCCGCCCCACTCGGTCGGGATAAACCTTTCTTCGAACAATGAGTTTCAGGTATGCAAGTCCAGGTCTCCCCGCTTCCATGCCTATGCAGTCCATCTCCTTGCCCGACATAGTTCGATCCTGCTTTTCCCCCTTTCCGCCGGAGTATTTTCTCCCTCTTCCTTTGTTTCGTTGTGTGACGTGAGACTTTTTTCTCGAAAAATACGACCCTTTCCCCCCTCCTTTTGACCCGTGTGGAGGATCACCCGGCCGATTTTTTCTCTTTGCCCGTCACTTTGCCCCGGAGACGCCCTTTTTTTCTCCTCCACTGGGATTTGGGAATTTGTCCCTTTTTTTTAAAGATCTTTTAGAGATCTTGATCTTGCTAAAGCAGTCTTAAATCGAACCCAATCTCCCTTTGCTTCTATTTGCCTAACGTACCAACCTTTTCTTCTATTTGTCTCTTTTGCTATTTACTTCTTTTCCCTCCCTCTTCTTCCCGACGGCTGTAAGGAAAAAGTTTTTAACTCTCGCTCGGAGGTTTGCGGGTGCGGGTTGGTTTTCCCTCCCCCGTCAATGACACTTTTCCCCAGGTTCTTTGTTCTTTACCAGGTTCAAGTAATTGGTGGCGAACCCCTCTTTTCTTTGGAAACCTAGACACTCCCCCCTCCCCCCACACGCACCCCCCTGACCCCCCTCAATCCTGTTTCCTGTTTTCGACAGGTGAACGGTTTGTCTTTTTCTCCCTTGGTCTCCCTTACGCTTCCTTCCTTGACTATTCCCCGTGTTAGCACGACTCCCTCTCTCCCCCCCTTTTCGTTCTAAGGGACTCCACCTTCAAAGACGCAATGCTTATCTTTCAGAGGATAAGACATCCTTGCCAAGTTTTGAATCCTCTCCCCCAAACCACTCCTCACCCGCCCGTACCAAAGTCTTTTTTTCTGTTCACCCCGTTGACCCCCCTGATACTTGCAGTGTGCAAGAATCGAACACCTAAGTCAGGCGCCGATCAAGGTACGGGTATCCCCCTCGTCCCAATTTCCACTTTTCCCTCCCCCACCCCCTTCCTCCCTTTGGGTGCCTCCCTTCCTCTAGTCCAACCGCCGCGATCCCCACCCGGTAGTTAATTTTCTCCCTTTCCTTCTTTGATTTGTGCTAGGCCAACCTATTGTGCTTTACAAGCCGCCATTTTTTTCTCCATCCTTAAACAACCAGAGCCTTTTTCCCCCCCGTCCTCCCATAAATCTTCATTAGCTTTTCATCCACCGACACAATTGGGAAGTTTCGTTTACTTGCCCCTTCCTCCACTTGAGTTCGTCCTTTTCCTTCCAAAACGCCCCGCGAGCAAGAAACTTCCTGAGTCCCCTAAATTAACTGATTTGAGGCTTTCTTTTTCCCCCCTTTCCCTAATACGTTTTTGTGTTGTGAGCGAGATTGCATTAATCCGTTAATGTATTGCCTCCATCTTCTATGTTGGGATTTTTTCCTTCCGGAGGTTTTGTCCCCCCCCCGTTCATAAAGACCTTTTTGCTTTTTGTGGAGCTTAAACATCCCCTTCCCCCCACATTTTGGATGAGACCCACATCGTTTTCCCCATGCCCTATTTATTGGCGCCGGTTTTGAACCGTTCTTTTATGGGCGTGTTGCCCTCTCCCGGTGCCTTCTTTTACCATAGTTTTAATAGCCACGACCCTTCGCACCAATAAATTTCTTTACGATGAACGGGGTTGCCTCTCGTGGTTAGTTCTTTTATACGGTCGCTATTGACCCCCCCCTCTTCTTGGGTGTTACCTTTTCGTTCAATTGGGTCGCGTATACGTCCGTGCTAGGTTTTGCTCGTTGAAATTTTTTCCTATTTTCTTCTTATTTGCCCTTCCGGTTCTTTTCTTTTGAAAAGGGCTTTCCATAGTCCCCCCTGAAATTTGTTCCTGGCCGTTTCCGATTTTTCGTTCTTTCTTTTCTTGGGTTTTCCCAAAGGTTTTCTGAAAGAGATTTCCTAATCATCTGAAAGAATAAGTGCGTGTGTCCTTTCCGTAAGAGGATCACTCTTGGTGATATTCTTTTGTCCCCCCCAGGTGTTGCATATTCCCCCCACGAAAGGTCTCTTTCCCGTAAATTTTTTATCAACAGTGGAGAGTCCGAAACTCCCCCTTTCGTTCGTCACGTCCTCGTAGTAGTTTTGTTCCTTTTTTTTTGTTTTTCGTTGGTTTTTTCTAGGTTCTAGGTTTGACCACGCGCATCTTCTTTCTTTTTCTGCTTTTACCGCTTTCTTCGCCCTGGACATTCCCCCCAGATCCCCCCCTAGGAATCTTCTGGTAAGGTCGTTGCGCAAGGAAGTTACCAAAACCCGGTACACCACGAACAATACCGAGCTACTGCCGGAAGAGGTTTGCCCTGCCCGACGCGGAGGCACCGCTTCGGGGACAAGTTCTTGGTAAAAAGCCTCGTTTTCCCCCCTGAGTGTCTTCTGTGGGGGACGGGCTGGACTAAGAATCGCCGCGGTTCCCATATGTCTCAGGAATACTCTGCAAGCTACTTCACATTTTGTCTCGAAACGATGCTTTTCCCCCCAAAAGGCACCACTTTTTACCAAAGCCCGTTTCTAGATGATTATTTCCGGATAGATCGGTCCAGTATTTAATCCTTTCTCCCTGCCCCAATAGTAATGGGTGGTATGGACTACATCGCCTATTCCAGGACGGTGGCCTATCATGGGTGACCCATGTTCTTTTTGGTTTAGTTTTCCTCCCTAGAAGCAGGCTCCATCAACAGACCCCTGGATAGCTCAATACTCAGGTTTCTCCCGTTAAGAAGGCTTATTCCTATTGACTGACCCCATGATCTCACGGCTCTCGTAGGACGAGCAATTTTTTTTCCCCCCGACCCCTCTGAGCTTCCTTTCCCCCCTAATTCCGTTTTCCCAAGACAAATTGAGTATACGCACGCTGTTGTTTGTTATCTCTTCCCCTTATCCGGAACTGAAGACAGCTCTGCGAGTTCTTGGGGTAGCTTAGAAGCTATCTGCCTCTAAGAGTTCTTCATAGCAGTAGTTCCAAAGACCTCCGCTTGTTCTCAAAGGTGTCTAAGCCATCTTCAGCGGAATTATCCACACTTGTTACATCTTCCTCTAAACCGACCACCTCCTTGATCCTCTGTCTTTTCGAGCGGTGTTCAAAGTGACCCCCCCCATTTTTTGATCTACTATCGTTCTCCCCATGAAAAAACAAAGGCTTTCCGAAATTGCGAAAGTTGTTGTCGATGGAGTCCCCTCTGCGAGTAAGACCCGCCCTTTGATGTCTCCCTTCCCAGGATCTCCGACCCCCGTCTCGTATCACCCCTTTACCTTGGTTAATCTTCTATTTAGCGCGCCCCCTAAAAAGGATCCTTTTTGACCCCCACCTCTTTTCGCGTTGTCAAGAAGTAGTATTTTTCCAAGGGGGAGAACACCCGTTCCCCCTTTGGTCTGGAAATTGAATAAAGTCCCAGCTGTACAGTATTGTCAGGGGACTCAGCCGTTTCGTCTGTTCGGCAACTTCTTCTTTTTCGCTCCTTAAGAACCCATTTTTCCTGCCAGATCTTTAACCCGGCCGTGCTCCCTTCCCAATTGGGTCAATTGTGCCCCCTCCCCTTTCTCCTCCTCCTCTTGTGTTTGATCTCGTCTGTCCACTGAGCTCCTGTCTCGCGGCCCAGGTCCGATCTTCTTTTCACTCAGATGGTATGAGACTTGTGCGAGATTCCCCCCCCTCCCCTTGATTGCCTCCCCTTACCGAGGCGAGCGCCCCCCTTCGACGGGAACATCTTTGGGCGTTAGACCTTTCCAACCCTGTTTCGTTTTTCTTCAACTTTTCCAATAATTATGGCCCCTCACGAAACCCTCTTTTTCGTTCCCTTTTCTGAGCGCTACCTCTCTGCCAGTTCTTTTAGTCTTTTTTTTTTCCTATCTTTTTGGACAAGTTATGAACTTCCTTCACCTTCGTCTATTTTCCTTTTTTTGCATTCTGGCTACCGTCGACCCCCAACCCTTAGACAATGAGGAGAATTTTTGCATTTCCCCCTCTCTTCTGGGTGGTCACCTTTCCCAACGTGCTCCCGGCATTTATCCCGTCTTTTTTTTTTTTATAATAGCAATTGTTCTCAGCGGGACCTTAATTGCAGACCCCCTTGTAAATTCTGTCTTGGTTCCCCGCTCTCTTCCTAACTCTCTTTTAGTTCTCCCTCTTCTCCCCATCGTACTTTCCCTTGGCCCCCCCCGCAGCCCAAACTCTTCTTTTTTATTCGTCTATCAACCGCCCCCCCCGTTTCTCCCCCCCCCCTTTCTGTCCCAATGGTATGAAGGTTATTCATTCTCCAAGGTTTCGACCCCCCTGCTTCCTACCGAGCGCCGGTAGATCCTGTTATCACTGCCCTAGGCTTCCTTCCCGGTCTTCCCCCCGTTCTACCGGTTTCACGATAGCTCCCTTGGGTCCCCTGTTTTATGAGCTCTTTCCGACCCCCCTCCCCTTCCCCCCACCGTCCCTTGATAACGTTGCTTTGCTAACAGGCCGATGTGTTTTAGAGGGAGAAGTGAATTCGCCCCAGATAAGAGGCATAACCCCCCTCTTCCCCGAGTTCCTTGTGAATTTGACCCTTTTTGTAAATCTCCCCCTCTTGTCGCGGGCGTTTGAGAGAATCAATAAGTCTGCATTCCTACATCGACCACTGTCTTATTCGCCCCATCCCTTCAACAAAGGCCCCTTTCCACTACTCTTCATATTACCCTAGTTCACATTTTACTCGCAGAACCGGCTGTACGCCCACATCTCCCCCGACTCGGAGGTTTTTGTTTTTCGGGTGGGTTTAGCAACGACTCTCGATTCGGTTTTTTTCTGCCTATTGTTTTATTTAAGTGCCGCCGCCAAGCGGCGTCCACCCTCACCCCGCGCGATTTTTCCCCCCCCACAGACCCCGCAACCCGTCCCCCTCCAACACCCTCCCCCCTTACTCTCGTGCCTTCCGACCGTAACGAAAGCGGTCTCCCCCGTTCCCCCGACCCCTTTTCATTTGTACCCATCCCCCCTTTTCCTTTCGTTACCCTTGTAAACCCCCCGTGTTCCTTGTAAGAACTCAAGCCGAGATCACTTTGATCCTGGCCCTCCCCTCCCAGGACGCAATGCTTAGGGGCAATTGAGGAAGACGTATCGTATCGGGCATTGTTTTTTTCAGCAGAGTTCCAAATCAACAGCAGACCCCTCCGTCCCAAACCAAGGTTCGCGTGTCTTTGCGGGTGTGAACATGTTCCCCCTTTCCCCCAACCTGATACCGGCCTTTTACCCCCCCCCCGACCCATGAAAGGTACCTTCATCCCTCTCACTTTCCCGGGTAATACCTCCCTGTACCCAATGTCCGACCAGTGGACCCAGCACCAGAACAGCAGAGTTTGCCGACGACTTTTGAGTCCCACCCGCCCTCTCCCGCGCCACCCCTCAGTTCAGCTTCCTGAATGACTGACAATTCATCCCGTTATTTTGGTTTCTCAGGTCGGGCTTTAGGAAAATATCCCACCGCCGCAAAACAGCCGCTATTCCCGTCTCGGACCATAACTCTCTGCCCCATTGCGAAAATACATCGGGAATTCTCATGGCGACAATTGGGAAGTGGCGGTTTACGTCTCTGCCCCCGCGTCTCCCAGTCGTGTGGTAACGTAATCCACCCCCTCCCTTCGAAGAAACTCCAGATTTTACCTGCGTGCCCGACCTAACTGCTCGGCAAATATATATCTTTGTAGAAATCCTTTTGTATTTGTTTGAGTTTTTTTTTTCAGACGTTTAAGGATGTCCCTTTCCTCTGTTCTTTTTTTCTCGCGTCTTGTTGACTTAAGTCCCTCCCTCCTTAGAAGTGGTTTTAGACCCCCCGAAATCCCCAATTTCTTCTTCTCCAATCAGAGGAAAGATTTTCTTTTGGGCGCTTTTTTCCCTCGTTGCTGCAGGCGATTCGTTGTCCTAGCGCGGTGGCGGCTTAATCAACTAGTTTTTTCCCAAGACCTTCTGTCCCCCCCCCCCCAATGGGATGATTAAGATGAAACGGGTTTTTCCTTTGGGCGGTTGGTATTCGGTCGCACCGGAAAAATCTGGTATTGGTTTTCACCTGTGGATGGAAAGGGGGTCGCGTCCCCCCTTTACCCTTGATCGGCTCCCTTGCCACTTTCTATTGTTGTTTCAACCGTTTGGTCTCCCTTCTTTTTTTCCACCTGGGTGCAAATCGTTTCACAGCGTCCTTTCCTTTGTTTCAGCTGGGAGTTTTGTCTTGCGTGAAAAACAGGTTTCCTCCCTCCGCGAACCGCCTCCCGTGCCGTCTGTTTATAGGTTAAATCCGTTTTTATATCGGATTTCGTGATTCCCCCCCCTTTTTTACGAGTCACCCCACCCCCAACCTAGGAATGACGGTTTCATTGATCACCACGGTTTTTCTCCTCCCTCTTTCGGTCGGCCGTCGAGTCCGTAGGGGGTTAGGGGTCTTTTTTTTTTTGTCTTTTTCTAGGTCCTTTTGTGCGTTGATGTTCTCCCCCTTCCCCCCCCCCTCTTCACCGAGTCCAATGCGATCCCTTTCCTTTAGCAACGTACCAAAACACGTCCCGAAAACTACGAGTTCTCTGGAATTTTTTCTTTACCAGCTGTATTATCATGTGCCCACCCCCTCTAGGGTTCTCAGATCCCCAGACCCCCCCCCCCCCCCCCCCAAACACCCCCACCCCCACCCCCCACTTCCCCCCCGCTCGCCAACCAAAGGATGGACTGTTTGGAGGGTCCTCAAGATCAGTTCTCTTTCCTCTTTCCGGCCCTTTTTCTAGCTCCCAACCCACTCCTGTTGAAAAGATCTGTACCAAGTCAAATCACCACTCCCCCCCAAGGTTTTTTTGATTGAGTTATTTCATGCTTTGCCCCCTTTTCCATCTAAAAAACGTCCGTTATCCCCCTTCTTACGCGACCGTTTGACCAGTTTGTATTTGTTTTCTCTCCTCCAGGTGGAATCACACCGAACAAACCTGGATCTAGCCCTTTCGAACTTTCCTCGAGGTCCCCTCATCTTTTGATCAATTCTTCTGTCTCGCTTCCGTCCTTTTTTTCAACCTGGAGCCGCATACTCCCCTTCCCCCCGTTCCCGAAATTTTATCCCCTCTTGTTGGAGTTTGTATCCTTTCGGAGAATAACCAAGACCCCTTTGATATTCTCTCGGTTGGTTTTGGATACGCCTTGCATAGCTTCTTTCCTCCTCTTCGTTTTCCCCCAGGAATCTGATCAAAGGGTATGCAGTCTCTCTTCCCCTCCGAATCCTACAATTGAAACTTATCCCAACTTTCCCTTCTCATGCGCTGGATGAGCTGGGGTAAAGTTTTCCTGATCGTCCACCCTCCAAAACTGTCTCTTCCCCTCTCAAAGGTTCAGCACATTCTCCCCATCCTGCCTCGCATAAGAAGACGTTCCCCCTTTCCCTTCCCCCATTCTTTACAACCGATCGGCCAACTTTTCCTAGGTGACCTGGGAAGACGTCGAGTTAGTCGCCCACACCCCCCCCCCCCCCCCCCCCCCCCCCCCCCCCCCCCTTCCCCCTGATACTAAACCCCCCCCCACTCGTGTGCTCGTGGAAACCTCGTAGGACGTCGTGGAGAAAAAAAGGAGATCTTTGTCCCAAGCTACACCAAGCGGTCTTCCTGCGCTCGACCGGGTTGAATATTCGTTAAATTAGTCGGCCTCCCGATCCCCCCATGCCAGAAATATTCTGCAAGGAAAGTCTCTGGCTTTTTTTATCCGTAAGGTCCTTTGTGTCCAGATTCTTCTTTTCCCTTTGTTGTTGTTTTCTTCGGATCCCCACTGAGCCTGGTAAGGAGAGCGGCCTTTCCTAAGATGTCCTTTCAGCAAGATTTAGGATCGTGGGCCCCCGTTTTCCGATTACTTTCCCCCTCATTTAGTTCCCCTGGCCGCGCTGCTCACTTATCGACGTCTTGGATCTGTTTCGTGATCCTTCTCCCAACCGGTTCTCCCCGTTTTCCCTTTTCCAGTCTTTTCGGGACCCTTTCTCACCTTTGGGGCGGATTACTTTTTCGCCTGCGCTACCTAGACTTCTTCCCAGGTAACCCCCTTTCTTTCCCTGATCCCCCTTCTTCCCCTTTGGGACAGGAGGGAGCCCTCCTTAGTCTATTTCTCCTTTTTCCAGTTCCCACCTTCGAAATGCGTGAGCTTTCTTTGCCTTTGTGAGGAAACGATCTTGCTGGTGTGGTACGTTCCCCTCCCCTCCTTCATGAGCAAATGTCGTTTGTCCCTCTTCCCCTGGTTTTAGTCCTTTCACGTCTCTCTTCAGTCCCCCGGATCCTATGTTTTTTTCTGGTCACCCTGTCCGCCTCTTAATAAATCTTCGCGCTTCTTTATCAAGAGCCCCAACTTTGGCATTTGAGCACCCTTCCCCTTTTCAGGTCTCCGGTATCGTCTCAAACTTCCACCTCGTTTTCTCCAATTTTTTCTTCTCCCCCCTTCGGGACAGTTATGCCAGCCTCCACGTTTCGCCAAATTGCGCCTCACCTAGAGAACCGGTTAGTCTCATGTCATTGCCCCCATAGTCGATCCGCCGAGTTTTCCTCCCTTCGTATTCTCTCCCAGTTTGTAGTTGTGATGTGGCTTCTGCAAATACAGTCGAACTTTCCCCCCTCCCTGTACGTCTCACAGTTTCGAGTCTCCTTTCTGTATTCCTTTTTGGTCTGCTTTGCGCCCAGTCCTCCCGGTAGCAGATGAAGGGTCATCCCCAATTTCCCCTTACATGGTATTGCGTTTTTCTTGCCCCACCTTTTTTTTCCCCAGACTTGGTTTCGAGGATTTGAGATCTGCATCCGTGTCCCATTATACCTCAGAACCTGCGTCTTCTTTCTTCTTGTCCCCCTTGCCGCCTTTGTAATCTGTCCGCTTCAATTGCTTCTTCCAGGTGCCGTATTTAGTCTTCTTTTTTCCAGGCACCACACGCCCTTCTCTCCTCCAGAGGCAGGTTTTTTCTGGTGGTTGAGCGGTTGTGGTCTCATTTCGACTGCCTCGTTTATTCCAAGAGGTCTCTTTCTTTGGGTTCGTCTTACTGGTGCTCGACTTTCTAATGAGAGGAGCCTTTCTCTTCTTCTTCTATGCTGTTTGCCTATTTTTTATCTTCTGCCCACCCGACATCATTTACAACTTTTTGCCACAACCCCGCCCCCCTCCTCCCTTTTTATTTCTCTCTCGGACTGCCTCGGACATTTGCGCTTGTTCTTTGCTTTCCTGTTTCCGCCCTGTTCCTTCTCCCCCAAGTTAGCTCTTGTCTTTGTCTATCTGAAACAATGTTTTGTTCTCCTACACCATTTCTAGTGATCACCCCCCTTCAGTTGTTTCCCCCTGAAGAACTTATCCATACGCCCCTGATTCTTTTTGGACAGTGGCCTTTCCCGCTTTCCCTTTCACCGTTTGCACACGTCCAACTCCCATGCTCCGCCAATAAGAACTGTTCCGAACCCCTGTTCGCGTGACCAGATTTGGCTTCCTGTTCAAATCCGATACCGGTTTGCTTCCCCTCCTTCCCCGTCCCCAATTAGACCTAGCTTCTACGCGAGCCGATTCGAAAGTTCTGGGTAATAACGGACAGCCCAAACTGGTCCGACAGGGGCCCAGCACCCATAAGAAGAGTTTGGCCGCCTCCTATCTCACAACATTTCGAGCGGTCAACTTGTTACTCTTCTCATCCGTTTTACCTTTGTGCTGCGAACGTTTTTCGATTCGTGACAACTATGTTAATACTCCCGCCCCAGAGGCTATTCCCCTCCCTTCCCATCACGCTTTCCCCTGACATTGTCCCTCCCACTCACTTCCTATGTTTCGAGTGGCATCCGACCTGGGGAATGGATTTGTTTTTCAAGTTCCTATTCGTCCAATTTTGCCACGCTTGCATTCCCCGTTCACTTGTGCAACCCATCCCGCTGCTTCCTCAAACCTTTCCCCAGGTACACTGAGGTTAACTCCCTGTTAACGGTTTGGCACCTCCTCTAGTTTTAATTTTTCTTCCAGTATGTTGTGCTCTTTTCTATGTTAGATTGTCTTTATATTTATTTTCTTCTCCTGT
>Ga0179593_1348390_pt1 | contig 10693 bp, 7 predicted proteins | sample CZODoug2_1_08_16_FD_185931 | JGI IMG/M metagenome (GOLD analysis project Ga0179593, IMG submission 185931) | Vadose zone soil fungal communities from Angelo Coast Range Reserve, California, USA - CZODoug2_1_08_16fungal (PacBio error correction) | ecosystem: Environmental > Terrestrial > Soil >... | reverse complement strand
TCCTCCTTGCGAGCCCGTGATTGTAGGCCTTGCGGGTCGTCCCTTCCTTTTCATAACGTTTCCCTTGCTTCTACTCCGTTTCCGAGTGAAAAATCGCTTACTTCGAACCTTGTCTCCATGAGTTGGGAAGGAGCCCCCTGTTTTATCTAGCTCTTCCTTTTTTATGAATGGGAAGTCCGGGCCTACCTAAGACCCGGGAGACAATTCAGCTTTGCTCTTGTAGAGACTCCGCTGGAGGCCCCTTGCCCCCCCCTTTCCCACTGTGCTACGAACATGCCGCATTTTTGACCCCCCCCCTCAGGAGAAATTTGGAGGAGAATGTTGTTCCCATAGTAAGGCATCTTTTCGTTTCTGGATCTCGAAACCTTCAATCCTTTTCCTCATGGCCCCTGCGGGCACTCGATGCCGAATCTCATTCCTTCCAGGCAGGTTGTTTCTGACAGCTGATGTCCCCCCCAGCGAAAAACTTTTTTTTTTACTCGCCGTTGCGACCGGCGGCTCTCGTTTCCCTCCTTTGCCGCGGGTTCGATTGGTGGCAGCGTTTATTATTCCCCTTTTCTCAAGGGCTTCATTTACTTCCTGTGAGCTAAATCTTTTTTTCCTCCCGCTAGAAACTCGTCATTCTTTTGGGGCGTCAACCCTTTGTCAACCCAACCGGGCTCTCTTTCCTTAAGAAGGGTATGTCTTTTCTCCCTCGCTTCTTTCCTTGCTCTCCCCACATATTAATATCGGGCTATTTAAAGTCCCTTTCTGCGTGGTGTTTCCATCACACCTTTCTTCCGCACAAGGTTCATACTCTCCCCGAAGAATCCTTTTTCTGCTTTCCCATCCCGTTTTTCTTTTTTGCTCCGGCCCTGATAGTCCTTTCCTTTTCGCTCACGGGGTCCCCGGACAGGACCGCGCCATTTTCTAGGGCCTTTCTTCGCAGCAAACCTAAAGCCTTGCCGCTGCTGCTTCCCCCTTCCTAGTCGGCGGCCCCTGGGGTCGCGGTTTCGGTTAGTCCCTTATCCTTGTACGAAGATGGCCTTGTCCTCGCGAAGTAGACCTCTACCTAGATAGGCGACTTCTGCGGCCGCACCCCATTGTTTCCCCTCTCCGCGCTTTATGTTGTATTTTTTTTTTCCGGATGAATGTGCGAGCGGTTCGTGTTCCTCCTTTCTTCGGTGGCGCCCCTTCTAACGTCTGTTTTCGTTCTCCTCCCCCACTTTTACCCCTTTCTATGCGGGTGTTCTGTGTCTTTCTTTTCCAGATCCCACAGCCGAGTGCCCTTTTTTTCGTAGCGGCCGGCTTTTGTTTTTCTGCAGGATTGCATCCCCGCACGGGGTTTCCTTTTTTTCCCTTTTCAAAATGAGACGTCGGGCTTCCTCCGTCCCCTTTTGTCTCGCCCCCCAAGGATCAGAGGACACCCAGATTCGGCTTTTTTTTCCTTACAGATCTTCCTCTCCTTTCTTGTATCATCTCCCCATTATTTTTTTTTTTTCGTCCCCTCATTTTTCCCTGAGCCTGAGTACTATATGGTTTTGGAGTGTTTCCTTTAATACCCATTTCGTTCTTTTTTGTGAGTAGCCCTTTAGAGTTTGCCGGAACGCCCCCTTTGCATTTGCCCCTTTTTCCCTTTTCTTCATCACTCCCTTTTCTTTTTCCCCCTTAAGTTGTGCATGCATCCGGCATTTGACCCCCCTCCTTCTACTTCAAGGCCAGCTCGAGGACCATATTTGTTGGGGAGAGTATTTCCCGATCGCCCTCCCTTACCCTGCAATTTGCCTGTGTTCTTTTTTTCCCTTTCTTCCCGCGGGCCCCGGGCCGCCCGGTCTTCGAGATTTCTACCCCCCTCCTGTCTTCACATCTCCGAGCGAGCCCATCCTCATAGTATTATTTTCCTCTTTTCACCCATTTGTTTGGCCCCCCCTATTCCGGCGGCCTAAGCTCTGCTTTTTTCCCCCGAATTCCGCACGTATTTTTCTCTCCCATTTTAGTGGCGCGGACCCAGACGCGAACAATCCCTGGCCTCCCCCCTCCATATTCTAGCTCTTCCAGTTTGAGCGTTTTGTCGTCCCACGCCTAAAGTCCAGTACGTGATTTTGCTGCTTTCAGAAAGGATCGACTCTTCCCGATCAGGGGCCCTCTCCCCCCACCAAAGTGGTTTTTTACGCTCAGTCTGGCGGTCTGTGACTCCGCTGTAGGAACATGGCGAGAATTTGTCGGGAAAACACCCGGTCATTCACCCTTCTTTCAGTAATCCCTGATTCCTTTTTATTTCCCTCCTTTATCCCTTTTACGGAACCTAGATAAGTGCCGAGATTCCATTTAGTTGGGGACCCAGCTCATTTTTTTCCTTGAGCTATCATTCCTCTCTCCCTTCTTCCCGTGAGTCGATTTACTTTCTCCGGTATCGTTGCCTATAGCCCTCATTGACGGACTAGGGAACATGACTTCCCTCCCTATAACACGTAGCCGGTGCCCTTCTCTCCTGAGGAATATGTCTTCTTGCTTTTGCGCGACAAGGGGTTGGTACTCTCTTCCTTAGGGCATGTGGCTTTTTCCCCCTTCCTTCCTCCCCCTGCATCGCTTGTGCTTCTTGGTCGCCTTTCAGCAGAAGTTCCTGTTCTCTTATGTCTTCCCTGGTCCCCCTCCGATGCGAGTTCCTCCCTACAGGGCACGCCCGCTTTTCTTTTTTTTGCGTACTGGTTCCGGTATCGATGCCCATTTTCGTATTCGATCGCGGGGGATTAGAGGACGCCCTTCATCTTCCCTCCTTTCCGGGCCCCCGTTATTGATGTGCCGTACCACACACCAGACATAATGCGTCTCCACTTCGGATGAGTTCCCTCTCCTTTCAGGCAAACCGCTCTTTTTTTCGCAGCCGTAGACGCGGATTTCCTCTCGAGTTTTTTGAAGCGCCAATGCCCAAATTGAAGCCCGTGTTTTCTTCCCTGCACGAGGGCCGACAATGGCCTTCCCTTTCCGCTCCGATATATCTTTTCCATTTTTTTTTTAGTCGATCTTCTTACCCTTTCCGGATAGTGCGGCCGTCTTTTTTTTTCTTTTCCCTGTTTCATTTGCTGGGTTCCTATTATCTTACGATCCGCGTCGACCTTTTAAGAGTTTCTCTGAGGTTCCTGTTTTCCCTTCTCTGTTCCCTGCTCTTTCTTTCCCTTCTTCCGCCCCTTGTCTCTCGTTACGATCTGTGAAAAACCCATAAAGGGAGCACCGACGCGCCCATCCCCCGTCCGTCTCCTACTTGCCGCGTATTCTGGACCTTTTTTCCCTCCCACTTTCGTGCTTTTTTTTTTTTTTTTTCCCACCCATATGGAGCCCTACTTCGCTGAGAATGTCGGTTCTCCCAGGTTAGCGCATAGTTCCGTAGCTGCTTCTCACTTCCTAATGATGTTCGTAAAAGAGCCGATTTCCCATCTGAAATTCTCTCCTGCCTCAGACCTGCACCAGCTCCCCCTGGTGATTTTTCCCCTGATGGAAGATTCTGTGTTTCCTTGTTGGCTCCCTTTCATAGTGGTGATCGCTTTTCAGAAGTTTTTTCCCGGTCCTGGCCCTGTCGACATTCTTTTATTGGGACTGCCCGCTGAGAGTGTTTAGTTCATCTTGGCCGAAGTAATTGATTTTTATGAGTAAGTAGTGTTTCTTTCTTTCCCCCATCCATTGTCACCCCCCCCGCAATCGGCCCCTTGTACAGCGTCCATGTCTTTGTTCCCTTCACTTTAATTGAGAAACCTTGAAATAATTTTAATTTTTTCCTTCCCCCAATTTATGCCCCTTTTGAATATCACAAAGTTTCTTCCATGTCATCCAGCTTCTCTTAAAGCCCACTCAGCGTTATCCTCTTTCCTCTTTTTTCGCGGAAATTCATTTGCTCTGGGCCGCCCTCGGACAGCAAACTTTTCAGATGTAAGTTGCTAGGCTTTCGCCGCCCCCCCCTTCGCCTTTCCTGGGCTTTTCTTTCTTTTTCCCTTAAACGGAGTCTGTCCGTTTTCTGCCCCGATCATTTGCTTCTAGCAGTAGTCCCTCGTTTTTTCTTATCTGCATATTAGTTCTTCCACCTCGATTCCCCTGTCCGAGTCGTCGGTCCTGGTGAATCAGGGAATATCTTGCGGTTTTTTTGCATAGGAGACGTTCCTCTCCGGAGCGTTTTTTGAATTCATATTGTGTTTTTTGCCCCGACGACGCGGCCGTCTGCCTTGTTTCAGAGCCCCATGTTACATTTGCAATCTGGGGTGGTTCTTTACGATGGGCATCTGGCCTCCCCCCTTCCTCCCACAGCCCGCTGCCCCTCTTGGCCTAAGCTTCGTCTTTGTTTTTCCTCCCGGAACATGCAAACTTTTCTTCCTACTTTGGGCCAAGGAATCCGGTCGCTGTGACGACTTTTTTGCCTTCTTTTCCCTTCCGGTCCGGAGCATGTTGCCGACCCAGTCGTCTTGCGTGTTTCCGTTTTTCTCTCCCGCTCCGACCAGGCACCATCCACCTGGTCCCCTTTTTTTTTTTTTTTCCTTTTTTTTTTTTTTTTTATCTAGTGTTGTTTTTTTTTGATCGATTCTTTCTTTTACCTGCGGTAGCTTTAGTTTCCCGCACCCCTCTTTTTTTCCCTTTTCACCTTTTTCTTCCTTTTTTTTTTTGTTAGTCTTCCGGGTACCGATATGGCCCCCTCTTAAACGGAACGTTGTGGCCGTGCCTACGGAGACCCCTTTTCCCCCCGTCCGGCCTTCGTTTCCCTCGGTGTAGGTATTCCACACGCTCCTCCCCATCGTCGCCCCCTTTTTTGATTTTCTTGGTCATGTGGTTTCGTCCGGGCCGGTTTCCCCCCACCGATATCAATTCGACAATCTCTTTCGATTTTCCGTTCTTGAGCCCATCCCCCCTCCCTTTTACGGCCTTCCCCTGTTGCATGCATACCTTCCTCCTTTCCCCGATTGCTCGTACTGCTCATGCGAAGTCTCCCCCCTCTTTTCCGGCTACGGCTACACCTCTTTGCGGAAAGGCCCAATAGACAATTTTTCGTCCTTTCCCTCCTTTTCCTCCCTGTCTGCCTCTCCTGCTTTTTCTTTGACAGAATGGCCAAACTTTTATGCTGTCCGGTCGGTAGGAGCGCAAACTTTTTTTTTGCCTTCCTTGCCTCGGCCACCTTCGTTCCTACTTCCCCCTAATCCGCGCTGGCTTTGCTGGTTTCCCGTGACAGCTGGATCCCCAATTTCGATCTTGCTTTCGTTTTTTTCAAAGGCCTTGGTTCTGACCTTTTTTTCATCCTTCTTTCTCCAGTTTTTTTTCGTTTATCACTTACTTTCAGTTAGACATACGAAATGCCCCCTTCCCCTGCCTTTTCGTCCTTTTTTAGGAGTGTTGCCGCCACTGACTTTTGCTTTTCCTTTTGTCCGGAGTTGAATGTTTAGAAAGGCCTTGGTTCTCGAGCAGTCGAGACGGACCTTACGACGAATCCCGAAAGAGACCTCCCTTTCCCCCCCCCTTTCCTGATCAGTCCCTTTTTCCCCCCTTATTGAAGTATCCAGCCGGTTGATCGACCCTTTTTTTTTGCGTTTGCATAAGATGTCGAGCTGTTGGCCCTTCCTTTCTACTTTACGGCCACAGGAGCTGATTCGACTTTTTTTTTTTCATGTCTTATTGGGCCTTAGTCCCTCTCTTTGGCAAATAGATGTTGTTCCCTTTTTTAGCTCCCAGTGTTTCCCTCCCTCTTCTCCTCTCTGGGGAAAGCTGTTTTTTTCCCGATCGACTCCAGGGCAGTTAGTTTTCCCTCCCTCAGGCGTGGGACTCGGCTAGTACGCGTAGGTGTCATCCCTTTGTGTTGCTCAGTCTTTCACCTTTCTTTTCTCCCCTCAGACCGAGAGCAACGCGCAGTCACACGCAGTTTTTTTATCCCTTTCCTTCGACGCGGCCGTTCCAGCTTCGGTTTTTCGTGAGGCCATCATCATTGAAGGACCGTGGTCTTGCCCCTCCCGACCTTTTTGCCATGGCACCGTCCTCGCGGGGCTTTCGTTTATCACGTTTGTTGTTGAGGTTCCCGAGATCGTCGCTTTTTTTTCCGATTGGTGGCAATTGCGGATCCTCGTTTTTTGTAGGGAAAGACAAATTCTTACTTTTCTCCGGTCCTCTTTTCATCTCTTACGGACTTTTCTCCCAGGATATCTGCCGCTATTTTTTCCTCCGCCCTTCTCCTTAGAAGGTGATGTTCTGTTGAAGAAACTCTTTTGTGACCCCCTTTGGTTTGGTTTGTTTGCCCACCCGTTCCTCCCTCTTGCTCCCCCTGACGGGAGGAGTCCTCGGTTCCTTTTTCTTCTCCCCTGATTTCCCTTCAGAGGGTTTGACCAACAAATCTATTCCTCCCCCCCCTTCCCCTTCTCTTTTTTTTGGCCCCTTACTGCGGTTCTATCTTCTCTGTCTTTGCTATGAGGGAACCTAATGTTTTCTAGACGATTTTTTGAAAGAGCACTATGATTTTTCCTAAGCGAACTTGGTCCGTCCCCATTCCTTCTCTTATCTGCCCAATCGCACCCCCCCCTTTTTTCTTTTGCACCGAGGACGCTGTGACCGAAGGCTTCTTTTGGTTTTCATCGACCGGTACGAGTTTATTTTTTGATTTTTTTTTACTTTTTTTGGTAGGAATGTTGTCCGCGACGGGTTTTTCTTCGATTTTACTACTGATATTTCACCTCTCTCTTTCCCTCCCCTGCGGACGGACTCTTTGCCCGGTTGTTGCCCACCCCTTTTCCCCCCCTTTAATTTAATTGAAGAATCTTCGTTGTCTAAAGCGATACAATTTCTACCCGAAAACATCCTTGACTATCTTCTTCCCTTAGTCCTCCCTTTTTGCGGTTTTTCCCTCTCCCCCCCCTGTCTAAGGCCTCCAGCTTAATTCCGTCACAAGTTTCCTTTTTTATTGATTCTCCCAGTCTGCGAAGAATGGGGCGGCCATTTTTCTAGTGGCGATCCTTTTGCGAATAAATGACCTTCCAGCGCCTACGTTTCTTGCCTCTTCTTTTTCTCCTTCCCTCCGCGTTCCTCCCCTTTTAGAATAGTTTTAATTTCCCAACGGTTTTTTTAAGGTGAGTTAGAGAAACTTTTGCTCCTTGTAGCCGTAGCCTTTCTTCCTTTTTGCTTGCGGTCCACGGTCTCACTTTTCCTCTCTCTTTCTTTGTTTCTTATGCCGGTGACGCCATTGAAGCTCGGGGATAGCCTCTTCTTTGGATTTTCTCGCCTTTTTTATTGAAGAGACTTGATATTTTCGTTTCCTCCCTTTTTCTTCCCCGGTTTTCCTCGAATTCCTTTTGAGTTTCCCCGACACCTCCCCCTGTGAACTATGAGGTTTTGATTTAATTTTTTGTCCGACCGTATACCCAAGCGCTTGGTTATTGAATCCGTCTTTGAGTTGGTTTTTCCTTCTTTAACCCCCCTTGCACCCTTTTTCGTTCTCAGCTTTGACCCCTTTTTAAACAAGTAAGGTCGCCCTCGTTCGCCCCTCTTCCCTTCCCTTCTTAGGACAGGATCACGAAGTTGCCCTATGTAGTTGAAATTTTGTCTTCTTAGACGAAGCTCCTCCTTTCCTTCCCTCCTTTCTCTCCCTAACCTCCAGCCCTATCCAGAGGTATTTCCCGCTTGTAGGCGGAACGTTTTCGAATGGTCGCAACATGTTTTTTCCCTTCAGAAGGCCGCAGTCCTTTCCACCGTTCTTATGAAATTCCCTTTTTCCCCTCGGAACCTTCCTTTCTTTCCTTCTACCCCTCCGGGCCCCCTCAATTTCCTTTAGGCACTTTTTTTTTAAGGTTCTACCTAGCTCCCCCTTCCTCTTCCGTGTCTGGTTGCTTTGCCGCAGAACTGGAAGAATTCTCCCCCCCCTCTATCCCTTTCTGCCTTACCGTCACCTCTTTTCTTCTCTTACTCTTCTTTACCTCTGTTCAACCACTGGAACGAACATTTGACGTTCCCCCTCTCTGATTGTCCCTCCCTTTTTCCATTTAAATTCTCGACTTTTTCTTATCCCAACTTGGCTTTTCCAGCGGACCGGCAGCCTCGAAAACAAGTGTTTTTCCGCTCCCGATTTTCCGCAAGAGAGCTTTTTTGTTCTGCGAAAACTGCTACACTGCCTTCTCCCCTTTCTTTTCTCGGGTCTTTTTCATTTTCTTCACTTCGCCGCAACTGGGCCGCATGTTGCCCCCCAGTTGCAAGAGGCGATTAACCCAGATGGCGTTTGCTTTTGGTTAATGAAGCTGTCTTTCTTCTAAGCTTTTTCGCGTTTTCCCCCCCAGGCAGAAATATGAGAACTCCCGTACCTTCTCCTTATCTTCAAGGATGTTTTTCCTTCCTCCTCGCTTTCCCCCCGACAGGACCCCCATGCTTCCACCCCTCGCAGTTCTCCATGCTTTTTTGACCTTCCCCCTAAGATCTGCGTCGTCGTTTTTCGGAGATTGCCCAATAAGCTCCGGCTTTCTTCCCCCTCTCCCTTAGCTTGTACTAGGCCATGACTGACCTTCCTTCCCATCCGTCCCCTTTCCCCCCCCCCCTCTTCGGCATTATGGCCGGTGCTTCCTCTCAAAGGGTGGCTGCATAAGAGGTATCGCCTTCTTCCTGCCCCAGTTTTTTCGGTAGCTCTTGCCTCTCGACCTTCTTTCCTTTTTCGGTAGTAAGATTCTCTTTCGCACCTAGTATGACTCGTTTTTCCGATGGTCCGAAGACCCTTTCCCTCTCTTTTTTTTCCTACGAGTCTTTTTTATCACCTCGTGAAATGGGTTTTTTTCTGCCCACCCAGGGCCTTCCGGGAATCCGTTGCTTGGACGTCTGCATCTTCCCTTTTTTGTCTTATTTTCTGCCCCCGCCTCGTTCCCCAATTTAAAGGATATTGTTTCACAGCCTTGCTTTTCTTCATTTTTTCCCTTTTTTACCAACCCGCAGATTTAGTTTTTTCTTCTACAGTCGACGAGGAATCGTGCCCTCTTCTCCTCAGCTGCCTTCCCCCACCCATTGACCGGGTCTTGCCCGCCCCTACTTAACTCCCAATGGCCACCTGTTTTTAACCTTTAGCACATCTTCTCGTTTCTACTCTACTTTTTTTTTTCTTAGGAGATCGTTAGCCGGAGAGAAGGTTTTCCCCCTGTTAGTACCTTTGGGTTTTTTCCACCTTTTTACCTTCCCTTTTCTTGTTTATTAAATAAGGATTGGGACGATCCTTCTTTTTTACTTAGTCGAAATTCCCTTATTGAGTTTTCAGAAACTGCGCGGTTCTATTTCCCTCCCCTTAAATGTTCAAGTTTTTTTTCTGCGTTCACTATTTCCTTTTTTCTTTCAAACATAAGATACGCGAACCGACGTTCCACCTCTTGAACACGTAAGACCGAAGCCTGAGGCCTGCCTCTTCCCTTTTTTTCATTTCCTACGTAGTTCCTCATTCTTCACCCTTTCCCTCGGAGAGGGCTTTGCGATAGCCTGCCCCTTGACGATTCCCTGATCAAAGTATTACTTTTGCCACCTCCTCGGACGAACCCGCTTTCCCCTCATCGAGGTCCCCGAACTGGCCGCCAGGACTTCCCTTCCCCTCCCAGGAGAGCTGGTTGATAGATTCACCCTTTTTAGAAGGGGCAGTCCGGACGTACGTAGGTGTGTACTAATGGGACAGCTTTTGAGTGATAATTCTTCCAGTCCCCGTCGAGTAAGAGGACGACTCCCGAAGGTATTGGGACGTAAAAGAGAGAGAGTTTATATGTTTGTGGGTTCTGCGTAATTTTTTGTGTTTGTGGGCTCGTTTCTTTTTTTTTTGTTGGGAGGTTTGTGGTTGTGTGTTTCGTGTTTATATCTCTTTCGTTTGTTTTTTGGTCCTGCAGTTGGTCCTTAGGGGCCTTCCTTTTAAGTTGAGCTCAAGTCGTGGTCGTTCCCAATCATTTTTTCCACTTTCCCCATCGCATTCCTTACATGTGTTGTATAAGCCTTTAATGAGAAGACACCCCATTTTCACTGGCTATATACTTCAGTATTTTGACGTTTTCTTAACCAATTCCTCTCCCCTTTTCACATTCCTTCCATCCCCATCCCCCCTTCTTTTTTTTTGATTGAAGGAAGGATGACGGTATGGTGGGCCGTCCTGCCATTCCATCCTTTTTTTCCGTTAATGGGCCCCCCCGTCACCTTCCCATTCTTCCGTTTTTTTGGTTGGGGGCTTTGATTTTTTTTTTTCCGTCCCCTCCCACCCTTTAGTTATGAAGGTTGCTACTCCCCGTCTGTTTCGTCACAGGCTTTGTGGGTCGAGTGGCTTCCAGGTTTCTTCTTTTTAATTCCTGTAGATATTTTGGTCCTTCGGCCGAGTTCCCCACGTAGACGATCATCCTGAGTATTTTTCCTTGTTACCCCTCCTCTTTTTTTTTTTTCCCCTCTATTTTTTCTTCGGAGTAATTCCCGAGCCCCTTTCTTTTTAGGCGGAAATATCGGTTTTTCTACGGACTTTTTGCCTTTTCCTCCTCGCACGCCATTCCTGGTGTCCATCTTTTTTAGATGGACTTCTACCAAAAGCCGAGGCTTTTTTCCTCCGAGCGTCCTTGGTGGTTAATTGATCCCCTTTCCCGGCCGGTTCTCATGGCCTTTCACTTACGTCTCTTTCTCCCGGTTTCCGCCGACTTGCAGCGTTGGACAGAGCAGAATTCTGCGAGTTTTTCCGTTTCTCCCTTTCCTATGTAATACATCCCCC
>Ga0179593_1265809_pt1 | contig 10693 bp, 15 predicted proteins | sample CZODoug2_1_08_16_FD_185931 | JGI IMG/M metagenome (GOLD analysis project Ga0179593, IMG submission 185931) | Vadose zone soil fungal communities from Angelo Coast Range Reserve, California, USA - CZODoug2_1_08_16fungal (PacBio error correction) | ecosystem: Environmental > Terrestrial > Soil >... | reverse complement strand
TGTCTTCGTCGACGTTGGAATCTCTACATTCCTGTTTTCTTTCTCCCTGTGCAAATCCCTCTCAAGGTCGGCACTTTTTTGACCCACCTTTTTTTTCCCCCCATGGAAGGTCTGCCTCGTCTTCCACCCCCCTTTCTACCATGAGGTACCCACGCCTTTTTCTTTTTTCTGTTCCCCTTTACCATGGCCTGGAGGTTGGTATTCACAGCCGCGTTTTCTTGTTTTTGCCCGTGTGCAAAATTTTATGTTTCCCGTTGCCGAGGGGTCATTTTTACCGCATACGGGTCCGGTGTACCACTTTTTTTTTTTTTTCCGCTCACATTCCGTCGTTCGAGCATTCTCCAGGCCTTTTTCTCGTCCGCAACAATAGGGAGGGCGCTCCAGTTTGCTAGGGGGTCACCTTTTTCCCCCTCTTTTTTTTGCCACAAGAACTTCCTTGATGGAATGTGTTTTCTTTTTTTATTCTGGATTCTAGTCTCGCTTCGAAAGATTCGTTGCTTTATTTTATTGGTAAACCGTTGGGGTGGAAGTGCGGGTGAAATTTCTGGTAAGAGATTTAAGGATTCTTTTCCTTTGTCTCAAGTTTTTGATTCTCTTGTTTGTCGTGGTACATTTCTTCTTTTTCTACTGTTGTGTCGGACCTTCAGTCAACCTTTTTTCTGATCTTTTTTTCCTTTTTTTTTTGTGGTGCCTGTTAGTTTTTGACTCCCCCGCTCACGGGGCAGGGGTTTCCTTTCACCAAAGAGAACCTCAGGGTGTTATTATCATAGGCGATGGCAGCAGTGGCGCAAGCGCATGAACGCACTGTTCCCCTTCCCCTCTTTTCTTGATCAGGTCCTCCAAAGGGACCTGGCTGTTTTGTCCCTCCCCCTGCTTTTTTTCAGGCACGTATAGATACATTAATGCAGCCGTTTCCTTCTTTTCCCGCGGATTCAGCGCTTTTTCCCCCCCCCCCCCGGAGGCCCCCCAGCGATAGTTTGCCTCCCCCTAGGACGAGTCTTGGCTTGCACCGTGCCTACGGCTGGCTGGCTTTGTTGTGCCTCTTTGTCTTCAGCCTTTGTTCTGGTTTTTGGACGTTTTTGACCCTTTTCTAAGCGGGCTGGCCTCCCTGACCCGGTGTCCTTTCGCGAAGGAAGGGACTGGAGACCGAGTGCTCTTATCCGGGTCGGGGCTTCTATTCTTCTTGTTTTTTTCTTTTTTTGTATGTATTTTTTGTATGAGTGTTATTTTTTGTTTTCCTTTATTCATTTTTTCATGTATCCCGCCTCCAGTGCCTTTTTTCTTTCTCTTTGTTTTTTTTTATATCTATGTGGTTGTTTTTTGTTCGTTTATTTTTTGTTTTTCCTTATTTCTTGTTGCTTTCTCATGATATCCCGGCGCTGATTTTTTACCGAGCCTTTGTCCTTTCCCCTTTTGGAAATGAGTCGTTGCTGGTTTTTTTTTTTTTTTTACCCGTTATACGAATTCGCCCTTTTTTTTTTTTTTCTTCCCATGGCCCTGCGTGGAAGGAAACAAGATGCCCTTCCTGTTTTCCTAGGCTGGAGTTTTTCTGGCGCCCCCCCCCCCCCCCCCCCCCCTCTTTTCCCTCTTTGCCACGCAGGTCCTTTGCTGGTGCTTGTTTTACTGCTCGTTCCGGTCCCATCTGGAGTACAGTTTCCTTGTTCTAAGCTTGTGCCGCCTTCTTTTCCTTCCCGAGGGTCGCTGGCTTGGCCACCGCGCTTTTTGTTTTTGTCCCGTCATTGGTGACAGTGCCACGGGTCCTGCAGTTCCCTTTTCCCCCCCCCCCCGGTTGCGGTGCGGGTCCTGGTTCCCCTTTCTTTTCACGGGTCAACCAGACCGTGGCAGATGGGTTTTTGTCGATCCGGAACTAAACCACAAACACCAGGGTCAATTTCCCATCCGGGGGTGTTCCTTCCGCGAGTTATATAAACCTGTTTGTGGTGTGTCTTCGTGGGCGTTTGGGATTACGGGACGCTGACTTTCCAGGGCAGTGCCTGGTCTATTGGGGGTACCGACAAGTCAAAGGTTTCGCTGGCCTATTCCTGTTACCCCGCAGACAGCAAAGCCCTCTCAGCCACCCCCCATCTTTTTTTTTCTGGGACGGAAAGTAACTTAGTACAGCGGGGCAACTTCCACCCTTCCTCTGTCCTTCCTGGTCGGACGGTTTTTCTGTGTAATATTCCGTCGGAGCCGGCTTTCCCCTTTTTTTTTGTTTTTCCATAAAAGTTGTCCTAAGGAGTTAGCCCTTCATTGGCCCAAACTTTTTTCCCTTTTTTTTTCCTTTCTCCCCCCTTTTGTTGGTGTTGAGTAGCTTTTTTTTCCCCCCCTTTGGCCGCCCTGGGCAGTCTCCCGAGATAGACCCGTCGTTTCTCCACCTTTGTTTTCCTCGGCCTTTTTTATGAGATGACCATGACTGCAGACCAGGACAGAACCGCTTCTTTTTTTTAAGGCCAGCTTGATACCTTTTCTTTCCCAAACATCTTTTTCTTAGTCTTGATGAGGGCTTGGCTGCGCTTTTTTGTTTTTTTCCTCCCTGGTGGCTTTGGCTCACAGTTACCGGTTTCGTGTCCCGCTCTTTTCGGTTCATGGGACCTCTTTCGCTTTTCCCTTCTGCCACAGAAGAAGAATTACGTCCCCCAAGGGTTGATAGACCTCTGCGTTTTTCATCCCCCCCCCCTTCCTTTTTTTGGTGATGGCTTAGTGTGGACGCGCAGGATCTTAAATACCCACACCGGTGGCCGCCGTTTAGTTTAACTTTTACTTGTCTCTCTCCCCATTTCCCCCCCTGCACCAAAAGGTTTCCAGGTAAATTAAAGACCTGTTTTTTGTGGCTTTCCCTCTTTTGCCTGAGTCTTTTTCTGCAGAACTACTCCGACGACTTTCTTTTCTTTCCTCCATCTCTTTTTATTTCCTTTTCCTTTGCGGAAGTGTACACGAGCTCCCCTTGCCCCACAAGGACAGGTCACGTGCTTCTGTCCCACTCCATTCTTCCCCCCCCCTCGTTTGAAGAAAGGTAAGTCAGCGGTTGCCTGTAGTTGGGCCCGTTCCGCGGCGACCTACGTATTAACTTGTCATGAAAGCTTTTTCCTTTACTTCCTTGCCTGTTCCGCCCGTTCATCGAAGGGGTAGTTCTATGCACAGCTGCCTGCCACGAGTTCCATGTCACCTCGTGTTCCATTACGTCTTTTTCTTGTAATCTGAGGTGATGAACTTTAGTCCTCCGTCAAGTTTTCTCTGACCCGGTTTCTCCCCCTCTCCGGAACGGATCCTAACGATCGGTTCCCTGCCACTTTATCTCCCTTCCCCGTGTTTTTCTCCCCCAGACAGCGGCTTTTCCAAAGACCACCAAGCCGTTCCCTACCCTTTACATTTTTGACCGTCTCTGGTCACCCTCAGCCCAGACCTTCTGAAGGTGTTTCCCCCTTTGTATTCCTAGGTAGATGTACACCCGATTCCTCTTCTGTTGCGCAGATGCTCATCCCCTCTTTAGTTGCTGTCCTTCTGTCTTTTCGACAGTGAAAGGCACAGTCGGGGGATTTCCCTTTTCTTTGTCCCATGCTCATGCACGGGCTTCCAACCCACTTTTTTGTGCCCTTTCACTGGCGCAGCGATAAAAGCGGTTCTTTTTTTTTTTTCCCAGTTACCCACGGCCGTCCGTTCCACCCGTGTCCCCTTTCTTTCCCCCCCTGCCCATTGAAGAGTAAGACCAAACCATTCCCCCTGCGTTTCCTCAGGTTGGAACCCATCCCCCCCCTCTTTAGTTCTTTTCCTTCCTCCTTTTTGACCGTTAAAGCAAACTGTCCCCCGAGTGTGCCCCCACCCCTCCCTGATCCCGCGAGTCGACAGTTGGGCTCCCCGATGTATACCACCTCCTCCCCCGCCCCTTTTTTTCGGGCATGTTAGGATGGCCCCCCCTTTCCCTCTCATTTTTTTCCCCGCGGCGTCACATCTTGGTTTCTGCCGGGGGGGCACTTTCCTTTTTTCCCCATTTCCGGTCCCAGTGCACGGTTCCACCCAGGACCAGTATTGCGGTTCTTGCCCCCCTGGCCCCAGTTCAACCCCCCCACCTAATTTTCCCCCTCTTGGCGGTCCCCCCTCCCCCATGGGCCCTTTTTCGGCAGGTGAAACGGCGTTTTTTTTTCGTTTTTTTTCACCGGTTTTTTTTTTGCCGTAAGTAAGGTAGGTCATTGTAGTGTGCTCGCGACCGGTCATCCCCCTTTCCTTGTTTGTCCCCTTTTCCAAGTGATGGATTGAAAGGGAGAATCCTGTGAAACCATGCCTGTTTTCGCTTCAAATCATCTCTCTTTTCCCTTCCCCCCTCCCCCCCTTTTTTGTTTTTTTTTGCTTTTTCTCACGAAATGAGTGGGAATCTCGCACTTCTTTGTCCCTTCCGTGATTGAAACTGAAATGTTTTCAACTCCACCCTTAGGAACTTAAATGGTCCACCACCTGTTTTTCCAGGGATTTTTTCTGCCCACCCGTTTCCCCTTAGTTTAAAGGCCTTTATTTTTTCATCGCCTTTTTAATGGGAACCTGGTGTGGTTTGAGTCTGCCCTCGTGTTTGTTCCACCTTTTCTTTTTTCTTTTGTGACTGCCTTTTGCCTTTCATATTTCTTTGCCGGTGGGGACCCACCACAGGCAGCTAATTTCCCGTCGTGTTTTGCCTGTCCCCCCTTTTTTCTTTTTTTTCCCTTTTTTTTAAACGCGTCTCACACTGAGGCTTTTGTTGAGATACCGTTTTTTTCTGGTAATTTGGGACCATCCGACCAAGGGCAATGCAACATTTGTTTTCCCGCGATGTGCCTGTTCTCTGATAGCAGTCTGCGACTTCGTGAGTTGTTGCCTTTTTTCTTTTTCTTTCCCACCCGAGGGGGGCCGTGCCGTTTTTTCCGCCCTGTAGTCCCCCATATCCCCGGGTTGGTTCGTTTTTTTGTTCCTTGGATGGACAGGCGACTGTTTGCGTGGTATGGTCCCTTCCTTCCCACCCCTGGCTGGGGAAACGTGAGGGGCCGGCCGTTTTCCGAATTCAGTTTTTTCCCCCCCTTTGGCAGGAACCTTCTGCGGTTCTTTCGTGACGCCTTTTTGTCCTCTTTTTTTGCTTTTTTTTTCCTCCCCCGGTAATTCCGTTGCTGATCAGTTTGAATGACGACAATTGGATTTTGCTCACTTTTCCTTGTGTCCCTTTTTTCCTCCTTTCTCCCTATTAGAGGATGGGTGAGGCGAGGATACCTCCTTGTCCCCTTTTTTTTTGCCCTGGTCCTTTCTTTTTTTCTATTAGTGGGTTCATCGCCTAGACCGGGGCCGCAGGACCCAATTTTTCGTCCTGCTGTGCTGTTGTTTTTCTCTTTACCCTTTTTTTCGTTAGTAGAAGGGCTGGTGGCGGTTATCCCTTTTTAGCCCCCCATCCCCACCCCTCCGGTTTTTTTTACCCTTGTCTCTTTAGGACGCCTGGGGCGGATTACCCCTTTTCGAGGCGGCCGGGATCCTGTCTTCTTAGTTTCTTTTTTTTGTTTCTTTCCTGGCTGTTTACGAGCGACAGGTGTGCTCCCCCCCCTCCCCCCAAGCTGCAAGCACACACACAGTTCTTGCGGACGTCTGTGAACATGTGTTTCAGGGCAGGTCTCCCTTTCCCTCACAGAGGACCACTGGCTTTGTCCCCCCCGCGCAGGTGGTTTTTTCAGGTTACCCCTTGAGTCGTTCTTTTCCTCCAGGGTCGCGACGTTTTCCCAGTGTCCCTGGCACGGCGGTGGCCGGTTGTCCCGCCTTACTTTTTTTCCTTTTTTCTTCTTGAGCGGGACACGCTTGGGCCTCATGGTCAAAGGGTTCACTGTGTGTTTGGCTTTATGTTTTTTTTTTTGCCCCCTTTTCCTTTTTCCGGGTCACGCTGGCAGTTTAGCTGTCGTGCTCCTCTTGCCGTACTTCTTCGGGCTTTGAATTCCTCCCCTTCTGAAAAACACGTCCCCTCTTCGGTCCCCGCCGCCCCGGCCATGGTCCCGAAAACGAGTGGTGAAAGTTCAACCCTTTTTGTTTCGTTGGATGGGGCGTGGTCTTCATGTCACCCGTTGACCGACGTGGACAGCTTGGTTCGTCATTTCCTTCAGAACCAACCCCCCCCTCCCCCATATTCTTTGAGTCTATTATCGGACGGATCACCGGGCGGCATGGGTTTGGCGGTGCCTTCAGCTTCCCCCCCGATCGACCTCCCTTTCCCCTTTTTTATTTCTTGCAAGGAACGTCAAGGTGAGCTGTCCCGCGATGTCCCCCAGCGACGCAAGGTTTCCTGCGGGTGAATCTCTCTTTTTTCCCCTTTCCTGTTTGGAAGGACACATTCGCTTGTTTTTTTTTTTTTTTTTTTTGTTTGTTTGTGCTTTTTTCCTTGGCGTTGTTTTTTCCCTTCAGCATCGGCTGTGCCCGGCGGTGTCAGGTGTTTTTGCATGAACCGCTGTTCCCTCACTTGCTTTGTCCCACCAAGTTTTTTTGCGTCCCCCTTTTTTTTCTCTAGTTTCGTTGGGAATTACCTCCTATCCTTTTTTTTTTGTTTTGGGTTGCCTTTTGCGATACCCATGGCCGCCCTGGCAAGGAGTTTTTACCCTAGCCTTTATCATCCGGTTTCAACTTTTTTCCCTCCAGGTCTTCTGATGTCGGATGACCTCTTTTTTCTTTCTAGTACCCTCCCTCCCTTTTTTTTGGTTTCTGATAGAGGGGACGGCAACTCTTTTTGGCGCGGCGTCTGATTATCGGGTTTTCAAAGGGCCCCTCCCCCCCCTGTTTTTTTTGTGGGTGGACGGTCGTGGGCCTCAGCCGGTTCCCTGGATTGGAGATAGGCCCCGGGCCGCCTCCCCCACGACAGCCTCCCCCCTTCCCATCCCCTTAGAGGATTCCCCCGAAGGGTTGGTGTTTGCGGTGTGGTGTCCCTTGTGACGGATTCTTCCACCCCGCATTCCTCCGGTCGGTGAACGTGACGTGCCCGCCCAGGCCCCGAAACAAAATTTGTGAAGGTAAATTTCCTTCTTTTTTAAGTTACTTTTTTCTTTGCTTTTTCTTTACGGACTTTGCAGGAAGAGGACTTCCGAATTGCATTAGGACTTTCTCCCCCCCCGGCGGACTTTTTTCATCTCTTTATTTTTAATTGAAGAGTTTCAGCACACCCCAGCCAGGTTCACTATGATTTGTCCATCGGCTTTCTCCAAGCCTCTTTTTCCCTTTAAGTAATGCGGTTGCTTTTTGCAGTACCCTGGGTGCCCCCCCCCCTTGACGTTCTTTTTTTTTTCCCCCTATATAAACTTGCATGTCACTTGTCCTTTTCTGTTCTCCGTTTGCTCATTGAGCTGTTGTACAGGGCAGTTTTTCTTCGTCCCCCCCTTTTCCTCCCCCAGAGACAACATTGGTACCCCCTCTTTTCGAAAGTTGCCTTTGTATTGAAGATTGGATTGTTTGATCTTCCTTAAGAGCGCACCTGAGACTTTCCTCTCCCGGTCGAAGATAGGTTCTCCCCTTCCGGTGTAGATTTTCCTTCCCCCCTTCCTCTTTCTGGCTACGCCGCGTGATCACCTCCCAAACCCCCGCCGGCTGTGAACGAAGAACCGTTCTGCCCATCATCCTCCTCTTTCTTTCTTTTGCCTTCGGACGAGTTCCGTTGTGCCTATGGACACACGATCGATCTTTTTTGCAGTGTCTTTTTTCTTTTTTTTTTGCGGCTTTCTGCGTCTATTTCAGGATTTTTCCCTCGAAGTGGCAGGCACATCCTGTTGCCCTCCCCCCCCTTTTCTTGCTGTCCATTCATTTTCCAGAAAGGTACCGGAACCAGTTTTGTTGTTTTTGTTTTCATTTTTCCCTCTCTTTTTTCTGATACCTCCAGGCGTTCGGCCCATCCCAATTCCCTTGAGTAAAACTTTTTCCCCACACCTGCCGTTCCCCCTGCCCTTTTCTTTTCCTTTTTGCCCTGGCCAGAACACATCCCCCCCAGGTCTCGTTTTTCAGAACGGCTTTGCAGAACCTCCTTCGATTTTCTTTCGGAATCCGTTGATGCCCCCCCCCCCTCCCACTTCAAACCCGAGGTGAACACTTTTTTTCACGTTTTTCCCCCCCCCCCCCCCCCCCGCAACCTTCTCCCTCTTGATCGCAAAAGTCCCCGTTCCAGACCGTGGACGTGAATGGTTCGTTGGATGTTTCCTTTTTTTCCCACCGGCCGAGATGACCCCTTCCACGAGGGTGATATTGGGTGGACCTTTTGCTGCCCCGCAATCACCTCTCTTGCCTTCCCGAGAAAAGCTTTGTCTGTCCAGGCCCCGTTGAACCGGGTTGCCCAATTAACCCCCTTACCACCTCGTTTAGGGCTGCCCCACAACCCGTTGAAATTAGAAGGCCTTTTTTCTTCTTCTGTCTTTTTCTTTTTTTTCTTTACTGGTGGAGCGTGAGCCATCCGGTTTTTTTTCCCTCTGGGAACTGTTTTTGGCCCAGTTGGATAATGATTGGAGGGGACAGTTTCTCCTTCCTTGAACTTGCCTATTTGCCGTGGCCTTTCCTCTCTGGTAAGACTCCCTACGTTGGGTTGTGGCGGGGGGAGGATGAGTGTTTTTTTTTTTTTTTTCTTTTTTGTGATTTACTTTCCAGCACCCGAACTTATTTGCCTTTTGTTTCCCCCTGTTCCCACATACATTCCACAGGATGCAAAACGGGCCCTTTAACCATTGGTGGAACTGCTTTTTTCTTTTTGACTCCCCCCTCCCCTTTTTCCATACAATGAGTAACGGCAAGTGGAGCCTCCGTTACCCTGCTCACTGGCAACCTTTTTTTTTTGGTCAGTCTGTCAGTCTTTCCCCAAACGTTATGGTTCAACGGTTGTGAAGTTTCCCCCTCTTTTCCATATTACTTGGTTCATTTGGAACCCCCTTCCAGTCACTTAAGTTTCGTTGGAAGGCTTTTTGTCAGGGCAGTTCCTGGTTTCAACCCCCCCACTTCTCCAAAATTAGTTTGCGTCCCTGCTTTTCTCTTTGGGAGCGTAGGTAACAATGTTTTTTTTGTATACGTTGTTGTCCCTCCGTTTCCCATTCCACTGCCAATGGATATTTCTTTGCTTTTTCTTCCTTGGCCTCTTCGACCCCTTTTTTGCAGGGGATGGGCCGGTCTTGGTTTAACCCCTCAATGGGTGGCCCGGAGTTTTTTTTTTCGCCCCTTCCCCTCATCTTTTTTTTTTTTTTTTTTTGGGGACCTATGCTTGACGCGTCTTTTTGTTTGTTTTTAGGCAAATTATCAACTGTTGCAGGATTCCTTTTCCGTTGTTTTCGCCGGCCCCAGCTGGTACCACTGGACGAAGCCGCGTTGATTTTCTTTTGTTTCACTTGTCGCATCTCGGTCAATTCAGTTGTTTATCCTTTTTCACAGGCCACGACAATGGATTTGCTCGTTTTTTCGAGCACTTTTGAGATTAAATCTTTTTTCATTTTTTTTTATTTCCTCAGATGGTTGTGTGACGTGGCCTTCGTGACCATAGAATGCTTTGCCCATTTTTAGGCCGCGATAGTGGTACATCTCCACGGCCTCTTCTCTTGCACCACCCAAATGACCCTGATTTTTTTTTGTGATGGTTTCCCTGAAGTGTCCGAGTGCTTCAGTCCTTGGATGTTTTCGGCCGGTGAGACCGCTGTCGCTACCCCCTTTTTTTTTTCACAGTTAGTTCAAAAAGGTTTGTCTTCCCTGACCAGTGATGGTTTTGTATACTTTCTGGGTTTCCGGCTTTTTTATGGATGGGCGATGGCGATCTTTTTCAATAGAGCTTCTCGAAAGTCCAATCACTCTTTGAAAGTCCACCGTCTCTTGCCGATGAACAATGGTTTCTTTTCTACCTTTGCGTACCCGGTGAAACCACCGGAGCCCTGTACCGCGCACTTTGTCTGGAAAGGGGAACCTGAGAGTGCTGCTTCCCCGTTTTTCCCCCTATTGGCAGCCGTCGGCCGCTTGGGGGGGCACCACCAGAATGGTACCCCTTTCTTCCCTGGATTGTATCGTTCCACGAGGCCAGTTCGCTGTGACAAACTGGGCATGTTTGGATTTGCCCCTTTCAGTTTTTACCGGTTCACCTCTGTGTTCTCAGGTTTGAGTTGATCACATTTTTTGCGCCTTCTCCTGCCCGCCCTTTTCTGTCTGTCCCCCAAACCTTTCAGAGGATGGCACGGCATTTTCCCGACCAGGTTTGCCCTCAGGCGGAACCCGTCAACACGGTATACGGATGGTGGCTTTTGTCGTTTTTTGGCGTTCTTTTTTTCCCCACCCCTGTCAAAAGACAAACGAGGGGCGCCCCTTCTGTGTCCTATCCCCCTGACAGACCAAAAAACGCCAATCCCTTTTCCTGGTGCCCCCTACATCAGATATCTCGTTTGTTTTTCCTTGGGTAGGGCTTCAGGTAAGCGGTTTTTCTCCCTGACCGTCCCGTTTTTGGCTTTCTTTCCCGCTCCCGGATTGCTGGTGCCGTTATTGCCCGAGCCAGCACCAGCAGCGTTGTTTTTCATCCCGACGACCCGTATTTGGTTGGAAGGGCTTTCTTCCTCTTGTCACCTTTCCAACATCCCCAGCTGTTGGTCGTCCTGTTTGGCGCTTTCTCTGGCATTCTCATTCGTCGCCGGGTCCGTCTTTTGGTGGAAGCCGTGCTGGAAACTCGTTTTTTCCTTTTTCCATTTTTGCGCCCGTTTTCTCT
>Ga0179593_1264578_pt1 | contig 10693 bp, 18 predicted proteins | sample CZODoug2_1_08_16_FD_185931 | JGI IMG/M metagenome (GOLD analysis project Ga0179593, IMG submission 185931) | Vadose zone soil fungal communities from Angelo Coast Range Reserve, California, USA - CZODoug2_1_08_16fungal (PacBio error correction) | ecosystem: Environmental > Terrestrial > Soil >... | reverse complement strand
TCCTCCTCCCCGTGTCACAAGCCCCCCCCCCAACTTGGCTTACAATCCGATGTACTTTTAAGAGAGACCTCAACCGCTTTCCCTTTGGAAGTTTACCCTCGTTTCCTTGTGGGTAATTTTTTTCATACACATCAGCTAATACAACTCTCTCACGCACTTGTGGCTTCCCCCTCCCGGTGGGGTCCCCTTTCATTCCCATCAGAGCCATTTCCACCTTCACCAACTGACCAGGTGTTGAGTAAGAACTTTTGGTCCCCTACCCCCTTTCCCCGATGGTGGTACCTGGGTGTAAGAAATCCCATTCCCTCCTTTCCAACAGCTCCTCCCACGAACTGTCCGGACAATCCTTCTTTTGCATCCCATCTTCGGTTCATACAACACGCCCTCCTTTTCCCTTTCGTACAATCGTGTGGTTCCATAGGAGGAACCCACTTTCCCCGTCCCTGTATAGGACACCGTCAATTTCTCTCCTCCTGAGGCCCATTAAACAAAGATCCCCCCTCCTGGGGAATGTTTGACCACTCAAGATGCTTTCTCCTCCCCCTCCATCGTTTTCATATAACCTCAACTTTCTTCCCCCAATTGACCCCAGGTTTAGGACTTTTCCTGTGCTCATCCCCAAGTCACGCAATCTTGGACGGACGCCTTCCCCTGTGGTGTCAGTCCACTCGGATCCCCAAACCCCTATTCACGCACGTAAGTGTTCTTACCCCCCTCCAGAGGGGGGTCAGTCCCGTCTACGTTTCCCCCCCCCCCTATCTAACGCACCCACCTCTTCCAGACCAGACCTCTTTTTTTCAAAATAGGAGTCTCATACCACTAGATCACTCACTTCTGTTTCAAGGCAACGTCCAACGTTTGGTTCCTCCATCAGAGGCTAACCCCAGACTCCCCCCTCCCTCCCGCTTTTGCTTCCATCCCCTTTTAGCCAATTCACCATCTTTGCACCCCCCCACCATCTCCCGCCCTATTTCCTGTCCACAGTCCCCCCGCTGGTGGTCATGCCTACATCTTTTCTCCTTCCCACTATCAGCGAAACCCTTTCGAAGTTGTGGTAGTCATCCCCCCTTTGAGGTCCAATCAACCCGAACACAAACTGTTCCTTACACTCCCCAACAAATCCAAGTGGTTTCAGTATCATCGGGCTGCCCCCACCGCCCAAATGGTGGTAAGTCCCCCAAGCGAGTGCTATGAGGTTCGTACAAAATACCTTTCCCATGTCCCCCCTTTTTTTAGTGTACTTTAGCTTTTCATCAAACAGATCCCAGTCTTTTTTTTTTCCGGTCGTCCCTCCTTTTGAACACTTTCTTTCTCAGTTTCTTTTCTTCACCTTCACCTGGTATGGATGTTCCATGGATATTTAGTCTGTCTAAGACCATCGTATTACCACCCCCCATTCTCTCCCAAACTTCACTTTCCTCTGCTCTTTTTCTTCCCCATGGCCCTTTAGGGTAGTTTGATGGACCTGACTTTCTTCCCCCCCCTGACTTTTATGCCTTTGATTTGGTTGAGTTTGCAGTCCTCAAAGCCTTGTAGAACACCGCTGTCCCTTGGCAATTATTGCTTCCCGCGGCGCGTGCATCTTGATGCCATCATCGTCTCTTTGGTCCCAGACTGATCCTTTCCCCGTTTGTTCTTTTTTCTAACCTCACATTTTGTTTTTTAGTAGTGTCCCTACGGACACACGCTTGTTTGATTGTAACGTATCCCCTTTCCCACATGGATACTTCCTTCACGCCCTCCATCGTTTTTCCTTTTTTCTCCACTGCCTTCTTTGTTTCTAATTTCCATACCATTGCTTAAGTTTCCCCCCCTTCCCCCACTGCCAGCTTGACCAGACAGTCCACACCTTTTTTTCAAGAACCCTCAACCCCTGTATATGTCTGGTTTTCCGATTTGTCGACTGAGACCTGCGTCATTATCTTTTGATTCTGTTTTTTGAACCCCTCCTCTCGTCCCTTGTTTAAGTAGTAGTCCGTCAACTTTTTTTTGGTGTGAAAACCGACAGGCCCCTTCCTTGCCTCTTATTTTCAACCAGCTAGGTTACTGAGGTTCGGAATTTTTCTACGGCAATTCCCTTGTCGTGACCCTATTTCCTCGGGAGCATCATGCCGGGATCATTATTATTCTCCCCCAACACGATAGGCATCATTGTGTCCAGTATCTGAGTTCCCACCCCCGTTTTTTTTTCTTTTAATAAACCCTGAAGTCCTTCGTCGTCCCCGTTGCCCCCGATACTCTCTCCCCTTCCTCCCTCGTCGATGTCCGCGAAGAGTACCTTCCCTTGCAGACTTAATTTTCTACCATTTTTAGTGGCTTACCAATTGCGGTCTCATCGCTCTTGATCTTTGACCGGTTATGATCTTCTGCACTTAAAAAGAACTCGTCTAGTCCACCTGCGCGAATTCCAGTTCTCCCCCCCCCTGTTCCCCTCTGACCCCCGAAGCTTTCCCCCCCTTTTTTTGGGACTCGATATGCTCTGTATCCTTATTCTGGTATGATGTTATGGTTTTTTACACCATACCTTTTTGCCCGCGACCTAGCAGCGTCATTTCCCACATTCTCCTCCCTTTTTCAGATCAACCCCACATACTCCTCCGTAACTCTCTTCCCCTCCCCCCTTTTTCCTATTAGTCTTTTTGAGATCCATCTTCCTCCCCTTTTTTTTTTCGTTTGTCTTCGGTAGTCTGTGGAACTTGATGTGATAGTCCGCGGCCTAGGTCTGCTCATGCCGTCAGCTTTTTTCCCCCCTTACATATGCCGACCTCTCCTTCTACCCTCCGTTCCCTGAGTAGCGTCCATAATGGGTGGGAGATCCTTTTTATCAACTTTCTCGTTTTTTGTTTTTGTGTATCTCCTATACTTCGGCTGACATGTTCTAAGACGCGGTTTTTGTAAGTGTTCACCCTGCAGAAAATATGTCCTACCTTTTCTAGAGCTAACAGCCAGTGTACGAGGGAAAGATATTTACCCTGACAATGTTTTTGCCCCTTCTTCAATGTACTTTTCTGTCTCCTTTCGCTGCTCTCTCATGTGATGGCGTCTGTCTTTCCTATTACCCTTGAACTTTGTCCCCGACCTTTCTTTCCCGTGTTCTCTCTCTATGGACAGGAAGCTACGTTTGTATTAATTCACCGAGGTGTACTCCTCTTTTTGGTGTTTCTATATCTGAGCTTCCTTGATCGGCGATCACATTCCCTACACCTTTCCTGCCCGTCGTCCCAATTTCAGTCTCCACCGCATCCCACCCATTCTCTGTGGACTGGTGATGAAATAAGTGAGGGGCCTTTCCGTGTTGGTCTGAACATGGTAACCCACCTCCCTTCATCAAGACACCATATAGAGGCTTTTTCGCCCCATCATCCTCACCCTCTTTCTTTTTCTCTTCTTCCAATCGAGAAGTCAGCAAATCTATTGTCTTTTTTTAACACAGTTGCTGTCCCAAACGGTTCCCTTCTTAATATTTGCCTACTTTATATCTTGTGAATTCACCAGTCTCATGTTCTTGGGCAATCTCCCCAAAGTTTTCCGCTTCTTGTTCCCCCCCCTGCAAACCCTCTTTTTGGCTCTTCCGTCATCTCCCTTTCCTTGCTCGGAAGCCCACAAGCTTTTCGTATTTTCACACTCCCAACCAAGGTGCTTTGTGAGACATATATCTTTCTAGGCACGCCTCGGACCTTCTCAGTCTTTTTCCCCCAAGAGGTAAATTTTTGAGAGTCTCTAGCACCCTGTCCCTTTTCCGCTTTTGTTTCTTAATATTATTTTTTTCACTCTTTGCTCCTATGCCCTTCTTTTTCTCCCGTTCTGGTCTCCCTGCATAATTATCATCACCTTTTTTTTGTTCTCCTGTCGGCATGTGTTTGACTAAGATACATTAGTGATATCCGACCCTTCCGATGGTTACTTTTTCTTTCGGTATGCCCTCCGAATGGACCGCCCATCAACGTAATGCTGGCGTTTGCCTTTCCTCCCCCCCTCCACCTTCTTCCCACTGAAATTTGCCACAAGCCAGAGACAGAATTACCATTCAACAGTACTGTCCCTATTTCAACTCCACCCTTACCCCCCACCTGGGGCCTTTTACTCCACTGTATTTTTCTCTTCCCCCTCTTCTCGTTCGCTGCTGACCCAAAGTCGTTCCTTTTCCTTCCCCCAGTTGTGAGATGGGCCATCTTTTGAATGACCCCAACCCCTTTTCTTTGTCCTTCCCCTTTTTTGTTGATCTTTATTTTGTATTGGCTCTTTGGGATTCTGACCCCCCCTTTTCTCCTTTTTTTCTTACAGTTCTTGAGTGATTTCATTCTTGATTTGACGGCTTTATGATTGAGATTGGACTTTGTCATAGTTTTTTCTTCGTTTCTTTCCTTGCCATCCGATGTACTGCTTGGCTTTTCCTTCCACAGCGAGTTCGTGTGTTCTGTTGTCTCTGGATGCTTCCAAACCTTGGCTTTGTCCTTCCCCCCAGATCTTTCTTTCTTCTCGTTTATTAGAGAAGATGGAGATAACCCTCGGTCTTTTTTCTGAACAGTTTTTTTCGTTGATCTCTTTCTTTTTCCTCCCCTCTGGATGATGACCTTTGCCTTCCACATTAACTTTGCGTCATCTTGTTGTCGGGTGAATTTCCTCATGGGATTCTACCCCACCTTGGACTTTCTAATCTTCCGTGATCGGTATGAGCATCTATGATGCCCTGACCCCCCTTTTATTTTTCCTTCCCTTACTTTCCTTATCTGATTAATCTTTTTGGATTGAACAAATCTTGATGCTGTGCCTTCCACAGTTGTGTGTTCTCTTTGTCTGGCCTCCTATGTTTTCTTTACACCACCCTTGGAATTTGTAATTATACATTGTTCCTTTTCGTATGCGGGGGATGCAAACCCTGCTTCTTTTCCCCCCTGAATTGCGTGATCTTTCTGAGACCCTGATGTTTTCTGATGAACCAAGTATGACTTGTCCTTCCTTCTTCCGTGAATATGGTTGTTCTTTGAGGTCCCCCCTTTCATGATGGACAACCTACGGTCTTTTTTCTTCTCTTCTTTGTTATGGCCCCCTTGATGTTTTACCCCCTTTTGTCCTTCCCCTTTCTTTTTTGCTCTTTTTTTCTGGGCCTTCTTATTTTCTTGGCTGTACCCCCCTTGGAATTTGTCCTTCAAAGCTCTTGGTTCTTTTTCCTTTGTCTCTCCTTATCTTTGTCGGATTTGTCCCCTCAGGAAGTTCTTGATTCTTTTTACGACTCTGATGGGCTTGATCCAAGAATTTGTCCTCCACAGTGTTTGTATGTGTTTGTACTTGAGCCTCTTTCTTTTCTCCTACACCCTTCTCTCTTTTCCTCCCGTTTGTTTTTTTTTTTTTCTTATTTTTTTCTCTCATCGAGTCTATCACCCCCCCCTTTCCACACCCCCCTTTTTCCTTCCCCCTTCAGATTTTGTTCTGAACTGAGGCGTACCCCCACCCTCTCCCCGCTCTTTGTGGAATTCCCCCCCTCCCGCTTTGGTCCTCTTCAGAGCCTCATCACCGCTCCTCTATCCTGGTTAAAGTAACAAGTCCCGTTTTTTTTTCGCCTTTCCCTCCTCTTGCCCTACAAACTCTCACACACGCAATTGTGGAAGGTTCAAAAAAGTCCCTGGGTCGCATCACATCTTTCTTCCTAAACCCCTATCTCCCCTCTCCTGTTGTCCTTACCAAAGTCGAGGTTGTCCTTACCCCATTTATCCCTTACACGATAATATTATCAACAAAGTCCTAGTCCTTTTTTTCTACCTCCCCTGGATGTTCCCCCCCCAGATACAGCTTTGTGGAAGGACAACGAACGCTGTTTGGGTCAGCATTCCCCCATCTGGATTCCCCTCCCCTCTTCACTTTCCCCCCTGTAGAAGGTCCACACTTACCCTTTTTTCCAGCCCATCTGGAGACCCTCCCACACTGAAACTTGTCCTTCAAAAACTAACCCCAAGTTTTGGGTCATGCTCCCATCATCTTTCTCCCCTGAGATCACGCATTCCTATGGCCATGACCAAGCCCCACTTTCTTTTCTTCGGATGCCTACAACGATTATCACTGCAATTTTTTTCAGGACGAAGTCATGGTCGCATATAGTAATAATCCCAAAACTCTTCCCCTCTTGGCCTTAAAAAGCTCTGTGGGGTCATTCATCCAATCTGTGGACCGACAACGATATCACGCCCATTGATTCCCCCCCCTGTTTTGTCAGCATCCCATGGCTTCCTACAATAGTCCTCACGCACCTTTAAGGTCAAAGACACTTTTTTACGATTTCATCTATTCCCCCCCTCTGCAAAGTTTCCCTCGTGTGGAAGCCCCCAAGTCCAAGATGGGGTAAGCATCCCCTCTTGCGTTCTACCTCTATCCCCTCAGCTTTTTACTTACAAAGTCCACTTTTTTCCTCTCCCCTTAGGTGGATCTCACTCTTCAACTGTGTCAAGGACAAAGGTCTGCAATTTTGGCCTTTTAACATCGGAGCCCATACAACGAGTCCCACCCCCCCCCTGTTTTCGGCCTCAGCCAGGTTTGTTATCCCCCACAGGACTTCAACCAATTTTGATAAGACTCCAGTTGTCAGGAACCACTCTTTTTGGTGTCCTCCTTTTCTTTTTTTGAGGTGCATACGGTTCGCGTCACCTACCAACTGTCGTTCCCCGTCCCCCCATTTTGGTGTTATGTACTGTTATAGGTGTCTCCCCGAGCACGAAATTCTTTTTTTTTTCCCATTGTCTTTCCCTGATTTTTCCCTTCCTTTTTATCCCTGTATGCCCTTAACCCTGCCATTTCCCTCCCCTTTTTCTTTTCTTCCGGGAATTCTTAGTTCTATCCCTAGACAAAATTATGACTTGACCCCCCTTTTCCCCTTTCCGGATGCTATCTCCACCCTGTCTTACAGTTGCCCCCATTTTCTGCAGGGATACCCTTCAATTTTGATTCGACAATTTTGTTCATGTCTTTTCCCCCTTATCTCGAAGCCCATACCTCTGTCCCGCCTTCTTTTTGGATTTTTTCTAATTCTGATTTGGGAACCCTAGAATTTTTCCTTTTTTTCGTTTCTCACTCCAGTCACCTCACTTTGTTGAGTAGTTTCACCCCGACTCTTCCCTTTTCTTACCTATCAGGCAACCATGGATAATGCCTAGCCTCCCTCTTGCATTGTTGATTTTTTTGCTACTTTCCGTTATAAATGATATATTGTTGCACTCCTGATGACCCTCATCAGTACTCACCCATATGAACTCACTTCCCTGGTTGTTCAGCATTTACTGTTAAAACATCACTTCTCTGTCTTCTCCCCCCTCTTTTCCTCCCTCCGGACATCGTTTTCGTTCGAACCAGTCTTTTTTTTTTTTGAGTTCCTTAGTCGTATACATTTCTTTTTTCATGTTCCCCCCCCATCGGCATGCTGCTCACCAAGAAGTTCTCCCCCCCTCGAATTTTTTCTCTTCCTATCCACTGAAATTTTTCGGAGTCCCTCTTTTTCCATTTTCCCCTTTCCATGCCCTTCTTCCTTCTAATGTCCCCCACAACTCTAGGTCCGGTTTTTCCAGTTTTTTTTCCAACGTATCTGTCATCCTTACATCTTCTCTCCACTTCATTCCTCTTCCTTCCTTTCTCTAAGTCCTTTCCCGACCTACTGTCTCAGGTTTCCTTGCGCGAACCAGTACATCCCCAAGTCATACTGTGCTGTACATATTTTTCGGCTTTGCCGCCTTATTTTTCCTCCTCGATACGACTTTTTTGATGCTATTTTCTGTCCTGTTCCAATTACCCCCTACCCTCGTTACTCACCTTTTCTCATTTCGTCTCCCTCCCAGCTGACCCTATGCTCTCTCCCCATTTATGGTACCATTTCTTATGTTAATGATGGAGGTTTTGGTCCAACAATGCTTTCACGACAGTCCAGTTTTAGCATATTTCACATGCCCTACAACCCCCCCTCCCCTTCCCCCCGCCTCCCCCTTTTCTCCAGCAATTCTTCCTCGCCGTTTGTTGTGCGAGAGATATTGATGTTTGACCCTTTCTTCCCGTCTTTATTTTTGTCCGTTTTTTTTCCTGAACCTGCTTTCTCTTTTGTGATCTACGTGCTCTGTGGCTCCCTTCCTCCTCTCCCCCCAACTTAATGCCTGAAGTTGCGCAATTCCCCCCGTCTCCGAAGCCAAATTTTTTTGTTGATCTTCTAATATGGGCTTTTTTCGTTCATCACTTCTTGAAATGTTTTTTTCCTTTTCTTTGGTTGGTAAGGGAACCAGGCAGAAATCTCTCTTCCTTTCTTTTCTTTTCCCTTTGAGCTTTACACCTATCCTTGAAGCTTTAGACGAAACAATTTCTGTCCAAGTACTGTTTCGCTTCCTTCGTTGCTTCTTATTTTTTCTTTGTTGCGTTGGCGTTTTCCTCCCCTTTCCTACGTCGGACTTCAGTGGCTCTCGCGATGTCCTTCCTTTTCTTCCTTTTTTTTGCCCTATCCTTTTACAACAGAGGTGAATGCCTTTCTGGTTTTAACAATATTTGAATGGATCCTGTTGTCTGACCACCTTTCCGTTCCCCCCCCTTTTTTTCCTTCTCCCCCCATTTCCAGTTATTCTCTCTGAAATCACTTCCGCTTTCAGACCTTTTTTTATCAGAGCCCTTTGGGCCCTGTCGTTTTGTGTTCCCTTTCCCCAACGTTATACTACTCCACCACCCTTAGAGGCTTTTTTTTTGCCCCTCTAACCCCCCGATTTACTTTTTTTCCGTCAGACGAAATCGAGCGCAGACATATGCATCAGTGGCTTTTTTCCCTTCATTTTCTTCCCCCTTTCTTCTACTTCGTCATATTGTGACCGATATCTCATCATTCCCCCCTTCCCCCCCGGCGATTGGAGACTGGGATCCAAAGTCTTTTTTGTCTTGGATCCCCCCCCCTTGTCCCCTCTTGAGTCTGTGATCCATTTTATTTCTACGGTCCGCAAACAATCTGGTTTCGGTGTTTGTTTTTCCTTCCTTCCCCCCAACTGATTGCGACCGAAGATTTTGGCTATTTTCAGCCCTTCTTCACTTCCTGTCAACAATCGATCTGCCAGTAACGTCTTGCTCGTTTCTGACTACACCTTCTCCCCCCGGTAGGGTTCTACTTTCTTTCTATTCCCCCCCTTTGCTTTCCTCCTCCCCCATCCCAGTCACAGTATGGTCTTCTGAGACGAGATTCACTGGTTTCCTCCCTGTATTTATGTTTTATATTTTCACAGGGATTTTGTCCCTCTTCCTCCCTAGTCCAGAATTTTCCTTTTTTTCCTTGGTTCTATAGCACTCCGAAATTCTCCATGCAACCCTTACTTGTTTCAGGGTTGTTTCCCGCCACTGCTAAACTTGAAGATTTGCCCCCCCCCCCTTTGTCGCTCCCCCTCGAACCTGTCTCCCGTTGAAAGAATTTTACGTGATCTTTTTTATGACACATATACATTCCCCTCCCACCCCCCCCTTTTTTCTTTCCGTTTGTATGTCAAAGTATTGTCCTTGATGAGTTATGCCCAGTTGATTTGTACTTCCCATTAGTGCGTTGTAATCTTTTTTTGATGTTTCGCGGGATATACTTCCCCCCACTGGCCTTGTCCTCCCTCTGTGATATTTTTTTTCTCCGTCGTAAAACCTTCTCCTTGTCTTCCCCCCACCTTTTTCCTGAGTCTATTCTTTCTATACTTTGGAGCTTCCCCGCTTGGACTTGTCATTCCACGTATTTTTTCTCTCGTGTATTACCTTATATGGTTATTATTTCCCCCCTGACTGTCAATTCACAGCTTTTTCTCGTTGTTAGCTCTGATGTTTCGACCCCCCCCCCTTCTTGTCTTACATCTTTTTTTTCTGTCTGATCTCCCGATGGATGCGACCCCCCCCTCGTTTTTTTCTTTCTTCCCTTTTTTCTGATATCTTTTTGATGTTATTGCATCTTTTTTTTACCCAGGATTTTTCGTTCGTACCTCTTGTTTTATCCTTACCGATTTGATGCTTCCCCCCCCCCACTTTTCCCTCGTCCTTCCACCTCCTAGGGCGTTCCTCGTTGTATGAGCCTTCCTTGTTACTTCTTCCCCTCCCCCCTTTGGTGTCTTCCCATAGGAGTGGGGATTCTCTTATCAGTTTTTTTGTTCTGTCAACCCTGCATTTTCCAAATTTCGGGGGTCTCTTTGTTCTGGGTCTCCCCTCTTCTGACCCCACCAACTTCTTCTATACAATTTTGAGTGACCTCGTTGTTATGGCCTCTCTGTTACTTCCCTCTTTCTTTCCCACAGAAGGCGTGATTTTTTGTATTCCTCTGGGTGTGACCCCACGTGACTTTTGTCCTTACCTAGGTCGTGCGGCTCTTTTTTTTTGCCAAGGGATGCTGACACCTCTGACTTTGTATTCCCCCGGGGTCTTCCCATCTCGGTGTAGTTGAATTCGATGGATTTGACCCCTTTCCACATTGAGTTTTGGTGTGTGTTATTTGTTTATTGGCTTGACTGGGATTCTGTCCCACAACCATTGAACTTGTCCTTCCACAGCTCTTTCGTTCTTTTTTTCTTTTTTCTTCTCCTTCTTATGGGATGCGACGGCTGGACTTCAATTTTCTTGTGATTGGTGTAGGGCCTTTTCTGTTGATTTTGCTTTCACCTCGCCTGTGTCTTCCCTCGTTTTTTGTTTGATCGTGTTGTAGCGCGATGTTCCTCTTACCCAC